>VFSW01011248.1_pt1 | contig 12597 bp, 12 predicted proteins | sample 5358111 | NCBI WGS metagenome assembly VFSW01 (sample SAMN11554181, study PRJNA540505) | mine drainage metagenome | isolation source: sediment from site ElyBrook_90M | place: USA: Ely Copper Mine, Vershire, VT | collected 2017
CTCCCAGAACGAGTACTACTTGACTGACCTCGTGTCCGTCTTGCACGAGGCGGGACACGCCACCCAGGCACTGTTGCTGGACGATTCGGTGGAGGCGTCGGGCGTCAATGACTTGGTCCAGTTGGCGAAGGCTGAAGCCGTGATGCGCGGACGCATCAACGAGAAGTGGCTGCACCGTGGTGTGGTGATGTGGAGTCCGCAGAACACCTACATCGATGCCGACGTCGAACTGGCGCACGAGGTGTCCCTCTTGCCGGGCACGGTTCTCAAAGGTCACTGCGTCATCGAACGCGGCGCACGAATCGGCCCGAACGCGGTGTTGAGCGACGTCTTCGTCGGCGAGTCCGCGCACGTTGCGTCGGTCGAGGCGACGAATGCGCGAATCGGTCCCGAGGCGCGCGTCGAGTCGTTCGTGGTTCTCTCGCCGGGTTCGGTAGTTGCCGCGGGCGAGGTCGTGACGCCTTTCTCGTCGCGGCCCCAATAGGTCGGTAGGTCGAACGGGGTACGCTGGGCGCCGTGGAGACACTCGCTAAACGACGCCTCGTCATCGTGAGCGGCCGTTGCCACCCGACGTTGGCCATGGACATCGCCGAGAAATTGGGTGTCTCACTCACCGAAGCGAATCTTCGAGAGTTCGCTGACGGCGAGATCCACTGTCGATTTGACGAGTCGATCCGCGGCGCGCACGTCTTTATCGTCCAGACCCACGCCACTCCGGTCAACGATGCCGTGATGGAGCAGCTCATCATGATCGACGCGGCGAAGCGCGCGTCCGCGAAGAGCATCACGGCGGTCATACCGAACTACGGCTACGCGCGACAAGATCGCAAGTCCCAAGGTCGCGAACCCATCACCGCCAAGCTCATCGCCGACATGCTCCAGACCGCAGGGGCGAGCCGTGTGCTCTCGGTTGACTTCCACTCCGGCCAGATCCAGGGCTTCTTCGACATCCCGGTCGATCACCTGGTCGCCGCACCGGTCTTCGAGGAGTACCTGAAGGCCAACGCCACCAACCCGAACGAGCTCGTCGTCGTGGCGCCCGACGCCGGTCGGGTCAAGGTCGCCGAGCGCTACGCGCAACACCTCGGGTGTGACCTCGCGCTCGTGCACAAGACCCGTCCACGCGGTACCGCCAACATCGCCGAGGCGCGTCACATCGTCGGTGATGTCGATGGTCGTCACTGCGTCTTGATCGACGACATGATCGACACCGCGGGCACCATCGTCGCGGCCTGTGACCTCTTGAAGGCGCGTGGGGCGGAGGACATCTGGGTCATGGCGACCCACGCCGTGTTCTCACCACCCGCCGTCGACCGGCTGTTCAACGCGCCCATCAGCCGCGTCATCGTCACCGACACCCTGCCCCTCGGCCCCGAACGTCGCTTCGAGAACCTCGAGATCCTCTCCATCGCCACCATCGTGGCGAACGCAATTTCGGCGATTTTCGAGGACGCGTCGGTGTCGGACATCTTCGGCGGCGAAAACCTGCTCTAGGGGGCAATTGCCGGTTCCGCGCTAGACTTGCTCTCCTGTGCGCGGTCCGCCTCGGACTGCCAGCCACTCGAGGAGTTTCGATGACACACGCCACGTTGCACGCTACGGCCACCCGGGACAAGGGTTCACGAAAATCTCGACGACTCCGAGCCGCGGGCTCCATTCCGGCCGTGGTCTACGGCGAAGGCGTCGAACCGTTGCCGATCGCCGTTGAGGCGAAGTCCTTTCGAACCGCGGTCTCGGGCGAGCAGGGCATCAACTCGTTGATAGAACTCGACGCCGACGGGAAGAAGTTCCTCGTCATGGCTCGCGACATCCAGCGTCACCCCGTGCGCGGCACGGTGGCGCACATCGACTTTCAGGTGGTCGACCCCAATCAGCCGGTGGTCGTGGAAGTGCCGCTGCACATCATCGGCGACGCCGTCGAAGTGCGCCACGCCGACTGGGAGGTCGACCAGCAGATGTTCAACATCGAGGTGCGCACCCGCCCCGACCAGATCCCGACCCACATCGATGTCGACATCTCCGATCTCAAGGTTGGCGGCACCATCCGCGTCGAGGAGTTGACGCTGCCCAAGGGTGTCGAGCCCGCGGGCGATCCCTTGGTGTCGGTTGTCACGTCACGTCCCGGCCGCACCACCGCAGTAACGAAGTCGGCGGCCGAGACCGAAGCCGCGGAATAGTCAGCCGTGGCGCTTCGGCGCTCGCGCGACACTGAGCGAAGCGGCAGCGCGAGCACGCTCGTCATTCTGGGACTGGCCAATCCCGGACCGGACTACGAAGGTTCGCGCCACAACGTCGGTGGTGACGCCGTACGCCTCGTCGTCGAGCGACGCGGTGCGCGTCTGAAACTCGAAAGTCGTCAACGGGCCCTCAGCGCCACGGTCTCGACGTCGCGCGGTCTCGCGACGCTCGCGGTGCCGACGACCTTCATGAATGAATCGGGCGCGGCGCTCAAACCTCTCCTTCGCCGCACGTCGCTCGAGGACCTCACACGACTGGTCGTCGCCCACGACGAACTCGACCTCGAACCGGGACGACTGCAACTCAAGATTGGTGGCGGTCTCGCCGGACACAACGGACTTCGATCGATCGCCTCGGCGCTCGGCACCCAGGAGTTTTCGCGGCTGCGCATCGGCATTGGCAAACCGCCTTCGAAGGAACAGGGCGCTGACTGGGTACTCCAACGACCGTCCGGGGCGCGCAAGTTGGCACTCGCCGCGCTCGTCGACGCGGCGGCAGACGCACTTGAACTGGTGCTCGACCACGCCTTCGAGGATGCCCAACAACGTGTCAATCAGTCGTGACTGACGCCAAGGGTCTTCGTCGCGTCCTCGAACTGATGGCGCCGGCCGTACGCGCCTCGAACGCGAGCGGCGCGTTCACGCCAAGCAGTTTCGCCTCACCCTTGTCGGTCGCCGCCTACGCCCTCGACTGCGAATTCCTCGTCGCGGTGACGTCGACGTCGACGGAGGCCGAGGTGTTGCGCGATTCGGTCGCCGCACTCCTCGGGCCCGATGACGAGGTCGCGCTCTGGCCCGGATGGGACACGCACCCACTCGAACGAGTGAGTCCGGACAGCCAGACCATGGCGACCCGCGCGCTCCTGCGCTGGCGCATCGCCCGGGGGCGCCCTCCCCACGTGATCGTCGCGTCCGCGCGATCTATCGCGCAAGTCCTCGCACCGGAGATGACCCAGGCGCCGATCGAAGTGCGACGCGGCATGGAGTTGGACCGGGACCGATTTCTCACGTCGTTGGTCGACATGGGCTCTCGCCGTGAGAGCCTCGGCGAGCACCGCGCGGAGTTCGCGGTGCGCGGGGGCATCGTCGACCTTTGGTCGGCACAAGGACACGAGCCCATTCGTTTGGATTTCTTCGGCGACGACGTGGAGCGACTGACTTCCTTTGACATTGCCAATCAGCGGTCCTTGCACGACCTTGAGGTGGCGCTGGTCGCGCCGGCGCGTGAATGGCACCTGAGTGGTGAGACTCGACGTCGGGCCGAGTCCATGATCACGACGTCGCCGTGGGGTCGCGCGACGTTCGATCGACTGGCGGCCGGTCACCTCTTCGACGGCATGGAAGGTTGGATGCCCCTTTTCGCCACGTCGCGGTCGACGCTGCTCGACGAAGCGAGGACCGCGACGGTCCTCGTGCTCGAGCCCGACCGCGTGCAACGTCGACTGCACGACCTGCTCGACGAGGAGCGCGAACTGACGAACGCCGTCGCGGCGACGTGGCAGGCGACCGAAGAGGTCGCCCTGCTCCACGAGCGTTGGGAGCGCGTGCTCGAGGGCCGAATCGATGTCGCGCTCGACGCGGCCCCCGAAGGACTGTCCGGTTCGCTCAACTTGACGTCGCCTCCGGTCGTGCAGGGCGACGCCGCGCGTATCGCGGCGCACGTTCGTGGTTGGTCGACGGCGCGTCGCGGCGTCGTGCTCACGTCGAACCCCGCCGCCGTCGGGCGAATGGCCGATCAACTGCGCGGTGAGGGCATGGCCGTCACGACCGATCCGAGCAAGGTGCTCGACGTGCGTATCACCGTCTTGGAGAGCTCGCTGGCGTCGGGATTCGCGAGCGACGACCCCGAGATCGTCGTATGGAGCGAGAGCGATCTCACGGGTCGACGCAGCGTGCACCGCGCCGTGCGCACCCGCACGCGCAACGTCGACGGATTCTTCGACGACCTTGCAGTTGGAAGTTTCGTCGTGCACCGCCAGCACGGCGTCGCGCGGTTCTCGGGCACGACGACTCGCGCCATCAACGGCACAACCCGTGACTACCTGATCCTCGAGTTCAAGGACGGTCGCAGCTACTGGCCCACCGAGATGATCGATGCCCTCACTCCGTATTCGGGTGGGGACCATCCCGCGCTCTCGCGCATGGGCGGCGCCGAGTGGCAAAAGACGCGGGCCAAGGCCCGCGCGGCCGCCTACCTCGTGGCCCAGGAGTTGGTCGATCTGTACCGACAGCGCAACGTCGCCGTCGGCCACGCCTTCGCGCCGGACACCGAGTGGCAGCGCGAGATGGAGGACCTCTTCCCCTACACCTTGACCGCCGACCAGGCGCAAGCCATCGATGACGTCAAGGCGGACATGGAGTTGGCACGTCCCATGGACCGGTTGGTCTGTGCTGACGTCGGCTTCGGCAAGACCGAGGTCGCGATACGGGCGATCTTCAAGGCCGTGCAGGACGCGAAGCAGGCGGCCTTCTTGGTGCCCACGACGTTGCTCGCGAGCCAGCATTTCGCCCTTCTCACGGACCGCTTCGCCGGCTTCCCGGTGAAGGTGGCGTTGCTCAGTCGATTCGTGGACGACGCCGAGACCACTGAGACCCTGGCCGGGTTACGTGATGGTTCCGTCGACGTGGTCATTGGAACCCATCGACTCCTCTCGAGCACGGTGGCCTTCAAGGACCTGGGTCTACTCGTCGTCGACGAGGAGCAGCGTTTCGGAGTGACCCACAAAGAGGCGATCAAGTCGCGATCGATTGGCGTCGACGTGCTGACCTTGAGCGCCAGTCCGATTCCGCGCACCCTCGAGATGGCGTTCGTCGGTATTCGCGACCTTTCGATGATCACGACGCCGCCGGCCGATCGACGACCGATCCTCACCCACGTGGGGGAGTACAACGAAGCGGCCGTCGTCGAAGCGATGCGCCGCGAGCTCTTGCGTGAGGGTCAGGTCTTCTTCGTGCACAATCGCGTCTCGGACATCGATCAAGTCGCTCGCCGTCTCGGACAGCTCGTGCCCGATGCGCGCATCGCCATCGCGCACGGGCAAATGGACGAGGGGACCCTCGAGCGCGTCATGATCGACTTCTGGGAGGGCCGCTTCGACGTGCTCGTCTGCACCACGATCGTGGAGTCGGGAATCGACCTTCCCTCGGTGAACACGTTGATCGTTGACCGCGCCGAACGTCTCGGGCTCGGTCAACTCCACCAACTTCGCGGTCGCGTCGGGCGCAGCGGCCAGCGGGCGTACGCCTACCTGTTTCACCCCTCGGACCAGGTGCTCTCAGAGACCGCGTACGAACGCCTTCGCACGATCGGTGACAACACCGCGCTCGGCAGCGGCTTCAAGATCGCCATGCGTGACCTCGAGATCCGAGGCGCCGGCAACCTCCTCGGGCACGATCAGTCCGGTCCGGTCGCGGCCGTGGGCTACGACCTCTACGTCCAACTCGTCGCCGAAGCCGTCGCGGACGCCAAGGGTTTCGTCGTCCCCGACGTCGTTCAGGTAACGCTCGATGTCCCGGGCGAGGCTCATCTGCCCAAGGAGTACGTCGAGGCCGACGCCGCTCGTCTCGAGGCCTATCGCCGCCTCGCCAGCGTGTCGTCGCGCGAGGAGCTGAGTGACCTTCGCGACGAGTGGCTCGACCGCTACGGCGCGTTGCCAAAGCCGGCGATTGGTCTTCTCGAACTCAGCGAACTTCGCCTCGCCTGTCTCGAGCTCGGTGTCCGCTCGGTCGTGGTGCTCCCGGCCCGAGTCGGCGTGCGCAGTCGGCCCGTCGTGAAGTTGGGGCCACTCGACCTGAGCCTCAGCCAACAACTTCGTCTCCGGCGAACGCTGGGTTCGCGGGCATACGATGAGGCCCAGAAGGAGCTTCGTGTGGAGGTGACCGAGGCGGGTGCGACGCCGCGAGCCCTCCTGACCCTCCTCCGATCGACGGCGAACGTCGCCGAAGAGGCCAATCGGTGACTCGGTAGCATGGTCGGGTGCGCCGACTGATTGCCCTCCTCGTCATCGCTCTGGCGGGCGCGACGCTCTACGGACTGAGCAACGCCTCGTCGGGCATCTCGGTGAATGGCACGACGCTTTCGAACTCGACGATCCGAGGGGAACTGGCCGCCATCTCCTCGAGCACGACGCTGCAGTGCTACCTCAACGCATTGGCTCCGGCCAACTACGCCAACGGCGCCGGCGCGAGCGTCGCAATCTCGGGTGCCACCGCGTGGACCAACCTGCGCATCGAGGGGCTCGCCATCGAGCACTTCGCCCAGTCGAGTCTCAAGTTCCGTCCGACGGCGTCGACGCTGATCAAAGCGAAGGCCTCACTGCTGAGCGAACTCTCCCAAGCGGGTGCGTCGGGGAAGTGCGTGGGCACCGCAGCCGAAGCCTTCGCCGCGATGCCTCCCGAAATGCAGACCTTCGAGGTCGACTCGCAGGCCGCGTCGCTCTATCTCGTGAACAAACTCAACGGGACGATCCCCCTCACGATCGCGAATATCAAGACCTACTACGCATCGCACGTCGCGAACTACGACACGCTCTGCGTGAGCGTCGCACTCGTCGCACCGACCCAAGTCGCCGCATTCTCCAAGGCGCAAGCCGCCGGCGCCACGGTGGCGCAGTTGGCGAAGCAGTTCTCCGCCGACCCGTCGGGTCAGAAGGGTGGCGCCTACGGCTGTTACGGACCGTCGACGAGCGCTTACACGGGCGTGCGAGCCGACACGCTCCACACGCCGCTCAACACCTTCCCGACGACGCCCCAGTACGTCAACTACAACAACGCGACGTACGCACTCTTCGTCGCGCCCACGAAGCGCACCGTGACACCCTTCGCACAAGCGCAGAGCGTCGTCTTGAACGACATCGAGACGTCGAATGTCTCCAAGGCCAACACGGAGAAGGAAAAGATCCTGTACTACTACTCGGTGATCTCCGTGGACCCGGCCTACGGCCGATGGGGTCTCAACACCACCGGTCCGACGCTCTTCGCGCCCGCGCTGCCCGCGACCGCCAACGTCGGCGATGCGAGCACGGTCTCGGCGCTCACCACGGCCGGCAGTTCCACGTATAAGTGACGCCGGTTGTCCGGGTCGTAGGACTTGGTCCCGGCGACGCCGACCTGTTGACCCAGCGCACGTTGCGGCTCCTGACAGAGTCGCCGCTGGCGCGACTGCGCACAAGGATGCATCCCGCGGCGAACGCCTTCATCGACGTCGCGAGTTATGACGACTGGTACGAGCGTGCTGGATCCTTCGATGAACTCTACGAGGCGATCGCGAACGATTTAATCGCCTTGGCGACGTCGTCGCCGCACGGCGAGGTCCTGTACTGCGTGCCCGGGTCGCCGGTCGTCGCGGAACGGACCGTCGAACTCCTTCGCGCGTCCAAGGACATCACGGTGATCTGCGAACCGGCGGTGTCGGTCGTCGACGTGGCGTGCGCCGCGCTCGGTCGCGACCCGATGGCGAGCGGACTTCGCATCCTCGACGCGCTCGACTCGAACGAACCGCTGCGCGGTCCGGGACCGCTCCTCGTGTTGCAGACCTACTCGAGGGAGGTGCTCGCGATGCTCGTCGACCGACTTCCGCGCGACGAGCGCGTGACGGTCCTTCATCATCTAGGGCTAGCCGACCAGACCATCGTCGAGATGCCGGCGAACGAACTGACGACGTTCGACGCGGTCGACCACCTGACGTCGGTGTGGGTCGAAGGACTGCGCACGGCGGGCGAGGCGATGGACGATCTGGTGGACTTTATGCGACGTCTTCGACGCGAGTGTCCTTGGGACCAGGAGCAGACGCACGGGTCACTGACGCGCCACCTCCTCGAGGAGTCCTACGAGACCCTCGACGCCCTCGAGACCTTCGTTCGACTCGAGAGTGAAGGCAGCGAGAGTGAAGAGGCCGTCGCCCACGTGGAGGAGGAGCTCGGTGACCTTCTCTTCCAGATCGTCTTTCACGCGGAACTCGGCGACGAGGAGGATCGATTCAACCTGGCCACGATCGCCGATTCGGTGCGCGAGAAACTGACGGGACGACACCCGCACGTCTTTGGCGGTGTGCAGGTGGAGGGTTCCGATGACGTCGCCGCGCGTTGGGAGGTGTTAAAGCGCGAAGAAAAGGGAAGAGAGAGTGTCACCGACGGCATCGCGTGGCAACTGCCCGCCCTGATCTTGTACACGAAACTACTTCGCAAGGCGGCGCTGGTTGACCTGCGATCGCGCGACGCTGAGGTGGCACGTGCGAAGGCGATCGGCGCACTGCGTTCGGCGCCCCTCGACGCACACCGCGCCGACGACGCGGAGTCGTCGTCCGACGTGCACGACGCGTGGGGCGACGCACTGAGTGCCCTCGTCGAGATGGCGCAGTGGGCTGGCGTCGACCTCGAAGGCGTGTTGCGTGAACGCGCACTTCGACTGCGTGACGCGATTCGAGCTGGGGAGATCCGAGCCAAAGGGTGAACCTGAGGTGGCAACTAAACTCAGTGCTACATCAAGAGGAGTCGTGCCATGAGCGCCATCGAAGTTGTCCTAGGACGTCAAATTCTGGATTCGCGCGGCAATCCCACCGTGGAGGTCGACGTCCACCTCGATTCGGGCGCGTTCGGTCGGGCCGTCTCGCCTTCGGGCGCCTCGACGGGTGCCCACGAGGCAGTGGAACTTAGAGACGGCGGAGATGAGTGGGGCGGCAAAGGAGTCGGCACGGCCGTGGGCTACGTCAACGACGAGATCGCGGACCTACTCGAAGGATTCGACGGCGAGGACCAGCGTGGCGTCGACTTCGCGATGATCGACCTCGACGGGACGCCGAACAAGGCCCGACTGGGAGCGAACGCCATCCTGGCGGTCTCACTCGCCGTCGCCAAGGCCGCGGCGATGGAGAGTGGACTCCCACTCTTCCAGTACCTCGGCGGCGTCAACGCCCACGTCCTGCCCGTGCCGATGATGAACGTCGTGAATGGCGGAGCGCACGCGAAGAACTCCATTGACTTCCAGGAGTACATGGTGATGCCCATCGGGGCGGCGACGTTCTCCGAGGCCCTGCGGTGGGGGGCCGAGACCTATCACTCGTTGAAGAGCCTGCTCGCCAAGCGCGGCCTCTCGACGCTCGTCGGCGACGAAGGCGGCTTCGGCCCCGACCTTCCCGACCACTAGACGGCGGTCAAGATCCTCGTCGAGGCGATGGCGGCGCCCGGGCGCCCGCAGGGTAGCGACAGAGCGATCGCGCTCGACCCCGCGACCTCCGAGCTCTACCGCGATGGCGCGTACCATCTCGACGGTGAGGGTCGAGTGCTCTCGAGTGCCGAGATGGTCGATTACTGGGCCGACCTCGTCGGTCGTTATCCGATCGTCTCACTCGAGGACGGCATGGCCGAAGACGACTGGGACGGCTGGGCCGCGTTGACCGCACGGCTCGGCGCCGACATTCAACTCGTTGGTGATGACAACTTCGTGACCAATAGCACGCTCTTGCAGAAGGGCATCGACCTCGGCGTCGCGAACTCGGTGCTGGTGAAGTTGAATCAGATCGGCACGTTGAGTGAAACGCTTGACACGGTCCGTCTTGCGACGACCAATCGCTACAGCGTGGTGATTTCGCACCGTTCCGGCGAAACCGAGGACACGACGATCGCCGACGTCGCGGTCGCCACGAACGCGGGTCAGATAAAAACCGGTGCGCCGGCACGATCTGACCGCGTCGCGAAGTACAATCAGTTGCTGAGACTTGAGGAACTACTCGGGGATCAGGCTCGTTTTCTCGGTGCAACGTCTTTGTCGGGGGCGGCAGGTGTCAGCTACGCATAGCTTCTCAATTCGTGACCGTAACCATTGGATGATGCCCCTCGCCGTCGTGACGGCCGCCGTCATTCTCGTCGGCTGGTTCCCCCTGAACGCGATTTGGCGCCAACAGAGTGAGTTGGACTCGACAATCGCACAGATCAACGTCATCAAGAATCAACAGCGGGCGCTCACGTTACAAGCGAAGTCCATCGACTCTCGTGCGGCCGCGACGTTGTTGGCGCGCGAGCAGTATCAACTCGTGCGACCCGGCCAGAGTCTGATACAGGTGCTGCCGGGCAACGGGTCCATCGCACAAGGCACCGGCGACCCTGGCCTGCAGCCGTTGGTTTCACCGTCGTCGGTGTCGACGCTCGTCACTCCAACCTCAACGAAGCACGCCACGCATCAATCGTCGCTGAAAGCTTTCGTGTCGCGCCTCGTGCGCACCCTTGAGTTCTGGCGTTGACCTTCCACGACGCAACACCCGACGACCTCGCCGTTGTCGAAGCCCTCGTGGGCCGTCCCTTGGCCGGTCGTTGCGCGGTTGTCGCGCGCTACCTTGACGGTCGCCCGGTGGTGATCGAGAACGAACCACACCTGCGCGACGGCACGCCCATGCCGACGCTCTTCTGGTTGGTCGATCCCGATCTGCACGCCGCGGTGAGTCGACTCGAAGGCAGCGGCGGCGTCCATCGTTTCGAGGAACTCGTCGACGCCGAGGCGCTCCAGCGCACCCACGACGAGTACGCCGTGCGACGCGCCCGAGCGACGGTGCGCCACGATGGTGCGCAGCCGAGTGGTGGCGTGGGAGGGACCCGCGTCGGGGTGAAGTGCCTGCACGCGCACCTCGCCAACTATCTCATCGGTGCCGACGATGAAGTGGGTGCCCTCGTCGCGAAGGAGGTCGGCGTGCCCGATGTCGTCACGGTGGACGTTCGTGGGTGAGTCGGTCGCCGCGCTCGATTGCGGGAGCAACTCCACTCGACTCTTGATCGTCGACGCGAACAATGAAACCGTGTTCCGCGACTCGCGCATCACGCGCCTGAGCCAGGGCGTCGACGAGTCGATGACATTGACCGGTGAGGCAATGGCGCGTTCGTTCGATGTGTTGAGCGACTATCGCTCGCTCATGGACGACGCCGGCGTCGTACGCGGACTGCTGGTGGCGACGTCGGCCGTGCGCGACGCGCGCAACGGAGAGCAGTTCTTGGACGAAGCCCGACGTCGAGTCGGGGTTGAGGCGAGGATTCTGAGCGGTCGCGAAGAAGCAGTGTTCTCCTACAGCGGCGCTACCGCGGATCTCGCACCTGACGCTCGACCGACCGCGATCGTCGACGTCGGCGGTGGCTCGACGGAGCTCGCGGTCATGGTGGACGACGTACTCGTGAGTTACTCGATGCAGTTGGGATGTGTTCGGGTCACCGAGAGGGCGCTCGGCAACGGCGTCGTCGACCAGGCGCATCACGACGCCGCGACCACGATGATCAACGAGCAGCTGGACGCCGCGTGGCGGGCCGTTCCCGCATTCTCGAGTCTGAACGACGTGCGCCTCGTCGGACTCGCCGGTTCAGTGTCGACACTGGTGCAGCTCGACGCCGCGATGGTGAGGTACGAACGAGAGTTGGTGCACCACCAGAGGATCTCACTCGCCACCGTGTACGAGTGGCGTGATCGATTGGCCAGCGAGCCTGCGGCGCAACGACTGGCGCGACCGGGGATGATCCGCGGGCGCGAGGACGTTCTTCCGGCGGGCCTCTACGTACTGGCCGCGGTCATGGAACGACTCGGTGCCGACGAACTCCTCACGTCCGAGAGCGACATCCTTGACGGCATCACGTCATCGCTCCTGCCCTAAAGTGCAAGTGCACCGTTACCTGTAACGATGGGGGAGTGAGGACACGATCATCGTGACGAGTCGCAGTGCCATCTACTCACCAATCTCGCTGCACGGGCGTCGGATCGTACTTCGCACCATGACCGAACAGGATTATGACGCCTGGTACGAGGTGCGCACCAGGTGCAGCGACTGGCTGCTCAAGTGGGAACCGAGGTCGGCGCATTCGACGCACCTCGCCGACGACCAAAAGAGTTTCGTCAGCCGCTGTGCGATTCGCGAGCGCGAACGTCAGATGGGGACTGGCTTTGGTTTCGGGATCTTTTACGAGGGACGCTTCGTCGGTGAGATCACGCTTTCGTCGATCCAGCGCGGACCACTGCAGTCGGCGTTCGTCGGCTACTGGATTGACGAAGCGGTCGCCGGCAAGGGCCTGATGCCCGAAGCGGTCGTGGTCCTCCTTCAATACTCGTTCGAATCGATCCGGTTGCACCGCATCGAGGTGAATATCATCCCGAGGAACGCCGCGTCGCGCCGCGTCGTCGAGAAACTTGGCATTCGCTTTGAAGGGATTGCGGAGCGCTACCTTGAGATCGACGGGGCCTGGGAGGATCATGCGCGCTACGCAATCACCGCCGAAGAGTGGGGCGACCGCGCACCGGAACTCGTCGCGGACTGGCTGTTGCCACACCGCGACTAGTTGTTCTACCCACAGACCTTGTTGACACTTCTTTTGGCATGAATTGAACCCCCTTG
>VFSW01011249.1_pt1 | contig 12597 bp, 11 predicted proteins | sample 5358111 | NCBI WGS metagenome assembly VFSW01 (sample SAMN11554181, study PRJNA540505) | mine drainage metagenome | isolation source: sediment from site ElyBrook_90M | place: USA: Ely Copper Mine, Vershire, VT | collected 2017
CGGGCACATCTGCACCTGCACCAGCTTTTGGGCTTCGGAGAAGGTGGCGGAAGTGACTGGGGGCCCGGCGGCGGGAGCAGTGCCAAATGCCGGCGGAGCGCCGGGAGGCAACTCGGCGGTTGGCTGGGCAGCCTTCCGACAGGCCGTGGATGCGCCCGCTAAGGCAATCGCCGCACTGCTCAGAAACCGCCTGCGGGAATCAGACATGAACCATTGTAGGCCCAGCGTTTGGTGAATTCGCGCGCACTGGGCAATGGGCTGCATGTGCTGTGGCATGAGATTCGGAATTGTGCGTTGCTGGGCGGTCCTGCTGCTGGCGGCTGCCGCCAGCTTGGGGCAGACCGCGAAACAGGACATGAAGAACGCTGGCCAGGATGTTAAGCAGGCCGGGAAGAATACGGGCCGCGCCGCCAAGACCACCGCCGGAAAGGCAAAGAATAAGACCCGCAAGGCAGTCCACAAATCGGCGAAAGCCGTGGAGAAGGGCTCTGCGAAGGTGGCCGGGAAGACGGAGCACTGATGCGGCAGTTTTTGTAGCGAACGGATTGCCGAATGCGTTAGGATGGAATAATACGGCAGTTTGGTCTGTTGCGAGGTTATTTGAAAAGGTATTTGCCGCTAGGCGCCATTCTTGCGTTTGTTCTCCAAGCCTACACTTCGCCGATGGCCACCGTTGTGCTCAACTCGGCGAGTTTGAGCACGGGGCGGCTGCCATCGGAGTGGGAGATCAAAGTAAATCACGGCCGGCCGGACGTTTCCGTCTGCTCGGATAGCGAAGGTCCGTGCGTACGCTTGAAGAGCGTGAAATCGTCTTTCGCGCTGGAGCGGAGCGTCGACGTCAACACAGGGGAGACGCCGTACCTGACCTGGCGGTGGAAAGTGACTCAGTTGCCGGCAGGCGGCGATTTCCGTCATGCAGATACTGACGATCAGGCCGCGCAGGTGCTGGTGGCATTTGCCGACCGGCGCGTGCTCACTTACATTTGGGACAGCTCGGCGCCTAAAGGAACCACCGAGTATGCCAGCAATATTCCTCTGGTGCACGTCTTCGCCGTCGTTTGCGAATCCGGAGGCGCCGCCGCCAACCGCTGGTTGTCGGAGAACCGCAACGTGGTAGCGGATTACGAACACGCCTACGGGAAGGCCGCGCCGCGCGTTAAAGGGCTGCGGATTCAGATCAATTCCCAACATACCGGTTCCGTCGCGGAAAGCTACTTCGGTGAGGTAGCATTCCGAAGCAGCCCGCAATAATGACGCTCGTGACCGGGGCTTCCGGATTCATCGGAGGCCACCTTGTTCAAAAACTTACCAGTTTGGGAGAGCGCGTACGGTGCCTGGTGCGCCGTAAAAGCAGCTTTCCGCCGGGCGCGGAGGCTGTGTATGGCGATCTCACCAACGGCCAAGGCCTGGGCGAAGCCCTGCGGGGAGTGGATGCCGTGATCCACCTGGCCGGCGTCACTAAAGCCCTGCGCCCGAAGGATTACGACACCGGCAACAGGCAGGGCACGGAAAATCTCGCGCTGGCTCTGGCGGGGCATGCGGTGCGCCTGGTGCACGTGAGTTCCCTGGCCGCCATCGGCCCGAGTTGCGATGGCACACCGGTAGCCGAAGATGACGAACCGCACCCGCTGACCAGCTATGGACGGTCCAAACTGGCGTCGGAGCAGGTCGTGCGGCGGCTCATGCCGGATGCCGTGATTGTGCGTCCGCCGGTGGTGTACGGTCCGCGGGATACGGACGTTTATCAGTTGTTGAAATCCATTTCCAAGGGCCTGGTTCTGGAGATCTCCGGCGGGGAGCGCTGGTTCAGCGCCATTTATGTGGAAGACCTGGCGGAGGGCCTGATTGTGGCACGGGACAGCACGCACAGTGCGGGACGCGCCTATTTTCTGGCGCACCGCAAGGCGGCATCGTGGAGCGAGTTAAGCGGCATCGCGGCGCGACTGATGGGCCGCACTCCGCGAGTGCTGCGGATCGCGCCGGGGGTCGCTCACGCGGTAGGCTTCTGTGCCGAACTTTGGGCACGGGCCACGCGCACACCGGGTATCATTTCGCGGGAAAAGGTGGCTGAGGCGCAGTGCACCTGCTGGACCTGCGATACCGGCCGCGCCGCCGGCGAACTGGGGTTTGAGGCTCGAACTTCGCTCGAAGCAGGACTGGCCCGAACACTCGCCTGGTATAAGGAGGCCGGTTGGCTGAGCTATTGAGGCGCAACACCAGTCCGGAAACCCTCTCCGCCTCTTTCTGGCCGGTGGACAAGGTACTCTTTGCCTATCTGACCTTCACCGGGCTTCTGATTCTGGGCTGGTGGCGCGAGGTGCCCGGCTCGGCGGTGTTCTTCAGCCTGCACGTGATCGGCATGGCACTGATGGTGTATGAAGTGAAACGGCCCAATCCCACCAGTTGGGTCTTCCGGAACTGGTACCCCCTGCTTTACGTAGCCTCCTGTTACAAGGAAATGGCGATTCTCATTCCACCGATCCGGCGGACGGATTCGGACCAATGGCTGGCCAATTTGGATTTCCGGATCTGGCACGCCAATCCCACCGTCTGGCTGGAGCGAATTTATTCGCCGGGGCTCACCGAATACCTGCAAGTGGTGTACACGCTTTTCGTTCCGGCGGTCCTGTTTGTGGCGTATCTGCTGTGGAAAAGTGGCAAATACCCGGAGTTCCAATATTATGCTTTTTTAATCGCTTTAGGATTTTTGACGTCGTATATCGGGTACCTGATTGTGCCCGCCCGGGGACCGCGCTTCCTGCTAAAATCCTTACAGCACATTCCGTTGCATGGATTATGGGGATTCACCGGGATGCAGCATACCCTGGACCGTCTGGAGTCGGCCCATTACGATTGTTTTCCGAGTGGTCACACCGAACTCACCATCCTGGCATGGTGGGGGAGTCGAATGATATCCAAGCGGCTGTTCAAGCTCTATTTTGCCTACACTCCGTCCATCATTTTTGCTACAGTTTATCTTCGATACCACTATACGGTCGACGTAATGGCGGGAGCCTTCGTGGCGATCCTCTTGGTCCTGGCTAGCCCGCTACTTTACCGATTCCTGCGGGAAAGGGTGTAATGGATTGGGCGGACTAGAAGTCGTCGCTGTGGACAGTAAAGGCGCATCCAAAGAGTTCATCGAACTCCCCTACCGGCTTTATCGCAACGAACCACATTGGGTTCCACCCCTGCGCATCGCCGTCAAAGAACTGCTGGACAAGGCCAAGCATCCTTTTTACGCCGATGCCGAAATGGAGCTATTCCTGGCGCGCCGGGACGGCGAGGTGGTAGGCCGGATCGCCGGCATCATCAACCGCGCCCACGACCGCTTTCACCAGGAGAAGGCGGGCTTCTTCGGTTTCTTCGATTGCGTAAACGACCACGAGGTGGCGGAGGTCTTGCTCGGGCGTGCCCGCCAATGGACCCGGGAGCGCGGCGCGGCGTTTTTGCGCGGGCCGGTGAGTCCATCGACCAACTACGAATGCGGGACTCTGGTGGACGGCTTCCAGGCGGACCCGATGGTCATGATGGTCTATAACCCTCCGTATTACGACGCGCTGCTGCAAGGTGTGGGTCTGCGCAAGGCCAAGGATCTACTGGCGTACGTACACAACGCGAATACGATCGAAACGAAAAAAATCGATCGCGTGGCGGAAAAGGCCTTAAAGACCACGGACGTGCGTGTTCGTCCCATCAACATGAAAGACTTCGACGCAGATGTAGAACGCGTCTGGAGCGTGTACGGGGCAGGCACTGGAGCGTGGGGAGAGAACTGGGGCTTCGTGCCCATGTCTAAGCCGGAATTCGCGGCGATGGGCAAAGAAATGAAGATGATTCTGAAGCCGGAGCTGGTGCTGATCGGCGAAGTGGGCGGCCGCGTGGTGGGCTTTGCGCTGGCTTTGCCGGACGTCAACCAGGCGATGAAACCGGCGAACGGAAATCTGTTTCCCACAGGGCTTCTCAAAATCCTGTATTATCAACGTTTGATCAAAAGTGTACGTGTTCTCGCATTGGGGGTAGTGGAGGAGTACCGCGCCTCCGGCCTGGCGGCAGGCTTTTATGCAACGCTTGTCCGCAACGCCCGGAAACTGGGTTTTGGCGATTGCGAAATGTCTTGGATACTTGAGGATAATGTACTAATGAATCGCTCCCTGGAGGTGATGGGGGCCAAGCGGTACAAGACATACCGAATTTATGAATGGAATTGAGGACCATGCGCGTATCGACTAGCGACATCACCGGCAAGAAAAAGGGCAGCGGATCCAACGATATTTTTGAAAAATGTCGCAACTTCACTCGTCCGAGTGATTTGCAATCCGCCGGCCTATATATGTACTTCGAGGTGTTTGGCGAACGCGAAGGATGCGGGCCTGGGGAAGTCCGCATGGGTAAACGCAAGGTGATGATGTTCGGGTCCAACGATTATCTCGACCTGATCAATCATCCCAAGGTCCACGAAGCCGCCACCCAGGCTTTGAAGAAATACGGCAGCGGCTGCAGTGGTTCGCGCCTGTTGAACGGGACGCTGGACATTCACATCAAGCTGGAACACGAGTTGGCCGATTTCGTTCACAAGGAAGCGGCCATTATATTCGGCACGGGGTTCCAGGCGAACTATGCCACGCTTTCGGCGCTCACCGAAAAGGGCGATGTGATGATCTGCGACCACAATCTGCACGCCAGCCTGGTGGAAGGCGCGCTGCGGTCGCCGGCTCGCACGGTGCGGTTCCGCCACAACGACCTGGAACATTTCGAACGCTGTCTGGAGAACTGCCCGCCTGAGGAAAAGATTTTTATCGTCTCCGAAGGCGTGTTCAGCATGGAAGGCGACATCGCCGATCTGCGCGGCATCATGAAACTGGCCAAACCCTATGGCGCTCGCGTGTACGTGGACGAAGCCCATGGCATCGGCGTGCTCGGGCCCACGGGCGCCGGCGCGGCCGAGCATCTGGGCGTGCTGGATGACGTGGATATCGTGATGGGCACGTTCAGCAAGTCGCTGGCCTCGGTGGGTGGGTTTATCGCCGCCGAGCGCGCCGTGGTGGATTATCTGAAGCACACCGCGCGTCCCTTTGTATTTTCGGCGAGCCTGCCCGCGGCCTCGGTTGCGGCCGTGGCAGCCTCCCTGCAGGTGATGAAGAAGGAGCCGGAGCGGAGGAACCATCTGCTGCGCATCGCCAACCTGTTGCGGAATGAGTTGCAAGCGCGCGGATTCAATGTACTGCCCGGAGAAACGCCCATTGTTCCGGTGGTGATTCGGGAAGAGCTGGATCTTTGCCGGCTCTGCAAGAAACTACTGGAAGAAGGGATCTATATCAACCCGGTGCTCCGCCCCGCGGCGGCGCAGAATCTGCTGCGTATCTCCTGCACCGCGGCCCACACCGAAAAGCACGTCGAGCGGCTGGTGGCCACCTTGGAGAGGGTCTCGCGGCAATTGGACATCGAACTGTAGGGCCAGCAGCGGCGAGGCATTACTGCTTCTTCAGAAACTGCTGAATGTTGGCGATGTTTTGTTTTGCGTTTTTGGCTTCGTCGAGGTCGGGATTGATAGCGATCATCTGCTCGAAGTGCTGCATGGCGGGCGCCAGTTCCGCTACGCTGCCGGTGTTCACTGCCTGGGCCATGAAGGTGAGGCCCAGCGCGTAGGGGGCGAAGGGATCTTTGGAATCGTAGCTCAGAGATTTCTGGCAATACTGGATGGCGGTATCGTAGCGCGAGAGCTTGCGCTCGCAGTCGCAGATGCCGAAGTAGGCCAGGCTGCGCAGGTCTTTCCAGATATCCTGCGTGCCGGCGCGCTTCTTGCGGCCCATCCCGAATAGAGAGCCCAACACGTAGTAATTTAACTGGCCGGCGAGTTTGCTATCGAAATCGCTGAGTTTCAGGTACTGGTTGTATTCGGGTTCGGCATCGGCCCACTTGCCGCTCAAACGGAGACTGTCGCCCAGCCACAGGTGCGGCTCGGCGTTCCTGGGCGCGGCAGTGACGGCCTTGCGCGCGGCTTCGATGGATTGCGGATACAACGCCTTGAACCGGTATGCCTGCGCCAGCATGGTTAACGCATCGGCGTGATCGGGCTGGCGCACCAGCACGGTATTGAACTGGCGGATGGCCTCGTCCACGTCGCCGATATCCAGCAGCATCCCGCCATAGTTGGCGCGCGCCTCCAGGTAATCGGGATCGATGGCGATGGCCTGCTTGTAATACTGCGCTGCCTTATCCTGATCGAACAGCGCATTATAGGTGAGCCCCAGGTAGAAAGCCGCCTGGCTGTAAGTGGGATCGATGGCGAGAGCCTTTTCGAACAGAGCCGCGGCCTTACGGTAATTCTCTTCGTAGCCTTTCTGGTAGTCTTTGATGCCGTCCTTCAGGGCGTCGGCGGCGGCCTGTTTGCGCCGCCGCGGAATCAGGATCTTGATGCTCACGGTGCTGGTCTCGCCCGGGTAGACGGTCTCCTTGCGCGGACCATCCGGCTCGTAGCCCATCTTCACGCCCTGCACGGTATGCTGTCCAGGCTTGAGTCCCGGCAGGGTGAGCGGTTTGCCGGGGCCCACCACGCCCACCGAATTGCCGTCCAGCAGCACCTCGACGTCGTCCTTGTTGGCCTCGAATACCAGGGTGCCGAACTGAGGCGGGGGAGGAGTGGCCGGTTTGGCGTTGGCGGGCACGTAGGCCAGCCGCATTTTGGGATCGAAGGTGCCGCGGTCGCTGGTAGGGTTCTGCTTCCCGCCGGTGGCCTCGCGCACCTGCGTGTGGACGTACTCGGCCAGCTCGTCGGCGGTGACCAGGCCGTCGCGGTCGAAATCGGCCGCTCCCGCCATGCCCTGCGTCACGTAATAGGTGAAGACCCCGTGGCCACCGTCCAGATCCGGACTTTCGAAGGAACTTTCGCGGTCGCGGCTCGCGGTCAGCGAAAAAAGCGAGTCGTGCAGGTTGCTCAGGGTATTGTTGAGCGTCTGCGTCTCATCGGGAGTGATGGCGCCGGAATGGCAGGCATCGGTGAGCAGAATCCTGTTGGTGGCGTGGATCTTCGAACCGATGGCCATCCCTAGTTCATCCATGGGGAGTCCGCTGGCTGCGATACTGTCCCGCCGGAAGTCGTAGGGCGCCAGGTAGCCTTTGCCCTGGTACATGAACCCGTGGCCGGCGAAGTAGACCAGAACGCGATCGCCATCCTTGGCCACGGAAGGCAGCCAGGTATCGATTTCCCGCCGGATGGCCGCCAGAGTCGCTTTGGCGCCGGTAAGCACGTGGACGTTCTCAGCTTTAAAATTGCCGCCCTCCGGGCTGATCAGGATGGTGTACATGCTTTGGGCATCGCGTTCGGGGAACTGCAGTTGCAGATTGTCCGGAAGGTTCTGATAATGCGAGATGCCGATGACCACGGCGTAGCTGCGCGGCACCACCTGCCGGGGCGGCAGGGTTGGCTCCTCGAGCTTTTCGATCTTGAGGTCGCGCTTCTGCGGCGACTGCGGCGGTTGTTGGGCCAGTGCCGCGGCGGAGACAATCAGTACGACGGCTCGATGCCAGTTCATCGCATTCACCTGTGCGCCAGCCGGAATTCGTAAATCACCGGGCCGGTCAACGGATCGGCGGAGGCGATCACCGCCGTATCTTTCTGCCGCATGAATAACAGGTCTCGCTGTCCCTTGTCCGCGGCCTGCGCCAGGTTGTCGGGGATGACCTCCCCTCGCGGCACCAGCTTGGGTCCGGCGGATGTGTCGATGCAATCGCCGCGCACCTTTAACAGCGTATCGTCGCAACGGGGAATCAGCGTAAGCGGCTTGGCGGGGGAAGTGGGCGTGCCCAGGTGCGGGACGAGGTCCCCCAGACGGGCCGGCGTGATGAGCCAGTAGACCACCTCAAACCCGGCCGGACCGGCGATGCGGAACGCCGTGGATGTGGCGGGCACCTGGTAGTCCTTATTGGACGCGATGCGATTGTCCTGCCCGGTCTCCTGGCGCGGGAACAACTGTTCATACTTGCCCGACGTGCTCTGGTTCATGACATAGAGGAAGCCATCGAAATTGGTGCGAAAGCGAAAGCGCACGCGATCGCCCTGGGCCAGCACAAGGCCCGGGTCGACGGTGTGCCACGCTGCTCCATCCAGCCGCTCCAGCGAGATCTCCATGCGATGCGCACCCACGTTCATGGTGCGCGACTGGGGCGACGCACCGGGCAGCAGGAGCAGCACAGGCAGGAAAGATTGCGCCATGCGGCGGATCATTTGTGCACCAGCAGCAGATCGACGACCAGCTTGGAATCGGCGCTGCCCGTGGGGTTCACGACGTAGACGGCGCTTTCCTTTTTTTCACCGCCGGGCGTAGCGGGCTCCACAGCTTCGACGATCAGGTCACGCGCATACGAGGTGCGCAGCCGGCCCACCATTGCGTCGTCGATCGACGCGCGCAGCACGGGCGGCGCCGTTTCGGGCACCACCGCGGGCGAAGACGCGGGCTTGGCCTTGCCGCCCTGGAGAGAGAAGATCATGTTTTCCAGATCGGCTTCTTTTTCGCGTGTGAGGATGAGGAACACCTTCTCAGTACCCGGCTGTTCGTCGAAAGCAAAACGCGTCTTGAGCGGCATGATGTAGCTCTGGAAGCCTTCCACGCGATTGCTGCCGCCATCCATCTCAGGCGAAGGGAACATGGGACTCCAGGTGCCGCTGGAACCCTGGGCGATGATGTAGAGATAACCGGGCCCGTTGGTCTCCACCCTGAAGCGAATGCGATCACCCGAATGGAATACCGAATCGGTGGGGGCCTCCTGCCATTCCCCGCCCGACAGTTTCAAAAGGGAATACTTCAGGCCGAGCGGTGTGCCCGTAGCCGGCGGCGGCGCGGATGTAGGCAGGCCTGCAGCCACCGTGATCAGTTTGGCTCCGCCCGGCAGCGCGCTGTCGCGGCGCGGCGTGACCGGCGGTTCCGTTTTCGGCTGGGCCGCTACCACCACCCTGGGCGGACTCTTGGTCTGCTTGCGCTGCACCTCGGGCGGCTTTACCGAAGGTGGCGTCTGCGCCGCCGAGTAGAACAGCTCGCGAGCCGTCATTGAGGGTTTTGGCGCATCTTGCGCGAAGGCGCAAAAACAAAGGAGAATTCCGGCGAATCGTGCCATGACACTGTGTCCGGTCACACAGGACCGGCCCCCCTTCTGTCTACCATATCACCGCCGGGGCCGGTGCGAGCGAGGCCGTTCCCGGGGCAGTACTAGCCGGCGAGGATAGCTCCCCATACGTCAGGGCTCACGTCCCGCGCGTGCCGCGAAAACAGCCAATGATGGCCCGCCATGTCCTCCGCGGCGTATTGCAGCTCTCCGTATTCGGTTTCGTGAAGCGGCTCCACGATTTTGGCTCCGGCGGCGATGCTGCGCTGGCAATGCGCTTCCACATCCTCCACGAAGACGGTGAGCGACTGGGTGGCGATACCGGCCCGGGAAGGGCTGGACGAGCCGGGTCTCTCACCGCGGAGCATAATCCACGCGTTTCCCACATAGAGCTGCGCGCCGGCGGCCGGCTCGCCGTACCGGTAATGCTCACGGAACCCGAACACGCGGCTCAGCCACTCGATGGCCGCGGCGACGTCCGGATACACGATGTGCGGCAGGATGGTGTCTACCGGCACCGAACGATTCTTCAGCATATCCAGGGTACCTTGAGGGAGTTTGGCTTTCGTCATAGTCCCGGTCGATATTTTACTCTCATTTTTGCTTGTACTGGAGACTGTCTTTATATAGAATGTCTCCATATGGATCTCCTGCAGGGCACGCTCGACATGCTGGTGCTTCGGACGCTTTTACTCGGACCCCTGCACGGCTACGGCATTGCGAGGGCCATCCGGGCCAACAGCAAGGACACACTGGATATCGAATTCGGGTCGCTCTATCCGGCGCTGAAGCGGCTGGAGCTGAAGGGCTGGATCGCATCCAAGTGGGAGGTCTCGGAGTTCAACCGGCGCGCCAAGGTCTACCGCCTGACGCCCGCCGGCAGCAAGCAACTCAGCGAGGAGCATTCCAAGTGGGCCCAGTTCACACGCGCCGTGGGGCTGATCATGGGGCCGGCGCCGGAGCAGCGTGAGACATGAGTTTCTGGCGTAGACTACGTTGGCTGTCGCCCGCCTGGCGCCGTGCGCAGGAGCGTGACATGCAGGAGGAATTCGACTCGCTCGCCGCCATGGCGAGCCGCCGCGAGCTGGGCAACCTTACTCTGGCCGCGGAAAACGCCCGCGCCGCCTGGGGCTGGCGCTGGCTGGAAGGGTTTGCGGCCGATGTGCGATACGCCCTCCGCGTGCTGGTGCGGCAGCCCAGCTTCACCCTGGTGGCGGTGGTCTCCCTGGCCCTGGGCATTGGAGCCAACGCGGCCATCTTCAGCCTGATGGACACGGTGTTATGGCGCAATTTGCCGGTACGCGACCCCGAGCGGCTGGTGCGCTTCAACCAGGGCAGTTCGATGTGTTACCTGGCCTGGGAGCGCTACGCCGAGCAGGACGGCCGGGCGATGGAAAGCGTATTCGGCGAATCGGGTAGTTTCACGCTGCCGATGGACGCAGGCGGAGGGCCGGAGAAAGGCCGCCTCTACCTGGTGACTGGCAATTACTTCCAGGCTCTGGGAGTGTCCGCGCTGGTGGGCCGCACCCTATCCGCGGACGACGACCAACGCAGCGCGCCGCAACCGGCGGCGATGTTGAGCTACCGCTACTGGAAGCGTGCTTTTGCCGGCGACCCGGCGGTGTCCGGCCGCTCCCTGCGGGTGGGCAACGCCCGCTTCACGGTAGTGGGTGTAGCGCCACCGGAATTTCTGAGCCTATCGGTGGGCGATGCGCCGGATGTCTGGCTACCCCTGAGCGCCCAGCCCGGCATCTTCCCCGGGTCCGTGTGGCAGGATCACTCCAATAACAACTTCCTCGTTGTGTGGGGCCGCCTGCGTCCAGGCGTGTCGCGGGACCAGGCTGAGACGGCACTCACGCCGACGGCGGTGCAAATCGATTTGGAACGAAACGGGCCGCCGGAAGGCAAGCAGGTCCGCGACGAGAGGCCCGGCCTGGAGCTTGCCGAGAAGGGCAGTTCGCCTCTGCGGCAGTTCGACAAGCCGCTGCACGTGATCTTCTGGATGGTGGGGATGGTGCTTCTGCTGGCTTGCATCAACGTGATGAGCCTGCAATTCGCTCGCGCCGACGAGCGGCGGCGCGAACTCACTGTGCGGCTGGCAATCGGGGCGGGACGCGCGCGCATTGTGCGGCAACTGCTTACCGAATCGGTCCTGCTGGCGCTCGCCAGCGGCGCCGCGGGACTGGCGTTGTGCAAGCCCATTGCGGCCGGCCTGCTATCGATCATCACGCTGTGGGGCAACCAGCCGGTGCAGGTAGACCTGGGGATCCATTGGGCGGTGCTGCTCTTTGTGCTGGTGGTCTCAGTGGCCGCCGCACTGATTTCGGGCGTACTTCCCGCCCTGCATGCTACGCGCGGTCAGGTGCAGCCCGGCCTGCAGCAGGGTTCGGACGCCGCTACCGCATCGCCGTTCCGCAGGGTTGTAGCGCGCTCCGTGGCATCTCTGCAAGTGGCGCTTTCACTGGTGCTGGTGGCGGGTACCTGCCTGTTCGCGTACAGCCTGCACAAGGCGCGCGCGTTCGATGCGGGAATCAACCGGCATCACCTGCTGGTGCTGGAAGTCGATCCGGCGCAGGCCGGCTATCAAGAGGCGGACACCCTGGCGCTCAACGAGCGCCTGCGCGACCGCCTGCGTGCCGTGCCGGGCGTGGAATCGGTCAGTTACTCCCAAAACGGCATCTATGCCGGGCGCAACTACAGCACCAATATCGACGTGGACGGGCCTCACAGCACCAGAAAGCGCGATCGCAATGCGACGTACGACCTGGTGGGCCCGGGTTTCTTCACGGCCGTGGGAGCGCACATTCTGGCGGGCCGCGATTTCAATGCACGCGACGACGCTGCCGGACCAAGAGTGGCCATTGTCAGCCAGGAATTCGTGCGGCGGGTGCTACTGGGCGGATACGCCGTGGGGCGCACGCTCTATGCCACCGATTCCTCCCACCGGATGATCCCTTACCGCATTGTGGGTGTGGTGGGCGATATTCGCAACGAGATCCGCCGCAAGCAGCTTCTGTTTTATCTGTGCCAGCCGCAAACGGGCGTCCAGGCTTTCAGTACGCGCTTTCTGGCACGGACGCGCCTGACGCCGCTGAGCCTGATTCCCGGGATTCGCGCCGCTGTCCGCGCGGAGAACCCGGCCTTGCGCATGGACCAGATCGATTCCGCCGACGATCTGCTGGATGCGACGCTTTCCAGCGAGCGGCTGCTGGCGGCGCTGGCCTGGGGTTTCGGCGCGCTGGCCCTGACGCTCGCCGCCGTGGGCATATACGGTTTGCTGGCTTACGATGTGATGCGGCGCACCAGCGAGATCGGCATCCGCATGGCGATTGGGGCGCGCCGGAGAGACATTCTGGCACTGGTGCTGCGGCAGGCGGTCCTGGTGTGCGGCATCGGCCTGGCGGTGGGCGCCGCCGCCGCACTGGGCTTGGCGCGGCTGGTGCAAGGGATGGTGTTCGGGCTCGAGTCCGGCGACCCGCGCCTGGAAGCGTCGGG
>VFSW01011250.1_pt1 | contig 12595 bp, 12 predicted proteins | sample 5358111 | NCBI WGS metagenome assembly VFSW01 (sample SAMN11554181, study PRJNA540505) | mine drainage metagenome | isolation source: sediment from site ElyBrook_90M | place: USA: Ely Copper Mine, Vershire, VT | collected 2017
GACCGCCGCGGCTATAAAAACCCTTCCGTAAGTCCGCAAGAAATGCATTATTTTATTATACCAAAATGCTGGATTCTTCATATTATAATTTTGCCCTGCGGAGCAGAACTGCGTTAAACGCCACAATGACCGTTGATACTGACATAAACACGGCAGCCAGTGCGGGTTGCAGTATGATTCCATACGAGGCAAGAGCACCCGCCGCAAGAGGGATAGCTACCACATTGTAGCCAGTAGCCCAAAACAAGTTTTGGATCATCTTGTTGTAGGTAAGGCGCGATAGGTTAAAGATTTTAGGGATATCTCTCGGGTCGCTTTTGACGAGGATGATGCCAGCCGACTCAATCGCCACATTGGTTCCTGCGCCAATGGCAATACCAAGGTCGGCTTGCGTGAGGGCGGGGGCGTCATTTACGCCATCGCCTACCATAGCCACCTTCTGTCCCTTGCTCTGCAAGAGTTTCACCTTTTCGGCTTTCTGATCTGGCATGACTTTTGCAAAATACTCATCAATACCTATTTCCTTGGATACCCATGCGGCCACATCTTCTGAGTCGCCGGTGACCATGGCCGTGCGTATGCCAAGAGTTTTTAGTGTTTTTATCGCTTCTCGTGACTCTTCTCGGATAACATCGGCAAGGGCAATACTGCCTATAAGTTTTTTATCAACTACAACAAATATCACCGTCTTCCCCTGCTTCGATAGCATATCGATTTTGTTCTGATACTCCGCTGACACTTGTATATTGTTTTCTTTAAGGAAAGATTCGTTACCAACGTATACCTCGCTGTTTTCTATCCGTGCCTTTGCGCCACGTCCTCCAATGCGCACAAAGTCTTTTATATCAAGCAATGCAATATTTCTTTTTTGAGCTTCTTTGACCATTGCACTTGCAAGGGGATGCTCTGATTGGCTATTTACTGAAGCAGCCGTTTTGAGGACTTGTTCTTCAGTAACGCCTTCGCCTACAACAATAGTGTCTATCCCAAACTCACCTTTAGTTAGTGTTCCTGTCTTATCGAACAAAACCGTTGTTATGTTCCTTGCTTCCTCTAAAGCCATGCGACGACGCACCAGAAGTCCATTACGTGCCGCCATGGTGGTAGATATTGACGCAACAAGTGGAATCGCAAGACCGAGCGCATGCGGACAGGTAATCACCAGTACTGCTACCAGACGCTCAGTCGCAGTACCTACGCCCGCACCTGCTACAAGCCAGGCAATGAACGTAGTGGCTCCTGCGCCGATTGCAATGAGAGTGAGATAGAAAGCGGCTCTGTCAGAGAGCATTTGCAACTTAGATTTGGATGCTTCCGCATCAGCAACGAGGCGCATGATTCCCGCGAGAAAGGTGTTGTCACCAATATGTGTTACTTCAACCGTAAGACTTCCATCGCCGTTGATAGAACCGGCAATGACTTGTGCTCCTGTTGATTTGGAAACGGGCTTAGATTCTCCAGTAATGATGGACTCGTTTATTTCTGACTGTCCTTCGACAATACGTCCATCGGCAGGAATCTTAGCCCCAGGCTTAACAAGTACAATATCACCCGTGCGTAGGTCACTTAACGAGACCGTCTCTGTTTTACCGTTACGCATTACATCTGCAGTGTCAGGAAGGAGTTTAGCAAGCTCCTTGAGTGCTCCTTTGGCACCTTGAACAGAGCGCATTTCAATCCAGTGACCAAGCAGCATTATGGCGATCAACGTAGAAAGTTCAAACAATAGGTCGTGACCTGTTCCGAGAATAATGGAAACTAGGCTATAGAGATACGCAGCGATAATGGCAAGCGCAATCAGCGTCATCATCCCGGGCATACGTGCGCGAAGCTCGCGATACGCACTGGAGAGAAAGATCCAACCGCAATAGAAAAATACGACTGACCCAAGCAAGAGCAGAACATATTGCCATCCAGGAAACTCGAATCCGTGAATTCCAAATACCGACCGAGCCATTTCTGAATAGAAGAAGATCGGTACAGTGAGTACAATAGAAATCCAAAACTTCTGCAAAAATGAAAAGGTGTTATGACCCGCGTGTTTATTTTCGCTCATTTCGGCAGCTGATTTCTTTTTTATGGGAACGAGATTCATACCGCATTCGGGACACATGCCCGGCTTGTCCTGCACAACTTCCGGATGCATCGGGCAGCTATATTGTAGTTCTGACGATGCTAGTTCGTGATGATGGCTATAGTCGGCTGCTGTTTTACCATCATCGTGTATATATGCCTCTGGATTCTTGTCGAACTTCGGTGGGCAATGTCCACAGCAAAAGTAGTATTTCTTTCCTTTATATTCGCGCACCAAACCCTTTGCTTCCGCTACTGCTTTGTTAACAGGCACTTTCATCACTGGGCAGATTGTCTGCTCAGTATCAGTGGCTATATCTGATTCGTGATGGTCGTGATGTGAGTGATCCATGTTAGTTTTTCTTTTGAGCCAGCTTATAGATTTTGAGTATCTCAGCGATAGCTTGCTTCTCTTTGCCAGACTTTATCTGTTCAATGACATGCGTTGAAAGGTGGTTTTCCAGTATCAAGTCTTTGACACCGGAGAGAGCCTCTTTAATAGCAGAAGCTTGGATGATTATGTCAACACAATATTTCTCCTCATCTACCATGCGCTGGAGTCCGCGTACTTGACCTTCAATTAACTTAAGCCTCCGTATGGTTTTGCGCTTGATATCTACCCTCATATTTCAATTATACCCCCTAGGGGTATGTTATGCTAATGAAGGGGTCGGAGCAGGCTCCTCATTAAGAACACAGCATAGATGCGACAGTATGTATAGGTTATTAGTAATAAATACCTATGGATACAAACACATGCTCAAGCTGTAATCACGTACACAAAGAAGCTGACGGCTCATGTTCTTGCGGATGTAAGGTGCCAAAGAAATAGCTAGAAAATAATGGAACAAAAATTTATTCGTACCACAGACCACGATACTATTCGGAATTGGATAGAAGAGCATAATGGTACCCCCGCTTCGCCTGTAGGAGCAAAAAACCACGATATGGTAGATATTGCGTTTGGTACTGACATGGCCGGGTATAAAGAGATTCCGTGGGATTATTTTTTTGAACGATTGGACACCAACAATCTAATATTCCGTTACTCAAATACCGTAGTACGGGGACAAGAGAAATCCTCCTACAGCTTTATTTCTGAGGAAAATCCTTCCGACAGTAAAGATGATGAAACAGAGTTTGTAGAAGCTAATGAATTAGCCGAGGAAAATATAAATAATTCAGAGGCTGGTGATAAGACCGATGAGGAAATAGAAGAGGGTCAACAAGATAAATAACAAGAAATAGAGTCTAGACTCCGCAGCTTCCTCCAGTCTGAGTCTGCGGAATGAGACCGGGCACTTTGGATACGACAGCATCAACATTTTTGCTCCAACCACTTATGCTCGAATAGTCTTTAGAGAGTACGAGTCTTGGATCGACTGCATTCCAGTCAGTACCTTTGATTACTTTGAAGTAAAGCGCTGTTTCAAGATAGTTCTGCTGAAACCAGAACGAATTAAAATTGAGGAGCGTTTTGTATATCTCGGAATCGGGCAAGCCTTGCACTACCCCAAGCTCAACAAGAGCCAAGGCAGCCGATCCGTGATTGCAGTCTTGAAAGAAAGTCGAGTTGTCACAACAGGGGCGATAAACGTTTCCTGCTATCTGTTTTACGCGCTGCTCTTGATCAGGAGTGAGCGGTATGAGCGGGTAGGCATTGAAGTATACGCCACCACTGTCTCCCTTTCCCAGACTCCAGCCACCGGTAGAAGCAAAGTTGTTCACATTTTTTCCAGCAATCGGACTTTGTTCGTTTATCGCCATTTTGTTTGCTAAGCCAATAGGCCAGAGGATGTCGATAAGCCATGAGGCGTTGTTCGCGTTTATAACCACCGGCTCATTGGACGCCTGCGTGAGCATTTTCATCTCCTCCGGCGGAATGCCACCGCTGTTTTTGTAGAGCGCTTCTACTTTAGAGATATCAATAATTCCGTCTGATACCATGGTCGGCACTACATTGCCAAGTACGATTTTTGTCCTAAATCCTTCTTTAGGCGTCACTTCCTCAGACACTTGCTCAGTGGTGGTAGCATATGCTCCTTTAAGACCTGCGTTGATAAGCGCTTGGGATGGGCGGGCTGGTAGAAACGATGCAAGAGATATGATTGCGTACAGAAACACCACAAGGGACACAAAACCAATGAGGTTGCGTTTCAATTCTGCGTTGATAGGAATATGTACGCTGATTAACTTTTTGTTTACGAGCACTGTTGCGTAGAAGACACCGTAGGCGCTTAGAAGTGTGCCCGTGAGAAGACCCGGGGTGTAGCCAAAGTTTAGCCCTGCTGCCAAATGCTCGAGCTCCGCAAGCAAGAGAATTGCCAGTACTACCGTCCCATACTTTTTCATTACCCCATTGCGAGTAAAAAGAAGTGCAGCAAGAAACGCATACAAGAGTGCTTGCCCTCCCCAATACAACCAAAACGATTGAACGTGTAGCATCTGTGCGACAGCATTTGTTAAAGGGTCGGTATTCCAAAAACGGGATACAGACTCCTCAATGGTGTGGAGAATAAACAATCCGACGACTATTTCAACTAGACGTTTCATTGACTATTTAATGAGCCGTGCCAGACCATTCTTTGATTATATAGCATCTATACTTTCTATGAAACTGACTTCGTGATTGTCCCCGTGTTACCGGAATATCCCTTATTAAAGTACCCATTGAAAAAACTCCAGAAAGGCGTAGATTAGAGGGGTTCCTAAATTACCATTACTATGGCCTCCCACTACTCTGACCCGCGCGATTTTGCGCAGCATATACGGGGCGAACTCCTTGCCGAATACTTAAAGAAGCGGCACTCTCTTGAGTTTCCCGCTGTCGGCAAAAAAGACGAGACACGAGAGGAGTGCGCGGATCGCTTTATGGAGCTTTTGAAAACGCAGGACGACAAAGTGCGCGATCGTGTGTTTATGGAGTTTGAGTACATCAACTCTCTCTCATCCGAAAACCATATCGCCGCGCTGTGCAATCACTCGCCGAACATCAACCGCGAGGAGGTTATTGAGAAGTTTGCACAAAACAATGACGAGCGTGCGCTCCTTGCATACATCAACTATGAGGAGGATTTTGACGAATACTACAGCCGTGCCAACATTGAGAGTTCGGCAGTGAAAGAGCTCACCCTCCCCACGACTGTGTCACTCGCGGACATTACGGACGAAAAAGTAAAGGCGTTTGAGAGCAAGGTGCAAGGTGTGTACCGCGCTTCCTATAAGGGCGAGCAGTGCAAGATAAAAACTTTTCGCGACAACGACAACATTATTCTCCGCGCATATCTTGAGGACCTGCCCACGCGCGATACCGCATTTGAGAACGGCAAGCTTAACGAAAAAATCCCGCGCAAGCCCGTGTTCGATGCCATTTTTATATACAAGCCCGAACTCAAGATGCTCGGCGTACGTGCTATCGGCGGCAAAGACACCGTGAGCCAATTACAAAAGCTCTTCTGCTCGCACTTTCTTGGCATAGACCATATAAACACGAATGTGGAGCGGTACACGCTCGCGGCCGTCAAAGACCTATCCAAAATCAATTTTGTTGCGGACGCTTCCTACGGAGTGGAGCGTGCATTCCTCAAGTCGGTCCGCCTCAAGCACACGGCTGTGCCGCACAAGCTTTACATTGATGTCGGCGGCAAGGAGCAGTACACCAACGCCGATGCCGTGCAGGGCATCCTCAAGGAACTTGGGCTTAATTCGAGCAGCGGCTGGGAGGTAGAGAGTATCAAAATCACGGTCGTGTTCAAGCAGGTAGGCAAAGGGCGGCGCAAGCAGGTGCAGGTAACTATTACGCCGCCGAACACCTGTGACCTTAAAAATCGCCCGCAAGACGACACCGTGCGCAAATTATTGAAGGACTGGGGTATCTATGTGGCCTAAAAACTATGCAATGGTTTTTGGATCGCATTAGTGCAAAAACTCTCCCTATCCGCTTTGGTATTAAAGATAAGCGTGAGCACCCCGACGACTTCTTAAAGCTCGTCAAGAAACACGTCCTCAAGCGCACAGACAATTTGGAGAGTGTGCCGTGCGATTTGTGCGATGAAGATCACGAGTGCCAAGTGCGCGAGAAAAACGGTGAACTTTTTTATGTATGCGAAAACGGGAGCGGCAAGAAAATGCTCGTCGACGAAGTACTCGCCGTTTACGAATTTGATAACACCTCTTTTTTAAAACTCATTGCCGCAGAGTTTGGCATTAAGGCAGACGACTCGTTTTCGGAAGTGAGCGAGTATGCCACTGACGCGCTATATAGTATCGGCTCATACGCGGATAAAAAAGTGAAAGCGGAGGTCTACTACCTACGCACCGATGCAGCACATGAGCCCTCGTCACTTTTTGAACATTTAGGTAACGACCCGAAGGTACTCATCACAAATACCACCAAGCCCGCGCTGGTATGGGGCAAAGATGGCACTCGCTATTGTGTGCTTGCCGAGACGCTTACTGCACCATCAAGCAAGCAGATTTTTAATGCAACGAAGTTCAAGGAGTGTTTGGAGGGTATGCGGCGCGTGCGCTTTGACCCGAAGCAAGGCCACCTCTTTTTTGACGAGAAGCGCGTCTACACAGCGGGTCTCACCAGCCCCGAGTATCACTTTCTTGCGTGCCTGTGGAGCCGGTGGCAGGAGCAAGTACCCCATGCCGAAATACGTCAGTTCGTAAAGGATGCTCTCGGGCGCGATGTGGCAGATACCGCCCAGAAGTTCTGCAACAAGATGAAGAGCAGTATCAAAAAATCGTTCGCTGGTGTCGATGGCATCATCATCGTGCCCACGACTGGGCATTATATGCTCGCAGATCCCACTTAGGAGAAACACGGGAGAAAAAGGAGAAACAGCAGACCGCTAAATCGACCCCAAAAGCGCATCGTTAGGATGCGTTTTTTGATTTTCAAAAACGTACATTACCAATCACTAGTCATTACGATGAAAAAGAAATCAGGGGTCGATGTAAATGACTCCGCGCAAGTGTTCACCACGTATGACCTCGGAGTAGCCGCGGCGCTTTTGTGCGCCGATTTTGAGTTGCTTGCGCTTGACCGCGCAAACTCGCGCAAGGTGCTCTTCATCTTCCGGCGCGTGGCGCGGATAGACGACACAGCGAACTCATATTTCGCGGGCCATCTGGAGACCAATGCCCGTTCGTTCTTTGATCAGCTAAAAGCGCTCAAAAACCGCTTGTACAGCGATTAGGCGCACCTCCTTATGCTGCCACCCGAAGCCATAAAGGAATACAAGGAGCTGTACCTCAAACGCTTTGGCGTCGAGTTGAGCGATGAGGAGGCGTCCTTCCGCGCGAACCATCTTGTGGACCTATACAAGGTCGTTCTTGCCGATCCAGCTCCGGACGCATCGGGAGGTGAGCAAAAAAATTGATGTATGGCTACCTACAATATCCGCCTCATCAAATCTCGCAGGAGCTACTCCATAAAAGAAATGGCACTTCTTTTCGGTATAGACAGGAAAACCTGCACGCGCTGGATAGCAAACGAGGGTTTAGAAGTGATTGAAAAAAATGTAAGTCCACTGCTCGTTATGGGCGAAGACCTGATGAAGTTCATTAAAGATAAACGGCTGGCCAAGAAAATTACCCTAGCGGATGACGAGTTTTACTGCTTCAGATGCCACAAGGCGGTCAAAGCGAAAACGGGCAGCAGCGTGGTCATCGAAACAGGAAGGACAGTTGGCAAGAAAGGGCTGGCACAAATCGTAGCAACCGGTGAGTGCGAGGTTTGTGGCCTCAAACTAAATAGATTTTTAAGTGTATCCAAAAAATTACCAAACATATATGAGTGATGAGATAAAAAAAGACTATCAAGATGAGCGAGACGAGTTGCAAGAGCTAGTCCCGTGGGGCCCAGACGAGCCATCCCCTACTTACAACAAGGCCTTTACCCCCGCGCCTACTCCCAAAAAGAGTGAGCCAAAAGGAGGCAGGCCTTCGCAAGCGACCCAGTTAGTGGAGCTGGTCATAGAAAACACGGACATTATTTTATTTCACGACGAGCTCAAGGTGGCGTATGTGCAGGTGCCGGTAGAGAGCCACAAAGAAGTCTGGCCATGCTCAAGTAGCCAATTTAGGCGCTGGGTTGCAAAAGAGTTTTACGAGGAGCACGAAAAAGCGCCGGGGCAAAGTGCGCTCGCTTCTGCACTCAACATCATTGAGGCGGAGGCGCAGTTTAAAGGGCCCGAAATCAAGCTGCATTCGCGCGTGGCGCAGTACGACGGAGCTCTATGGTATGACCTCTGCGACAAGCTGTGGCGTGCGGTACGCATCACGCCTGAAGGGTGGAGCATCGTAGACAATCCGCCCATCATTTTTAAGCGCTACCCGCATCAAGCAGCTCAGGTTGAGCCTATAGCTGGCGATGATGCCAAGGAGATACTACGCTTCGTTAACATCACTGAACCCGAGCACGAAATACTCTTTTTAGCTTGCCTCATTTCTTTCTTCATACCGGGCTTCCCGCATCCGATGCCGTATGTACACGGGCCACAGGGATCCGCCAAATCAACGCTCTCAAAAATAGTGCGCAAAATAGTCGACCCCTCGCGTATAGAAGTACTGTCTTTACCGAAGGATAACCAAGAACTTGCGCAAGCCCTTTCGCACCATCACCTGCTCTTTTTTGATAACGTCTCATATATTTCAGCCTCGGTTGCGGACTTGCTGTGTCGCGCAGTTACCGGCAGCGGCTTCTCCAAGCGCCAGCTTTACACCGACGACGAAGACATCATTTACACCATCCAAGCCAATATTGGCATTAACGGCATAAGCCTCGCGTCAAACAAGCCCGACCTATTGGAACGCAGCGTGCTCTTTGAACTGCGGCGCGTAGAAAAAAGTGGCCGCCGACAGGAGCGCGAGCTGCTTGAAGAGTTTGAGCAGGCACGGCCGCGTATTCTTGGCGCGATATTTGACGTCATTGCCAAGGCTCTTGCAGTTAAACCCACTATCACGGTCGAACAGCTCCCGCGTATGGCCGACTTTGCGCTGTGGGGTTGCGCCATAGCGGAGGCGATCGGCTTTGGTAAAGAGATTTTTCTTGAGACCTATCTCCATAACATTAATTCGCAAAACGAAGAGGTACTGGGCGATAACCCAGAGGCGGCACTCCTCATTGCGTTTATGGAAAACCAAACCGAATGGACCGGCACGCCTTCCGAGCTGCTCAAAATAATAAAAGGCATCGGTGCGGATAGGGGTATCAGCGAGAACGACCTGCCCAAGGGCGCAAACGTGTTGAGTCGCAAACTTGTTGCGCTTAAAACCAACCTCGAAGAGGCGGGGCTCAAGGTGAGTCGAAATAAGGGGACGAAACGCACTTTCACTATTAATAAGCTGCCCGCAAATACCGTCGATACCGCCAAAAGTGTAGCGGCGCAACAACCCGCCGCAGACGATTTATCGGCAGATGAAGTGTGGGACGCGCTCGGGGAACCGTCTGCCACGCCGCTTTCAGAGACAAAGCCCAAAGACGGTAAAGACGATACCGGCGATATTTCCCGTTCAATCCCATTTTAATTATGAAGCACCTCCATACACTTACGAAATCGCACATGCCTCAGGCTGACGGAACAACCGAAAGGAGGATTAATGGGTTGATTACAGTGCCGTGTAAATGTCCCATTTAACAGTAGCGTCAATCACAAAAATACTATATGTCATCCACAGCCTATAAAAATGAACTAGTAAAAAGAAAGTTTTACGAGTACTTGGCAAATTCCTGCGGGTATTCGGCAAGCTCCATCGAGTGCTATGAGCAGGCTATCTGGTTGTGGGAGGATTTCACCAACAAGGCTGATTTTGTGGGTTTCAATAAGACTGTGGCGGATGAATTTAAGGCGTGGCTCAGGGCCAAGAAAAAGATACACGCCGAAGGGACGGTGAGCCTTTCCTACAACTTCGACACGCTTCGGCACCTAAAGACATTTTTTGAGTGGCTGTCCACGCAGGCGGGATATAAGTCACAGATACGGGCGGCCGACATCGATTATTTAAAGCTCTCCAGACAAGATGCGCGGGTGGCCACACAGCCAAAAGGCCAAGAGTCTCCTACCATAGAAGAAGTACGGACTGTTATTGAGGCAATCAAAGGCACGAGTGAAGTTGATATGCGGGATAAGGCTCTTATTTCTCTGGCCTTTTTAACGGGAGCTAGAATTTCTGCCATCTCCTCTCTACCGATGGCTAGCTTCGACAGGGCGACGTTAACTCTCAATCAGGACCCTAGGCTTGGAGTGAAAACAAAGTTCTCAAAACGCATAGTTACTGCCTTGGTGCCATTTCTGTATAAAGAGCCGCTGGATTACTTCCTTGCATGGTTCGACTATTTAGTTGTGCAAAGAAAGTTCGCGCCTACTGATCCAATTTTTTCCGCTACCAAGATAGAAAACGGGACGGAAAATTTAGGGTATCACAACACCCAAACAGTGGACCCTGTGTTTTGGCAAAGCAGCACCTCGGCGAGAAAAATATTCCAGCATAGGTTTGCGCAGGCAGGGGTCAGGTATTATCACCCTCATACCTTCAGACACTTATTGGTTAAGACCATATCAAAACTCCCTCTCACCGAAGAACAGAAAAAGGCCGTTAGCCAGAACTTGGGGCACGAAGATGTCGGCACTACCTTCGGTTCCTACGGGTACGGCAAGATTGCTGAGGATAGGCAGGTAGAAATTGTCAGGAGCATAGACTTCGAGGGCCGGAAGGGTGAGGTGTTTATACAGGTGAAAGCTAGCGATTTGGAGCGATTTATGCGGGATTTCAAGCCAACCGACCCGGGCAAAGAGGGCTCGGATAAGACGGAAAATAAGGTATAATTAGACCACATGGAGAACACCACTGTAAAACTAACCTGCGGCAGCTATTGCCGCAAATCGAGCGAAAGCGAGGACCGCCAAGTCCTCTCGCTGGACTCACAGGCGGATAAGGCAAAGGAAATTGCTAAAGCGCTCGGCGTGAAGATTTTGGAGGAGCATGTCTTTAGCGAGTCCAAGTCCGCGAAAGTAGCATACAACCGCGCAAAGTTTGCGGAGATGCTTGGACACATTGAGCGAGGTGAAATAAATGCGATTATTGTATGGCACCCTGACAGGCTCTCTCGCAATGCAATGGACGCAGCTTTGCTCATTGACCTAATGGACCGCAACAAGCTTGTGGAGATAATCACGCCGAGTCAGACTTTCAGAAATACACCGATGGATAAGTTCATGCTCTCGCTCTCTTGGGGTCAGGCGAAGATGGAGAACGATAAGAAAGGCATCGATGTGAAGCGCGGGCTTGAGAAGAACGCCCGGCTCGGTATCATCCCGAACCATGCAACCGTCGGATACATGAACGACAAATTCAGTCCACGCGGCAGCAAAAAGATTTTGAGCGATACTGATCGCTTGCCGCTCGTGCGCAAAATGTGGGACATGATGCTAACTGGCACCTACGTAGTTCCCCAACTCCTCAAAGAAGTGAACGAGGTGTGGGGTTTTCGCATGCGGAACGGCAAGAAGATAGGTCGCAGCACAATGTACTACATGTTCGCTAATCCCGTGTATTACGGCATGTTCGAGTTTCCACTCGGAAGCGGCAACTGGTATAAGGGCACTCACGAGGCAATTATCACTGAGGAGGAGTTTGATAAGGTGCAGTCGATACTCGGGCGCTTCGGCAGACCGCGTCCCCGAACCCATGTATTCGATTTTGTAGGCATGATGCGTTGCGGCGAGTGTGGCGCTGCCATTACGGCCGAGCTGAAGTTTAAACATCAAAAGAACGGCAACGTGCACCGCTATGTGTACTACCATTGCACTAAGCGTACGAAGGAGAGCTGTACGCAAGGGTCCATCGAAGAAGCCGAGCTTAAAAAGCAAATTATTAAGGAGATTGACTCGGTTGAAATCCCGCCAGAGTTCCACAGCTTTGCTATGAAGTGGTTCCGGGCGGAGAATGCCAAAGAGTCCGAGAGCCACAACACACTCATACAAACGCAACAGAAGGCCTTCAAGGCCTGTATAGCGAAAATTGACGGCTTAACCGACATGCGAGCCGCCGGGGAGATTGGCCCGGAAGAATATGCCGAGAAGAAAGAAAAACTACTCGCTGAAAAAAAGAAACTCGATGTGAGCTACGACAACACGACTGAACGTGTTGAGCGCTGGATGAAGACTGCTGATGAAATGTTTACCTTTATTGAAGAGGCAAAATGGAAACTGGATAAGGGCGATCTCCATGTGCGCAGGGGCATTCTTGCGGCACTCGGTTCGAACCTCATCGTAAAAGACAAAATACTTAGCATTGACACGGAGAAATGCCTCTTCCCAATTAAGAAGATATCAAAAGAGGTACTGGCGATACACAAACGGTTAGAACCTATAAATACCCTTGAAAAACAAAGACTTTTTGAGCAAAAGTGCTCGCAAAGTCCAACTCTGCTGGGCTTGTATACCTCGGCTCGTAGCTATTTTAGCCGAAATCCGGGGTGATTTACCCCTTCATTAGGGTAGTCATTCAGGTA
>VFSW01011251.1_pt1 | contig 12595 bp, 11 predicted proteins | sample 5358111 | NCBI WGS metagenome assembly VFSW01 (sample SAMN11554181, study PRJNA540505) | mine drainage metagenome | isolation source: sediment from site ElyBrook_90M | place: USA: Ely Copper Mine, Vershire, VT | collected 2017
GGGTGGGCTGGCTTGTGCCTCGGGTCGATCGGCGGCAACACGATCGTTTGTGGCGCATCCCGCCAAAACCGCAAACGCCAACAGCACGACCGCGGCAATCGCCGCTCGCCCGCTCCGGCATCCTATGTGTCCAACATGGATCATCGGTGGATCAGGAGACCTCAAATGTGACGGCAAAAGAAGCTCGAAAGCTACTGGCCCCGGGCAACACGCCCCATTTGCGCCAAAATTGCTAACCGAAATCAACCCGTCCAGGGGACCCGTGTCGAGGGGAGGCATGTCATGAAGACATTGCCGTCTGCGGTTACGCAAGGCAACCGTGCGGGCTTTGCGGTTGCGGGACTGTTCGCCGTAACTGTTGTGTTGTGGGCCGCCGGTGCACGCGCCGAAGACTCAAGTGGCGCCAACACCGGCAATCCAATCTCGCCCGTCCAGGAATTCTCTCAGCAGCTTGAGGCGTTCCAGCGGAGCGTGCCCGACCTCAACCAGTCGATCCAAGACTCGGCCAGCACCATCGACAGCGTCACCGATGCTGAAAAAGCTCGCGCCGAAATCGACAAACTGCGCGCGACGGTTTCCGGGTTGCTGGGCGCCGTTTCAGATAACGGTCCGGTGTCGCAGCTCGGCGTCAAGGCGCTCGATCATGTACGGACCAAACTCAAAGCTTTGACCGCAGAAACGCGCTACAAGCCGGAGGAGCGGCTGTTTCTGATCGACCAGTGGCGCAAGCTCGAGGCTGAGACCCAGAACGCGAACAAAGAGCTGGACGACGCGCGCGTGCAATTCGCCGGTCTGTTGGAAACTTTGCAGCAGAACGAGGATTTCATCGGCGAGCTTCTCGAGATCAAGCAGGCAGAGAAAGCGCTCGAGGTGATCCGTCACCTTACGCGCGATATCCGCGATGCTTCGACCCAGCTCAACAAACTGATCGGTGGAATCAAGCCGCCGGGGGCGTAATCTTGAACGCAACGTTACGGCGCGCGCTCGGGCTTGCGGCGGGCGCCGTTATCCTCGGTACCGCAGTTGTCCTCTTCAGGCCGACGAGCGACGTGGGCTACGTCGAGATCAAGACGGTTCCGGTCGCACCGGTTACGCAAACGGCGCTCTATATCGACTCCACCAAACTGGCGCCGATCAAGCAGGGCAGCGCAATTCTGCAGGAACGGGTCGGCACGCTGCGACTTAAAGCCGACAGTCTCGCCGGCGCCCTGGCGCCGCTGTGTGATATCGTGGTGAAAAGAAACCGCATCACCACGGTGACAATCTCCGTGCTCGAACGTCCGCCGCGATGCCGGTGCCGGTTCAGCGGCTCTGACGCCGCGCATGCCTGCGTCAGCTGAGAATTATCGTTGCCGCTATTGCGCGCTCGCCCCTCGCGGGCGCGGCGGCTCGGCCCGCGCTGCCCCTCCCGCACGGGAGAGCGTACATATGCGTACGCCGAATTACCGTCCGGTAAGCGCCGGTCATTTCATCGTCGGAATGACGAATTCGGCGCCCTCCTTGACGCCCGATGGCCAGCGCGCGGTCACCGTCTTCGTCTTGGTGTAGAAACGGACCGCGTCGGGGCCGTGCTGGTTGAGATCGCCGAAGCCTGAACGCTTCCAGCCGCCGAAGGTGTAATACGCGAGCGGCACCGGGATGGCGAAGTTAACGCCAACCATGCCGACTTCAACCCGGCTGACGAAATCGCGCGCTGCGTCGCCATCGCGGGTGAAGATCGCGACGCCGTTGCCGTATTCGTGTTCAGATGGCAGCCGCACTGCCTCCTCGTAGTCCTTGGCGCGAACCACCGAGAGCACCGGCCCGAAGATTTCTTCTTTGTAGATGCGCATGTCGGGCTTCACGTGGTCGAACAAGCAGCCGCCCATGAAATTGCCGCGCTCGTAGCCTTGCAGTTTGAAGCCGCGGCCGTCGACGACGAGCTTGGCGCCTTCCTTGACGCCGAGGTCGACGTAGCCTTTGACCTTTTCGAGGTGCGCTTTGGTGATCAGCGGCCCGTAGTCGGCCTGCGTATCGGTCGATGGTCCGATCTTCAAGCTTTCAACCCGCGGCACGAGTTTCTGCAGGAGAATGTCGGCGGTCTTCTGGCCGACCGGCACGGCGACCGCGACCGCCATGCAGCGCTCGCCCGCCGAGCCATAGCCGGCCCCGATCAGCGCGTCGACCGCCTGATCCATGTCCGCGTCCGGCATTACGATCATGTGGTTCTTGGCGCCGCCGAAACATTGCGCGCGTTTGTTGTTGGCGGTGGCCGTGGTGTAGACGTATTCGGCGATCGCCGACGAGCCGACGAAACCGACTGCTTGAATGCGCGGATCGGTCAGCAGCGTGTCGACCGCTTCCTTGTCGCCATTGACGACGTTGAGAACGCCGGCCGGCAGGCCGGCTTCAACCAACAGTTCGGCGAGCCGCATCGGCACCGAAGGATCGCGCTCCGACGGCTTGAGGATGAACGCATTGCCGCAGGCAAGCGCGGGCGCAAACTTCCACATTGGAATCATGGCGGGGAAGTTGAATGGCGTAATCCCGGCGACGACGCCGAGTGCCTGGCGCATCGAATAGAGATCGATGCCGGGGCCGGCACCCTCGGTATATTCGCCCTTAAGGAGATGAGGGATGCCGCAGGCAAACTCGACCACTTCGAGGCCGCGCTGAATGTCGCCCTTGGCGTCGGCGAAGGTCTTGCCATGTTCGGAAGACAGAAGCCGCGCGAGCGAGTCAAATTCCTTTTGAGCCAGGTCGAGGAATTTCATGAGGACGCGGGCACGCCGCTGCGGGTTGGTGGCGGCCCAGGCCGGCTGCGCGCCTTCAGCAACCGCAATCGCATGCTCGACCTCGGAATGCTTGGCGAAGGCGACTTTGGCCTGAACCTCGCCGGTGTTGGGGTTGAACACGTCGCCGAACCGCCCCGATCCTCCCTTCACCTCCTTGCCGCCGATGAAGTGGCCAATCTCACGCATGAAGTCTCTCCGTGTGCATTGAACGGCACGCGCCGTCTTCGTGGTCCCATTGTGCAGCCTTTTTCCGCGGCGGTCACGGGGTGGGGCGGCCCCCTGACGCTGGTGGCTGTTCACGCAGGCGTCGCTAGCGGCGGAAGTTCGCGTCAAATTCGGCACGCGGGCTGCCGGATACCAGAGGTAACCGTCCCTTAAGCGCAATAAAGCTAACCTGCGGCGGGAGTATTGAGTGCCGGCGGGAGTTTCTTAATGGATATTGCAACGGCCTTGGGGCTGGCCGCCGGCACGGTGGTCGTCGCCACGATGATGTTGCTGGGCGGCAGCCTGGGAATGTTTGTGAGCGAACATGCCGTCATCATCATTTTTGGCGGCTCGTTTGCCGCTACGCTGATCCGGTTTCCTCTGACCGCGATTTTTCACGGCCTGCCGCTGGGCGCCAAATTCGCGTTCACCATGCGACGCACGACTCAGCGCGAACTGGTAGACGAAATCGCCGGTTTGGCGGAAATCGCGCGCAAACAGGGGCCGATCGGACTGGAAAAGGTGGAGATCGAAGACCCGTATCTCGCCAAGGGTATCCGCTTCGTTGCCGACGGTTATGACGCTGCGTTCATTCGCGACAATCTCGAGCGCGACCGCGACAATTTTCTGACTCATCTTGACGAGGGTCAAAAAATCTATCGCGCGGTCGGCGATTGCGCGCCGGCCTTCGGCATGATCGGCACCTTGATCGGCATGGTGCAGATGTTCGCCAACATGACCGATCCGTCCAAGTTGGGCCCGTTCATGGCGACGGCGCTTCTCGCCACGCTTTACGGAGCCGTATTGGCGAACATCCTCTGCCTGCCGATTGCCGACAAGCTGCATCTCAAGCTGGTCGACGAAGAGATCAATCGCACTTTGATCATCGACGGAATCCTTATGATCCGCGAGTCGAAGAGCCCGACGCTGGTGCGCGAAATGCTGATCGCCTATTTGCCGGAAAAGCACCGCGAGGCCGAGCCGGAGCCAGTGCCGGCTTAGAGCTGCTTGGCGCGGAGATTTAAGCGATGGCGCGGCGTAAAGAAGCGCACGGCGGCGGCCACGGCTGGTTCGTTACCTTTGCCGACCTCATGGGTCTGCTCGTGAGCTTCTTTGTCATGCTGGTCGCCTTCTCCAACCAGGATCAGCAGAAGCTGCAGATTGTGGCCGGCTCGATGCGCGATGCCTTCGGCGTGCAGAACAATGTCCGCTATTCCGGCGTCATCGAAGTCGACGGTTTGCCAACGCGGCCTAAACTCAAAAATGCGGCGCATATCCAGCCCCAGGACGCTTCAGCGACGCCGACACCCGAAGAACGGGATCACGATCGGCAGTATGGCTCCAAGCTCAGCAGCGACCAGGCTTTCGCTCTCGCCACCGCCTCGCTGCGTCAGGCTCTCCAGGATCTGCCTGAACTGGCCGAGGCCTCCAAGCACATCATGGTTGAGGAAACCAAGGAGGGGCTGAATATTGAGCTTGTCGACCAGGAAGGCCGTTCAATGTTCGCCGAGGGCTCCAAAGAGCCCTACGAGCGGACCCGTCGCATCATCGAAAAACTTGCCGGGCTATTGAAGGCAACGCCATATCGGGTCTCGATCACCGGGCATACATCAGCTTCAAAGACGCCGCTGCGGTCCGATTACGGGCCATGGAACTTGTCGGTGGATCGCGCCAATACTGTGCGCGAGATCTTGGAGGAAGAAGGCCTACCCTCGACCAGTTTCTACGAAGTGGCCGGCAAGGCCGACACTGATCCTCTGTTTCCCGACGACCCTTTCATTGCCGCCAATCGGCGTGTGACGATCACGCTGATGCGCGAAGCGCCTCCAGTCCCGCCGGACTTGAAGCCTTAAGCCACTGCCAACGCTAGGAAATCGCCGCCATCTATCGCGTCTTACGCCGGACCGGTGGGTCAACAATTGACCTTTTCGGCGCAATCGAATGATTTGGCTCGCGTTAGGCGGCCATAATGGCCGAGACGTAGACCTCGAGGCGTTGATCTGGATCATGACTCTTGGTCTCGAAGCGTGTATACGCGCGGGCCGCTTCCCCTTGCGACGCAATACTAAGGAGCAGGGCGACTTCCTGTTTCAAACTCGATGGCAGATAGCGTAAACGCTCCGCTCGGGAGCGAAGTCTCCGTTAATGGCGACACGCGTTCCCACGCCGGATTTTGGGGCCTCACGCTCGGCAGCATCGGCGTCGTCTATGGCGATATTGGCACCAGCCCGCTTTATGCGCTGCGCGAGGCGATGGTCGCCGCGTCCGGCCCTAATCACGAAGCGATCGCGCGCGAGATGGTCTTAGGCGTGGTGTCGCTCATCCTGTGGGCGCTGTTCGTTATCGTCACGCTGAAATATGTGCTGATACTTTTGCGGGCTGACAATAACGGGGAGGGTGGCACGCTGACGCTGATGGCGCTCGCGTCACGCGCCGTGGCGCGCGTCGGCAGTGCCGCGGGTACCGTGGCGCTACTCGGTATCGTCAGTGCGGCACTGTTTTACGGCGACGCCGTGATTACGCCGGCATTGTCGGTCCTCTCCGCCGTCGAAGGACTCGACGTGGCGACACCGGCATTTCATGACTTCGTGGTGCCGCTGACCGTGGTCATCCTCGTCGTGTTGTTTGCGTTTCAATCGCGCGGCACCGCGAAAGTCGCCACCCTGTTCGGTCCGGTTACCGCCGTCTGGTTTGTGGCGATCGCGATACCCGGGTTCATCTGGATCACCAGCGATCCCGGTGTGCTCTGGGCGCTCAATCCGGCTCATGGCGTGGCGTTTCTGCTGCATCACGGCATCATCGGGTTTTATACGCTGGGCGCGGTGTTTCTCGCCGTCACCGGCGCCGAAGCGCTTTATGCCGACCTCGGCCATTTCGGCCGGCTTCCCATTCAGGCGGCCTGGCTTGGCCTCGTCCTGCCGGCGTTGGCGCTCAACTACCTGGGGCAGGGCGCGCTCGTCTTCGCGCATCCCGATGCGATCGCCAATCCGTTCTTTCTGCTCTATCCCGACTGGGCGCGCATTCCGATGGTGGTATTGGCGACCGCAGCGACCGTGATCGCCAGCCAGGCGGTCATCACCGGCGCCTATTCGCTGACCAGCCAGGCGATCCAACTCGGCCTCCTACCGCGCTTCGAAATCCGCCATACCTCGGCTCATCAAGCCGGTCAGATCTACATGCCGCGCGTCAACACGCTTTTGCTCGTCGGCGTCCTCTTGCTGGTTGCCCTGTTCCGCTCGTCGAGCGCGCTCGCCTCTGCCTATGGCATCGCCGTATCGGGCACGATGGTGGTTACCGCGACGATGGCGTTCGTAGTGATCTGGCGGATGTGGCACTGGTCACCGATTGCCGCCGCGGCGCTGATGCTGCCGTTCGTTTTGATCGATCTGACCTTTCTTTCCGCCAACATGCTCAAAGTGGTCGAGGGCGGCTGGGTGCCGCTCGCGCTGGGCGGCGTCGTCATGGTGGTTATGTACACGTGGCGGCGTGGCTCCAGGCTTCTATTCGAGAAAACCCGCCGTTTAGAGACGCCGCTCGACGACTTAGTGCACATGCTGGAGCGCAAACCGCCGCAACGGGTTCCCGGAACGGCGGTGTTCCTCACCAGCGATCCGAAGAGCGCGCCCACAGCGCTACTGCATAGCCTCAAGCACTATCGGGTGCTGCACGAGAAGAACATCATCCTGTCGGTCGAGACTACGCATACGCCGCGCGTTGAGCCGAGCAAGCGCGTGCGCATCGAGCCAGTCGGTTCGACTTTCATGCGGGTGCTTTTGCGTTTCGGCTACATGGAGACGCCGAACATTCCCAAGGCGCTCGCGCTTGCGCGTAAGCTCGGACTACAATTCGATATCATGTCGACGTCGTTTTTCCTGTCGCGCCGAGCGTTGCGGCGGGCGTCGCATTCGGGAATGCCTCATTGGCAGGACCGCATGTTCATCACGCTTGCCCGTTCGGCCAACGATGCGACCGATTACTTCCAGATACCGACCGATCGGGTCGTCGAGGTCGGCACCCAAGTGAATATCTAGGACGCGATCTGCGGACGATCCTGACGGCTTGACGGCCGGAATTGCTGCCGAAATGGCGGTCGGGTCAGGCCAGATCGTCTTTAAGGAAATTCGCAAAAGCCGCTTTGATTTTACGCGCGGCTGACGCAAGCTGCCCGGTCAGGGGGCTTGTTCACGAGGAGGAACCATGTCGGATCAGCCGGGGAATGGGCACAAAGTGCACGATCTGACGCCGCAGCAGGTCGCGGAGGGATTGAAGGAGGGTCACGTCGTTCTCGTTGATGTGCGCGAGCCTAACGAGACTGCGGTTGAGCGTTTTCCCGGTGCCGTCCTGGTACCGCTGTCGTCGTTCGATCCGGTGACCATCCCGGCACCGCCGGGCAGCGAAGTGGTGTTTGCCTGCCGCTCCGGTCGGCGCTCTGTAACCGCCTCGCTCGCCGCGCAGGAGCAAGGCTTCGATTACAACTCCCACCTAGCCGGTGGCATTCTCGCCTGGAAGGCAGCCGGACTGCTGACCGAGAGCTAGCACGATTTCGCGGGTGAAGGCGCTTCATCATAAAGCTGCCATTGCGGCGCCGAGGGGAATTATCTTTGCTGCAGCGGTTTGTATCATCGCGGCTGGGCCAGCGCCGGCTCAGAATGAGCGCGTCGTCAATTTCTACAACTGGTCGGACTATATCGACCCGACGGTTCTGGACGATTTCACTCAAGAGACCGGGATAAAAGTCCGCTACGACACCTTCGACTCCAACGACACGCTGGAGGCGAAGCTGTTGGCCGGCAAATCCGGTTATGATGTTGTGGTGCCGACCGGTTATTTTCTCGGCCGCCAGATTAGGGCCGGCATTTTCCAGAAGCTCGACAAGTCGAAGCTGGCGAACCTCGCCAACGCCTGGCCGGAGATTGCCGATCGGCTCGCCACCTACGATCCCGGCAATCAGTACGCAGTCAACTACATGTGGGGCACGACCGGTATCGGCTACAATGTGAAAGCGGTGCGCGAAATCCTCGGTGCTAACGCGGCGATCGACTCTTGGGAGGACGTGTTTGACCCGGAGAAGATCGCCAAATTCAAGGGTTGCGGCGTTGACCTGCTCGATTCATCCGACGACATCATGCCGGCGGCGTTGCACTATCTTCATCTCGATCCGAACTCGAGCGATACGGGCGATTTGCAGAAGGCCGCCGATCTCCTCTTCAAGATCAGGCCGTATGTGCGCAAGTTTCATTCGTCGGAATATCTCAATGCGCTTGCGACCGGCGAAATCTGCTTTGTCGTCGGCTTTTCCGGCGACATCATCCAGGCGCAAAAACGCGCGGCGCAGGGCAACGCCAAGGTCGCCATAAGCTACGCTATTCCAGCGGAAGGCGCGCAATTGTGGTTCGACAACCTCGCCATCCCCAAAGACGCGCCCGACGCGGCCGAGGCGCACGCGCTAATCAATTATCTGCTCAAGCCCCAAGTGGCGGCGAAGAACACCAATTTTATTTCCTACGCCAACGGCAATTTGGCCAGCCAGAAGTTCATCGACAGATCGATCCTTCATGATCGCACCATCTATCCCGACGCCGCAACCATGGCTAAGCTTTACACCATCACTGCGCACGATCAGAAGACGCAGCGGCTGATTAACCGCCTGTGGACGCGGATCAAGACCGGCAGATAAGGGGCACAGATGGGAGCGTTAGACGGAAAGACCGCCATCGTCACCGGCGGCACGAGCGGCATCGGCGAACGGATCGTTGAGCTGTTCGTCGATGAAGGTGCCAGGGTCGTGGTCGCCGCGCGGCGCGAGGCGGAGGGCGCGGCATTGGAAAAGCGGCTCGGCGTCCGGTTCATCCGCACCGACGTGTCAAGCGAAGGCGACGTGAAGGCCATGGTCGATCACGCGGTGAAAGCCTTCGGCCGCATCGATTGTCTGGTCAACAATGCCGGCATTCCATCGCCGATGGTCAGCATCAGCGAGATCGACGTCGAGACCATTGACCGGCTCATGGCCGTCAATGTTCGCGGCGTTCTTCTGGGCATCAAACACGTGGCGCCCGTTATGATCGCGCAGAAGGCCGGCAGCATCGTGAGCATCAGCAGCATGGCGGGCCTGCGCGGCGGCGTCTCCGGCCACATCTACTCCGCTACCAAGGGCGCGGTGCTGGCGCTGACGCGCTCAGCCGGCGCCGAACTGGGGGAAAAAGGCATCCGGGTCAACAGTATTTCGCCGGGCGCGATCGTCACCGGCATCTTTGCCAAAAACGCCGGCGTTGAGGGCGCTAAGGCCGACAAACTGACTGATATGCTCAAAGTTGGCTTCGCAGCGCTGCAACCAATTCCGCGCGCGGGCTTACCGGACGATATCGCGCGAGCGGCGGTCTATCTGGCGAGCGATGGATCGAGCTTCGTCAACGGCCAGGATATTGTCGTTGACGGTGGTCACTCAAGCGTGACGAAAGGCTGGTCGACGATGTTGGGCGGCCGAAATGAAATGACCAGGCGTCTCAAAGAGGCTGCCGCGGCGCTGTAAAGCATGGTCGCAGGCCAGGGTTGGCGTTGGCGGACAGTTGCGCCCCGCCGTTTCACGATGCTGAGCCGGAGTCGGTCGGGTGACGCCGTGGATCGGTGCGAGCTGCTGGCGCAGCCGGTAGATGCCGTTCACGCTCGATGACAGCGAACACTCGCTGTAGGTCGTGACCCGCTGCTCCTCTCCAGCCTGCCGCCGCGTATGGGAACCTCGGCCTGGGATGGTCAGCTAGTTTTTGCATAACACCCGCGCCAGTATGAGGTTTCACCACTTCGTGAGCTAATGGGTGCTGTTGTGGCCCCGTTTTGGGGGCATGATCACGCGCGCGGCTTCTTTGATTACGCGCGTGTAACCTGCGAACCTGCGGCGAGGGGGCGCTAGTTGGCCGCCAGGTTGCTTGTTTACAGCGCGGCCGAACGATGGACAGGCAATGACGAGCGAAATCATACTGCGGGTGAACGGGACGGAGCATCGGATTGCCGTTGACGACCCCGACATGCCGCTCCTTTACGCTTTGCGCGACGACTTGGCGCTGCGCGGTCCAAAATTCGGTTGCGGGCTCGGCCAGTGCGGCGCCTGCACCGTCTTGATCGATGGCGAAGCGACTAGGTCCTGCGTCACGCGTGCCACCGACATGGAGGGACGGCAAATCACGACCCTGGAAGGGCTCGGCAGTCCCGAGCAGCCGAGTGGCGTGCAGGCGGCGTTCATTGCCGAGCAGGCCGCGCAATGCGGCTACTGCACCAACGGCATGATCATGACCGCGACCGCGCTCCTTCGGCGCCGGCCGCATCCGACTGAGGGCGATGTGCGTGAGGCGCTGGCACAAAATCTATGCCGGTGCGGCAGCCATGTGCGCGTCCTTGCTGCAGTGCTGCGGGCGGCGAGGGAGGGCTAAGTGACGACCAATGTCAGCCGCCGCTCGTTCATGCAGGGCTCGGCCGGGCTTGTCGTCGCTTTCAGCTTGCCGCGCACGGCTGCGGCGAGCGTGACGACGGTCGCCGCCGACAGCGTCGATGGGTACCTCGCCGTGGCCCCGGACGGCGGCGTTATGGTTTTCGCAGGGAAGGTCGATCTCGGCACCGGGGCGCGCGCCGCGCTCCGCCAGATCGTTGCTGAAGAGCTTTCAGTGTCGCCAAAGCGCATCGCGCTGATTGAGGGCGACACCGCACTCACGCCCGATCAGGGATCGACCGGAGGCTCAACCGGTATCATGGTGGGCGTGGTACAGATACGACAAGCCGCAGCTACAGCGCGTGCGCTTTTGCTGTCGCTTGGGGCGGCGCGGCTTAATCGGCCTGCGACGGATTTGGAAACGCGCGACGGTGCCGTCGCCGTCCGCGGTGGCGGCCAAACGGTGAGCTTTGCCGAGCTCATTGGCGGCGCGACCTTCAATGTGCCGGTCGACAAAACCGCGCCGCTGCGCGATCCGGATACTTACGCGATTGTTGGCACGTCTTATCCGCGGCCCGATATTCCGGCGAAGCTGACAGCGCGCCACGCCTATGTTCAGGACCACCGCGTCGAAGGCATGTGGCACGCCCGCGTTATCCGCCCGCCGGCGATCGGAGCAAAATTGCTCGACATCGACCCCGGTTCGATTGCCGCAATCCCGCAAGCGCAAATTGTCCGGGTGCGCGACTTTCTGGCGGTTGCGGCGCCGCGCGAGTGGGACGCTGTGCGCGCCATGCGGATGCTAAAGGCAAATTGGAGCGAAGCGGCAACGCTGCCGGGTTCGGATGCTCTGTTCGAGGCGGTGCGCGGAACACCGGTCGCTCGCACCGAGACGATGCGCAGCGTCGGCGACGCAGCCGACGCGCTCACTTCGTCACCCCACGTCATTCGCGCATCGTACGCCTGGCCGATCCAGTCGCACGCTTCGATGGGGCCGTCCTGCGCCGTCGCCGACATTCGCGGCGGCGGTGGCACAGTATGGACTGCGTCGCAAAGCACACACCGTCTGCGCAAGACGATCGCGCGGCTCCTTGGGCTCGATGCCGCCAGGCTTCGCCTCATCTACATGGACGGCTCGGGCAGTTACGGGACTAACGGCAACGATGACGTCGCCTTCGAGGCCGCACTGCTGTCGCGTGAGCTGCGGCGTCCGGTGCGCGTACAGTGGATGCGCGAAGATGAGCATGCTTGGGATCCGAAAGGGCCGCCCCAGCTGCTTGATTTGCGTGCAACGCTCGGTGCCGGGGGTGCAATCGCGGCATGGGAAACAATAGCCATAGCGCCCGCCAATGCGCCGAAATCGCCGGACATCCCGCTCCTGGGCGCGGTCGCCGCCGGTCTCGACGACGGCAGTGCGCTGTTTTCCGGGCTGCTGTCGCTCAACTCCGATCCGCCCTACGAGATCGCCAACATGCGCGCGGAGATCCGATGGCAGGCGACCACGCCGCTGCGCCCGTCGAACTTGCGCGCCCCCGGCAAGATCGGAAACGTCTTCGCCGTCGAAAGCTTTTTCGACGAGCTCGCGGCCGCCGCCGGTGCCGATCCGCTCGCTTACCGGCTGCAACAGCTGCGCGATCCCCGCGGACGCGAAGTTTTGCAGCGCGTCGGCGAAATGATGCGATGGATCGCACGCACAACGCCCGCCGACCACGCCGGCACGACGCTCAACGGCCGCGGCATCGCCTACGTGCACTACAAACAGGCCGAGAACTACGTGGCGATGGGTATGGACGTAGCGGTCGATAGTTCGACCGGCGCCATTCGGGTGCTGCGCGTCGCCTGCGCTCACGATTGTGGTTTGATGATCAATCCGGACGCCGTACGGGCGCAGGTCGAAGGCTGCATCCTGCAAACGCTAAGCCGCACGCTGTTTGAGGAGGTCACGTTCGATCGCTCGAAAGTGACCAGCACCGATTGGTCAAGTTATCCGATCCTCACCTTTCCCGACGTGCCGCAACTCGACATCGTCTTGATCGATCGCCGCCATGAACGCCCGCTCGGAGCCGGCGAAGCCGCTACCGCCGCGGTCGCGGCGGCGGTCGGCAACGCGGTGTTTGATGCAACGGGCGTGAGATTGCGCAGGGTGCCGTTCACGCCCCAACGGGTGAAAGCGGCCCTTTCGGGCCGGGCCACTTAG
>VFSW01011252.1_pt1 | contig 12594 bp, 12 predicted proteins | sample 5358111 | NCBI WGS metagenome assembly VFSW01 (sample SAMN11554181, study PRJNA540505) | mine drainage metagenome | isolation source: sediment from site ElyBrook_90M | place: USA: Ely Copper Mine, Vershire, VT | collected 2017
CTTGTTATCGATAAGGGAGAAGACATGAAACTATGCCGAGTCAGAACAACGCAAAGCCCTTAAACAACTGCCGAAAGAAACTCAACTCGGCATAGTTTCCAATGCGGCATAGTGCCTTAGGTCGTGCCAGCGGAAATTCTCGATGCCGGCACGCTTGAGCGCCTTGCGCCAGGCATGGTTATTCGCCTTCGTAACGCGCTTATTCTTGAAGACGAATACCCATCTCGGATGCTTCTCCCGTTCGGCACGCAGCACGTGCATCGCCTCCGCGTTGAGCGGTACCGCGATCGGCTTTCCGGCCTTCGCCTGGTCGGCGTGAATCCACGCCACGCACCGCTTGAGATCGACCTGACTCCACTCCAGTCCGATCACGTTCGCCTCGCGCAAGCCCGTGGCGAGGCTGAACCGCGCCATCGCCGCCAGGTGCTCCGGCAACTGCGAAAGCAGCTTTTCAGCCTCCTCGCGCGTCAGCCAGCGCACCCGCCGCTTCGGTTCCGGGAGCAGACGTACGACCGGAGCCCGGTCGATCCATTCCCATTCCCGTTCGGCTTTCCTCAAGACCGCCCGCAGTACTTCGAGCAGCCGGTTGACGGTGGCGTTGCTGACCCCCTCGGATCGTCTGGCATCAATCAATTGATCAATCACATCGCGGTTGATCAATGCCAGCTCCTGGCCCCGCAGGTACGGATCCAGCCACCGAAGATGCATCCGGTCGGCATCGAGGGTGGCCTTGTGCGCTTTCTCTTTGAGCCAGCGCACCACCGCTTCCTCCCACGTCCGCTTCGGCTTCTCGCCTAGCTTCTGGACTTTCCAGAGCTCGGCTTTGAGGCGGTCGTGGAATTCCTGGGCCTGCTTTTTATCGGCAGTCCCAGTAGAGCGGCGTACTCGCTGTCCGGCAGGGGTGGTGAATCGGACCCACCAGACAGTTTTACGTCGGTATAGTGACATAGGGAAACCTCCTTGCTGTCACCTAACGACGCTTGCCGGGGGAAAGCGTAGCGCGAGCGCAGCAGCGCCACAAGATCGGCTTTGAGGAAACACCAGCGCTTGCCGATCTTGACGCCCGGCACCTCGCCGCTCTTCGCCTTGCGGCGCAGGGCTTCGGCAGACATCTTGAGAAATGCCCCGGCTTCTGGGAGATCCAATGTGGTATCGTCGATCAAGCAGTGATGACCTCATGTCGAAGAAATCAAATCCGCGCCAGACGCAGCGCCAATGCAGCCGCCACCAGCAGACCGCCCCGACACCGATGAAATAAAACAGCTCGGTACCGGCAACATACATCGTCCCGGTGCAAATGATGAGCAGTCCCGGAATCCCACAGCTCAGCATCATGTTCATCAGCCGACGGGTTTTCTCTTTCCTCATCTGCTCGATCCGGTGGTGACGCAGATTGAATGGAGGTTCTGCAGCATCGCACCCAGGCGGCGCAGCGCACTCCCATCCGGGTGGCCACGGGCGCACCCGGTGGCCGAACGCGATCCGGTGCAGGTATTCGCACTGGAGCACGTTGGCCCGTCCGGCCTCTGAGGCGATCTGTCGATGGCTGTCGGAATCCCCGTAGGGCACCTTCACGACCTGACGCGTGTGAGCTATCGCCACGCCTCCTGTCTGTCGCCGTCACAAGCAATCGCTGCACCGGGAAACACACGGGCGGTCGGTTGTACGATCACTACCGTTAGGAGGATCAAAGGAGGCAACAAGCGCAAGCGCGGCGCCGTCGGGTGTCGGGCGCAGCCTGACCAATGTGGCCTGGGACACCCCGCGGCCTGCCGTGGGTGTGTCACAGGCCCTACCTTGTACCGGGACCTTCGCCCCTGCAGTTTCTTGGAGTCTCACGCTGTTTCACTCCGTCCGACAGCGGACGGTTCCGTTTCACGCCGTGCGGCAGCGTGGGCGGCGGTCCGGGTTTTGCTTTCGATCGTTCAACACCGGTGCTGCCCGTGCGCGAGGATGTATCCCCCGTTTCCGGGGGTGCGCCGGCGGCGGTCCCCATGCCGGAATTTCCACGGTCGCCGATTACGCGACAACGACCCGGCAGAGGTACGGATGGTGTCCCGGAAAACCTTCACCGATACCGAGGTGCTGGACATTTTGGTGCGGATCGAGCGCGTCGCCGCCCACGGCGGGGTGGATGCCGTGCTGACGCTGCCCAATACCGTGCGCACGTTGATTCCGGCCTTGGCAAGGGCCGCGCGCTCGGGCGCGGCACGGGGCACCCTGGCAGCGTTGCTGAGGGACTGCGGATTTTCCCGGGCCACCGCCTACCGGGCCGTGCGCCTGGCATTCGCCAGCGCCGGACTTGCTGAGGACGGGTTGACTGAGGTATGCGAACACGCACTGCTCGCGACGGACGGGTCTCCCGTCCGATCGGAGGCGCTGCCCACGTCCGGCTCGGTTCCCTGTGTGACATCCCTGGGGCGGAAGCCGCCGCGGGAGCGCTACCCCGCCCATGCGCTTCCACCCCACATTGCACCCGGCATGGTGTTGCTGACCGTCCAGGATGGCGGCCGGGTGTGGATCGATTGTCTGCCGCTCGATGCCCACCGCGACGCGCCCTTCGGCTATGACGTGCACGGCGTACCGTGGGCCCCCTATGGGCGGGATGCGCAGGGGCGATTCCGCAATTATCTGGGAGCCGCCCTGGGGGTGGCGGGCCGCACCGGCCGCGGCCGCTTCGTGGGAGAACCGGAGGAAGCCTGATTTCCCCGGCAACGGATTAGGACTACCGACCTGAGCCGGTACGCGGTGCCAGCGCCGCCGTCATCACGACTGAACACCAAGTTAAAGGAATAGCACATGACGCTCAAGACGATTCTGGTGGACGGGGACAAGGGCGGCGTCGGCAAGAGTCTGGTGACGCGGGCGATCGTGGACCTGTACCTGAACGCGGACGAGGCGGGTATCGGTGACCGGCGCTACACGCTTGCGGTGTACGACGCCGACCAGCGCAACCCCGACGTGTGCGGGCGCGGGGGCTACACGCCGAACGACCACATCATCCTGGCCGAGCTCGCCGCACTGGACGACGAAGCGGGCTGGATCGACTTCGGCAACAAGCTCGAACCCGTCATCGAGATGGGCAGGTCGGAAGAGGCCCACGTGCGCATCATCGTGTCCATGCCGGCGCAGATCGGCAGGGTGTTCGATGGCTCCGTGCCGCTGGTGAACACCCTTCTGCGGGAACTCAATGCGGTCCCGGTCTGGGTGCTCTCGCGCACGCGCGAGGGGGTCACGGCGCTGGAGGAGCGCGTCCGAGCGTACCCGGCGCAGTACGCTTCCGGCGTCGCCGTGCGCAATCTGTTCTTCGGGAACCGCGAGAAGTTCGTCCTCTGGGACGCGAGCGACCTTAAGCGCCGGCTCGTGGAGGAAGGCCCTTGGGTGGACGTGATCCTGCCGGAGATGAACGATCTGGTATTCGAGCGGATCGGGCGCACCCCGTTCCACACGGCCGCCGACCTCGGCACCCAGACGGGAAAGCTCGGGTGGGGCGCGCACATGGCGCTCTCCACCTGGCGGCGTACCGCCTGGGAAAACCTGCGGCGGGTGGAGACCCTCACCCCGGGGAGGTGCAGTGAGCCTTCGGGATGAGGCTTTTCGCCGGATGCTGGGCCGTAAGCCCGGCACGGAGGAACACGCGGACATCGCCGCGATCCGGGACGCGGCCAGGCTCGGAGACAACGACCCCTTCTGGGGGATCGCCGCGTTCCTGTACGCCCGCACGAAACCGGACATCGAGTCCCGGGAACGGCTGAAGATCACGCTGGAGTCCCTGGACGCCTTCGGCAACACCCTGAACGGCGCGCTGGCGTGCATCAAAAACCAACCGGTGCGCGCCGACGGCGGGTTATCCCGGGACGGGCTCTCTTCTATAGTAGAGGCTGCCGTCGCGTCAGCGCTGGCGGACTGGATGCCGCGCGCTCGCGCGGCGCGGCCTTCGATCCGGGCGTGGCTGGGGGCACATTTCAGCGCCGTGCTCTACGTCATCGGCGGACTGGCCGTCGCCGTGTTGGTCTCGCTGGCCGTCGCCTATTGGGCGGGCCAGACCTCCGCCCGGCGTCTGTACGCAGCCCGCCAGGCAATCATCGATGCGGATGCGCACACCCTCGAGGCCTGGGCCCGGACCGCCGAGGGACGACGGGTGTACGCGTGGGGAACGCTGAATGCCGCCAGCCTGGGGAAGCTCCTCTCCTGCGGCTATCCTGGCTGGAGGCGCCTGCGGAAGGACGGGTACACCGTCTGCTATCCGAACGGCAGCGGGCATGGATTCTATCTGCCTGCACCCTGATCCCGGTTGTGCCCAAGAGGCCTTCCGGGCGGCGGGCTTCATCGCGTGGGCCGGTCTGCTGGGACTCGCGTGGCGGTGGCACGACACGGGGGTGGTCGTAGCACCGTGCCTGATCGTGGCGCTACGATTCGCCACGGTGCTCGCGTACTTCCTCGCCGGATCATCGGGCCTGCCAGCGGGAGCGGCGACGTTATTCGGCCCGGGGCATGGAATGTCCGGCGATGTCCTCTGGATCACGAGCGCCGTACTGCTGGTGCTGCCGTGGGTCTGGGCCTCGGGATGGAACAGAACGCTCACCGCCTTGGTGCTCGATGCCGTGCCGCCGCTCGGGTGCTTCGGCTGGCTCTCGCCATTAGCGGCGGCCGGGGCGCTGTATCTGACCACCGGTCTGTGGGGACTCGCGCTCCTGGTGAACCTTGTTTTCCTCGGTCCTGGACACCGCTCCTCCCCGCCCGCCGCGATGTGCAGCTATGCGCATTCGTGTGCCGCACCCGGATCAACGTTGCTTCGCAAAAGATGAGCGGGATCGCGCCCATGCTGCGGAAGTTCCTTCTGCCTCTCTGGGAGACGCTACTGCACCAGACACCGTTCGCCCAGCGCTGACCCGCAGGTGGACCCTGGCGCAAGTCGCGATGAGAGACTGGCTTCAGATCGAGCGCGTATCCGCACTCGGGCACCGATCCACCAATTCCCCCACCGACACCTCAAGTGCCCCGGCAAGCCGTATCAGATTCTCAAGCCCAACACTGACCTCACCCGCTCCACATGCCCCACGTAGTTCCGATGCAGTCCTGCTCGCAACCACCGACGCACCAGATATCACGCGAGACAGGTCATCGGGATTCTTGACGGAAACCGGGAATCCCTCGGTACACGTCGCGCACTTCAGGACCCAGCCACCTGAGTCGTTATAGCCACCTGGGTACCGTCCGACTGAAATGTTGATATTGCTCTTGCACCCGGGGCAGTTGACAACGTTGCGGTCGAAGGATGGTTCCATGACTCTACGTTCTCCAGTTGTCTACTCTCTTGCAGGTGTCTGTCTCATCGGGCGAATTGTTTAGCGTCGTCGATTTTGGTTCAGATCGCTGAGCAACTCCGCGACATCACAGCGCAACGCGCCTGAGATCCGTTCCAGGGTCTTGATCGTCGTATTCTGCGCGGCACTTTCCAGGCGCGTCAGGGTCGCCTGGCTGATGCCGAGTTTGCGAGCAAATGCTTCCTGGGTGAGGCTACCTCGCCGCACCCGTAGGTTTTCCGCAAGCCGTCTAGCAAGAGTCATATAATCTATGGAATCATAGCCGCCTATTCACATGTGAATATCCGCATGCTATCCTTAAGGTAGAAGGATGAATGGGAACGGCCATGCGTTCTCCGGAACCGCGGACCGCAGTCGTATTGACCGAACAGGCCAAGGGAGCGAATGTGACAGGATGCGCACACCGGTCGATTGAAGACGGGCCAGGACGCGAGCCCGTGCTCGACGCCGCTACCCTCACGCAGAGGCTTGGCCGTCGCATCCGGATTCTGCGTGCCGAGCGTGGCTGGAGCCAGGAGGTACTGGCCGAACTCGCCGGATTGCACCGCAATTACATCGGGCACGTCGAGCGCGGGGAGATCCACGCGAGTGTGGTACAGCTTGCGAAGATCGCCCGGGCATTCGAGGTACGGGTGGGCACCTTGATTGATGGTCAGGCTGACAGCCACAGCCTTCCGTGAATCGCCACGTAATGGGGCACTGGATCACGGTCATCGGGCGGTGACCAATCAGGTGGCGCGCAAACGCTCGTCTGCCCGCAGTAACTGCAGTGTTTTATGCAATACGCTTCCTGCTACTATTCCGGTCGGGGTGGCGACGCCAATTATGTGCCGATCCTACGGCGCCTAGCACAATCAGGGAACATCCGTGTTCGAACAAGCCTTTAAAAACATCGATAACGTCCTTTGGAAAGAGGCGGGCTGTACCACCGAGCTGGACTACACCGAGCAGACTTCGTGGTTGCTGTTTTTGAAATACCTGGATGGACTGGAACAGGACAAGGCCACAGAGGCCAAGCTGGACGGCAAGAAATATACCTTTATCCTCGACAAACCCTACCGCTGGGAGTCCTGGGCCGCACCCAAGGGCAAGAACGGCAAACTCGACCACAACGAGGCGCTGACGGGTAACGATCTACGGGATTTCGTAGACCGGGAGCTCTTCCCGTACCTGCACGGCTTCAAACAGAAGGCGAGCGGCCCCAACACCATCGAATACAAGATCGGCGAAATCTTCGGCGAGATCAAAAACAAGATTCACAGTGGTTATAACCTGCGCGAGATCATCGACCACATCGACGAGCTGCGCTTCCGATCCCAGGACGAAAAGCACGAGCTGTCGCATCTCTACGAGGCCAAGATCCGGAATATGGGCAATGCCGGGCGCAATGGCGGCGAGTACTACACGCCGCGCCCACTCATCCGTGCCATGGTGCAGGTGATCCAGCCCAAAATCGGCGAGCGCATCTACGACGGCGCCTGCGGGTCGGCCGGCTTTCTATGCGAGGCGTTTGATTACCTCAAGGCCAAGAAGAGTCTGACCACCAAAGACGTCAAGACCCTTCAGGAACGCACCTTCTACGGCAAGGAAAAGAAATCGCTCGCCTATGTCATCGCAATCATGAACATGATCCTGCATGGCATTGAGGCCCCCAACATCATCCACACCAATACGCTTACTGAAAACCTCGCCGACATCCAGGACAAGGACCGCTTCGACGTGGTGCTGGCGAATCCACCGTTCGGAGGTAAGGAGCGCAAGGAAGTGCAGCAGAACTTCCCGATCCGCACTGGCGAAACCGCGTTTTTGTTTCTCCAACACTTTATCAAGATGCTCAAGGCCGGAGGGCGCGGCGGTATCGTCATCAAGAACACGTTCCTTTCCAACACTGACAATGCCTCAGTCTCCTTACGTAAGCTCCTGCTGGAAAGCTGCAATCTGCACACCGTGCTCGACTGCCCCAGCGGGACCTTTCAGGGTGCGGGTGTCAAAACCGTGGTGCTGTTCTTCGAGAAAGGCGCCCCTACACGCGAGGTCTGGTACTACCAACTCGACCCTGGACGCAACATGGGCAAGACCAATCCGCTCAACGACGCCGACCTTGCCGAGTTCATCGAATTGCAGAAGACCAAGGCCGACTCTCCCAAGTCCTGGAGCGTGGATATTAAGAGCATCGACCCAACGACCTTCGATCTGTCGGTGAAGAACCCGAACAGCGGCGAGGAAATAACACACCGCAGCCCGCAGGCGATTATGGATGAGATTTCCACACTTGATGCGGAGAGTGCGACAGTGTTGAGGAAGATCAGAGCGCTGTTATGAACAAAGGATGGCAAACAAAAGCTCTTGAAGAAGTCTGCCAGTTCTCCAGCGGGCTTTGGAAAGGCGAAAAGCCACCCTTCGTGAATGTTGGCGTCATCCGAAACACAAACTTCACCAAAGAAGGAACGCTGGATGACTCAGACATTGCGTATCTCGACGTAGAAGCGAAAAAGCTTGAAAGGCGTCGCCTCCAGTTCGGTGACATCATTCTCGAAAAATCTGGCGGTGGGCCAAAGCAGCCTGTCGGGCGAGTCGCATTGTTCGACAAAGAGAAAGGCGACTTCTCTTTCAGCAACTTCACTGCCGCGCTCCGAGTGCTCGATTCTCACGAACTAGATTTCCGTTTTCTCCACAAGTTTCTGCATTGGGTATATCTTTCCGGGGTAACGGAAAGAATGCAGAGACATTCCACAGGTATTCGGAACTTGGATGGCGATGCTTACAAGGCCATCAAAATCACATTTCCGCCGCTCCCTGAACAGCAGCGTATCGTCGCCATCCTCGACAAAGCGTTTGACGGCATCGCCACTGCTAAGGCCAATGCCGAAAAGAACCTCCAAAACGCCCGCGCCCTGTTTGAAAGCCACCTGCAATCCGTTTTCTCCAGACCGGGTAAGAGTTGGGTGCACACTGCACTTGGCGATATATGCGCGTTTGTTCGTGGACCATTTGGCGGAAGTTTGAAGAAGTCGATATTCGTTGCGGATGGCTATGCTGTCTATGAGCAGCAGCACGCAATCTACAACCAGTTCGATGATGTTCGGTATTTTATTGATGAAGCCAAGTTCAAGGAGATGAAACGATTTGAGCTTCTTCCAAATGACTTAATCATGAGCTGCTCCGGGACGATGGGACGTGTTGCGATAGTGCCCAAAGGAACCAAGCAAGGAATCATCAATCAAGCCCTGCTCAAGCTGACACCGACTGCCAAGATCGTGAACACGTTCCTCAAGTCTTGGATGGAAAGCGAAGCGTTCCAAGACGCTTTGAAGGAGTATTCCGGCGGTGCTGCGATTCAGAACGTGGCATCCGTTAAGATACTAAAGGAAATCAGAGTGCCGCTTCCCTCCGTCAAAGAGCAGGAGCGGGTTGTTGCCGACCTTGATGCTCTCCGTGAAGAAACCCACCACCTCGAATCTATTTATCAGAAAAAGCTCACCGAACTCGACGCGTTGAAGAAGTCACTGCTCCACCAGGCCTTCGTGGGTGCGCTGTAATACTGCCATGATCGAAGTCGCGGTTCTCGCTGTCGGAGTCTGCTTGTGGAAATGACCGCGCAAGAAGAACGTATTGAGCAGGAGGCGGTTGAATATGCAAAGAAAAACCGAACCGTAATCGCCCGGCGGCTGACCGATCCCGTCATTTTCATCCCCGAAACCCACCCAGTGTCGGTATTCATGGCGGGCTCACCGGGTGCCGGCAAGACCGAAGCTTCGATTGAATTACTGAACCTCAAGGGTGCAGATGGCACAAAAGTACTGCGCATTGACCCGGACGAGCTGCGCGAGGAATTGCCGGGCTATACCGGAGATAATGCATGGCTGTTCCAGCACGCGGTGGTTCTGCTCGTTGAACGAATTCACGATTTCGCCCTTGATCAACAGCAGAGCTTTTTGCTCGATGGGACGCTGTCCAGCTATGGTGTCGCAGAGAAGAATATCCAACGGTCGCTGAAGCGGGGCAGGATGGTGCAGATTCTGTATGTGTATCAGGAACCCGAGCAGGCCTGGAAGTTCGTGCAGGCCCGGGAAGCGGCCGAGGGACGCCGGATTCAGCCGGAAGATTTTGTCCGCCAGTATTTTGCCGCGCGCGAGGTGGTCAACCGCCTGAAAACCCAGCTCGGCAAGGATATCCAGGTGGATTTATTGATGAAAAACAACGATGGCTCGCACCGGTTCTACCGCGCTGGGGTGGACCAGATTGACAACCATATCCCCGAGAAATATAGTGTCAGCGACGTCAGGCGAATTCTGGGTCTACACTGATCTTATACGTCCCTGACCGACTTCCCAGCCATGTCTCTCATAAAGCTAAAGCGCAAACCCAAAGCCGTCGCCTCGACGCCGTTTTCGGACTTTATCCGGAATGCGTCTTCCGCCGAGAAGAAGCGTGTCTACAAACGCGTACTGGAAAAGGCCTCCGAGAGCCAGAACCGGATTCTGGCCCGGGTCGCCTCTGCCAAATAGATAACCTGTCTTGATCCCATCGGGATCGATTCCTCCCAATCTTCACCGGTTAGCGGCTACTATTACCCTTAAGTTACCCAGGGAATAGCAGGCCGTGAACGAAGCAGAAACCCGCGCCGAACACATCGACCCCGCCCTCCAGGCGGCCGGTTGGGGTGTGGTCGACGGCAGCCGCATTGCGCGCGAGTATGTCATCACGCCCGGGCGCATCGAGGGTGCAGGCCGACGCGGCAAGGGGCTTTCCGCCGACTATGTGCTGATCTATCGCAATACCAAGCTCGCGGTAATCGAGGCCAAGGCCTGGGATAAGTCCGTGACCGAGGGCGTGGCGCAGGCCAAGCAGTATGCCGGCATGCTCGCGGTGCGCTTTACCTACGCCACCAACGGGCAGGGCATCTATGGCATCGACATGGAGGCGGGCACGGAAGGCGACGTGCTGCACTATCCGGATCCTGAGACATTGTGGAAACGCACCTTTGCCAAGGCCGACGCCTGGCGCGACCGTTTTGCCGATATCCCGTTCGAGGATAAAGGCGGCACTTTCGGCGGCCGCTATTACCAGGACATTGCCGTCGAACGCGTGATGCAGGCGGTTGCTGGCGGCCGCCAGCGCATCCTGCTCACGCTCGCCACCGGCACCGGCAAGACCTTCATCGCTTTCCAGATTGCGTGGAAGCTGTTCCACAGCCGCTGGAATTTAAGCCGTGAACCGAGGCGCCAGCCGCGCATCCTGTTCCTGGCCGACCGCAATATCCTCGCCGATCAGGCCTATAACGCCTTCTCCGCTTTCCCCGAAGATGCGCTGGTACGCATCGCGCCCGACGACATCAAAAAGAAGGGCCGGGTACCGACAAACGGCAGCATCTTTTTTACCATCTTCCAGACCTTCATGAGCGGCCCTCCCAAGGACGGCCATCCCAGCCCGTATTTTGGCGAGTACCCGCCGGACTTTTTCGATTTCATCATTATTGATGAGTGCCACCGGGGTGGTGCCAACGATGAAAGCAACTGGCGCGCCATCCTTGATTACTTTGCCCCTGCAGTGCAATTGGGCCTGACCGCCACGCCCAAGCGCCGGGATAATGTCGACACCTACGCCTACTTCGGCGAGCCGGTCTATGTCTATTCGCTCAAGGACGGCATCAATGATGGTTTCCTCACGCCGTTCCGGGTAAAGCAGATCGCCACCACGCTGGACGACTATGTCTACACCCCGGACGACCGACTGGTCGAGGGCGAGATCGAGGCGGGCAGGCGGTACGAAGAGAAGGATTTCAACCGCATCATTGAAATCAAGGAACGCGAAGCCCAGCGCGTCAAAATCTTCATGGACCTGATCGACCAGCGCGAGAAGACGCTCGTATTCTGTGCCACCCAGGATCACGCGCTGGCGGTGCGCGACCTCGTCAACCAGATGAAAACCAGTACCGACCCCAACTACTGCCAGCGCGTCACGGCCAACGATGGCGCGCTCGGCGAGCAGCACCTGCGCGACTTCCAGGACAACGAAAAGTCCATCCCCACGATCCTGACCACCTCGCAAAAACTCTCGACCGGTGTGGACGCCCGCAATGTGCGCAATATCGTGCTGATGCGCCCGATCAACTCGATGATCGAGTTCAAGCAGATCATTGGCCGCGGCACGCGTCTCTACGACGGCAAGGACTACTTCACGATCTATGATTTTGTACGGGCCCACCACCACTTCAGCGATCCGGAGTGGGACGGAGAGCCCATGTCGCCGGTGGTGTCCACCGGGGTCGTGCGGCCCGTCGTTCCGGCAGTGCCGGACAACAGCGGTGCACGCGAAGAATCTGCCGAATACAGAAAACGGCAACGAATCAAGGTCAAGCTCGCCGACGGCAAGGCCCGCACCATCCAGCACATGATGGTCACCACCTTCTGGCACCCGGACGGTACCCCAATGTCCGCGCAGCAGTTCTTGGAGCTGCTGTTCGGCAAGCTACCGGAGTTCTTCAAGGACGAAGATGAACTGCGCGGGCTATGGAGTGCGCCGGATACCCGCGCCAGGCTTCTGGAAGGGCTTGCCGAGTGTGGTTTCGGACATGAGCAGCTCGCGGAAATGCAGAAGATCATCGATGCCGAAAACAGTGATCTGTTCGATGTGCTCGCCCACGTAGCCTATGCGATTCCGCCGATCACCCGCGCAGATCGGGCAACTCAGGCTAAAACAGCGATCAGCGCGCGCTTTAGCGACAAACAGCAGGCCTTCCTCGACTTTGTGCTGTCACACTACGTGCGCGTGGGTGTGGAGGAACTCGATCAGGAGAAGCTGACGCCACTGCTGCGGCTCAAGTACCACGATTCCATCGCCGACGCTGTGGCCGACCTGGGCCGTCCGGAAGAGATCGGTAGAGTATTCGCGGGATTCCAGCGGTATCTCTACCAGCAGGCGGTGTAATTGTATGGCAACGTCGACGTCCCCCCATCCTGAGTAGCACTGCCTTCTAGAGTCTGGTTGTCACCGTAGCTGATTTTGCCGCAAGCTTATGTTTCCTGCATGTTGATATTGATCTCTACCTGTACCTGTCGGTCATTTCTTGGTATCTCGAAGTTAATTCCGCAATTCCAACAGGAAAATTTCTAGCGAATCCATCGCGCCCGCCAGGCGAGCTTCGTCTCGCAACCGTTCGGTGCGATTGCATGGTCCTTAGCTCACCATTTTAGGTGAGCGTCGAGATCGGCCGTCATGATTTCAGGGCGTATGCACACGCTGCAGGCCGTACCGATCCGTATAA
>VFSW01011253.1_pt1 | contig 12594 bp, 6 predicted proteins | sample 5358111 | NCBI WGS metagenome assembly VFSW01 (sample SAMN11554181, study PRJNA540505) | mine drainage metagenome | isolation source: sediment from site ElyBrook_90M | place: USA: Ely Copper Mine, Vershire, VT | collected 2017
CTGCGATAGTAAAGGCAATGACAAGGCAGGCATCCAAGCTTGCCCTTACTTCCCGTGCCTTTTACAACGATTCGCTTGGCGAATACGAGCGATATATTACAGACTATTTCGGATACGACAAGGTATTGCCCATGAATACCGGCGCCGAAGCCGTTGAAACGGCACTGAAGTTGTGCCGGAAATGGGGATACCTGAAGAAAAAGATAACAGAGAACAAAGCAAGGATCATTGCTTGTACAGGCAATTTCCATGGCCGAACAATCTCCATTGTTTCTATGAGCTCCGATCCTGACGCCCGCAACGGCTACGGCCCTTACACGCCCGGCATCGAACTGATACCGTACAACGACTTGGCCGCCCTGAAAAAAGCGCTTGAAGACAGCAACGTGGCAGGTTTCATTGTGGAGCCCATACAGGGCGAGGCGGGAGTAGTGGTTCCCGATAAAGGATATCTGCGCGGCGCCGCCGAACTTTGCAGCAAAGCCAATGTGCTGTTTATAGCCGATGAGGTGCAGACAGGTATTGCGCGAACCGGTAAAATGCTTGCATGCGATCATGAAAAAATCCGGCCCGATATTCTGATACTCGGCAAAGCCCTGTCCGGAGGCATGTACCCCGTTTCGGCAGTGCTTGCCGACGACCACATCATGCTCTGCATTAAACCAAACGAGCATGGTTCCACCTTTGGCGGAAACCCAATAGCTGCAAGAACAGGGATGGCGGCTCTCGAAGTAGTAAAAAAAGAGAAACTGGCACAGAAAGCCGAAGTGCTGGGTGAAATCTTCAGGAAGGAGTTAAGAAAAATAGAATCGGTAAGGCTGCAGGATGTTCGGGGCAAAGGACTGCTCAACGCCATTGTGATAAAGCCCATGAAAGGAAAGACCGCCTGGGATGTTTGCCTTGCCCTGCGCGATAACGGGTTGCTAGCCAAACCTACGCACGACCATATTATTCGTCTTGCGCCGCCATTGGTTATTACCAAAAAACAGATACTTAAAGCGGCGAAAATTATCAGAAGGACACTGAAAAACATGTAAGAATAACAACGGCTACCTGACCCCTTCGACCCCCTTTTGCAGTCGCAGCAATTCCTCCTTGAGGCGTGCGGCTTCAATAAAATCAAGTTCCTTGGCAGCTTTTTCAATTTGCTTTTTCAGTTGCTTTATCCTCTCGCTGGTTTGCTCTGCGGAACCATAAGACGCTCCCGGTTCGGCGGCTACTCCTTCTGATTTTTCCAGATATACTTTCGGAAGCTGGTAATCTGCCGTTTCAGTAACCCGGGCGTTCTCCATAATCGCCTCCTTGGACTTTAAAATAGTGGCAGGAGTTATCTTATTCTTATAATTATATTCTATCTGCTTTTTACGCCGGCGCAGCGTTTCATCCATCGTTTTCTGCATAGATTCGGTAACCGCATCGGCATACATGATAACACGCCCGTTGGCATTCCTTGCCACCCTGCCCACAATCTGTGTAAGGGCGCGCTCCGAACGCAGGAACCCCTCCTTATCGGCGTCAAGTACGGCAAGGAGCGATACTTCGGGCAGGTCAATGCCCTCCCTAAGTAGGTTAATCCCTATTAACACATCAAACAGGCCCAGCCGCAGGTCTCGTAGTATTTCCACCCTTTCCAGCGTATCAATGTCGGAATGTATATAGCGGCACCTCACATCAAGACGCGTAAGGTATTTGGCCAGTTCCTCCGCCATACGCTTGGTAAGTGTGGTTATAATGCAGCGTTCGTCGCGGGCCGTAACTTTTCGTATCTCCTCCAGCAGGTCGTCAATCTGATTGAGGGTCGGGCGCACCTCAATAACCGGATCAAGCAGGCCGGTAGGGCGGATAAGCTGTTCCACCACTACGCCCTCACACTGATTAAGCTCGTAATCGGCAGGTGTGGCGCTCATATAAACAACCTGATTCTGCATGGCCTCGAACTCATCGAACCGCAGCGGTCTGTTATCCAGGGCTGCGGGCAGGCGGAAGCCATAATCAACGAGAGTGGTTTTGCGGGAGCGGTCTCCCCCGTACATGCCCCTGATCTGCGGCAGGGTAACATGGCTTTCGTCCACAACCATCAGGTAATCCTTGGGGAAATAGTCGAGCAGGCAGAATGGCCTGGCGCCGGGCGCCCTGCCGTCGAAATAGCGCGAATAATTTTCGATTCCCGAGCAGTAGCCCAGTTCGCGCATCATCTCAAGATCGTATCGAACACGCTTCTGCAGACGCTGCGCCTCCTCATGCTTGCCTATGGATGTAAAAAAGCTCAACTGGTTCGCCAAATCAATTTCAATTTGCTCAATGGCTGAATGCAATGTGTCGGCTGATGTTACAAATATGTTTGCCGGATAAATCCTGATGGAGTCCAGCAATTCAATTTTCCTTCCTGTGGATGCTTCAAAGGTCTCCATTTCCTCTATGGTGTTGCCTATGAAGCTAACGCGCAAGGCATGGTCGGCATATGCAAGAAAAATATCCACCGTATCGCCCCGTACCCTAAAGTTGCCTCTTGCAAAATCGCTCTCCGTTCTGGAGTATAGCGAATTGACAAGTTGCAGCAGCAGTTTGTTCCTGTCGAGTTTTTGCCCCTTCTGAAGAGCAATGACATTCTTTTCAAACTCGGTGGGGTTGCCAATGCCGTATATGCATGAAACCGAGGACACCACTATAATATCGCGTCTGCCTGAAAGCAGCGATGAGGTTGCACTCAAGCGCAGCTTCTCAATTTCATCGTTGATGGAAAGGTCTTTTTCAATGTAGGTGTTGGAGGATGGAATATAGGCTTCCGGCTGATAGTAATCGTAATAGGAAACGAAATACTCCACCGCATTCTGTGGAAAAAACTGCCTGAACTCTCCATAAAGTTGTGCGGCAAGCGTTTTATTATGGCTTAATATAAGCGTAGGACGCCCTGTTTTTGCAATCACATTGGCTATGGTAAAAGTTTTGCCCGAGCCGGTAACGCCAAGCAGGATCTGATACTTGCTTTTAGCCCTGATGCCGCGTGCAAGTTGTTCTATTGCCTGGGGTTGGTCGCCCGTGGGTTCAAAATCGGATATAACTTTAAAATTCATGATTCAAAGGTACGCAACAATTTGCATTAAGTTAAACGAACAGGCCTTTCTATTGCTTTATTTTTAATTTTCCGGCGCGGTTGTTTCCATGGTGTTATTTAATTTCGGGCTATACACAGCATGTTGAAATTTGATTGCAATCCCGTGCTGAAAAACTTTTTACATTTGCAGTATAGCTACTCTTTCATATTTACCCATTACAACTCATATCCAATTGATTACGCCTCTCTGTGCTCTCCCTGTCCGAATCGTACTGCGGGAAATAAGCCGTAAAGGGCAGCCTACAATTTAATACCATGCCAAAAGATTCTTCCATTAAATCGGTGCTGCTTATAGGCAGCGGCCCCATTATTATAGGTCAGGCCTGCGAATTTGACTACTCCGGTTCACAGGCATCGCGATCGCTGCGCGAAGAGGGCATAGAGGTGTCGCTCATAAACTCCAACCCGGCCACCATCATGACCGACAAGGTAACGGCAGACCATGTTTACTTGCTGCCCCTTACCATCGCATCCATTACCAAAATACTGGAGGAGCGCAAAATTGACGCCGTGCTGCCCACTATGGGCGGACAAACAGCACTCAACCTGTGTATAAAGGCGGAGGAAATGGGCTTATGGAAGAAATATGGGGTGCGTATCATCGGTGTGGACATACATGCGATAGAAATTACTGAAAACCGTGAAAAGTTCAGAAAGTGCATGGGAGAAATAGGCGTCGGCGTGGCTCCATCCGCCATTGCCAATTCCTTTTTTGAAGGGAAGGAGATAGCCCAGAAGATAGGTTTTCCGCTCGTTATCCGGCCATCGTTCACGCTTGGCGGAACGGGTGCGGCTCTGGTGTACAAGAAAGAGGATTTTGACGACGCCCTGAACCGCGGGCTGCACTCCTCACCCATACACGAAGTGCTTATAGACAAGGCCATGATGGGCTGGAAAGAGTTTGAACTGGAGCTGCTACGCGACAGCAGAGACAATGTAACCATCATCTGCTCCATTGAAAACTTCGACCCTATGGGTGTGCATACAGGCGACAGCATTACCGTTGCGCCCGCCATGACGCTTTCTGACACCACCTACCAGAAAATGCGCAGCATGGCAATAAAGATGATGCGCTCCATTGGTACTTTTGCAGGCGGATGCAATGTGCAATTTGCCGTGAGCCCCGATGAAAACGAAGACATCATAGCTATAGAGATAAACCCGCGCGTGTCGCGCTCATCCGCCCTTGCATCCAAGGCTACCGGATACCCTATTGCCAAAATAGCTGCCAAGCTGGCAATAGGCTATAACCTCGACGAGCTGAAGAACCAGATTACAGGCAACACCTCGGCATTCTTTGAACCTACCCTCGACTATGTGATTGTAAAAATACCGCGCTGGAACTTCGATAAATTCAAGGGCGCCAAGCGCGAAATAGGCTTGCAGATGAAATCGGTGGGCGAAGTGATGGCGATTGGCAGAAGCTTTCAGGAAGCCCTTCAGAAAGCCTGCCAGAGCCTTGAAATAAAAAGAAACGGGCTGGGTGCCGACGGCAAAGAACTGAAAAAACAGGACCAGCTTGTGCAAAGCCTTGAACACCCAAGCTGGAACAGGCTGTTTCATATTTACGATGCCTTTAAGCTGGGCATTCCGCTCAAGTCCATACAGAAAATGACCCAGATAGACCCCTGGTTCCTGCGGCAGATAGAGGAACTGGTGATATTTGAAAAAGAAATAGAAAGACATACCATTGCCACCATACCCGAAGATATGCTGCGCGAAGCCAAACGCAAAGGCTATGCCGACCGACAGATAGCGCACCTTCTGCGATGCCTCGAAAGCGAAGTGTTCAAAAAACGCTACGAGGAGGCAGGCATAAAAAGGGTGTTCAAGATGGTGGATACCTGCGCAGCCGAATTTGAAGCGCGCACCCCCTATTATTACTCAACTTTCGAAACGGAAAACGAATCGGTGGTTTCGAAAAAAAAGAAAATAGTGGTGCTCGGCTCCGGTCCCAACCGCATAGGCCAGGGCATAGAGTTCGACTACTCATGCGTGCACGGCGTGCTGGCAGCTAAGGAATGCGGCTACGAAACCATTATGATAAACTGCAATCCCGAAACAGTGTCCACCGACTTCAACGTATCGGACAAACTTTACTTTGAACCTGTTTTCTGGGAGCATCTGTATGAGATTATCCTACATGAAAAACCGGAAGGTGTAATTGTGCAGCTTGGCGGACAGACCGCCCTGAAACTGGCGGAGAAACTTGAACGCTACGGAATAAAAATAATAGGGACCGACTATAAGTCGCTCGACCTTGCCGAAGACAGGGGCAAGTTTTCGGCGTTGCTGCGCGACAACAACATACCATATCCGAAGTTTGAAGTGGTGAAAACAGCCGATGAGGCCATGGAATTTTCACGCGGGCTTGATTTCCCGCTTTTGGTACGCCCCTCCTACGTACTCGGAGGACAGCAGATGAAAATAGTGATAAACGAACAGGAGCTTGAACAGCATGTGATAAACCTGCTGGAAGACCTGCCCGGCAACGAAATACTGATTGATCACTTTTTGCAGAACGCCATTGAAGCCGAGGCCGACGCCCTGTGCGACGGGAAAGACGTTCACATAATAGGTATAATGGAACACATTGAACCGGCAGGCATTCACTCCGGCGACTCTTATGCCGTATTGCCGCCATTCGACCTCGATGCCGGCGTGATGCACCAGATAGAGGAATATACCAAAAAGATAGCCGTGGAACTGCATACAGTAGGGCTTATCAATATTCAATTTGTGATAAAGGAAGGCAAAGTGTACGTTATAGAAGCCAACCCGCGCGCCTCGCGCACCGTGCCTTTTATATGCAAGGCTTATGACGAGCCTTATGTAAACTTCGCCACCAAAATAATGCTAGGCGAGAAAAAAATAAAAGACTTCAAATTCAACCCGCGTAAGGAAGGTTACGCCATTAAAATACCGGTTTTTTCTTTCGACAAATTCCCGGAAGTAAAAAAAGAACTCGGGCCGGAAATGAAATCCACGGGCGAAGCCATTTATTTTATCAAAGACCTTAACGATGAATACTTCCACGAAGTGTACTCGGAAAGAAATTTGTACTTAAGCCGATAAATCATCACCAGTAGCAATTCCAAAATCAACAAAGAACATGCGGTACAATTCATGTATAACCCTCGCCCTCCTGTTCGTTTTTAATTCGTCAATTCACACCCTCAAAGCCCAGGAGCAGTCGGGCTACGACCCGGGAAAGGTGTTCGACCCAACGTTTATGAGCCAGCCCGGAAACCCATACCGGAGCGGCAGCGGAGCGCCCGGACCTATGTACTGGCAGAACAGGGCAGATTATAAAATTACAGCTTCTCTCGATACCGCCAAGCAGGAACTAAGCGGAAGCGTTGATATCAGCTACACCAACAACAGCCCAGACGAACTAAACTATCTATGGCTTCAGCTGGACCAGAACCTGTTCACCAACCACTCCCGCGGACATAACACCACTCCGATAGGCGGCTACCGCTTCGGTAACGTGGAATTTCAGGGAGGCGACAGCATACGGTCCATATCGGTAAGCGAACATGGGAAAACAGTAAGCCCCCGCTATATCATTACCGATACACGTATGCAGGTAATACTACCCGAAACAATGAAAGCCAAAGGCGACAAAATAAACCTGACTATAAAATACAGTTTCCGCATTCCGGTGTACGGCAGCGACCGTATGGGAATAACCAACACCCGCGGAGGTAAAATATACCAGATAGCCCAGTGGTACCCGCGCATGGCAGTTTACGATGACGTGGAAGGATGGAACAACCTCCCGTATTTGGGCGCAGGGGAGTTTTATCTCGAATATGGCGATATAGATTATTCCGTTACCGTGCCAGCAAACGAGGTTGTGGCAGGTTCAGGCGAACTGCAAAACCCTTCCGAGGTGCTTACCTCAACCGAAATATCGAGGCTGAACACGGCGCGCAACAGCGATCAGAGGGTATTCATCATAGACGGGCAGGAGGTTGGCAAAGCATCCACGCGTCCAAAAAATAACGGGGTGCAGACATGGCATTTTAAAATAATCAACACCCGCGATGCAAGCTGGGCATGCTCCAATGCGTTTATCTGGGATGCAGCTAAAATAAACCTGCCAGCCGGTAAAAAGAGTCTCGCCATGTCGTTTTATCCTGCCGAAGTGGCGAGCGATTCCGGATGGGGCAGATCAACCGAGTACGTTAAAGCTTCAATCGAATTCTATTCACAGAACTATTATGTTTTTCCCTACCCCGCAGCCTCAAATGTGGCAGGCGATGTGCGCGGCATGGAATACCCTGGCATAGTTTTTTGCGGGATGAATGCAAAAAAAGGAGGGCTGTTTTTTGTTACCACCCACGAATTGGGACATGGCTGGTTTCCGATGATAGTGGGCTCCAACGAACGTAAATATGCCTGGATGGACGAGGGCTTCAACACCTTTGTAAATAAATATTCGGGTAAAAATTTTAACAAGGGAGAATATTACAAAAAGGAAGACCCGAGACAGATCGTATCCTTTATGCTGCGTATGCACCTGCAAACCATTATGACCTACCCCGACGTTATACAGCCCAGAGACCTGGGACAACTGGCCTATTACAAGCCTGCACTCGGCCTGTATATGCTTCGCGAAACCGTGCTCGGACCCGAGCGCTTCGACTATGCGTTCCGCACCTATATAGACCGCTGGGCATTCCGGCACCCCACCCCCGCCGACTTTTTCCGCAGCATGAACGATGCCCCGGGCGAAGACCTAGGCTGGTTCTGGAAAGAGTGGTTCTACAACAACTGGACCCTCGACCAGGCTGTGGAGGATGTAAAATACGTTAATTCCGACCCCGGCAACGGCGCCGATATTACCATAAGCAACAACAGCCAGATGGTGATGCCTGCCGTGGTTGAGGTGAAGGAACAGAACGGTAACACAGGCAGGGTGAACCTCCCTGTAGAAATATGGCAGCGCGGCGGCAAATGGACGTTCCACTATAACTCAACAAGCATGATTAAGTCGGTGGAAATAGACCCGGATAAGAGCCTGCCTGACGTGAACCCCGACAATAACATTTGGACTTCGGGAACCAATGCACCTATAAAATAGGCTTTACGAGAGGGGCAAAGTTCTTTATTTGTCAAACAGGTCAGGGCGGCGTATTTTTGTTTTCTTAATGCTTTGCGCCAGCCTCCACTCCTCCACCTTTCCGGTGTCACCGGAGAGCAGAACATCGGGTACACGCAATCCCCTGAAATCAGCAGGACGGGTATATACCGGCGGGGCAAGCATGTTGTCCTGAAATGAATCGGACAAGGCAGACGTTTCATCGGAGAGAACGCCCGGTATCAGCCGAAGCACCGCATCACAAACCACAGTTGCCGCAAGTTCGCCCCCGCTCAAAACGTAATCGCCTATGGATATTTCCTTGGTAATAAATAGTTCGCGCACCCGCTCATCAATGCCCTTATAATGCCCGCAAAGTAAAATGATGTTGCTATGTAAAGACAAGCCGTTGGCAGTCTTCTGGTCAAAGCGCTCTCCGTCGGGGGTAAGGTATATGATTTCGTCGTAAGTTCTTTTCCCTTTAAGCTCTTCAATGCACCGCGCTATGGGCTCAATACTCATAACCATACCTGCCCCTCCGCCGAAGGGTGCATCGTCTACCTGCTTATATTTTCCCAAGCCATACTCCCGCAGGTTGATGAAGGTTACCTCTGCCAGTTTTTTTTCTATAGCCCTTTTCATAATGGAGTGGCTGAACGGACTTTCGAGTAAGCCGGGGTGCAGGGTTATGATGTCAATATGCATGTTGATTCAGTTTCGTTGAAATGCAAATATAAGGCTATAGGCCTTGAAAACGGAATATGGAGACACCAATTTTTGCTGCCGCATGTATTCTCCCCCCATATACAATTAATTCATATACAGGACTGCCGTTCCTGGGCGCATCTTTTTTTCGATACACTTTATTCCCTTCTTGTTACACAGCCCTTTTTCTTTGTATACACCATGCACAGCGACAGGCCTTAGCAATACCTTAATTTACCATTAAACCAAGTATTCCAAAATATGAGGACAGAAGGCCAAAAACCCGTTTTGAAACAGAAAAAGAGCATACGGGAGAGTATCATAGCATTAATGGATACTGTTATTGTTAAAATCATCTTTACCTTTTTTCTCTTACTTTTTCTCGTATCTATTACCACCTCACCATATCAGCGAGGCTGCAAGCTAAACCAAGCACCGGGCGACAGGTTGCTGCATCTGACCCGGGCAGCTAACATCGAAGCACAACATATTGGAAACATCACCGCCGTGTAATTTGTGCGTAAAATCATTTAATTGTTGATTCACTTTGGTTATCTTAGCGCTTGTTAACACAAATGCGACACCCGTGCGGCAAATACACGGAATGACCTTATGAGCATATTCGACAACGGGATAATAATATCCATATGTACCTCGCTTTTGGCGTCGATAGTGGTTTTATCCATTACCGAGATTATCTCACCCTACCTGAAATACAAAAAATTAGCCGGGAGGTACGATGTGTTTTGGGTTAAAAACTGGCGCGAAGGGGGCGATGAAATTGATATGGACAAGCCCATGGGCGAGGTACGGCTCAAATACAAGGGCAAAAACAGGCTGGAAATAAGCTACCGGCAAACCCGCCACGATACCGATTACTCTGTAATTGACCACAGGTGGAAAGGAACATTGATAATGGAAACGCCCCAGAACGGAACCATAGCCTTTTACTATACTGTGCTTTGGGGTAAGCCGATGGATAAAACCAAGCACAGGATAGGCTTCAAAAAAGTGATATGCGACGACAAACGGGACAATAAAAACATCATTTACCTGATAGGCTACAGGTCGGAAGGATACGGCAAAGAGGTGCTGATTCAAAGAAGTTGAAAACGGAGTTCAACAGGCTTGTCTGCCGTATACTGCCATGCTTCAGGATAAGCCATACGTAAAACATTTTTCCCCTCCCTGCATTTTTATGACCTTAATCATATCCGGTCAGGAAAGTAAACCATTATTTTACGACCTAAATATATTTCATTCACCATGGAAATACTTAGGGGCACGCGGAGGGCAAAATATTATACTACACCGGTAACCTTTTCCGCAGCCGAAACATCCGTTGAGCCAAGCCTGTTCCAATCGCTGGAAACATTTGACCATATCTACCGTTCCTTATGCGCCATGATGTACAATTTTGCCCCTTTGTCGGGGCATCCTGGCGGATCGGTATCGTCGGGACGCATTGCAGCAGGCATACTTTATCATTCCCTCATTTACGACATTTCCTTGCCCGACCGCAAAGACGCCGATATACTGTCATATTCAGCAGGGCATAAAGCGCTCGGTTTGTACGCACACTGGGCGCTGCGCGATGAAATCATGCGCCTGGCCATGCCCGAACTTTTACCCCGCGATATCAAATTCAGGCTAAGACTCGAAGACCTGCTTGGTTTCAGGCGAAACCCAACAAACAATACGCCCCTTTTTAAAAAATTCGGCTCAAAAGCCCTTGACGGTCATCCGTCGCAGGCAACGCCTTATATAAGGCTAACCACGGGCGCTTCGGGGGTCGGCCTCTGCTCCTCAATAGGCCTGGGATTTGCTGCCGCCGATATGTACGGCTCCAAAAGTCCGGTTATCCACATCATTGAGGGCGAAGGCGGGCTCACCCCCGGCAGGGTAAGCGAGGCGCTTGCTGCAGCCGGTACGGCTTCATTGATGAACGTTGTGCTGCATATTGACTGGAACCAGGCATCCATTGATTCGGATAAGGTATGCGCCAATGGTTCCGTACCCGGCGACTATGTTCAATGGAACCCTGCGGAACTGTGCTACCTGAACGACTGGAATGTGATTCTTGTGAATGACGGCTCTGACTTCCGCCAGATAATAGCAGCCCAGGACATGGCAGACAGGAATTCGAAATACGGGGTATTTACCAATAATCAGCCAACCGCTATCGTTTACAAAACGGTTAAAGGATGGAAATATGGAATTGAAGGAAAAAAATCGCATGGGGCTGGACATGCCTTGTGTAGCGCAGGATTCCACGCAGCCGTTACCCCACTGCTCAAACTCAATGGCAAAGAAATTGAGCTGTGCGAAGAGGTGCAACGGTGCAAGGGAGGATCAGATCTGGCTATTGTGGAGGAGTGTTACTGGAATGCCTTGCTGATGGTAAGAGAAACATTGGAGAAGAACAGTAAACTTACTACAGCCCTGGCCGATCAGATACTGCATTCAAAAAAAAGGCTCTCGGAAATGAACAGAAGTCCGGTACAAGGAGCACCTGATGTAAGAAAAATATATGCAGCCGGACAAGAAACTCCTAAGGAACTGCAACTAGCGCCAGGCTCCAAGGCAACCCTTCGCGGGGAACTCGGCAAGGTATTGAAATACTATAACCATGTAAGCGGAGGAGCCTTATTTACAGCAGCCGCTGACCTGCTGGGCTCAACCAGCCTCGACGATGTAGGCGGTGAATTCGGTTCCGGTTTTTACAACAGCCATTCCAATCCGGGCTCGCGTACGCTCTCTATAGGCGGAATTTGTGAAGATGCCATGTCGGGCATTATGTCCGGTATTTCGGCATTCGGCGCGCACATTGGCGTGTGCTCATCGTACGGAGCCTTTATGGCAGCGCTCGGTCATATCGCTTCTCGGCTTCATGCCATCGGTGCGCAGGCACGTTGCGAAATTTCCGGAGACCCTTACAACCCTTTCTTTTTGATTTGTGCACATGCCGGGGTAAAAACAGGCGAAGACGGCCCTACTCATGCCGACCCTCAACCGCTCCAGCTTTTACAGGAAAATTTTGTAAAAGGGACTATGATAACGCTTACGCCTTGGGATCCGCAGGAGATGTGGCATCTTGTATCCGAATCGCTCAAAAAACGACCTGCAGTCATCGCGCCGTTTGTTACCCGACCCTCCGAAAAGGTAATAGACCGCGCCAAGCTTAATCTGGCGCCGGCCTCGGCTGCCATAAAAGGTGTGTACCGGCTTCTTGAACCCGAAGCAGGCGAACCGGATGTTACACTGGTGCTGCAAGGCAGTGAAGTGGCTTACGCTTTTGCCGAGGAGACACTTCCGCTGCTTCGTAAAAACAACATAAGGCCATTAGTTTATTATGTGACCAGCGCAGAGCTGTTTGATATGCTGCCGGAGGAGGAGCAGGAACAGATTTTTCCCGAACGGGCCTCGCGAGAAGCCCTCGGAATCAGCGGATTTACCTTACCTACACTTTATCGCTGGATACAGTCAAACACAGGCCGGAAACATTCGCTCTATCCCTTTAAAAAAGGCCATTACCTCGGAAGCGGAAAAGCAGAGAGCGTGATGCTGGAAGCCGGACTCGATGGCACCAGCCAGTTTAAGGCCATTCAGGAATTCGTTGGCGAAAAAAGAAGGAAAGAAGCGAAAGCCGCTGTATTTAAAGTATGAACAATTTTGGAAGATAATTAAT
>VFSW01011254.1_pt1 | contig 12593 bp, 8 predicted proteins | sample 5358111 | NCBI WGS metagenome assembly VFSW01 (sample SAMN11554181, study PRJNA540505) | mine drainage metagenome | isolation source: sediment from site ElyBrook_90M | place: USA: Ely Copper Mine, Vershire, VT | collected 2017
TTCCCGTTGCGGGCACATTCTCGCGGCGATTCCCATCGTGGAACCGCAATCTACAGCCCCCACCCACCGTCCCGCTTTCGTACAATTCCCCTATGCAAGCTTCCAGTTCGTTCTTCCGCCCAGGCGGCAGGTCTCCCATCCAGCTCCGCCCGCTCTCGCTCACTCCCGGCTTCGTCCAGACCGCCGAAGGATCGGTGCTGGTCTCCTTCGGCAACACCCGCGTCCTCACCAATGCCACCATCGAACAGGGCGTTCCGAGTTGGCTGCGCAACTCCGGTCGCGGCTGGGTCACAGCCGAGTACTCCATGCTGCCGCGCTCCACCGTCACCCGCACCCCGCGCGAGAGCGAACGCGGCAAGATCGGCGGCCGGACCCACGAAATTCAACGGCTAATCGGTCGTAGCCTCCGCTCCGTCGTTGATATGCAGGCGCTCGGCGAACGAACCGTTATTCTGGATTGCGACGTGATCCAGGCCGACGGAGGCACCCGCACTGCAGCCATCACGGGCGCTGCGGTCGCCCTGGCCATCGCCCTCAACGCGCTGGTCGCTGCGGGTACGCTCAAGAAGTCGCCGCTCAAGCAGCTGGTCGCCGCAACTTCGGTCGGTATCGTCGGCGGCACGCCGCTGCTCGACCTCTGCTACGAAGAGGATTCCCAGGCCGAAGTCGACATGAACGTGGTCATGACCGCCGATGGCGGGCTCATTGAGACGCAGGCCACCGCTGAAAAGGGAAGCTACTCGAGGGCGCAGCTCGATGAGCTGATCGATCTCGCGGAGGCGGGGTTGAAGCAAATATTCGCGGCGCAGCGGGCGGTTCTGGGGCAATAGCAGGGACGCAAACAGGGGGAGAACGATGGACCCGAAGAGCGTGAAATTCGAATACGACGGCTTCGACTGGAGGGGGTTGACCCTCTTCCTCATTTCGATCGCCGGGGTCCTGCTTTGTCTGCTGATCGTATGGCCCTTTTTGCCGGGAATGACGGCGGCCGTGGTGTTAGCGACCGTAACCGAGCGTCCGCATCGCTGGCTCTCCCGGCGCCTCAAGGGCAGGACTCTTTCAGCCACGGTAGCCCTCGTGCTGGTGGTATTCAGCGTGGTGACGCCGACTATCTTGATTCTGCAGGGTGTGGGGCACCATGTTCTCGACGCGGTGCGGGGCTTTCAAAGCGGCGCAGCCGAGCAGGGATTCCGCCAGTTCGTGGGGCAACATGGGCGCATCGCCGGAGCGCTGCAATACACGATCAACAACTGGGACCAGGGCCAGGTATTTGAAAAGAGCGCCAGCGCGGTTGGCGCACAACTGGCGTCCCTGCTGGGGCACTCGATCACCGCATCCTTCCAGATGATTGTGATGCTGTTTATCCTCTTCTTTCTGTATCGGGATCAGAAGGAAGCACTCCAGTTGGTTCGCTCCATGGTGCCGCTCACCGACGAAGAGACGGAGTTCCTTTTGGCGCGACTGAAGAGGGCCATTCAGGCGCTGGTACTTGGACGCTTTGCGGTTGCCGGAATTCAAGGCCTGGTCTCCGGCGTCACGTTGGCCAGTCTGGGAGTCGAGGGATCCATCCTGCTTGGAGCCTTAACGACACTTGTTGCGGTCGTTCCGGCGGTTGGGGCATTTGTTGTCTGGCTACCCATCGTGATCTACCTGGCTCTCACGCATCACTGGATTCAAGCTGTGATCCTGCTGGCGATAGGCTCTCTCGTCATCAGTACGCTGGACAATTTTCTCTATCCAATTCTGGTAGGTTCGAGCCTCCGTTTGCACACGGTTCCGATCTTTCTGTCGATGTTGGGCGGAGTGTGGCTTATGGGAGTGAGCGGGCTTATCCTGGGTCCAATCTTGTTCGGCATGACTTCGGCCCTGATTCTTATCTGGCGCCACCGAATCAGAGGGGAACCGCTGGAGCCCGATGCGTTGGTTGCATAGGTGGGGCAAGCGCAAGATGGGTTCGGCGATTCCGAATCCCGCGACCCTGTTCAGGCTCGGACGGCCCGGCGTAGAGCTTCAAGGTAACTGTACCCCCAATACGTGTCGGGCAGGAGCACGCCATCCTCGGTCCATTCGTTCCAGGCACCGATGTATAGCAGCTTCTTACCGTCACCGGAGGCCGCGAAGTGTCGCGCCGCTCGCACCAGCCGCTCAAACTGATCGGGGGTCCGGTTGATGGCGACCCCGGCAAACTCACCAAAGCGCGGGCTGTCGTCCCAACCCACCGAGCAGGTCGGAAAGAACGGGACATTCACGTTCTGCCGCTTTTCATTCCAGCTTGCAATAGCTTCGCGTGCCGCCAACCCGTAAGGCATCCGCGCTCCATGCCTGTCGCCATAGGTCCAGGCAATGGTTCCATACGACGCCGCACTGTCGAAACCAAGCTCGCGCAATCTCCTTTGGTATCTATCGAATCCATTGCAAACCTGCAAGTGAAGCTTCGGGAATCCAAGGCGGGCCGCACGCTCCCGCAGAATACCGAGGCTCTGCTTTAAACCGTCCTCGCCAAGCTGTTCCACCACCTTCTCCGCGTCGAAGATTGCGAACACGGGCGCGCCGTCCAAAGTCAGGTAATTGGGTTGGCTGAAATAGTGCTCCGCGCAATAGTTCGCGACGTTTTCAAAGTCCTTGAGCGAGTGAAGTTGCGGCAAAAGAATGGCCGCATTCTGGGGCGAACGCGCCGGATATACGTTCTTCCAGTCGTGGTTGGCCCACATCACAGCAAACTTCAACTTCGAGCGGTTTTCCGCCTTCAGCAGGCCCTGTTCCAACTGCTCGTGATAGAACTGCTGTCCGTTGTGCCAGTACCAGTCGATCATCCACGCATCCACGCCGTAGGTCGAGGCCAGTTCAACCTCTCTCGCCGCCCACACCGGATCGGACTCGTCATAGTAGCCCCACAGCGGAAAATGGGGCATCGTGTGGCCGGGAAACAGTGCCCGCGCGTTTTTGAGCGTGTCAAACTCGGTCCAGCCCTTCCCGAAGTGCTGCTCCATATAGGGGGAGGGGTGCCAACTTGGGAAGTTGAACGCCACCACCTGGACCTCCGGCTTCTTCAATTCCCTGGTCCCCAGCACCGCCTCAAGCTGCGCCTCGCCAAAGTACTCCTCCTCGGCCTCCTTTCCCATCAGACCCGGAGGGACAAACGCCGCCGGTTGTGTTGCTGCCGTTCGGGCACCCGCAATCTGATCCGTCGCCTGGGCGGCGATCTCGGTTGGAAACAAAGCCGCAGCGGCCCCGGCCTGCAGTGCGGAAGTGATCAGCGTACGACGATTCAAGGTCGTATCTCCTTGCCGTAACTTATTTTGAAGCTTCAATTTGCCGAAACAACTGGAAGTTCAATCGAGCTCGCTTCGCCCGCAGAGTGATAGATGCGCTGGGTAGCCTTGCGATAATCGCCCGGCTTGGCCCAGAAGATGTTCGGTACGAAGGTCTGCGGGTTGCGGTCATATAGCGGGAACCAGCTTGACTGCACCTGCACCATGATCCGGTGACCGGGTAGAAAGACGTGATTCGCGGGCGGCAGCGCAAAGCGATATGTCAGCACCTTCCCCGCTTCAATAGCCTTCGGCGAGACAAAGCTCTCCCGGTAGCGGCCGCGGAAGATATCCATCGCAATCGGCAACTGGTAGCCCCCCAGGTCCGCCTGGCCTGCAACCTCGTCCGGATACACGTCGATCAGCTTCACCACCCAGTCCGAATCCGTTCCGCTGGTGGAGGCCACCAGGTTGGCGACAGGCTGCCCGGTGATGTGTAGGGGCGCGGTCAGCACATCCGAGGTATAAACCAGCACGTCGGGACGGCCCGAGGCTTCCCGTTGGTCATCCACCAGCCATTGCGGCCACGTCAGCGGCAAGTCATAACCAACCGGCTGGCTGGGACGCGCGCGGAACGGAACCGGCTTGGCCGGGTCGGCGACATACTCGTCGAAGGCCGTTTCTGCCGCAGCCGACGGCGCCGGCGCGTTAAAGCCCAGCTTGAGCCCCGCCTCCAGGTATAGAGGTTTCATCGCTGGCGCCACTGGCCATGCGGTCAATGTCTGCCACCGGTTGGCACCAGTTTCAAAAGATGTAACTGGCGCAATTTGAGCGGTTTGCTTATCATCCTTCAAGTAACGGTCGAGAAACGGCCGCAGAACGTTCTGTCGAAACCATGTCCCGGTATCGCTGCCGAAGCGGATTGCCCCCAAGCTGGCGGCGTCTTCAATCTCCTGCCCGTGGTGCCATGGACCGAGCACCAGGAATACCTTGTCATTCCCCGTGTCCAACGGTTTGATGGCCTTGTAGACCGCGAGCGCCCCATAGATATCCTCCTGGTCCCAGAGGCTGTGCACGAGCATCACCGGCACCTTCAGCGGCTGCGCGGCCAGGACCTTGTCCATTGCCTGGTCGCTCCAGAAGGTGTCGTAGCTCGGATGATCCAGGATCTTCCTCCAGAAGCCCATCTGTTCCTGGCCATGCCGCCGGCCCAGCTCCCCAGCCGACCCCCCCTCCATGAACTCGTCATAGTCGTCGAAATGCGACGTCCACCACTTGGCTTCGTTCGAACGCGTGCCCTCCTGCTCATAGATGTAGGGCATATTCTGTTCCCGGAACGCGCCATTGTGAAACCAGTCGTCGCCCATCCACCCATCGACCATCGGATTCATGGGAACCGCCACCTTCAACGCCGGATGCGGGTTGACCAACGCCATCAGCGGCAGAAATCCGTCATAGGAGATGCCGAGAATACCGACCTTGCCGTTGGTTTCGGGAATGTTCTTGATGAGCCAGTCGATGGTGTCGTAGGTGTCGGTCGCCTCGTCGACAGGAGTGGGATTCTGCGGCCCATGGATGGGGCGGTTCATCACGTAGTCGCCCTCCGACCCGTACTTGCCCCGAATGTCCTGTACCACCCGAATGTAGCCGCCCTCGACGATCACATCCACCGCGTTGTCGTAGCCATAAAGCGTAGGTCCCAAGTGGGCGCTGGCGGCATGCGTCGTTAGCTGGTCGGCGCTGTAGGGCGTCCGCGTCAGCAGGATCGGCGCATGACTCGCGCCCTTCGGCACCAGGATCACGGTATGCAGTCTTACCCCGTCCCGCGTGGGGATCATGACCTCGCGGCGAGTATAGTCAAACCTCTCCGTCGCCGGCTCAAGCTTCGCCGGGGTCTCGCTTGGAAGCGCCGGATAGGCAGGTTGGCTGGAGTCGTTCTGTGCCACGGCGGAAAACGCCGACCCCATAAAGACAGCGACCTGGAAAGCAGCGCGAAGGCGAAAGCTGAGCATGAGGCGTACCTTTCGATGTGGTTCCATTTCGAAGTTGCTGGTGCAGAATGTACCCGGGAGCGGGTGCAGTGATTCTAGAGGACGAATGCCGCCTCCCGCCGCTGAATCGGTTGCCACTCGGCAGTTCTAGTGCAGCACTGCAGCCAGCACCAGGGTGCCGCACAACCCGGCAATCGAAAGTACTGTCTCCAGCACCGACCAGGTGGACAGCGTCTCCTTTACCTCCATTTTGAAGAAGGACTGAATCATCCAGAAACCCGGATCGTTCACATGCGACAGGATCAGCGAGCCGGTCCCGGTGGCCAGCACCAGCAGTTCGGGCCGCACCCCAATGTGCCCCGCCATAGGGGCCAGCACACCCGACGCCACCGCCATGGCCACCGTTGCCGAACCCATCGAAACCCGCACCACAGCCGCCAGCAGCCACGCCAGCACCAGAGGGGACATATGCGCCCCTAACGCCAGACCCACTGTGGCCTGCGCCGCGCCGGAGTCGCGTAAAACGCCGCTCAGTCCCCCCGCCGCTGCCAGAATGACCATCACATTGGCGATGGGTTCGAAGGCCTCGCTCGTGAGCTGTCGCAACAATTCCCGGCCATGGTGGCGCCCGGTCTGGATTCGCGGACCCAGCGTGACCAGCGCTGTCAGCACCGCAATCAGGAGAGCAATGTCCGGGCTACCGACAAAGTGCAGGATGTGGTTGGCCGCCGTCCCGAGAGCTGCCAGCGAATCCGCCCAGCTCCCCAGAAAAATCAGTGCGATAGGCAGCAGAATCGCGGATGCCGCACGCACCGCCCCCGCTGGCGCCGGAACAGCATCCAATGCCGGCGCCGAAAGCTTGGGAACCCCCTTCGAGGAAACCTCCGCAATCGCAAGAGCTCCTTCCGATTCCCTTCCCGCCGGCTGATCCACCACCGCGTCGAAGATCGTCTCTTCAACCCCAACTTCGACCTCCGCCAACGAAGTCTTCCGCAGCCAGCGACGGGTCAGAATCAAGCCGAGCACCGGACCCGCCAGCGCCGCGGCAGGCAGCCCCACTGTCAGGCCCCACAGAATCGTCATGCCCAGGTCGGCATGGTACTGGGTCGCGGCCATCATCGCGGCCGGGTGCGGCGGCAGCGTTCCATGCACAATCGAGAGCCCTGCCAGCAGAGGCATGCCAACCAGGATCGGCGGCCGTCCGCTGCGCTTCGCTGCAGCGGCAATGATTGGCATCAGCAGCACCAGGCCTACTTCGAAAAACACCGGCATGCCCACCAGGATCCCCAGCCCCAGCAGCGCCCAAGGCAGTCCCCTGGGCCCGCAGCGCTCCACCAACGTTCCGCCCAGCGCAGTAGCGCCGCCGGAGCGGGCAAGCAGGCAGCCCAGCACGGCGCCCAGCCCAAGGATCACCGCGATGTGTCCCATCAGGTTGCCTACGCCCGCCGAGAAGGAGAGGGGAACCTGGCTCAAAGGCATTCCCGAAACAACGCCCAGCCCCAGCGCCGCCGTCACCAGCGCAAGCGCGGGATGCATGCGCAGCCGGGCAATCAACAGCAGGAGTGTCAGCACCGTTCCCGCGGCGCAGGCCACCAGGAACCACGCATGTGCGGATGCGGCAGCGGGAGTCACCGGCAGATTATTCCATACCGAGCCGCCCGCGAAGCACGCGAGCCATCCCATCGCACCCGGCCGGTCTCATCGGCATCGCTTCTGTCATGCAAACCGCTCATCGAGCCTGTGTCGTCCCGCACACTTTCTGCTTGCGCGTCGGTGCTACCATAAGGACGATTGCAGTTCCTGCCGCCGGGCTGATTTCCTGCCCCCCGAGGGCCCGAGCGTGAAGGCGGCCGGAGCCATCCAAGAAGGAGAAAACTTTATGCCTCTAGTCTCCATGCGGCAACTCCTCGACGAGGCCGCCAAGGGCGGTTACGGCGTCGGCGCGTTCAACGTCAACGATATGGAACAGATTCAGGCCATCATGGGTGCGGCGAAAGAAACCAACTCGCCCGTAATCATCCAGGCCAGCCGCGGCGCGCGGCAGTTTGCACAGGACCGCTACCTCTTTCACCTCATCCTGGCAGCAGCCGAGTTAAACCCCGACATTCCCATCGCCATGCACCAGGATCACGGCAACAGCTTCGAGACCTGCAAGAGCGCCATTGAGCTGGGCTACACCAGCGTCATGATGGACGGCTCCCTGAAGGAAGACGGCAAGACCCCTTCCACCTTTGAGGAGAATGTCGAAGTCACCCGCAAAGTTGTCGAATACGCCCACGAGCGCGGCGTCACCGTTGAGGGTGAAATCGGCGTGCTGGGCGGCGTGGAAGACGGCCACGGCGCGGGCGGCACCGGCCTCGAGCACATCACCGACCCCGACCAGGCCGTCGAGTTCGCTGAGCGCACCGGCGTTGACGCCCTGGCCATCGCCATCGGCACCAGCCACGGCGCCTACAAGTTCACCAAGAAGCCCGATGGTTCCGTCCTCAAGATGGACGTGCTCATCGCCATCCACAAGCGCCTCCCCCAAACCCACCTCGTCATGCACGGCAGTTCGTCGGTACCCAAGGACCTGCAGGACGTTGTGAACAAGTACGGCGGCAAGCTCAAGGAAACCTGGGGTGTGCCGGTGGAAGAGATTCAGCTCGGCATCCGCAACGGCGTTCGCAAAATCAACGTGGACACCGACAATCGCCTTGCCATGACCGGCGCCATCCGCAAGGTGCTCTGGGAGACTCCGGAGAAGTTCGATCCGCGCGATTACATGAAGCCTGCCCGCGAGGCCATGCAGAAGGTTGTCGCCCTGCGCATGACCCAGTTCGGCCAGGCCGGACACGCCGGCGACTACAAGCCCATGTTGATCACGGAGATCGCGAAAGGCTATGCCGATGGCTCGCTCGACACGCGGCCTTCCATGGCGGCGGCCCGCTAGTCTCCGCCGTTCCAATCTTCAACCATCAAGGGCCACTCCGCATCGCGGGGTGGCCCTTCCATTTCTGCGCCCGTGCCGCCGCGTCCAGCCTTTCACCATCAGAGATATTTATCTTCTCGCTGGGGCTTCCCCGCAGTCTTCACTGCACTAAGTTCGGCACAACGCGAAACGATGTTTGCTCACGGTCGCGTGCAAAATGCGTCTACATATCGCATGTGTGCGACTTTCCCCAGTCCCGAAGTTTGCATAAGAAAGAGCAATTTTGAGCGGCCTGCGAACCCAAACCAACAAGCCCTCGACTTGGAAGCTTCTAACGCACTTCAGGAAAGCGCATTCATCGCCCGGGGGTAGATTCGCATTCGTTGCGCGATCCCTGGTGATATCGGAAATCGAGAGTGCTAACGCCGCACCGGCTCATTGAAAGCGCGAGTGTTCCCCACTCGCAAAGTCGTTCACTTGAATCATCCGTCGGAAGCACCCATGAAAGTCCAACTACGCCACGCGAGAAAACCGCGCTAGGCATCCAGAGGCCTACGTTTTGAAGATTTCCATATGCCCGCGGCCCGTCGCCGCCACGCACCGCACGCGCGCTCCGCGCCTGATCTTTCTTTTCGCACTTCTGCTTATCGTCGCGCCCGCTTTTGGTCAGGCAAAGATCGACACCGCGCTGCCCGAGTCGCCTCTTCCGCACCGGCGCGTCCTGCTCCTGTTACCCGGCGACGAAACCATGCAGGATCCCAACCTCCCGGTTGCCCCATTGCGCACCAAGCCGAAATTTGAGATGGCCTATAGAAAGACCGTCGATCCGTCCTTCCTCATCGAGTCAGCAATGTTCGCCGGGTACGATCAGGCAGCGAATTACGGACCGCAGTATGGTTCGGGGTGGGGGCCATACGCGCAGCGGTTCGGCTACAACGCCGCAAACCTTTCCTCAACGTTTCTGTTTACCGATGCGGTGTTGCCAACGGTTTTTCACCAGGACCCGCGCTACTTCCGCAAAGGATCAGGCTCGATCGGTTCGAGAGTCTGGTGGGCGCTGCGGAGTGAAGTGGTGGCCTTCAGCGATAAGGGCGTTGAAATGCCCAACTACTCCAGCATGCTCGGCTTCGGCATGTCCACCGCGCTCAGCAATGCTTACTCACCCCCCAGCAGCATCACCTTCAACAAGACCATGGAACGTCTCGCGGTGAAAGAAGGGGTAAGCTTCGGCCTCAACATCATGCGCGAGTTTGGTGGTGTCACCCGCCCGGAGAAGCACTCCATTACGCGATGACGCATTTTCGGAAATCGTGCAGGCCAGAAACTACGAAGCTCCTAGCTGCGACCACCTGGGAGTGGCGGCATCCAATGAAGCGTGAAAGACCATAGGAAGACCTACTGCTTCGTATCCAGCGGGTGCTGCGAATCATTGAAGAACTGGTTTTGCAGCTTCAGGCTTTGCTGATCGGCCTTGATCGCCTTGATGGCGTCGGCAATCTCGCGCGACCACGTCTTCTGGTCAAACTCTCCCAGTTCTTTGTTTGCTGCCGCGCCCTGGCCCGCATAGTGATTGGGAAACTTCGCGTACCACCAGATGCCGGTGTACAACGACCCGGGAAGCGGGTCGCGATTCTGGTCCGCGCCCGATTGCTGATCTGCACGATCGACATGCACCAAATCGGGACGCGCCGCGAGCATGTGCGAAGTCTCCACCTCGCCTCCATGCTCATCCATTGGAGTCTTTAACGCCGGTCGTCCCGCCACATCAAGTTTGGGCAGGCCAAAGACGTACACCACGTAGTCGCGCGGGGTCGCCAGTTGAGCCTGCGCAAACAGCGGCAGCAGCGATTCGTTCCCACCATGACCATTCACAATCATGACCTTCTTGCAGCCGTTGCGCGCCATCTCCTTCACCGTCTCCTGCAGCAGCGTGAGCTGCGTCGACAGGCTATAGGCAACCGTGCCCGGCTGCTGCTGAGCCTCAAAGATCTGCCCGAAGTAGTACTCGGGAAACACCACGGCATACTCCTGCTTCACGGCATTCATCACAGCGTAGCGAACATCCAGCAGGTCTGTACCCAGCGGCAGATGCGGCCCATGCTTCTCGATAATGCCGAACGGCAGCACGCAGACTCCCTCCGACTGATGGATCGCCTTGATAAAATCCGGCCCGGTCAGCTCTTCCCACTTTGCCGGAAGGGTTGACTGAGAGAAGCTGATTTGCCCAAGGATATGAAGAACAAAGAAAGCGAGAGAAATGCTGCGTCCGGTTTTCATCGGCAAGGCTCCTGGGATTCGAACAAGATCATCCTGACTGCACGACCATCCTAATGGATGCGCCGGCCGACCTCTTCCAGATCCGCACATTCGCGCTCAGCTTACACGTACCCGAAGTACGACACCTTCGCGGCTGCGATACACATGCCGTTCGCGTTACGGCTTGAACTCGCCGCTATTCTCCACGTCCAACAAAGCCTGAACCGGCAGCTTGTCGCTCGAACCTCCAGCCAATACGCGCACCTGCTCCTTCTCCACGCGCCATGCATGACGGACCGCATCCCAGTACGCAAGATCGCGCGGCTTCAAGTCCAGCGTCACCGCCTGCTCCGCTCCCGGTTCGATCCTCACCCGCCTGAAGCCCTTCAGCTCCATCCTCGGCCTTTCGACCGATGAACCAAGGTGCTGCACATACATCTGCACAACTTCATCGCTGGCGCGCTTTCCCGTGTTTTTCACCTTCACGGTCACCCGGACGCTTCCCTCCGGGGCCACTTTCGATGCACTCAGAGTCACGCCCTCATACGCGAATGTCGTATAGCTGAGTCCATACCCGAAGGCATAGAGCGGCTTCTCCTTGCTGTACAGATAGGTTTCGCCGTGAAGCAGATTGTAGTCAAGAATCGGCTGCAGTTGTGCATCGCCCGTCGGCCAGGTCTGCGTCAAGCGGCCCGCGGGCGAATAGTCGCCGAACAGCACATCGGCCAGCCCGTGGCCTTCTTCCTGGCTGTTGTGCGTCATGTGCACAATCGCCGGCAAATTCTCCTGGCTCCACACAATCGCGTACGGGAAGCTTGCGCGCAGCACCTCAATCGTGTGCGGATTCGCGGCAAATACCTGCTTCACCAACTCTTCTTCCTCCAGCACAATCGTCTTCCGGTCCACATCTTCCTTGCCGTTCGACGGAGTCGGGCACTGATCCCATCCCGCATTGCATGTTGGATGATTGCCGACCTCCACAATCGCCACATCGGCCTTGCGAGCCAGCGCCGCAGCCTCCGCCGCATCGGAACCATCGGCATACAGCACCTTCACGCCTTTGCCCACAGCCTCTTTGATTCCCTGAAGCGTGCTCACCGAGTAAGGCGGCGTTCCGCTATACCAGTCCAGCAGCACCTCATCGCTCCATGGCCCGATCATGGCGATGGTCTTAAGCTTCGTACGGTCCAGCGGCAGAGTATTCTTCTCGTTCTTCAACAGCACAATCGATTCGTCCGTCGCCTGCCGCACCAGCGCCTTGCTTGACTCCTGCTGCCACGGCGGCAGCTCGCCTTTCGTCTCTCGCCCAATCTCCGCATAAGGATCGACGCCCGCCGGATCCATCTCGCCCAGCCGCAGGTACACGCGCAGCAGGTTCTTGAGCGCCGCATCCATGTCGGCCTCCGTCACCAGCCCGTCCTTCAGCGCTTTCGTCAAATCGTCCTGGTAGCGATCGAGAAAATGATTGATGCCCGCCTTCACTGCCGCTGCTGAGCCCTTTTCCTTGTCAGGGAATGTCTTGTGCGCTGTGATCAGCAGACCGAGCGCACCGCCATCCGTGCAGATGAGCCCATCGTTACCCCACTCCTTGATCATCACGTCTTTCAGCACCGGGTGAATCATCATCGGCGTGCCGTTCCACGAGTTATACGACGCCATCACCGCACGTGAACCGCCCTGCTCAAATCCCATCCGGAATGGCACGGAGTAATACTCCCTGAAAAGCCGCTCATCGAAATCCGACGACGAGTGCGAGCGCCCGTTCTCGTTCTCGTTGGCCAAAAAATGCTTCATCAGCGACGAGGTCAACCAGTGCTTCGGATCAGGCCCCTGCAACCCCTGCGCAAACGCCACGGTAAGCGTACCCACCAGGAAAGGATCTTCGCCATACGACTCTTCCGTGCGGCCCCACCGCGGATCGCGGCTCAAATCGGCGTTGGGCGCGCGCACAACCACACCCCCGAAATCGGACAGCGGATTTTGATAGTAGTACCGCGCCTCGTGACCCTCAAGCCCGGCAATCCTCTTCAGCAGTTCGGGATCCCACGTTGCGCCCAGGCCCTTTTCCTGCGGAAACGTTGTCGTCGGCAGCGGCTGCTTGCCGCGCGGACCCCATCCGCCAGGGCCGCCCAGCGCCAACCCGTGCAGCCCTTCAACTTGTCATGAAAACACCAGGTTCAGCCG
>VFSW01011255.1_pt1 | contig 12593 bp, 10 predicted proteins | sample 5358111 | NCBI WGS metagenome assembly VFSW01 (sample SAMN11554181, study PRJNA540505) | mine drainage metagenome | isolation source: sediment from site ElyBrook_90M | place: USA: Ely Copper Mine, Vershire, VT | collected 2017
CTCTGCCATGAGCCGCATCGCCGCACGCTTTGCCCGACTGCAACGCGAAGGACGTGGCGCGCTGCTTCCGTTCCTGGAGGCCTGGGATCCGGATGGCCCTACCTACATGGCGCTGTTCCGTGGCTTGCCGGGGGCGGGGGCGGACCTGATCGAGATCGGCATTCCGTTCACCGATCCGATGGCCGACGGACCGATCATCCAGGCAGCCGGCAAACGCGCGCTGAAGGCCGGGGTGAAGGTCGCGCACGTGCTGGACATGGTGCGCGCGTTCCGCCGCGAAGACGAAGCGACGCCGATCATCCTGATGGGCTATCTCAATCCCGTGCTGTCCTACGGGACGGACCGTTTCTGCACCGACGCCGCCGCCGCCGGCGTGGACGGGCTGATCATGGTCGATCTGCCCACCGAGGAAGCCGATTTGCTGGTGCCGCCGGCGCGCGCGCACGGCATCGACATCATCCGGCTGGTGGCGCCCACGACAGACGACAGGCGGCTGCCGCTGGTGCTCGCGGGCAGCTCGGGGTTTGTTTACTACGTCAGCATCACCGGCATCACCGGCACGCGCAGCACGACAGCCGAGCATCTCGGCGTGGCGATTCCGCGCATCCGCAAGGCCACCGACCTGCCGATCGCCGTCGGCTTCGGCGTGCGCTCGCCGGCACAGGCGGCCGAGGCGGTGCGGGTGGCCGACGCGGCGGTGGTCGGCTCCGCGCTGTGCGGCACGATCGCGGCCAATCTCGATGCGCACGGACACCCGCGGCCCGATGCGGTGCAAAAACTGCTGGACCAGGTGCGCGAACTCGCCGAGGGCGTGCGAACCGCACGCGTGCACCCATGAACTGGCTCACCGAATACGTCCGGCCGAAGATTCGCACCCTGTTCGCACGCCGCGAGGTGCCGGAGAATCTCTGGCATCAATGCCCCGCCTGCCAGCAGATGATCTTCCATCGCGACATGCTGGCGAACCTGCGGGTCTGCCCGCATTGCAACCATCACATGCGCGTCGGCGCCATCGAGCGGCTCGGATGGACGTTCGACGAAGGCAGCTTCACGCGCATCGAGCTGCCGAAAGTGCCCATCGACCCGCTGCGCTTCCGCGACACCAAGCGCTACACCGACCGGCTGAAGGAAGCACGCGACAAGACGCATCTCGATGACGCGATCATCGTCGCCCACGGCAGGATCGACGGCCAGCAGGCGGTGGTTGCGGTGATGGAGTTCGACTTCATCGGCGGCTCGATGGGTGCCGCGGTGGGAGAAGGGTTCATCGCCGCCGCCAGGCTTGCCGTGCTGCAGGAGGCGCCGCTGATCGTGTTCACCGCATCCGGCGGCGCGCGCATGCAGGAGGGCGCGATCAGCCTGATGCAGATGCCGCGCACGGTGATCGCCACGCACCTGGTGAAGGAGGCGGGCCTGCCCTACATCGTCGTGCTGACGGATCCCACCACCGGCGGCGTGACGGCGAGCTTCCAGATGCTCGGCGACATCCAGATCGCCGAGCCCGGCGCGCTGATCGGTTTCGCCGGCGCGCGCGTGATCGAGCAGACAGTGCGCGAGACGCTGCCCGAGGGTTTTCAGCGCGCCGAGTACCTGCACGAACACGGCATCGTCGACATGGTGGTGAAGCGCACCGAGCTGAAGGCGATGCTGGCGCGGTTGATCGGCTTGCTGCGCGTGAAGGAAATGCCCGCGGCGGCGGCGTGACCCGCATGCCCGGCCGCATCGAAGGCATCGTCGCGCGGCTGCACGGGCTGCATCCGCGCCTGATCGATCTCAGCCTGGAACGGCTGCTCGGCCTGCTGGCCAGGCTCGATCATCCGGAGCGGAAACTGCCGCCGGTCATCCACGTTGGCGGAACCAACGGCAAGGGCAGCACCTGCGCGTTCCTGCGCGCGATGGCCGAGGCGGCCGGACAACGCGTGCACGTGTACACCTCGCCGCACCTGGTGCGGTTCAACGAGCGCATCCGCATCGCCGGCGCGCTGGTGTCGGACGACATGCTGGCGGCGGCGCTGGAAGAGGTGGAACGCGTCAATGAAGGCGCCGCGATCACCGTGTTCGAGGTGATCACCGCGGTCGCCTTCCATCTGTTCGCGCGGACGCCGGCGGATCTGTGCGTGCTGGAAGTGGGCCTGGGCGGCAGGGGCGACGCGACCAACGTGATCGAACAGCCGGCGGCCTGCGCCATCACCTCGATCTCGCTGGACCATCGCGAGCTGCTGGGCGAGACGCTGTCCGTCATCGCCGCCGAGAAAGCCGGGATCATGAAGCCGGGCGTGCCGGTGGCGATCGGCGCGCAGGCGGCGGAGACGGCGGACGTGCTGCTGGCGGCGGCGCGGCAGGTCGGCGCGCCGGTGCGGCTGCGTGATCGGGACTGGCAGCTCGCGCCGCACGACGCGGGGTTTCGCTACCGGGACGCGGGCGGTGTGCTCGACCTGCCGATGCCGTCGCTGCCGGGCGCGTTCCAGTTGGACAATGCGGGCATCGCGGTCGCCGCGCTGCGTGCCTCGGGCCTGGCGATCCCGGACCGTGCGATCGGCGCCGGCCTTGCCGCGGCGGAATGGCCGGCGCGCCTGCAACGGCTGCGCGGGCGGCTGGCCGCGCTGCTGCCGGCGGATTGGCAGCTCTGGCTGGACGGCGGACACAATCCCGGCGCCGGCATCGCGCTTTCCGAGCATCTGCGATCCTGGTCGGACCGGCCGGTGCATCTGCTGGTCGGGATGCGGCAGACCAAGGATGCAACCGAGTTCCTGCGCCCGATGACCCCGCATGCGGCGAGCGTGTGGGCGGTGGCGGAGCCCGGCCAGCACGACGCGCGACCGGTCGAGGCTATCGGCGGCGCCTCGGGCGGCGTCGCGCGGCCCGGCCCGCATGTCGCCGATGCGTTGCGCGCGATCCCGCGCGACGGCGGCCCGGCGCGGGTGCTGATCTGCGGCAGCCTCTATCTCGCCGGCGAGGTGCTGAAACAGGATGCGTGAGCGCGGGCTGGCATGGCTTGGCACGGCATGCTGAATTGTCACGAAATGCAGGAGCAGGAAACGCGATGGATGATGCGACACGCAACCCGGCAACTCAGGGCAAGGGCCGGGCAACGTCGGCCGGCGCGCTGGCCGGGCTGAAAGTCATCGACCTGACCCGCGTGCTCGGCGGTCCCTATTGCACGATGATCCTGTCGGATCACGGCGCCGACGTCATCAAGATCGAGCCGCCGCAAGGCGACGAGGTGCGCGACTGGGGCCCGCCGTTCCACGAAGGCGACGCCAGCTACTTTATCGGCATCAATCGGAACAAGCGCGCCATCGCGCTCGACATCGGCAAGCCGGAAGGCCGGCAGGTGCTGCTGCGCCTGCTGGACGGCGCGGACCTGCTGATCGAGAACTTCAAGCCGGGATCGATGGAGAAATGGCAGCTCGGCTATGAGAAAGACCTGTCGCCGCGTTTCCCGCGGCTGATCCATTGCCGGATCTCCGGCTTCGGCGCCGACGGCCCGCTGGGCGGCCTGCCCGGCTACGACGCGATCCTGCAGGCGATGACCGGCCTGATGAGCGTGAATGGCGACGCGAGCACCGGGCCGATGCGCCTGGGCACCGCTGTCGTCGACATGGGCACCGGGCTCTATTCGGCGATCGGCATCCTGATGGCGCTGCATGAGCGCGAACGCTCCGGCCGCGGCCAGTATCTCGACATGACGCTGTACGATTGCGGCATGGCGCTGCTGCATCCGCAGGCCGCCAACTTCTTCCTGAACAACCGCCGCCCGACCGGCACCGGCAACGTGCATCCGAACCTGGTGCCGTATGCCAAGCTCGCCACGAAAACCTGCGAGGTCTTCATCGCCAGCGGCAACAACAGCCAGTTCCGCAGGATGTGCGACATCCTCGGCCGGCCGGAGCTGGCAGACGATACGCGGTTTGCCGACAACGGCAAACGCAATGAAAACCGCGCGGCGCTGATGGAGGTGCTGACCGCCTGCTTCGCGCAGCACGACGGCAACGAGCTGGCGCTGCGCCTGATCCGCGGCGGCGTTCCGGCGGGACCGGTGCTGCCGGTCGATGCGGCAACCGCCGCGCCGCATACCGCGCACCGCGAGATGGTGACCGAACTCGACTGGTATCGCGGCCTGGGCACGCCGATCAAACTGTCGCGCACGCCGGGCGGCACGCGTCGGCCGCCGCCGAAGTTCGCGCAGGACGGCGCCGAGGTGCTGGCGCAGCACGGTTACACGCCGGATGAGATCGCCGCGCTGGAACGCGACGGTGTGGTGCTGCGACAACGCCGAACCTGAGTGGTCCGACCGCGATGAGCGCCACGACGCAGCCAGCCAGCCGCCCTTGCCTGCCGGTGCGCGACGACTGGCTCGCCCGGCGGACCGCGGCGTTGCTGAATCCGGAGATGCGTGCCGTGGAGCGACAACGTCATCCACGGAAACGCGGGGTTTGCCGGAGGCCGGTCCGCGCCACGTGACGACAGGTATCAGAACAGCGGGCTACCGCGCCTGTCATGGCGAAACCGACGAAGGGCGCGGCACGTCCGGCTCGGCCGTCCTGGCGATGCGGATAGCGATGAAGGCCATCCCCCTGGCGATGGCCGCCGCGCTTATCGTTGCATCGGCATCAGTGCCGTTTCTTCCAATCCCGCAGGATGGCGCCGATGATGGCCTGTTTGTCCGCCTGGCGGCGAACATTCTCCGCTACGGCTGGCTGGGGCCCTATGACGAGTGGACACTGGCCAAGGGCCCCTTCTACCCGCTTTTTCTGGCTGCGAGCTTTCGATCGGGATTGCCGTTTCTGGCGGTTCAGGCAGCGCTTTATGCGGTCTCCAGCCTCACTCTCGCCCGGGCCGGCGGAATGCTCAGCCGTTCCCGCGGCGTGGAGTTCCTCGGTGCAACGCTGCTGTTGCTCAATCCGGTGCTCTTCGAGATGGGTTCTCTGCGCGTTCTGCGGGATAGCATCTATGTTTCATTGACCATGCTCGTGGTTGCTCTCGCGCTGTTTTGTCACATTCTGCAGCATCTGCATCCTGCACGCCGCATATTGTTGGCCGGTGGAACAGGGATCGCACTCGCCGCCCTATGGCTGACGCGTGAGGAAGGCGTCTGGATACTGCCACCCCTGCTGTTCATCGCGGCGCTACATGTCTTCCGCATCCGCTCGCAGGGTTACCGTGCAATCCTGAGGGAAGGCGCGATTCTGGCGATGATCGGCGGGACCGCCGCGGCATGCGTGGGAGCCGTGTGCCTGATCAACGAATGGCAGTATGGTGTTGGCGATGTTGTCGAGTTCAAGCAAGCAGAATATGTCGCCGCTTATTCCGCTCTGTCTCGCATTCGGCATGCCAACGTTCAGCGCCGCGCTCGGCTGGGTTGGGCCGCCCTCGAACAGGCCTATCGTGTGAGCCCCGCCGCTGCGGAGCTGCGGACATATCTGGCGGGGCCGATCGGGGCGAATATGGTCGAAGCGGGTTGTGCCGGCGGCGATGGCAGGTTGATTTCGCCATGCGACGGTGAGATCCGTGATGCGTGGCTGATCTGGGCGCTGCGCGATGCCGCCGCCGCCGCCGGCCATTACCGCAATGCCCGGGAAGCCCGCCGTTTCTGGGGCCGTTTGGCGCGCGAAGTGAACGCCGCTTGCAGTGACGGGCGCCTTTCCTGTGGACCGCCGAGACACTCCCTGTTGCCGCCAGTGCAATGGCGCGATGTCACCTACGCGCTCGGAGCTGGGATCCGCATGATACATAAGGTCGTGACGTTGGACGGATGGTGGTGGCAGACGGACGGAGACGGGAGGTGGTATCCCCCGCTTCCACCGGTGAGCTGCCTCGCCGCTGATCCGCTGCCTTTCTGCCACAATGCGGCGTGGTTCTTCGACATCGTGCACACGCCGTTGTTCATGATCCCGCCGGTCACACTGAGTCCCGATGATAATCGCGAAATTGAGCAGGCAAGGCAGGCAAGCATGCGGTTGCCGTCGACGCATCTCGCCATAATCGTCATTGGGCTAATCTATCGCGTGCGTGTTGCTTTCACCGTCATTCTGCCCTGGATAAGCGGCTTCGCCCTGCTCTGCTTCATGGGCGCAGGTGTCATGCAATTCTCTCGCGAGCGCCGCAATTACGTCTGGGTCGGCGCTGCCGTCTGCGCGACGGTGATCATGTCGCGTATTGGACTGCTCGCGCTGCTCGATGCGCTGATGTTATACAGCGACACCGTTGGCTATCTGGCGCCGGTCTACCCGTTTGTGCTGCTCTTTTGCGTGCTGGCGCCCGCATCACTGTGGCGGTCTGTCGGGATTCGACGAGGTGCGATGTAGGCCTGGCTGACACCGTGCCGCCGGCGCGGCGCCGGATGGTTGAAAATCGTGCCGAGCCGGGTTCATCGTGCTCTTGCAATGGGCAGACAGGTCGCCCATCCGGCGAATGACGGTTCGATCCAAATCAACGGCGCCCCGGGCAGAACCTATTGACATTATATTATATTGGAAGATGGTTTGTCGGACGACCGACGGGGGCGCCCATCCGGGGAATGTTTGATGATTCGGCTGCCGCCGCGCACTGACGCCTGGCAAGGGCGACAAACGCTGCTGAGCAGCAGCCCACGTTTCTTCGGCCGATCGGAGCACCAACAACAGCAGGCAACGCGAGGAAGCATCCATGTCGCAGACACAGGGTACCACCGCCGCGACCGTAGCCGGTCCCTGGTACCGGGAGATTTCCGGCGCTTGTTGGCGCACGCTGACGCTCGCGGGCGCTGGCTGGACGTTCGATTGTTTCGACGGCGCTGTTGGATCGCTCACGTTGCCGGCGCTGATCGCGGTCTTCGCTCTCAGCAAGGCGGAGGCCGGCGCGATCACCAGTATGAATGCCGCCGGGATGGTGATCGGTGGCATCGTCTTCGGCTGGGTTGCCGACCGAATCGGCCGCGTACGCGCGCTGGTGCTGTGCGTCTGCATCTATTCAGGTTTCTGCGGCCTGACGGCGATCGCCGCCTCGGGGATGTGGGTGGCGGCGCTGCGCTTCCTGACCGGCCTCGGCATGGGCGGCGCCTGGACCTCCAGCGCCGCGCTGGTGGCGGAGACCTGGGACCCGAAGCACCGGGGTAAGGGCGGCGCTCTGATGCAGATGGGCCTGCCTATCGGTTCGATGCTGGCGATCGGCGCCGCGGCCGCCGCGGCCGTTATCTTCGGCGGCATGAACGGGAATGGCTGGCGCGCGCTTTACGCGCTCGGCCTGCTGCCGGCGATTATCGTATTGCTGCTCTCGCGACGCACGCCGGAATCGCCGCTCTGGCTACGACGCGCGCAATCGCCGGGCGCGCGAGGGGGACTGCAAGACCTGTTCGTTCGCGGCAACGCGCGCGGCCTGGTGCTGGGGCTCGCCTTCGTCTTCTGCTGCCAGTACCTCTGGTGGGGCGTGCTCACGTGGACCCCGACCTTTCTCGTCAGCGTCAAGCATCTGAGCTTCGTGCATAGCCTGAGCTTCGTCATGACGCAGCAGATCGGCTCGCTGTGCGGCTTCCTGGTGTTCGCGGCCCTGGTGGACCGGATCGGACGGCGCCCGACCTTTCTGCTCTACCTTCTCATCGGCGCGGTATCCCTGGGCGTCTTCGTGCTGCTATCGACGCCAATCGTACTATACGCAACGATCTTCTGGACCGGCTTCGGCATCACCGGGCTGTTCGCCGGCCTGGGACCGTTCACCGCCGAGCTGATGCCGAATTCCACCGCGCGCGGGCTGGCCATGGGCGTCGTCTACAACGGCGGACGGCTGGGCGGCATTCTCGCGCCCTACCTCATCGGCGCCCTGGCCACCTCCGCGACGGGGTTCCAGGTCGGCATGGGAACCAACATCGTCGCCTTCGCCCTCGGGGCACTCATCATTTTCGTTTCGCCCGAAACCAGGGGGACGCGTCTCGCGTGACCCCGTACGTCATTGATCGCAGCGCTGGCCCGCGCCGTAGGTTGGTCGCCGAGTGGCTGTTCGGTCTCGATCTCGTCTCGCCCGACGTGCGGGACGCGATCGTGACCGCCTGGGTCAGTTCATGGTCATCGAGCGGGTACGACAATCTCGCCGACATGCCATTCGCGCCGATGGCCGACTATCCGCTGGAACGGCACGTCAACGAGGTGACGCGCACGGGGATGGACCTCGCGCGCCGTGCGGCGGCGGATTGGGGTGCCGACGTGAGCAACGACATCCTGCTGCCGATCCTGATTCTGCACGACGTGGACAAGCCGCTGATGTATGTGCGCGAGGGTGGCACGGTGGGTTATTCGCAGCTCTCACGTGAACTGCCGCATGGCGTCGTCGGTGCGATGCTGCTGAAGGAGCTGGGCTTTCCGCACAGCGTGGTCAGCGCGGTGGCAACCCATGCCGGCTACTCGCCATTCCACGCAGAGACCTTCGAGGGATACGTGCTCTATTATGCGGATTATTTCGCGGCCGATCACGCGATGCGCGTCTGCGGCAAGCCGCCGTTCTATCAAAAACGCCACGACTAGGAGCTTGTCCTGGTAGCGAATTGAGAATCAAGGACCGCGGGTTCAAGCCGCTGGCGGCACTTTGGGGAGCCGGCTCTTGCCGGACGCCCCATGGTGCTGGAATGATCCCTCCGGCCAAACGGAGGGAACCGCGATGAGCGCCACGACGCAGACAGCCAGCAGCCCTTACCTGCCGGTGCGCGACGACTGGCTCGGCCGGCGGACCGAGGCGATCCTGGAACCGGACCTGCCTATCGTCGATCCGCACCATCATCTGTGGGAGCGGCCGGGCTGGCGCTACATGCTGAACGACCTGCTGGCCGACACCAATGCCGGCCACAACATCGTCGCCACCGTGTTCGTGCAATGCCGCTCGATGCATCGCGCCGGCGGACCCGAGGAGATGAAGCCGGTCGGCGAGACCGAGTTCGTCAACGGCGTCGCCGCGATGAGCGCGTCGGGCGGATACGGCAAGACCAAGGTTTGCGCCGGTATCGTCGGGCATGCCGATCTGCGGCTGGGCGCGCGCGTGCAGGCGGTGCTGGAGGCGCATATCCGCGCCGGCGGCGGCCGGTTCCGCGGCATCCGCCACATCACCGCATGCGACGCCGACCCGACGCTGATGAACCCCGCCTACGCGCCGCCGCCGCAGCTGATGGCCGATGCCACTTTCCGCGCGGGCTTCGCCCGGCTCGCGCCGCTGAACCTGAGCTTCGACGCCTGGCTGTATCATCCGCAGATCGACGAGGTCACCGCGCTGGCGCAGGCCTTCCCCGACACGCGCATCTGCCGGCACCATGTCGGCGGGCCGCTGGGCATCGGCGTCTATGCCGGCAAGCGCCAGGAGGTGTTCGGCCGGTGGTCGGCGTCGATCCGCGCGCTGGGAAAATGTCCGAACGTGTTCGTCAAGCTCGGCGGCATGGCGATGCGGATCAACGGCTTCGACTTCCACGAGAAGGCGGATCCGCCTTCGTCGGAGACGCTGGCGGCGGCGTGGCGGCCCTATGTCGAGACGTGCATCGCGGCGTTCGGCGCGTCGCGCTGCATGTTCGAGAGCAATTTTCCGGTGGACAAAGGATCGTATGCCTACGCGCCGTTCTGGAACGCGTGCAAGATCCTGGCGCGGGGGGTGAGTGCGGCGGAGAAGACCGACCTGTTCAGCGCGACCGCGGCGCGGTTCTATCGGCTGGACATCTGAGGAGGCGGCGATGCAGACCCTGAAAATCGGCGACGTCACCATCACCAGCATCATCGAGCGCGACGGACCGTGGCGGCGGCCGGAGGACATGTTTCCCGCCTACGATCCCGTTGTCGGGCGGCGGCACCTGGCGGAGCTGGATCCGGTGGTGTTCGATCCGGCCTCCGGTCGCATGGTGATCACCTACCAGACCTTCGTCGTGCGCACGCCGCACCACACGATCCTGGTCGACACCTGCACCGGCGAGGACAAGGGCTATCCCGCGCCGATGGACTTTCCCAAGCAGCCCTGGCTCGACGGGTTCCGCGCCGCGGGCCTGAAGTTTGAAGACGTCAACTATGTGTTCTGCACGCATCTGCACATCGACCATTGCGGCTGGAACACCGTGCTGCGGGATGGGCGCTGGGTGCCGACCTTCCCGAAGGCGAAATACGTGTTTCATAAGCGCGAATACGCGGCGTGGGAGGCGGCGACGAAACGCGGCGACAATCCGCCCGGCAATGTCTGGCGGTTCAATTGCGAGCCGGTGGTGGCGGCGGGCCAGGCGCTGCTGGTGGATGACGACTATACGCTGGACGACACGGTGTGGCTGTCGCCGACGCCGGGCCATTCGCCGTGTCATTGCTGCGTCAACATCCGCTCCGGCGGGCAGCGCGCGGTGGTGACCGGCGACATGATGCATCACGCGCTGCAATGCCGCGAGCCGGACTGGTCGACGATTTTCGATTGGGATGCGAAGCAGGCGGCGGTGTCGCGGCGGACGTTTTTGGGCGAGGTGGCGGATACCGGGGCGCTGATCCTGCCGATCCATTTTCCGTCGCCGACGGTTGGCAGGGTGGCGGGGGATGGAGAACGGTTCCGCTATACGTTCGTGCGATAACGCAGTCCTCGCGATGACAAGGGTACCAAGGAGCAGTCTGCCATGCGGGACTACCATTACGACCATATACATCTGCGCAGCCCGAACCCCGACGTCACCGCCCGCTTCTTCGAGACGATGTTCGGCGCCGAGGTGACGCGGAGCACGTATCCGCCGGGAACGCTGTATCCGGGGCAGCTGCGCGTGACGATGACGGTTGGCGGCCAGAAGGTGCTGATCGCGCCGGCGCATCCGCACGACCCGACCGCTGCCGCGCCGCAATTCCCCTATTACGGCCTGGAACATATCGGGTTCACGGTGGACGACGTCGACGCGGCATGCGCGGAGCTGCGTGCCAAGGGTGCGGACGTGGCCATCGGTCCGCTGACGCGCGATCCGGGTACGCGGCTGGCATTCATCCGCGGACCGGAAGGGATCATGGTGGAGCTGGTGCAGCGGAGATAGTGAAATGACCATCCGCAATGTCGCCCGGGAGAAACTCGAGCAGGGCGAGCTTTCGCTCGGCTGCGGCGTGCGTCTTACCCGCAGCGTCGAGATCGCCATCGCGATGAAGAGCGCCGGTTTCGACTGGCTGTTCCTCGACCTGGAGCATGGCACGATGACGATAGAAGGCGCGGCGCAGATCGCGGTCGCCGCGCTGGACGCCGGCATCGCGCCGCTGGTGCGCGTGCCGAACGGCGAGTACTCGATGGCCACGCGGGTGCTGGACAACGGCGCGCTCGGCATCATCATGCCGCATGTCGATACCGCCGCCGAGGCGCGCGAGGTGGTGGAGAAGGTGAAATATCCGCCGATCGGCCACCGCTCCATGGGTGGCACCGGGCCGCACTACAGCCTGCGCTCGGCCAGCACCGGCGAGGCCGCCAAGGCACTGAATGCCGCCAATCTCACGGTGGTGATGCTGGAGACACCGACCGCGATCGGGAATGCCGCCGAGATCGCCGCGGTGCCGGGCGTCGATGTGCTGTTGATCGGCACCAACGATCTGTGCGCCGAAATGGGCATACCCGGCGACTTCGGCAACCAGCGCGTGGCGGACGCCTATACGACGATGATCGATGCCTGCCGTGCGGCGAAAAAATTTCCGGGCATGGCCGGCATCTACAACGAGCCGATCATGCAACGCTACATCGGCATGGGTGCGCGCTTCATCCTGTCCGGCAACGACGCCGCGTTGCTGATGGCGAGTGCCGCGCAGCGCAGCGGTTTTCTGCGCAAGACGCTGACGCGGGGTTGAGTGCCGTCGCGATGAGCACAATCCTGCCGGTACCGACGCTCGATCACGTCGTGGTCAATGTACGGGATCGGATCGAGGACGGGCTGGAGACGTATCGGCGCCTCGGGTTCACCATGACACCGCGCGGGTACCACACGCTGGGGTCGATGAACCATCTGGCGATCTTCGGCACCGAGTATCTGGAACTGATCGCGGCACCGCCGGGCGATACGCGGCGGACCGAGATTTTCGCGGCGCCGTTCGGGCTGAACGGGCTGGTGTTCGGCACCGAGGATTCTGTCGCGGTCCATGCCGCCCTGCATGAAGCCGGCGTTCCGGTGGAACCGCCGCTGCAATTCTCCCGCCCGGTGGAGCTGCGGGACGGACCGCGCGATGCGTCTTTCAGCACGGTGCGCCTGGCGCCGGGAACGGTGCAGGCGGGACGGGTATATTTCTGCCAGCATTTTTCGCGCGACCTGGTCTGGCGCGACGAATGGCGGCATCACCCGAACGGTGCCATCGGCATTGCGCGCGCGGTGATCGCGGCGCGCGATCCCGCGGCGCTGGGAGCGCTGTTTGCGCGCATGTTCGGCGCCGATGCGGTGAGCAGTGGCATCGCGGGCTGCTCGCTGGCGGTCGGACTGTCGCGCTTCGATATCATTACGGCACCGGCGCTGCTGCACGAATTCGGCGATGCCTGTCCGGATGGCGGGGGGCGCGACGCGTATATGGCGGCGCTCACCATCCGCACGCGCTCGCTGGAACGAACGGCGTCCGCTCTGGCGCAGGTGAAGGGAGTCTACCGCGGCAGCGACCGCATCGTTG
>VFSW01011256.1_pt1 | contig 12592 bp, 10 predicted proteins | sample 5358111 | NCBI WGS metagenome assembly VFSW01 (sample SAMN11554181, study PRJNA540505) | mine drainage metagenome | isolation source: sediment from site ElyBrook_90M | place: USA: Ely Copper Mine, Vershire, VT | collected 2017
TAAATTCTCGGGCCTATAACCGACCCAAGGGGGCGGGTCGGGGGCGGGAAGAGGGAGCCGGTCAGGCGCCGGTACCGCGGACGACGACGTTGGCGGTCTGGACGAGAATGCGAAGGTCGAGCCAAAAGCTCCAGTTTTCCACGTAGGCGGTGTCGAGGGCGATGTATTTGGCGAAGGAGGGATCGTGGCGCGCCTGCACCTGCCACAGGCCAGTAAGGCCGGGGAGGACCTCGAGACGGCGGAAGTGTTCGAGCTCGTATTTCTCGACTTCAGAAGCAATCGGCGGGCGAGGGCCGACAATGCTCATTTCTCCGCGGAGAACGTTGAGGAACTGAGGGAGCTCATCGAGGGAATATTTGCGGAGGATGCGGCCGAGGCGAGTGACGCGGGGATCGTTGGAGACCTTGAAGAGGACGCCGTCGCGCTCGTTCAGCGCGGAAAGGTCCTTCTTCATTATTTCGGCGTTATCCACCATGGTACGGAACTTGAAACAGGGGAATACGCGACCGCGCTTGCCGATGCGGTCGGAGATGTAGAAGACCGGCCCTTCGCTTTCAAGCTTGATGGCGATGGCGATGAGCAGCATCAGGGGGGCGGCGAGGACGAGCGCCAGCAAGGAGAGGATGGTGTCCACAACGCGCTTGCAGAACAGGCCGATGACACGGGGCTCGCTGCGGTGCAGGGAAGCGACGGGGAAGATGCCGAGGTATTCCACGGGAGCGTTGGTCGTGGTTAGCTCGCCGTAGTAGCCGGAGATGGCGCGTACATCGATGTCGAGTTCACGGGCATCCTGCAGGAGGCGGATGACGCTCTCGGTCGGGTAGAACTCGGCAATGACGATCTCATCGACAAAATGCTGGCGAGCCAGCTGGCGGATTTTCTCGACACCGCCGAGGACCTGATCGGACGCAATCTCGGAGCTGACCGGCGAGCCGGGCGTCACGACGAAGCCAACAAAGCGATAACCGAGGCGGCGATAGCCGCGAATGTGGCGGCTGAGGGCGTAGCTGAGCTGGCTGGTGCCAAGGATCATCACATTACGTAACTCGACCCCCCGCTCATAGTGCCGGTAGCGCGCGTAGCGCCAGGCCATCCGGCGAACACCGAGGGTCAGGGCGGCAGTGGCGACCAGCAGCATAATCAGGATGCGAGAGATGCCCACGGCGTGGAACATGTAGAGCACGCCACACAGGAGAAGGCCGGCGTTGAGGCAGCCCTGAATCACGAGGCGCAGTTCATGGGAACCGGCGGCCGCCGGTACCGACGCATAGAGCCCATAGCGCCGGGCCGCCAGCAGGTAGGCCATTGCGAACCAGGCAAGGGACACAAGATCGATGGCGGTTGGCCTGGCGCCGGCAGCGGCGGCCACGGGCGAAAGGAATCGGGCGAAGACCAGGGTACGTATGGCCAACGCGATGCCAAAGGCCAAAAGGACCATCAGCAGATCGTTGGCCATCATGATCGCGGACGTGACAGTACCCGATCCGAAGACAGAGTGCCGCGACGTAGGAAGCTGGAGAATGGGAGCCCTGGACCTTTGCGTCGCTTTCCCGTTTCGCAGGTATTCCGATGTGGCCATATCCTCAGCGATCCTGGCTGGAGCCGCTGCCGGCAGTCGCAGATGCTCCATCTACAACGTGTCCCAATGGACACTGGGGGAGTTTTCGATGATCTCGAATTCAGAGTGCGAAATTATGTTTTGAGTTGCTCTCAGGACCCGTTGCCAGCAATTCTCTTAGACCACACCAGCGAATCCGGCGGAACCCGGTCTTCTTCGGTTGGAAAACCCGGGAACGAGCGAAGGGCTTACCTGATACAAGAAACATACATCAAATTCCATGCCTTTGCATTACCCCGGTAAGGATTGCCTCCTCGGTTACGAAGGGCCATACAGCCTCCCACTTTCGTGTCTTCCGATTCCGAATCCTAGAATCGTCACAACCGCGGTGTCGAATGTTTTCTGGTAATCCCGCAATCACGAGGGAAACGGGTTTCCCGCATTGGAAAAAGGGGTGAGTGTTAGCCGTGTTTCGCGTTACAAAGGTGTAGCGATGAACGATTACATTCGGGTCCTGGCCGGTTACGTCGAGGCTCAGGCTCGTCCCGTGGACAAATTCGGCCACCAGCCTCGCCTGGAAGCGCTGACTGATGCTGTTGGCGCTGGTTTGGTGTACGACCGGGATGTGGTGGTGGCGGCTGCCTGGCTGCACGATCTGGGCGTCTTCGTCGGCCATCGTCCCGAGGATCCCGGTCAACTGGCCCAATGGGATCATGTTGCCTATGCCTGTTCCCGCGGTCCGCAGGTCCTCCGTGAGGCTGGATTCCCGGAAGAGAAAATCTCCGCGGTTCTCAATGCCATTCGAGAGCACCAGCCGAAGGACGAACCCACGACGATCGAGGCCACCATCCTTCGCGACGCCGACATCCTCGAGCAGCTTGGCGCCATCGGAATTCTGCGAACGGTGAGCAAGGTCGGTCGGGACACCCGATTCCATCGCTTCACCGATGCCATCAGAGTCCTCCGCCGCAATCTGGATGAGTTGCCGGGCAAAATCCGTCTTGCGAGCACCCGCCGTCTTGCCCAGGGACGGATCGAAATCCTGAAACTGTTCCTGAAGGCCGTCGACGAAGAAGCGGTCTACGGTCTTTACTGAGATGCGCGCGTACGTATCGCTTCGATGAATCCCTGAAGACGTTTGCGGCCATGCCCGATCCTTGCGATCCGACATGCGCGCGGTGACTTCGGGTCCGTTGCAATCCACGCGTTTATGAAAGACTCTGGAAGCAGAAGCGACATTCCGAGGTCTCCATGCACGAATTTCCGCGTATCCGCCGCCTGCCCGCCTATGTGTTCAACATCACCGGCGAACTGAAGGCTGCGGCCCGGCGCCGTGGGGAGGACATTATCGACTTCGGAATGGGAAACCCGGACGGGGCAACTCCGCAGCATATCGTCGACAAGATGATCGAGGCGGCGCGCAAGCCGGAGACACACCGTTATTCGCTGTCCAAAGGGATTCCGCGGCTGCGGCGTGCGATCACAAAGTGGTATACCAGCCGGTACGGGATCGAATTGGACCCGGACACCGAGGCAATCGTCACCATCGGTTCCAAAGAGGGGATCGCGCATCTGTGCCTGGCGACCCTCGATCAGGGCGACGTCGTCATGGTGCCCAATCCCAGCTATCCGATTCACATCTACGGGCCGGTGATTGCGGGGGCGACGATCCGCAGCGTGGCGATTCACCATGCCGACGATTTTCTGGCGGAACTGGAACAGGCGATCCCGCTGATGTACCCACGGCCGAAGATGCTGATCCTCAATTTCCCGGCCAATCCAACCACACAGTGTGTCGACCTCGGCTTCTTTGAGCGGGTGGTGGACCTGTGCCGGCAGCACGGGATTTGGCTGGTGCACGATCTTGCCTACGCCGACATCGTGTTCGACGGGTATCGCGCCCCGTCGGTTCTGGAGGTCCCCGGCGCAAAAGATGTGGCCGTGGAGTTCTTTACGCTTTCGAAGAGCTACAACATGCCCGGTTGGCGTGTGGGATTCATGGTTGGCAATCCCGAGCTGGTTTCTGCCCTGGCGCGACTCAAGAGCTACTTCGATTACGGCACATTCACGCCCATTCAGGTTGCGGCGATTGTTGCCCTGGAGGGTCCGCAGGAATGCGTTGCCGAGATTCGCGACAACTATCAGAGCCGGCGGGATGCTCTGGTGAGCGGCCTCAACAAGGCGGGATGGGAAGTTGCCTCGCCGAAGGCGACGATGTTCGTCTGGGCGCCCATCCCCGAGCCGTGGCGGCATCTCGGGTCGCTGGAGTTCAGCAAGAAGCTGCTGGCCGAGGCCAGGGTAGCGGTCAGCCCCGGGATCGGCTTCGGCGAATACGGCGACGGCCACGTGCGTTTTGCGCTCATTGAGAACGAGGAGCGCACGCGTCAGGCCCTGCGCGGGATCCGACAGATGCTCCATCGAGAGGGAGTAACAGCGGTGAGCGCGGCGCGATGACGGTGCGCTTCGAGGCTGTTGCAAATGTCTTTCTGGATCGCGACGGTGTGATCAATCGCAAGGCCCCGGAAGGGCAATACATCGCGCGCTGGAGCGAGGTGGAGATTCTTCCCGGAGTGGAAGAGGCTATTGCGGCGCTGAACCGCTCCGCCCGTCGCGTGATTGTGGTCAGCAATCAACGCGGCATCGCTCTGGGACTTTATACCCGCACCGATGTCGAAGAGACTCACGCAAAACTGCAGGAGCATCTTGCCCGCTTCGGGGCTCACATTGATGCATTTTATTTTTGTCCGCACGACAAGGGCGAGTGTGACTGCCGCAAACCCGGCACGGGGATGTTCCTGCAGGCCTTTCGCGACTTTCCGGGGGCGGCGCCGGCGAACAGCGTAATGATCGGCGACTCGATTTCGGATATCGAGGCGGCGCGAACGCTGGAGATGCGGTCAATTTTTATCGAAGGGGATGCGTCAACGCGGAAAGAAGGCGCACAGAAAGCTGCCGATCTGGCCGACGCGGTGGCAGGATCGTTGTTGGAGGTCGTGGGGGGCGATCTGCCTCGATACGCAAGCCTGGCTTAAATTGCATCCGATCGGCAAGTCGAGCCTTTCCACAGTTCCAGGTTGTCCTCCGGCATCCGAGAGCAGAGGCATTGCGGAGCAGGCCTGGATGCAGCCTGGTCGACATCACCCGCTCTCCAAATCCCGCCTTTCGGGGGGTTGCTTCTAACGGACAGCTTGCGCCGAAGACGTCAATTCTTCGTACGCTTCGACGTATAGATCCATCATCTTCTCAGTTGAAAAGCGCTCCAGATTGGCGAAGCCCAGGGCGCGAAGGACGGAACGACGGCTCCATTGACTGCGAATTTCCTGAGCAGCTATTTCCGGCTTCGACGGATCGATGAAGATTGCAGCGTCGCCGGCTACCGCGGTCATCGGTGGGCGATTGGTCGTGATTACCGGACAACCGCACGCCTGGGCCTCGAGGATGGGCCATCCGAAGCCCTCCTCGCGGGAAGGAAAGAGAAGTGCCTCGGCTCCTGAATACAGGGCGTTGAGCGTCGAGTCGGATACATCCGTCATTTCCACCACGGCGTTCCTTATCAGTTCAGTGCGGGAGAAGGCGTGCATTTGCTCTGTCCAGGGAGCTCCTGCCAGGACCAGTATCGTTTCATGATATTCGGGATATCTTCTCAATTCCGCAAAAATCTGCATGGCCGCGAGTCGGTTCTTATACCAGTTGTTGCCCCCAACGTGGAGCAGGTATCTGGTCCCTGGGGGGATCGTCTTCGTCGCGAGTGCGGCCTGACATTCGATTGCCGGAACAGGACTGAAGGGCCGACTGAGTCCGATGTGGATCACGCGGATGTTGGCGGAAGGCCCAAAAAGTTCACGGAAATCGGTCTCAGTCTTGTGAGAGTCACAGATGACATAACGCGCACGCTCAAGGCCGTGTGCAATCCATCTTTGCTGGATTCGACCGGTAAAGCGTACGGATACGCCGGAATATTTGCCGCGCGCCGCATTAATAGCGAGGAGATCGTGGCAGGTGATGATCTGCGGTTTCCTTCCAGCGCATCGCAAATACATCGAGTTGGAATGGTCGCATACATGAACGACTTCGGCTTTGCGGACCTTCCATCGCAGCCATGCTGGTGCTACTACATACATGTCGATGTACTCGATCCATTTGGCGATCTCTCCGCGTCCAATCGGGAGACGGCCAAGTACAAGAGGTGGACGGACAATCTCTACCTGATGCCCGCGGGAGCGCAGCCCGCGAGCCAGCATGGCGGCGTAGCCCTTCATGCTGTACTGGCGTCCGCGCTGATAATTCGAAATAAGAGCGATTTTCAAACTTGAACGATGGGCCGCCCACTGGCGGCAGGATTCTCGGTTGGGTCCCGCATCCTAGGGCACGCGTTGCCCCACGGAGGCATCCCGCGTGTGGGATAACCCGGGGCGGCCGACACTCAGATAGGTAAAGCCCTGCTCAATCATCTTCCCCGGATCGTAGAGGTTGCGGCCGTCGATGATGATCGGGTAGCGCAACGTGTAGTGCAGGCGCTTGAGGTCGAGTTCCGCAAACTCCTGCCATTCATTGAGGATTACCAGGGCATCGGCGTCCTGTGCGGCAGCATAGGGGTCGTTGACATAGCGCATATTCTGCGCCGGGGGAATGACTTCTTTCGCGCGTTCGGAAGCCGCCGGATCATAAGCGGTAATGATCGAGCCTTCGTGCAGCAGCTGGCGCACAACATCGAGGGCAGGGGATTCGCGGATATCATCGGTGCCGCCTTTAAAAGCGAGGCCGAGCACGCCGATCTTCTTGCCGCGGAAAGTCCACAGCGCGGAGCGGACCTTCTGGAAGAAGCGCCTCTTCTGTTCTTCGTTGATCTTCTCGACTTCCTTCAGAAGGTTAAAGTCGACCCCCATCTGTTCGGCGACATGCCGGAACGCGGCGACGTCCTTGGGAAAGCACGAGCCACCGTAGCCCACACCGGCGCGAAGAAATTTCGGCCCGATGCGGGTGTCCATGCCCATGCCGCGGGCGACTTCTTCCACGTCAGCGCCCGCCGCCTCGCAGATATTCGCAACAACGTTGATGAACGAGATCTTCGTCGCCAGGAAGGCGTTCGAGGCGTGCTTGATGATCTCGGCCGCTTTGGTGGAGGTTCGCAGCAGGGGCGGGGTATTCGTTTCGCTGCAGCAGCCGTGCACCGCGGTGCTCGACCGGAAGTAGGCGCCGGAAGTGAGCGGTTCGTAAATCCTCTGCAGTAAATCGGCGGCCCGATCCGTATCGGTACCAATCACAATGCGGTCGGCATGGAGGAAGTCCACCACGGCGGTGCCTTCGCGCAGAAATTCGGGATTCGAGGCGACGTCGAAAAGCTCGCGAGGAACTCCGTTCCGCTCCACAACCCGGCGTACCCACTCATTGGTGTAGACCGGCACGGTGCTTTTCTCGACGATGACCTTGTAGTCGTCGATAGAGCGGGCAATTTCGCTGGCGACGGCGTCGACGTAGGAAAGGTCGGCGCTGCCGGTGCGGCTTTGCGGGGTGCCGACGGCAACGAAGATGGCCTGGGCGGCGCGGGTTGCGGCTTTGAGGTCGCTGGTGAATTCAATGGACTGTCCGCGGTGGCGGCTCAGAAGCTCGGGCAGGTACTCCTCATGAATGGGGACGCCGCCGTTCTCGAGGGTGCGCAGCTTGGCTTCATCGTTGTCGACGCAGATGACGCGATGGCCGATTTCCGCAAAACATGCGGTTGCGACAAGTCCCACATACCCCGATCCCACGACTGCGATGGAAATTTTCTGACTCATCGCTGTTTGAATCACTCCTTCATGGGCAGCGCCTTCACGCCCAGACAGGCTCCGCAGGCCAAACTGGCCTCATCGTACCATGCACTCTCCGCCGCATTTGTGCCCCGTAAGTCGTATTCCTGGTTGACTTCAGAAATAACCAGTTCCCGAACAGTGCGGCAGACGGGGGGGGCGAACCGAAGTGTGCCCGGGCCCCGCCTTTTCCGACCCGGCGTGATTTAGAATCTCCATGTGAATATACTTGCCCAGTTCGGCATGAAGTTGCTGACCTGGTTGTTTCTGATCGGGATCAGCGGGTCTTTGCTGGTGATTGCTATCAGCTTCGTTGAAGACCTGATCGAACTCGTAGGCAAGGAATAACTCCGGAAACGGACGTGGCTGCCACCGTCAAGCCTCCCGCTCCTGCTCCAGCGCGTTCGGAGCGCTCCTCTTCGACGGTCTCCTTTCTCCTCGCAGTCGTATCCGCCGTTCTGCTCGATTTCTGTTTCCCGGTTGCCGGCCCCATGCCCCACTGGCGAGGCTTCCTTGCCTGGATTGCGCTGGTTCCGTTGCTGTGGGCGCTGCTGCGCGAGCGTGCCGCCGAGCATCCGCGCTATCTGCGGCACGCTGCGCTGACGGGGTATGTGTGCGGGGTGGTCTGGTACATCCTCAACTGCTACTGGATTTACCAGACGATGCTGTATTACGGGCATGTCCCGCCATTTGGATCGGCGGGCATCGTCGTGCTCTTCAGCGCGGTGCTGGGCCTGTATTTTGGCGCGTTCGGTCTGGGCGTAGCATTCTTTCGCCGCTGCTTTGGTCTGGCCTGGGCGCTGGCCCTTGCACCGTTCCTGTGGACGGTCCTCGAACTGGCGGCGGCGAGAATCACCAGCGTGCCCTGGGATCAGTTGGGCTATTCGCAGGTCGACAATTTGCGGCTAACGCGGCTGGCCCCATGGACTGGCGTTTACGGGATTTCATTCGTTCTGGTCGCGGGCAACGTGCTGTTGCTGGCGGACTGGATTCCGGTGAAGCAGGTGCATGCATGGTGCCGGTTCGCGGTGCGGCTGATCGTGCTCGGCCTGGTGTGGTGGACCCTCGGCTTCAGCGCGCCAGCTCCATCGTCCACTTCCGCGTACGCTGTCCTCCTGCAGCCGAACATCGACGTGGAGCCGCCCGACAACTGGCAGGGCCCCGAATGGCAGGGCAACATCAGCTGGCTCACTGATGCAGCTCGGCAGATCTGCACGCCGGCATTCGATGGCATGCCTGTGCCTGACACGTCGCCTCCGGCGCGGATCTGTCCGCAGAACGTTACGACGCCCGGCATCGTCCTGTGGCCAGAGGTTGGCTCCTGGATGCGCTCGGATGACCCGCGCACACTGGCCCTGCTGCGCGCAGTCGCCACCGGCGCAAACGCGCCGTTCATCGCCGGTATGGAGGGCGAGGATCCGGCTGGCATCTACAACTCCGCTGTCTTTGTCGGCGCGAATGGCGCAGTCGCGGGCCGCTACGACAAGATCCACCTCGTTCCCTTTGGCGAATACGTTCCCTACCGCGATCTCCTCTTCTTCGCCAACCACTTGACGCGCCAGGTGGGCGATTTCACTCGTGGACACGAGCGCACCGTCTTTCGCGCCGATGGCCGCACCTTCGGCGTCTTCATCTGCTATGAGTCGGTCTTTGCCGACGAGGTGCGGCTGTTCGCGAAAAACGGCGCGCAAGTGCTGGTGAACATCTCCGACGACGGATGGTACGGCGACACGAGCGCTCCCTGGCAGCACCTGAACATGGCGCGGATGCGGGCGATCGAGAACGACCGCTGGCTGCTGCGCGACACCAATAACGGCGTGACGACCGCGATCGATCCCGAGGGCCGGGTGACGGTTTCGGCTCCCCGGCACACGCTCACGTCGCTGGTGGCGCGGTATGGGTACAAGTCGGATCTGACGTTTTACACGCGGTATGGCGATGTTTTCGCTTACCTGTGCTGCGCTGTGGTGATCGGAGCTTTGCTGCTCTCGCTCGCTGGCGCGCATCGGATAAAATCAAGATAGTCATGCTCTCCGATCTTGAATTCGCTTATGCTCCCGTCCGCGAAAAAGTGCGCGGATTGCGGGAGTATCTTTGACTCGTCCCGGCTCAAAACCGATCTAGCGGCCATCGAGCAGAAGCTCGCCGATCCGGCGTTGTGGTCGAACCCTGCGTTATCGCAGCCCATCATGCGCGAGCGCAAGCGGATTGAGGCGCAGCTGGCCGACGATGCCGCGCTGGAGCGGCGCACGGGCGATGTGGAGGCCTACTTCGAGCTGGCTCGCGAGGGCGAGGCCGTCGAGCCGGACCTCGAGCGCGAGATCAAGGCTCTGGCCGACATCACCGAGCAGATGGAATCGCGCACGATGCTCTCGGGCGAGACCGATCCGCTGAACGCCATCGTGACGGTGCATCCTGGCGCCGGCGGGACCGAGTCGCAGGACTGGGCCGAGATGCTGATGCGCATGTACCTGCGCTGGGCCGAGCAGCAGGGGTTCAAGACCGAGATGAACGACTACCAGGACGGCGAAGAAGCCGGCATCAAGTCGGCCACTTTCACGATCATCGGCGAGTACGCCTTCGGACTGCTGGGCGGTGAGACGGGCGTGCATCGTCTGGTGCGGATTTCGCCGTTCGACCAGGCGAAGCGGCGGCACACTTCGTTCGCGTCGGTGTACGTGTCGCCGGAGATCGACGACTCGATCCAGATCGACATCAAGCCGGACGAGATTCGGACCGATACGTATCGATCGGGGGGGAAGGGCGGCCAGCATGTGAACACGACCGACTCCGCGGTGCGCATCACGCATCTTCCGACCAACATTGTGGTGCAGTGCCAGAACGAGCGGTCGCAGCACAAGAATCGCGAGAAGGCGATGAAGATGCTGCGCTCGCGGCTGTACGAGTACGAGCTGGAGAAAAAGCACGCGGCGACGCGCAAGATCGAGGACTCGAAGCTGGACATTAACTTCGGGTCGCAGATCCGGTCGTATGTGCTGCAGCCTTATCGAATCGCGAAGGACCATCGGACGAAGGTCGAGGTGGGCGATGTCGATAAGGTGCTCGACGGGTTTCTCGATCCGTTTATTCGCGGGTACCTGCTGATGAAGCGGCAGGGCGGTGTTCCGGTTGCGGCAGCGGCCGAGGACGACCTGGAATAGTCCACCCCAGGCCGCTGCGCGCAAAAGTCGCTGTTAACTGATCAGTTATGCCAGGGCCGGTTCGTGAGCGGATGCCCTGGCCCGGCTCTTGTTCTTATCCCGATACATCGCCATATCGGCTTCGGCGACGACCTCCTGCATGGTGATTCCTTCATGCCATTCGGCGAGGCCGAGAGACGCGTCCATGTGGACGACGGTGGCGTCTTTGTTGGCGCCGCGCTGAATGGTGTATTTGCCGAAGACCCATTCGCGGATGCGGTCCATGTGGCTGGCGGCACCGGCGGCATCGCAGGAGAGCAGGACGATGAACTCGTCGCCGCCCCAGCGGCCGACCATATCGCCGGCGCGGGTGTACATCTGCAGCTCCATGGCGAACTGACGGAGCAGGTCGTCGCCGGCGAGATGGCCGTACTTGTCGTTGACCTGTTTGAATCCGTTCAGGTCGATCATGATGACGGAGAAGGCCAGCTTGTTCTCGATGCAGCGCTGGATGCGCTCCTCGACGCTGCGGCGGCTGGCGGCGCCGGTGAGTTCGTCCTTGAGGACGAGATTCTCGACGGCCTTGAGGCGGCTTTCGTAGGTCGTGACTTCGGAGCGGAGCTGCGCGACGAGCTGTTTGCTGTCGCGGGTCATCTGCTCGACGTGATTCTTGAGTTCGGTGACGCTGGCAACGACCGAGGTGCGGATCTGCGTGAGGTCATCGAGATCGGCAATGTTCTCGAGCCGCTTCGTGAGGTCCTTGAAGTGGCTGGTATAGCCCTGGTTCCGGTCGCCGACGGCTTCGGCGGTCTTGGCGAGGGCGATGAGGAGTTCCCTGACCTCGTCGGCTTTGGCCTTGAAGTGCTCGGCGGTGCGTGCGCCCCATTCCTCGAGCTGAACCTCGACCTGCTTCTGCGTGTGCAGCAGCGCGGAGGGCGAGGAGTGGATGGAAAGGCGATGTTCGAGGCCTTTGAGGGCGCGCTCCAGATCGGCACCAACCGCGGGGCTGCCCTGGACGGCGGTGCGGCCGATGGAGAGGAGCAGGCCTCGATAACACTGGACGGTTTCGTCCGCAGGCTCGCTGGGGTGGGCCGGCAGATCTTTCTGGTCAAGAAATTTCTTGAGGGAAATCAACGTTCGTTCTCCCGTGTTCGCGTCCTGTTTCCGTCGCGGGTTACCAGACGGCTGGACGTCATTTTGGTCTTGTCGTTCTCGGCATCGTGGCGAGCGAAGGGTGCAGCTAGGCCGATGGACGACTCTTCGGCACATCGGGCATGAAGTTTCAGTGGTTTGGGGGAACAAGGCCACGAAAGTCGTAGACGGGGCAGAACCCGTCGGTGGTCAGCCGTTGGGGTTTTCTCTCGCTGCGGCGAGGACATCCCCCACCCCCGTGGTTCCGGGCCGGTGATTTGTTTTGAGTGGTTTACGCGGGACGGTACTTTGGTGATCCAGGGCAAGTGATACGAAGCGGGTGAGTTGAGAGACGCATGCGAATGCGGCATTCGCGTGCCTGCATGCAGCATTCGTGCTCACGAAGGGGCTGGTTGATTGAGGGGAAGGCAGTTGCTTCGTGGGCAGGAGTGCCGCATTGGCGCTCGTGAATGCGGGGTTGGCGCGCATGAATGCAGCAGCGGTGCGCGGGAGTGCAGCATTCGCACATGCGAAGACGGAGCCGGCGGTCAGCGGAGGGCAGTCAACGATAGCGAGGGCACAGGGCATGGGCTTCCTTTCTCCGCAAATAGAAAGGACTCGCCGCGGGGCGAGCCTTTGTGGGTACTGCAGAACTGGTTTGGGAGGGGAAATTCTTTTTTCTCTCCCTATTATTAGAATACCAAGCCGGGGCTAAAAACCTGCCAGATTTGTTGGGGTGTTTTGGCGTGGAAGCCGTGTGGAATCAGGGGTCATTACCTTGGTGTTTTCCACAAAAGCTTGACAGTTTTTGGGGAGCTGGGAGCTGGGAGCTGGGAGCTGGGAGCCGGGAGCTGGGAGTCGGGAGCCGGGAGCTGGAAGCCGGGAGCTCGAGAGGCTTGTCAGATGGAGTAATTGGCTACGACGCGGATGATTTTGCCGCGGGCGTCGAGTTCCATGAACTCAGCGGTGTGGGT
>VFSW01011257.1_pt1 | contig 12591 bp, 8 predicted proteins | sample 5358111 | NCBI WGS metagenome assembly VFSW01 (sample SAMN11554181, study PRJNA540505) | mine drainage metagenome | isolation source: sediment from site ElyBrook_90M | place: USA: Ely Copper Mine, Vershire, VT | collected 2017
GTGCATCTTCGTCTTCACGCCGTATCGCGCGATAGCGTGCTTCGCCAGAAATTAGTGAGATCGCTCACACTGCGAGAAGATTGTTCGAGATCATTCGCAAGCGGGATGCTACAGCATGGCCGGCATGGCTCGAAGCTGCAGAAAGATCCCCCTATGCACGTTTTGCTCGGCACCTTCGAAGGGATCAGGCCGCCATATGCGCTGCGCTGCAGTTGCCCTGGAGCAACGGGATGGTTGAAGGGCAGATTCACCGATTGAAACTCCTCAAGCGACAGATGCACGGCCGCGCAGGCTTCGATCTACTCAGACTCCGAGTACTCAACTCGGCTTAGCCTCCGCGCCCCGAACGCAGCCGTGACTTCACGAACCCTCTTCACCAAAAGTGAGCCAGAACCCAAATAATTCTGAAAGTGACAATCTGATGTCTGACGGGCCACTTATCGAATACATCGTTTTGCATTTTCGTTTCATGGCGCGCAATCCACCAACGATTGACAGCCTCGGAAAGGGCTGCGCATACTGATCTGCATGAAAATGAGGATCGGCCTGATAGCTTCTCTTTTGGGAAGCGCCCTAGGGTATGCGGCGGCACAGGAGGTGGTGGCTCCGGTCAAAGGCGCGGGGTATACGCTGCCGGACGGGACGGTGCGGATTATAGGATCAGCAGCCATGGAAGGCATCGTTGACAAGCTGGATGCGCTGTTCGCACAATCGCATCCGGGCGCGCGATTCAAGTATGAAGAGGCCGACGACAACGGGGCAATCGCTGCGTTGATATTCGATGCGACGCCCTTCGCTCCGGTCGACACGATCTATGGTGGCGGAATCGCATACTCGGACATTGTGGGGGCGGTCCCGTTCGCGGTGCGGATCGCACATGGGTCGCTCGACGCGCAGGCGAAGGTAAGTCCGCTGGCAGTCATTGTGAATCCGGCGAATCCCGTGGACAAACTCACGATGGCCGATGTGGCGTCGATGTTCTCGAAGCCCGTCCGGGCTCGAGTCTATGGCAAGTGGAGCCAGGTCGGACTGACAGGAGCGGCGGGCGAGAGGATGGTCGAGCCGGTGGGCCTGCCATGGAGTGACCATTATGCCTCGGAGGACCTGACCTTTGGAGACGATGTATTCTTCCGAAAGTTCGGGGGAGCGGCGCCCGTGGACAACTATCGCATGTTCAAGACGTATGCTCAGGTCGCGGACTTTGTGGCTCATGAGCCGGGCGCAATCGGCATCATAGAATTGAACAAGGTGACGCCTGGCGTGAAGGTTGTGGGACTCGTCGCGGGAGCGTTAGGTGGAACGCGGAGAGGAACCGCAGACGAGATTCGCAGCGGGCATTATCCGCTGGACCGGTACTTATACATCAATGCGCGGGTTCAGAATGGGAAGCCAGTGGATCCCTTGGTGCGCGAGTATCTGCAGATGGTCCTGAGCCCAGCGGGCCAGGCAGCCATCGCAGACGAGGGCGAAGGGTACATTCCGCTGAATGCGACGGAATTGGCCGAAGAGCAGAGTAAGTTCGAATAGTTGGGGCAAGCCGGCCTTGCGGCTAGACCACCAAAGCGGAAGAGGAGAGTCCAATGAGACGGTTGATGCGCAAGGCACACAAGGGTATGACTATGGCTGTCTTCCTATTTGCGGTCGCGCCCATATGGTCGCAGATGAGCACTGGGCATGAGGGGGGCGAGGCCGCTCCGCTGCCGCACTATGTGGCTCATAACGTAACGGTGCCGAAGCAGGCGGAGTATGTACTGCCGGACGGCACAATTTACATTGCGGGCAACGACCTTGTGGCGCCGCTGCTGGAACGGGTGAACGCGATCTTTGTATCAAAGCACCCGGGATTCAAGTTCAAGATGGATCTAATCAGCTCGGGCGTAGCTGTGGCGGGGGTTAGTTCCGGCAAGAGCGCGTTCGGACCCACGGGGCGTGATGTGACCCCGTTCGAGAAGGAGGCCTTCAGTTCACGGTACGGCTACGATGTAACCGATGTGCTGGTGGGCTGGGACAACAATCCCGATGTCGACCACTACCCGCCGTTCGGGAAGTATCCACCGGGCGTATGGGTGAATGCGAAGAACCCGGTGCCCGCGATTTCGATGGAGCAACTGGCAGGAATTCTGACGACCGGCTCGCCTAAAGGCGACATCACGCGGTGGAGCGAGATCAAGTTCCATGAGGCGCCCGTGGGAAATAACGGCGCGGACTATGCGAAGCGCGAGATCCACATCTACATGCCCACGCTGCATGGCTTGCCGGTAGTTGCGACCACGCGGGACCGGCTGGGTAAGGATCTGTATTGGAGCCATCGCGTAGAGTATCTGCCGCTGCTCGAGGATGTGATCAATGCCGTGGCGAACGATCCTTTCGGCATCGGGCTGGCGGGATGGTTCCCGACCGATGAAGGATGGGACCGCAGCAGTGCCTTGATGCGCCAGGTACGTTTACTGCCGCTGCAGGAAGATGCCGACGCCAAGGTGTCACATGGCGGGCAGGGCGACCTGTATCCGCTGGCCGGCGGAATTCACTTTCTCATCAATCGCAAGCCACGTACTCCAATGGAACCCTGGATCAAGGAATACATGGAACTCATTTTGAGCAAAGAGGGACAGGAGATCCTGAGCGATCTGACGAAGACCGATGGTTTCCTGCCGCTCGATCCGGCTGACGTACCAAAGGAACGGGCGAAGATCGAGTAATGGCGCTGGCAGAAAGCCCCACGGCAAATGACATGCATTCTTTGCATTGGTGCATACGCGCAATCTAAGCGAGAAGCCAATCGTGACACAGCATCGAATGAATAGCGTTTAATCATTGCTTCAGACATCTTTCATTTCAAACGGCATAAATACTCGTGACCGAGATAACTGCCCCTGCGCGTATGCGAAGGGAATCTTTTTATTCTCTTCCCGGAGCTCGCATGCTTGTTCACCTACGATTTACCCTCACCGTCGCATTCGTCATCCTGTTTGGCTCCGTCTCCGGTGCCATGCACGCGCAGAGTGGCACAGGTACGATCCAGGGCACGGTGACCGATCCTGCCGGTGCCGTGGTATCGAATGCACAGATACGTATCACCTCAGAGACTACTGGAATTTCTCGCAATGTAACCTCCAACAGCAGCGGCCTCTACTCGGCACCTAACCTGAGCGCCGGAAGGTACAACGTCAAGACCTCAGCGCCTGGATTCGCCACAAAGGTTGAAAGCGGTGTAGTGCTGACCGTCGGTGCTGTGCGCGATCTGGATATTGCGCTGAGTGTCTCCGCGACCGAAATCACCATCACCGTCCAGAGTTCGAGCAACCAGGTCAATACCGCAGATAGCTCGATACAGGGTGTAGTGGATGGAAAACAGACGCGCAATCTACCGCTGGATGGCCGCGACTGGACCACGCTGGCCACCCTCAACGCGGGAGTCTCCCAGGTGCTCACCCAGTTTCCTGGAGCTGCCACGGCGACGACGCGTCTTTCGCGTGGCCTTGGAGCCCAGTTGACCATCGGCGGCAACCGCCCGCAGCAGAACAGCTACCGACTCGATGGCATCAATATCAACGATTACGCAAACGGCGGTCCCGGCTCCGTCTCAGGAGCTACGCTCGGCGTCGACGCCGTCCAGGAATTCAGCGTAATTACTTCGGACGCTCCAGCACAGTTCGGACGCATGTCCGGTGGAGTCGTCAACTCCATCACTCGTCAAGGCACCAATGAGCTTCACGGTTCGATCTATGACTTTGTCCGCAACAGCGTCTTCGATTCCCGCAGCTACTTTGACCAGCCTGACCAGGGCGAGCCTTCCTTCCGCCGCAACCAGTTTGGGGGCACCTTCGGGGGTCCTATCATCCATGACAAAACATTTTTCTTCGGCAACTATGAGGGCTTCCGACAAGCACAGGGCGTTACCATCCTATCCACCGTTCTCTCGCCGAACGCACGCAAAGGGTTGGTCACCTGCACTAGCGGAAGCGGGTGTAGCGGCGGTCTTCAACAGCTCACGGTTGACCCTGCCGTACCTGCCTATCTCGCTCTATTTCCGCTTCCGAACACGGGAATCAAGGGAAACACCGGCATGTACAGCTTCGTAACCACCCAACAGACCAATGAGGATTTTTCTACCGTTCACCTGGATCACAATTTTTCACAGCAAGACTCGCTTCACGGCACGCTGCTCTACGACACCGCCTCGCAGGATTCCGCGGACCAGACTGACACCCTTTACGACGAGGCCGTGTCACGCAGAACCACGGCCGCGCTGGAAGAAATTCACATCTTCTCCCCAAACCTCAGCAACTCCTTCCGTCCGGGATATAACCGGTCCGTTGCTATAGCTCCAAACCTCAAGGCGGTCCTCAACCCGGGTATCGATAATCCTGCTCTGGCCTACTATCCAGGACGCAGCGTAGGGCAACTGATTATCTCCAGTCTTACGACCGTTCAGGGAGGTTCCGGCGCCGTCGGCATAAACGGATACCACTTCAATGCCTATCAGATCTATGACGATGCCACATACTCGCATGGCAGGCATACCCTCACCTTTGGAGGTAACATCGAGTACGATCAGAACAACTCCTATGGGAGCGTACTGCCAGACGGTGAATGGAGCTTTGGCTCCATCAATAATTTCCTGACGAACAACCCTACCTTCTTCGAGGGGGGGCTTCCAAACACTCCTGTCGTCCCGCACGACCTGCGCCAGACGATCTACGCGGCTTACATTCAGGACAGTTGGAAAGCCCGCAATAACCTCAACGTCAACCTGGGCCTTCGTTACGAGATGGCGACCAATACGACCGAGACGCGCGGCCGCCTCGGAGCGCTGCTCACACCTACTTCGCCGGCCGCTGTTTATGTCCGTTCCTTTTTCGACACCAATCCCACGACCAAGAACTTCGAGCCGCGCATCGGCCTTTCATGGGACGCATTCAACAATGGCAAAACCGTTTTCTCCGCTGCCTCGGGTCTGTATGACACGTTGCCGCTGAATTACACCTTGGAGATTCAGATCAATTCGAGCGCACCCTCCTACGAGGAAGGACGAGTGACGTACTCTGCCGGCGGTGGCAAAGGGCTCTTCCCTGTCACCCCATTCTTCGTTACGACCCCCAAACTGCGCGCCATCTATACACCGAGAAACCCGCCTCGCAGCTATGTGATTCAGAGCAACTTCAATGTCCAGCAGCAGCTCACCACCAATACAGTTTTGCAGATTGGTTACATCGGCTCGCATGGAGTTCACCAGCTCTTCAGCACCAACGATATTAACAACGTAGCTCCATTAGGCCAGGATCCCAACGGTAACTATTATTGGCCGGATCTTAAGAAGGTCACCGGCGCGGCTCGCGCTGCCATGCAACTGAACCCTGCCGTTGGTACCGAGTCCTATACCGCTTACGTGGGCAGCTCGATCTACCACTCCCTGCAGGCGTCTCTCAGCTACTCGGCTCCAAAAGGGATTGTGGGCAAGATCGCGTACACATGGTCGCACTCGATCGATGACAGCTCATCGCAACTTTCGGGTGCCAGCTTCGGCAACTCCGTATCCGGTCTGCCGGCTTTCGATCTCCGCCTGGATCGCGCGGACTCCGACTTCGATGTCCGGCACGTATTCACTGCAAACGCAGTCGCTCCTCTCCCCAATATCAGACGGGGCGGCGCTTATACTTCTGCTCTCCGCGGATGGAGCGTGAACAATATCTTAACCATCCGTTCCGGTATACCCTTCACGCCCTCCGTCGGTGGCGACCCACTCGGGCTGCTAGGCTCCCAGACGTTCGACTTTCCAGATCGCATCGTTCACGACCGCAGTTGCACCAATGGGCACAATGTCAATTACGTCGATACCTCCTGCTTCGCGTTTCCGCAGCCCTACGCGTATGCTCCTGGTCTTTCCGGCCCGCGCCTCGGAACCAGCCGGCGCAACACGCTCGATGGCCCCGGCCTCTTCTTCTGGACCGTTGGAGTCATGAAGGATCAGGCCATCACTGAGCGCTTGCGCCTCCAGTTTCAGGCCCAGGCATTCAATGCCAGCAATCACACCAACTTCTCGAATCCAGCCAGCGCCCAGACCCAGTTCTTCAACGTAAGTGGCGTTCTATCGAGCTCCGCCGGTGTTCTCACTTCGGCTTCTCCAGGCCGCCAGCTCCAGTTCGCACTCAAGGTGATCTTCTAAAACCCGGTCATATCTGGCTCACTACAACAGTAAGTCAGATGTGGCAGCCTGAGTGCTTTGCGAAGGATCGGAATCCCGATCCTAAGACCAATGTTCATTGAACAAGTGAGCCAGCGCATGAAAGCATCTCCCCACCTTCGCGTGTCCATCTATCGTGTGTGGCTCGTGCTGCTGCTCTCGACAGGCGTTCCCTCCGGGCGGTCGCAGACGCGGGATCATCTGGCGCCCTACACTCCAGGACAGAAACTTGCCGGACCCATCATCCTTCATAGCTGGGGAAGCAAGGAGATGGCCGATCTGATGGCCGCGTGGGAATCCGGCTTCATGCGATATCAACCGGAGATTCGTTTTGCCGACACCCTCAAGGGCACCGAAACCGCGCAGGCGGCGCTCTTCTCCCACGTCGCTGATTTGGCCGTGATGAGTCGCCCGATCCTTCCACTCGAGCGGCACGTCATGTTCCGTCGCGAGCACCACCTCCCGCTTGAGATCACCGTTGCGACCGGCAGCGTTGACGCCGCGGACAGAACCTTCGCCCTCGCTGTCCTCGTAAACAAAGACAATCCCCTCCAATCTCTCTCTTTGAAGCAGCTTGATGACATCTTCGGAGATCAGAGGACTGGAGCGTGGGATGAGAAGTTCATCTGGCATCCCGAGGCAGCGCGCGGTGCGGATCAGAACATACGCACTTGGGGCCAGCTCGGCCTCACCGGCGAGTGGTCGAACAAATCCATTCACGTATACGGATATCCAGTTACCATCTACTCGCCCACCTCCGGCCCCATGCTCTCCTTCCGCAAGGATGTCATGCAGGGAGGCGACATTTGGAACCCGGATCTACAGGAGTATCCCGACGGCGCCAGCGTCGCACAGGCTCTAAGCAAGGATCCCTATGGGATCGGCTACACGTGCCTCTGCTTCAAGACAGATGCATTGAAGCCGCTGGCGATTGCCACCGGCGATCGTTCAACCCCAGTCAAGCTGAGCAAGGCCAGTGTGGCCGACCGAACGTATCCGTTAAATCGATCCGTGTTCATCTACATCGACCGCACCCCGGGCGAACCGGTCGATCCCAGAGTCAAGGAGTTTCTAACCTACGTGCTAAGCCGCGAAGGGCAGGAAGCGGTGGGACGTTCGAGGGGCTACCTGCCTCTTCCCCCTGGAATCGCGTTGGAACAGCTTCAGAAACTTCAATAGAACGCTCATCCACCCTGCGACGTAATTGCAGATTCACAAGCTCGGGGCAGAAGCCTACTTGAGGAAACTCCGATGTCAAGGATTCAAGCTATTATTCTCTTCGCCGCCGCTCTTACGGCGTCTACATGCACGGCACAGAAGCTCGACGGATTGCCCGTCTATCACGGCAATAACGACCAGTTCGGAGAGATCCGCATTTGGGGGAATGAGACGATGCTCCACATGCTCACTGCGTGGGAGCTCGGTATTCATGACCAACAGCGGGGCCTACGTTTCTCCGATGTCCTCCCGAGCGGCGCTGCCGCCATCGGCGCTCTCTACACGGGCGTCGCCGACCTCGGCTTGATGGGACACCACAGTTGGCCCATGGAAACACTCGCCTTTCACGAGGTCTATGGATATGACCCTCTCGAAATCATTGTCGCTACAGGAGCCTACGATGTGCCGGCAAAGATGCCCGCCAATGTCATCTATGTCAACCGCAAAAACCCGCTCACCAGGCTGACAATCAGGCAATTGGATGGAATCTTCGGAGCGCAGCGCACAGGCGGTTGGCAGGGGACGCACTGGACACCCGCCAGCGCCCGCGGAGCGGACGAGAACATTCGGACGTGGGGCCAGCTCGGCCTTACCGGCGAGTGGGCGGACAAGCCCATTCACCCCTATGGTTACGACTTGAGTGCCAATAGCTTCTGCCTCTCCATGCAGCGGGTGGCGTTCCGGGGCGGTGATATGTGGAACCCTGCGTTGCACGAATTTGCGCTGAATGAAGTCGGCATGCTCTTCAAGCCCGGCCCCCGTCCCCCTCAAGGGTGCGAGCAGATTATCGACGCTCTCTCTAAAGACTCTTACGGTATTGCCTACACAGCGCCACAGTGCGCGAGGAAGAGCAATGATGTGAGAGCGCTCGCGCTCGCCACAGATGCAGCCGGCCCCTTTGTCGAGCCGACGAAAGAAAATATGGCGAATCGCACCTACCCGCTCGTAGAGTCCATCTACGTCTACATCAACCGCCCGCCGGGCCAGCCTGTCGAACCGAAGCTCAAGGCCTTCCTCACGTACATTCTCAGCCGCCAGGGACAAGAGGACGTACTGCACGATGACGGCTATCTTCCGCTTACGCCCGAGGTAGTGCAGGAACAGCTGAAGAAGCTGGAATAGCTTCTCCGCCCTATCCCTACCAACTGCACAACAAATCCTTCGTCTGCATGGAGCAAAGCCTGTGAAGCTGATCTCTCTACTCTCTCTCACTGTTGTGCTGGCCGTTCCCTTCGCGGCCGCCGCACAGGACTTCTCCTCTTATCCGCAATACACACCTGCGGAAACAGTGAGCGGAACCCTCATCGTCTGGGGCAACGACGGCATGGCGACGCTCCAAAAGCTATGGGAAGACGGCTTCCATAAGTACCAGCCCGGTATTCACTTCGACGACCACTTATACAGTACTGCAGCGGGCATAGGTGGTCTCTACGCCGGTCACGCTGATCTGGCTTACATGGGTCGCGATAGTTTGCCGACCGAGAATCTGGGATTCTATAAGACCTTCGGCTACAACCCCACTCGCTTCGTCGCTGCAACGGGTGCATACGACGTCGAGGGCAAGACCTTCCCCATGGTCGTCTTCGTCAACCAGGAAAACCCATTTAAAGGAGGACTTACCCTGCAGCAGCTCGATGCGATCTTCGGCACGGAACGCAAGCTCGGCGCGCCCCGTGACATTCGAACCTGGGGCGATCTCGGTCTCACCGGCGAGTGGGCGGACAAACCAATTCACCTATACGCCTACGCGAACGATAGTGGATTCGCCATCTTCTTTTCCAATGCCGCAATGGGCGGAAGTTCCAAATGGAACTGCGACATCCGTCAGTTCGAGAACATCAATGATGCGAACGGCAAGACCATCACGCAGGCTGGTCGCCGAGTGGTCACGGCACTTGCCCAGGACAAATATGGTCTCGCCTACTCGGGTATCCGCTATGCCACATCCGGGGTGAAGACTGTGCCCATCGCTGCGCAATCAGGGACACCCTATATCATGCCCACCCGCGCCAACGTCCTCAACCGGACCTACCCGCTACTTCGAGATATCCCCATCTACATCAATCGCGCTCCGGGTAAACCGATCGATCCCAAGGTACGCGAGTTTATGGCTTATATCCTTAGCCGAGAAGGACAAGAGATGATCAGCCGCGAAGGGGACTACCTTCCTCTGCCGCTTGCACTAGTACAGCAGCAGCGAGAAGGGCTCAAGTGAACCGCTCGTTCTGCGCATGCTCCTGGCTCGTCGATGGCGGGTACCCCGGCGAGCCTCTTGTCGAGGCCGTGTGCCACAAGCTCGCCGCAACCATGCGAGTCGCCAAACGAAAAGAGTTGCACACGATCACCGTCACGCCCCGGCGATGGGTCGTCGAGCGGTCCTTCGCATGGCTGGGAAAATGCAACAGCCTCTGGAAAACTGCGAACGATCACTCAACACGAGCCTGCAAATAATCGATCTCGCTTTCCTCGCCGTCCTGGTCCAAAGATCGCGAACAGGTTATTAGGAAGCCGCCCTTCCGTGGGTCAGAACCTCACTTCAGTTTTGACATCTGTGCCCTGGCAGTCTCGGCGGTCAGCGGCAGGTACTGCCCCTCTTTGGCCGCCTGCTCTTGACCCTCTCGGCTGAGGATATATGTCAGAAACTCCCTCAGCTTCGGATCGATGGGTTTGGCCACGCCTCCCGGTCCATCCGGCGCGAAGTACAGATAGGCATACCGCGCCAGAGGATAACTATGGTCGGCAACCGTCGCACGCGTCAGTGGCACAAATGGCCCCGCGCCTGTAGCTCCCACAGGGATGACCTCCAACTGAGCGCGCAACTCTGGCGTAGCATTCCCCAACGCTACATACGCAATTCCATCCGGATCCTTGGCGAGCGCCTGCAACATCGCCCGGCGGTCTTGATACTCCCGCAAGGTTTCCGCGAACATGTCACTGCCCCCCAGCGCTCTTTGCTGAAAATAAGTTTGCCCGCCTGGATAAATCCCCGGCGGTCCATAGGGGTGGATCGGACGTCCCGCCCACGCACCCGTCAATCCCATCTGCTCCCACGTGCGAATATTCTTCTCCGGTCCCCGCGCAGCCGATTGCGCCCACACCAAGTCCTGCCAGCCGCCCGTCCGTGCCGTGCCGAAGATCCCGTCCAGTTGTTCCATCGAAACATGCGCCAGCGGATTGGCCTTGTTCACCACAATCGCCAACGCGGTCGACTTCCCTACAGCCTCGGTCGCTCCTGTCGCAACCGTCACTTCCACCGGATACAGCAGCGACCTCCGATAGACTCCGTAGAACTCGTACGGATATAAATGCCGCGCCGAAACCGCGAGGTCTGCGACGGACTCGAAGAGTCCGAACTGCGCTGACGCCGTGCCCTTCAGATCGTTCTCGAACACGATATTGGGTTCGTACTTCCGAAATCCTGCTTCCCACAGTTTCATCAACGGCAGCATCGAGTTCGATCCCCACAACCGAATCTCCCCCGTCAGTTGCTGCGCCGGCCTGTACTGCGGCAGTAGTTCCGCTCCTACCTGCGCAGACACAATAGACCCCAGCACTACAGCACAAGCCAGCCGCCTATTTTTCATATTCATTCCTCGTGTGGAGATATCCTATTGCAGCTTTGCGATCTCAGCCGCCGCAATCGCGGGGTTCAGCGGAATGTACATCCCATCTTCCACCACTGCCTCCTGCCCCTCGCGCGACAAAATATACGTCAGAAATGCCTTGATGCGTGGCGCAATCGGCTTCCCTGGCGGATGATCAATGTAAATCTCCAACTGGTTCGCAAACGGATAGCTACGGTCATAACAGGTCTGGTCCGAAGCTTGCACATACGGTCCAGCCGCCGTCCGCGCTATCGCCACCGCTTGCACTCCGGGGTTATGCTGCACCACGCGCGCCAGGTTGAATCCGATCCCGTATTTGTCCTCGGCCACATCCGCCACAATCTCCGCATCCGCAGGCAACTCCACCCCGCCGCGAACAACCTCATGGAGCGCCGGATTCCACTTGTCGCCCCCTTGGAACGCCACCTTCTGGATCATCTCCGACCAATTCGACATGGTCGCATCGAGCCCATAGATGTGGATGGGCTTGTCCGCCCATTCGCCTTTCAACCCCAACTGCCCCCAGGTGCGAAGGTCTTTCTCCGGCCCTCGTGCTACCGACGTATCCCAATGTGTGCCCTTCCATCCACCCGTTCGTTCTGCTCCGAAGATTCCGTCGATCTGCTCCACCGTCAGACCCTTCAGCGGGTTGTCCTTATTCACAAAGAAGATCGTCGCCGGCGTATTGCCCTTCTTAAGGTTGAAGGCTCCACTCGCGTAGATCACCTCCTGCGGGTCATAGCCCCAAACCCCCTCCAACGCCTTCAGGTCCGAGTACCACGCATCGTGTCCCATCACATTGATGTCCGCTGTATTCGCCGCCAGGCCGGAGAAGCCCGTAGGCAGCATAAGATCGCCGAATCGCACCAGCGCTTCATGCTTCAGAAATCCGTCTTCCCACAGGTGAATCAAGTGCTGCGTTAGCTCCGTTCCATGAATCCGGATGACCCCATGCAGCGGCTCCGTGCCGACACTGTTGTTATACGGCGGCAGTTCCTTCACCCGCTTTGCATTAATGCCAGCCAGTTCCGGAGGCGCGGGAATCACCGGCGCAGCGGATACCTTCAACCCGCGCGAAGGCTTTTGTGCTGCGCCCACCTGCCCCACTGCTGATCCGGCGAGGACGGCTGTCGCCACCGCCGCAATAGCGGCTGGCCGCAAGGCTCTCTTCATCGTCAAACTCCGCCGGCCCTTCATGACCGCCAAGAATGCCCACATCATCTGCGCTCGGATGAACACTACGCCATTACGCTGTTATGAAATGAAGTTGCGCTGAACTTCAAATGAAAATTGCTTCATCAGCGGTTGATCACCAAACTGGCTCTGCTTGCAGCAGGCTCTCCATGAATGAGCCCCGCTGATATCGTCCCTCGTGAATTCTTTTCACCTTCGGTTCAGTCAAGTTTCACCTTGACAGATTGGAATTGCCCGGCAGCATAATTACCATCGGAATGGAGCTTCCCTGGACGCATGAGAAAGTTCTTTGCAGAAACGGCGTTGGTTGCATTGAGTTCAATCGTCCCTTCCCCTCAGATTGTCACTTTCAGAATTATTTGGGTTCTGGCTCACTTTTGGTGAAGAGGG
>VFSW01011258.1_pt1 | contig 12590 bp, 11 predicted proteins | sample 5358111 | NCBI WGS metagenome assembly VFSW01 (sample SAMN11554181, study PRJNA540505) | mine drainage metagenome | isolation source: sediment from site ElyBrook_90M | place: USA: Ely Copper Mine, Vershire, VT | collected 2017
TAAAAATTCCCCCGGTTTTTGGTTCATTATTCGTGGTTTATTTGGGGGGCGGTGTCAGGCCCAAATCAAAATGCCGTTTTGCCCTGACCCCGTTTTTCCAAATGCATTGGCCCTTGCTGACCTGATCAATTTTTTCAAGCTGCTGCATATGGCAGTCCAACTCGTCCAGACTGGCATAGTGGACACGAAGCGGCTTGGTTGGGCGGTGCACCGGCATTCTTGATACACCCGCCGAAACCCCCGGTTCCTCCATCAACAGAATTTCCTGGCCGCGAGTCATGGCAAGGTACACATCGCCTAACAACTCGGCGTCCAGCAAGGCCCCGTGGTAGGTACGCCGGGAGTTGTCTATACCGTACCGTTCACACAGGGCATCAAGGGTGTTGCGTTTGCCAGGATGCAATTCGCGAGCCACCATCAGGGTGTCAATGACATGTGGGCAAAGGCTGGAGAGCGGTTCCCGTTCTATCCGTTTAAGTTCATGGTCAAGAAATCCGATATCAAAAGCGGCGTTATGGATGATCAATTCGGCATCTTGAACAAATTCCAGGAACTTGTTTGCCACATCGGCAAAACGGGGTTTGTCCTTCAGAAATTCAGTGGTCAGTCCGTGCTTTTGCAAGGCGCCAGGATCGCTGTCCCTGTCCGGATTGAGATATTCGTGAAAATGCCGCCCGGTACGACGTCGCTGGATGATTTCGACCAAACCAATTTCGACGACGCGATGCCCTTTGGCCGGCTCAAGGCCCGTGGTTTCAGTATCAAGAATGACTTGTCTCATCCGGCAACCCCTGCAATGCCCAGATTTGCCAGTTGATCCGCCCTTTCATTACCCGGATTGCCGGCATGACCTTTGACCCAGCGCCACTCAATCTTGTGCCGTGGCACTTCCTGGGCCAGGATCATCCACAAATCTGCATTCTTGACGGGTTGTTTGTTGGCCGTTTTCCAACCATTGCGTTGCCAGCTTTGAATCCATTCCGTTATTCCCTTTTGGACATATTGGGAATCGGTGTGGATAACGACAGCACAGGGACGCTTGAGCGCTTTCAGCGCTTCGATTACGGCAGTTAGCTCCATCCGGTTATTTGTGGTCTGTAACGCCCCGCCACTAAGCTCATGTCGTTTGCCCTGACAGTCCAGCAAAGCTCCCCACCCCCCTGGCCCGGGGTTTCCCTTGCAGGCGCCATCCGTATAAATTTCTACAATACTACTTGAATTGTATGTCACAGCTATATGTTTAATAAGGAATTATATATATTATGTAAGCCAGGTTCAGGATGCGTTACTTTCGGGCGGACGGCTTCCTGGCATCAGTTGTATTACTTTATTTTCCGGATACTCCGAGCGTTTGACACCAGCTCGTACTGCCGATGCAAGGACTTTATCGACGGAGGCACGACTCCAACGCGGCGTAATCAGGCGAACACCTTGCACGCGCTTGATCGCCTGCAGCATGTAAACCCCCCCGCCTACAGCCCACCAGCGATCTCCGGCGGGCTCAATAAATCTCCAACGCTGCAACCATCGTTCGCTGGCAAAAGGAGGAGCATAAGCCCAGAAACGCCCGCCATTGACTTCAAATCCCAGCAAAGACAGCCAGTCCTTAAGACGCGAAAGTGAAATGAAATGGCCGCACCAGGGATAGGCCGGTTTGCCCCGCGAAAAAAACTGACGAGCTCCCCATAGGCTATGGGGATTGAACCCCGTGATGATAACCCGTCCTTCTGGCATCATGACCCGATCCAGTTCGCGCAAAATGGCGTGCGGGTTGGCTGAAAACTCAAGTGCATGGGGCAGCACGGCAAGATCAATGCTTTGCGTCAATACTGGCAAAGCTTCCGGATCGGCGCGCAAACGGGGTGAACCATCGCGACAAACAGTGATCTTATTGGGGATCCGGTTGGCGCGAAGCGCCTCCAATTCCGGCAAAAACACCTGAATCGCATTAAAACCAAATACATCGGAGACAGCTTCGTCCAGGATACACTGCTCCCGCTGGAGCACATAGACGCCCAGAGAAGTTTGAAGCCAGTCATGCAAGGTTGCATCAGCCATGACAGAATTGTAGACCAAACCGGTTCAATACGAGCAATCCATGCCAAACACAATCCAGGTCAGCGGAGTTTCCGCCTTCAAGGACAATTACATCTGGGTCATTCACGACAAGCGCCATGCTGTTGTGGTGGATCCCGGCGATGCCTCTCCGGTGCTGCGGTTTTTGCAGGCGCAGGGCCTGACCCTCGCAGCCGTACTGATTACACATCATCATGCCGACCATGTTGGTGGTTTGCCCGGGCTTCTGGCCATGTCTCCTCCGGTTGTGGTGTATGGGCCCCGCGGCGAGGCGATAGAAGGGGTTACGCACCCACTGGCCGAAGCCGATCGTATCACGCTACCCCAATTGAGGATTTCTTTCCAGATACTCGATATTCCTGGGCATACCGCGGGGCATATCGGCTACGTAGGTCACGGTTGGTTATTCTGTGGTGATACCCTGTTTGCTTGTGGTTGCGGCCGATTATTTGAAGGAACTCCTGCACAAATGTCAGACTCATTGGACAAGCTTGCGTCACTCCCGGAGAATACGGCGGTTTACTGTGCTCACGAGTACACCTTGTCCAATATTGCATTTGCACTGACAGTAGAACCCGACAATGTCCTGTTACAGCAGCGAGCCCTCACGGCTGCCGAAGACCGTCGTCATGGTCGACCCACCGTGCCTAGCACCCTTGCCATTGAAAAGGCAACCAACCCCTTTCTGCGCTGCAGGGAAGCCGCAATTGCTCAAGCCGTCGAATCTCACACCGGAACCCATCCTGTAGATACCACCGCCGTGTTTGCCGCCTTGCGACAATGGAAAAACACGTTCTGACACCAACTTTGAAATTGCTGCGTCCTCTCATTACCAGCGCCCTGATTGCGCTGTCCGCCCCCTATGCTCAAGTATTTGCCGCAACCGAGGTAATACCAGCAACTACCGAAGCGGCAGTGCCACCCCCAGTTGCCGCCCCCCCACCGCCACAAACCATCGTTTCTGAGTCGCCAATACAAGCATCTACCAGCGCCATCTTGCCCGTCCTGCCTTTTGATTTGTGGGATCGCATTCGAGAAGGATTTGCCATGGAGCCCCTGCGCGATGAACGCCTGGTCTATCGACAGATTGCCTGGTTTGAAGCGCGCCCGGATTATGTTGAGCGCACGGTGGAACGTAGCCGCCGCTACCTTTATTTCATCGTGGAAGAGGTACAACGGCGCGACATGCCTATGGAAATTGCCTTGTTGCCCATCGTGGAAAGTGCCTTCAACCCCCATGCCCTGTCACGCAGCCAGGCGTCTGGAATGTGGCAATTCATTCCGTCCACCGGTCGTCTGTTTGGGCTGCAACAGGATTGGTGGTATGACGGTCGTAAAGATGTGGTCGCAGCCACCTACAGTGCGCTTGATTATCTACAAAAACTGTACGATGAATTCGGATCCTGGGAACTGGCACTAGCTGGTTATAACTGCGGTGAAGGCAAGATACGGCGGGAGATCGCCTACAATACGGCACACAACCGTCCTACCGATTACCAGAGCCTTAACTTGCCGGATGAAACTCGCAATTATGTTCCCAAGTTGATGGCTGCCAGGGCCATCGTACTGGAACCTCAACGCTATGGTCTGGTTCTGGCCCCTATCCCTGACGAACCTTATTTTGCGGCAGTAACCACACGAAAAAAGCTGGACACCAAAGTTGCGGCCCAGTTTGCAGAAATGAGCCCGGATGATTTCCTGATGCTCAATCCAGGATTCAACCGACCCGTCATCAGCCTTGACTTCAACCAGGAAAAAACCATTCTGGTCCCTGCCGGGGTAGCCGACCGGTTTGTAGCGCGGCTGGAAGACCCCAACGTCAAACTGTTGTCCTGGAAGACTCACCATTTGCGCCGCGGCGAGGCTCTCGACAAGGTCGCCAACCAGTTTGGGCTGTCTGGCGAAGAACTGAAACGCATCAACGGCATTGCCAGAAACAAAAAAGTTGCCGGTGGCGGGACCATCCTGGTTCCTGACAGGCCAGGTACGCCAAAGGGGACATTGGAAACTGACGGTAAGCCGGAATCTGAATTTTCTACTCCAAGGCAACCATCACGATCCAGACTGAAACGAAAATCGAGCCACAAAACGAAAGTTGATCATGCAGCTACCAAAACCCCAGCCAAGAGTGCCAAGAAGCCAGTAGAAAAATAATGGATGGCTATTTTGGAATAGCCGAAAGCAACCGGCGCGTGTAGGAATGTTGCGGATTGGCATAAACCGCGTCGGCATCCCCCGCTTCAACCACTTCCCCCTCATGCATCACCAGCACCTGGTCGGACATGTAATGCACCACTGCCAGATCATGGGAAATAAACAGATAGCTCATGTGAAACTCATCCTGCAAATCCTGCAGCAAATTGAGCACCTGGGCCTGCACCGAAACATCCAAAGCCGACACGGATTCATCGCAAATCAGGATCTCGGGCTTCACTGTAAGGCAGCGGGCAATGGCAATGCGCTGGCGCTGGCCTCCAGAAAATTCATGGGGGTAACGCTGAAATGCGTCCTGAGGCAGTCCTACCCGTACTAACAACTCACGCGCAAGCGCTGCGCGTTCTGCAGCATTGTTTCCAATGCGATGCAACAGCAAAGGTTCGGTCAGAATATGGCCCACCGTAAATCGCGGATTAAGCGAAGCATAGGGATTCTGAAACACGATTTGGATCCGGCGCTTCAGCGCCATCGGATCCATGGCCCCAGGATCATCAAGAGGGACTCCAGAAAAAATGATGTCGCCGCCATCTGCCTTCAGCAAACCGGCGATGGTAAGCCCCAGGGTTGTTTTTCCGGAACCTGATTCTCCAACGATACCTACTGTCTTGCCACGCGCCAGTTGCAGGGATACCCCTTTGACGGCATGGAACGCGCGCTTATGCCACACACCGTCGCGAATCAGAAAATCCTTGTCAAGGTGACGTACTTCCAGAATGATTTCGTCATCAGGCGCAGCACCGCGATGACGGATGGGGTCAGACCTCACAGATGAAAGGGGTTCAACACCTCTTTCATCTGTGAGGTCTGACCCCGTTATTACTCGCAACCGTCGCGGCCGCGCTCCAAGCGGTGGACGACATGCAAGCAGGGCGCGGGTATAGACATCCTGGGGTGCATCAAAAATCTGACGCAAGGGGCCGGCTTCGCGCACTTGCCCCTGTTTCATGACAACAACCTGCGAAGCAATTTCCCCAACCAGCGCAAGGTCATGGGTAATGAATAATACTGCCATTGCCAGTCGCTGCTGCAAGTCGGCAATCAAATCCAGGATCTGGCGCTGTATGGTGACATCCAGTGCTGTCGTGGGCTCATCCGCAATCAACAACTGGGGCTGACAGCTGATAGCCATGGCTATCATGACCCGTTGCTGCTGGCCTCCGGACAGTTGATGCGGGTAGTCATTCAGTCGGCGTCGTGGGTCCGGAATTCCTACCTCTGCAAGTAACTCAAGTGCACGGGTGTGTGCCTGACGGCGCGAAAATCCAAGATGCAGACGTAACCCTTCCATTAACTGCGTACCAATCGGAAATACCGGATTCAGTGAGCTCATCGGTTCCTGAAAAATAATGCTGATGTCCTTGCCGCGCACGGCACGCAAGGCTGTATTGTCAAATCCCAGAAGATTTTGGCCGTGCCACAGGATCTGGCTTGATGCGCCAATGCGCGCAACAGGCTTGGGCAATAACCCAAGAATGGACAACGCCGTCACAGACTTGCCGCTGCCCGATTCACCTACCAGGGCAAGCGTAGTTCGCTCGGCCAGGTCAAAGCTCACGCCGTTCACTGCAGGAAGTCTTTCAGCCTGAGACACCTGAAAATCGACCCACAGATTACGTACACTTAGCAACATGAGTATTCCTGATCCTCAATTTTTGAGCTTCGGGTCCAGTGCATCGCGCAATGCGTCGGTCAGCATGCTAAAGGCGGTAACCAGGATTGCCATGGCGAGGCCCGCTGCTGCCAATTGCCACCACTTCCCCAGAATCAATTCATTCTGCGCTTCGTTGAGCATGCTGCCCCACGACACCACATCCACCGGCACGCCAAACCCCAGAAAACTTAAAATGACCTCAGACTTGATAAAACCAATCACGTTCAGAGAGAGTTGCACCAGGATGACATGGCTGGTATTGGGAAGAATGTGGATGAACATGCGCCGTGTATTTGAGGCTCCCATCGCTCCAGCCGCGAGGACATATTCACGGGTTTTGTGTTTGAGATATTCGGCTCGCACCAGGCGAAATACGCCTGTCCATCCGGTTAAACCCAGGATCAGGATGAGGGTGACCACTCCTTTCTGTTGCAACACCGCAGCAATTGCAAATACCAGCAACAAGTACGGAATGGCAGTAAATACGCCGTATAACCAATTGAATCCGTCGTCCACCCAACTTCCAAAATACCCGGCCACCGCCCCCATGAGGGTACCCAGCGACGTGGCAAGCAATGCGGCCACGAGCCCCACCATAATTGAGGTTTCACTGCCCTTTATCACCTTGATCCACACGTCGTGTCCCCACTTGTCACCTCCCAGGGGCAGCGACAAACGACGTGGTGGTTCCACAACATCCCGATCTTGCGGATACTGCGCCCGGATGGATGCAAGCTCAGGTCCCAGGGGATCCTGCAACCCGTAAAGGGGTATGGGTTCGTTCAAAGCATCGTGACCAACTACCGGTTGTTGCGCTGTTTCGTCCTGGTCTTGTGCAAAGAACACAGGAGGTGCGTAGTTGACACCTACCTCGCGAGTCCAATCGGTTGCAATCCAACCCATCATGGCCATAATCACAACCACCAGATAGAATCCCACCACCAACAGGGCCGTCATCCCAACCCTATCGCGCTGCAACCGACGCCAGGCGAGCGTCCAGAGACCGGGGGAAGCGCGTTCAATGGGCATGGTATTCATTCGAAATGGACCCGTGGATCAAGTGCGCGGTAGAGCAGATCTCCCAGCAGATTGGCAAACAGCGTTGCCATGGCCACGTAGACCGTGGCTGCCTTGATAATGGGAAAGTCACTACGCTCAACAGCCAGTATGATTTCTCGTCCAATTCCTGGAATGGCAAAAAAACGCTCTAGCAAAAATGCCCCGGTCAGTAAAACAGGCAACCCCATCAGCACGTTGGTGACGATGGGTATGGCTGCATTGCGCAGCACATGCACCAACAGGATCCGCGATTCGGATAGCCCCTTGGCGCGCGCCGTGCGCACATAATCCTGGCCAATCTCATCCAGAATAAACGTCCGATATAAACGAACTGAAGGCGCAATGCTTACCATCAGTCCTAACAGGACAGGCAGAACAGCATAGGTGGTCAGGTCGCGCCACAGGTCATCGCTCCATCCTTTCACCGGAAACCAGCCTAGCAGGGAAGCGAATACGTACTGGCCAACTATGATGTAGACCAGAAGACTGATGGACATCACTATCGTGCTGGTAATCATCAGGGTGCGATCCAGCACTGATCCGCGCACAGCCGATACGATCAGGGCCACAACCACAGCCACGATTGTTTCCAGCAACAGCATGGGGATCAGTAACACCATCGATGGGCCAAGGCGCGTCCGAAAGATTTCCGACACCGGCTCGCGCGTTGACCAACTGTTTCCAAAATCACCTGTAACAATCTGACGGATAAAAATCAGCAGCTGTTCCCACATTGGACGGTCGATGCCCAACTGATGGCGGATATTGGCAATATCCTCCGGGTTGGCCATCTTGCCGGCCAGAACATAGGCGGGGTCGCCCCCTACCCAGTTGAATAATAAAAAGACAAGCAGCACAACGCCTAGCAAGGTCGGGATCATTTGCCACAGGCGTCGAAACAGAAAAGCAGTCAGGTTCATTGGCGAGGTGCCCGGCTCAAGTCAATGTCCAAAAAAGACCACACCGAGGGCAGGATGGGGTGAGCCTTGTACCCCACCACCCAGGGATGGAACAACACATTTCGAATATGAGTCGTGCTGACCTTGGTAACCCCTTTCAACTCAAGCAATCGTGCCAGTTGATGATAAATTGCATCACGTTGCGGTGAATCCGGCATGGTCAGGGTTTTTTCATAAAGACGGTCCCACTGCGGATCCTGATAACAGGATCCATTATTTTCGTGAGTATGTGGGCCATACCAAAGTTGCATGAAATTATCGCCATCGGGATAGTCTGCAATCCAGGCAGACAGGCGAATCTGCACCCTGCACTGACGCTCAGCTTTAAGAATTTCCGGAAATTTAAGCTTTTCGCTTTCAAACCGGATCGCCAATCGATCCAGTGCTTTTTTCATCATCTCATCAAGCTCCCGATCCTGGGATGACAAGCTTGAAGTGTAGCGTACTGCCAATAGCTGACCATCGGGCTGCCGCCGGTAGCCATCCGGACCTTTGACGTACCCCATGCGATCAAGCAAACGGTTGGCTTCCCTGGGATTATAGTCAAGCAGGCTGCGATAATTGGGGTCGGCGCCTGCCACGCCTTCCGGAATGGGGTAAGCGTTGCGTACCGCCTGCCCTTTGTGAATAACCCGGATCATTTCCTCGTCATTCTGGGCCATGAAAATGGCACGACGCAGGGCAATTTTTTCCTTGCTCATCCCCCCCAGCACGGGGTCCTGCTGATTGATAAAGTAATAGGCGATCGAAGGATCGCTAATCCGGTCCAGGCGAATTCCCCGTTCAGCCAGCGACGGCTTAAGGTGGGTGCCGTGCAAAGCCATAGGCGCAAACTGGCCTGCAAGGCCAATCAGGTCCAATTCGCCCTTGCCAAAACTCAACCAGGCCGACTGTGCTTCTTCAATGACCTGAATCTCAATCCGGTCGATTTGAGGGATAGTTTTGCCACGCATTTTCGCAGCGATAGTCTGGCTGTCAGGATCATTACCCGGATCAAAATTCCAGATTTCGTGCCTGAAATTGGGATTTCGTTCCAGCACCATGAGTGATGATCGGGTCCAGCGCGTCAGGTGATACGGACCGGTGCCCACCGGGTGCGAGGCAGTGTCGTTGGCATAACCTTCGATGACTTCGCGCGCCACGATCCCGTACATGGGCTGGGCCATAGCATGCGCAAAGTTGTAGTCCGTTGTTTTAAGGCGGATCTTCAATGTATACCGATCCTGCACTTCCAATCCTGGAATTGTGGCGTCGTAATTGAAATGCCCGGTCCGACGCGCTGCTTCGCCCAGTTCATCCAGGCCGACAATCTTTCCTTCAACCAAAAACTTGTAGGGAGAACGGTTTTTGGGGTCCATAAAGCGCATCAAGGTATACACCACATCCTGAGCAGTAACTTCGCGCTTTTGGCCATTGAATATTGGATCAGGAGCAAAATAAACCCCATGCTTCAAGGTAAATAGCCAGGTTTTTCCCTGGTCTGAGACTATGGGCATGGCAGCCGCCAGGCGGGGAATCAATTTGACGGGGCGTGCCAGATAGTCATAAGTGAGCAAGGATTCAAACAACTGCTGCTCGATGGAAGCCGTATTGAGGTCAGAGGTCATGACCGGATCAAACCCGGTTTCAGCCGCTGAAAGTTCCAGACGCAGGACCTTTTCGGTCGGGGCTCCTGAGGCACCTATAACCCATAAACCCAACAGAATGAAGAGGAGTCGCCCCATATGGTTTATCATACCGGGCAAATCAATAGGAGACCTCATGGGATTTCTAGCCAACAAAAAAATTCTGATTGCCGGACTACTGAGCAATCGATCCATCGCCTGGGGAATAGCCAAGGCCGTACTGCGTGAGGGCGCGACAGTTGCCCTGACCTATCAGGGAGAAGCGGTTCGCACGCGCGTTGTAAAACTGGCCGAAGAGCTGGGGGTTGAGCTTGTTCTGCCATGTGATGTATCAAGCGACACCGAAATCGATGCGTTGTTCAAACATCTGGGCCAAAGCTGGCAAGGTCTGGATGGCATTGTTCACTCCGTGGCCTTCGCCCCGCGCGAAGCATTGTCCGGAGAATACCTCGATGCTGTCACCCGGGAAAATTTCAGGATTGCCCACGACGTCAGCTCCTATAGTTTCTCAGCGCTGGCCAAGGCGGGCTACCCCATGATGGCAGGACGTAACGCTGCCCTGCTTACGATGTCCTACCTTGGCGCTGAAAAATCGGTAACCAATTACAACGTCATGGGCCTTGCAAAAGCCAGCCTTGAGGCCAATGTGCGTTATATGGCGCATACCCTGGGACCCCGGGGCATTCGCGTCAACGGCATTTCGGCAGGTCCGATCAAGACGCTTGCTGCCGCTGGCATCGGCGATTTTGGCAAAATTCTGAATTATGTGGAAGCCACTGCCCCCCTGCGCCGCAATGTCACCATTGATGAGGTGGGTAATGTAGCCGCATTTTTGTGCAGTGACCTCGCATCAGGGATCACCGGCGAAATTGTCCATGTAGATTCCGGATTCTCCACCACAGTACCGGGAATGGCAGGTTAGTTCTTCTTATCCAGAACTGCCTTGTTGACCAGACGGACATCTGCAGTTTTGCGTAGCGCTGCAATGAACCCGGACAAGGTTTCATCCCCATATGCGCGGGTCAACCCGGTTTCGGCCTGTTTGCGTTTGACCTGGTCAGCGGGGTTGCCGGGAATAACTTCAGTGACACGCACCAGCACATAGCTTCCCGAGGGCATGGCACTTCCCGTGTAAGCCGGTAAATGCGCCGTACTAACCTGAAACGCCGGGTTTACCACCGCAGGTGGCAATCCGCCGGACAATGCCTGCTGGCGCGTAATCAGATGCTTCATGGACCAGGTCAGCGCAACAGTTTTTCCAGCTTTAAGATCGGCAAGCCGGGCTTCTCCTTCCTGGAGCACCAGTTTGGCAGCTGCTTCCCGCCTCAACATTTGGGCTATCGCGTCGCTGACCTCTGTCAAGGGACGGGCCACCGAAGGCTCATGGGCCTCTACACGCGCTGCCACGAGCGTATTGGGGGCAACCTCAATAGCCTGGGTGTTGCGACCGCCCTGGATGGATTCTGACGAAAACAAGGCATTCAGTAACCTGGGGTTATTAAACAGCGGGTCCTGTGCAGAAGCGCCTCGGGTAACCCAGCCTGCGTTCTTGACAGGCAGCTTCAGCTTTTCTGCTGCAGGTTGAAGGCTGGTGGATTGTTCATACACCAGATTGCTGAAGGCTTCTGCCGCTTCAGCAAACTTTTGTGCCGCACGCTGTTGGCGAAGTTCCTGGGTCAACTGCGGAGTGGCTTCAGCCAGGCTTTTTCTTTTTCCAGCCTTAATGTCTGTGAGCTTGATGATGTGATAGCCGAATTCAGTTTCGACCAGTCCGCGGATCTCGTTGGGCTTCATGGTAAAAACTGCTGCTTCGAAGGGCTGGGTCATCGTACCGCGATTGAAATACCCCAAGTCGCCGCCTAAAGCAGCCGAACCGGGATCCTGAGAATATTGTTTGGCCAGTGCTGCGAATTGGTCCGGATGAGCCTTGACCTCCTCCAAAATCTTTTGAGCCTGCGCTCGCGCAGTGCTACGTTGGGCCTCTGTAGCCTTGGAAGGCAGCGTAATCAGAATGTGGCTGGCACGGCGCGTTTCATCCCCGCCCCAGCGCTCCTGGTTAGAGGGATCGGCATAGGCCTTGGCCAGTTCCTCGGGCGTTACGGTTACATCCTGCGCCAATTGGTCAGAAGATAGTACGAGATACTGCACTTTAACGCGCTCAGGTACCTTGAACTTGTCCAGATGGCTTTCGTAGTACTGTTTAACGGCGCCGCCATCAATGTTTACCTGCGCGAGAAACGGATTCAGCGCTATTTCTGCCACAGACAATTCACGTGACTGATCATTAAGGGTTAAAAAAGCATCTACGGCCACCTGTGGCACCCATTGAGTGGTAGTCAAAGACTCCTGCACCAGTTGGATCTTGAGATCATCCCGCAGGCGGGATTCAAACACGGCCGGGGTAAGCCCCTTGGAACGCAGAACCTCCTCGTAGCGGGCCTGGGAAAACTTGCCGTTGTCCTGAAAAGCCTCGACTTGCGAGATTTCATTCACCAGAAGACTGTCGGGAATGGACAGTTTGACCCGATCAGCATAGGCCGTCAGCATTTGCCGGTTGATCAAAATCTCAAGGGCCTCATAACGAAACTCCGGAGTATCCAGAAGCGACGGATCAATTCGTGCATCCCGGGTACGGGATTGCATCCGTTCCAGTTGATTGCGCAGGTTTTCGGTAAATTCCGCCTGGGTGATGGCATAACCGTCCACTTTGGCAACTGTTTCGCTTCCGCCACCGGATTGTCGAAAATAATACTCGACGCCAAACAAGGCAAAAGGAATTGTAATCAGCGCCAGGATGACTTTAGCCACCCAGGTTTGAGACATAACACGAAATTTTTCTAACATAGCAGCACACCATCAAAAAAACGTCGTGAAGTCTAACACGCCAGACTTCAAGCATGAACCGGCGCACAAGAAAAAGCCGTTGATCACTCAACGGCTTTGAAATGGCTTGGCGGAGTGGACGGGACTCGAACCCGCGACCCCCGGCGTGACAGGCCGGTA
>VFSW01011259.1_pt1 | contig 12590 bp, 8 predicted proteins | sample 5358111 | NCBI WGS metagenome assembly VFSW01 (sample SAMN11554181, study PRJNA540505) | mine drainage metagenome | isolation source: sediment from site ElyBrook_90M | place: USA: Ely Copper Mine, Vershire, VT | collected 2017
CGTATCCTTAACATTTGTCTTCTTGCTATTAACGTAAATTTAAGTTTTTTATTTATACCGTTAAATTTCCTTAATTTTATTGAGATTCCTCCTTCGCCGCCTGGCGGATGAGGAATCTGATTCCTGATTCGATAAAACCACCTTCAGGTTCTCTTAGGAATTGTAATTTTAGCCTTTCAATCGCATAATTTTGAATAATCTGCACAACATACAAATGCCATCCGTCGATGAGGTGCTGGTTCACCCGGTATTTGAGGCGGTTACTGCTGCGGCAGATGAATTAGATGTTGAGGCGTATGTTGTGGGGGGCTATGTGCGTGACGCCATCCTCGGCCGCCCGTGTAAGGACATTGATATCGTATCGGTAGGCAAGGGCACCGACCTCGCCCTGAATGTAGCCGAAAGGCTGGGCAACAGAAAAGTAAATGTATTTAAAAACTTTGGAACGGCACAACTGGTCTACAACGACTCGGACATAGAATTTGTGGGCGCCCGCAAGGAATCGTACCGCGCCGATTCACGAAAGCCGGTGGTGGAAGACGGAACGCTTGAAGACGACCAGAAACGGCGTGATTTCACCATCAATGCACTTGCCATCGGCCTGAATAAACAGAACAGAAACAAATTACTGGACCCTTTCAATGGCCTGTCGGACCTCGACAATAGGCTGATACGGACACCCCTCGATCCGGAGATAACATACAGCGACGACCCCCTGCGCATGATGCGCGCCATACGCTTTGCCGCCCAGCTTGATTTCAGCATCGAACAAAAATCTTTGGATGCCATCGGCAGAAACAGGGAGAGGATAAAAATAATATCGGGTGAAAGGATAGCCGAAGAACTGAATAAAATAATAACTGCCGATATACCTTCGGTCGGTTTCGGACTGCTGTTCGATACGGGGCTTCTTCAAATAATATTTCCCGAAATGGCAGCCTTGCAAGGCGTGCAAACAGTGAACGGGCAAAGCCATAAGGACAACTTTTATCACACCCTGCAGGTTGTGGATAACCTGTCGCTTACAACCAGAGACCTGGGGCTGCGCGGGGCCGCCGTACTGCACGACATAGCCAAACCAGCCACCAAACGGTTCGACACCAAAGCAGGCTGGACTTTTCATGGCCATGAAGACCGGGGCGCAAAGATGGTGCCCCGCATATTTGCACAGCTGAAACTGCCCCTGAACGACAAAATGAAATATGTGCAGAAGCTGGTTTACCTGCACCTGCGGCCCATAGTACTGGCGCAGGAAACCGTTACAGACTCGGCGGTGCGCCGCCTGCTTATGGAAGCGGGTAACGACATAGACGACCTGATGATGCTCTGCGAAGCCGACATTACAACCAAGGATTCCGGCAAGCAAAAAAGGTATCTCCGTAATTTTCAGCTCGTGAGGCAAAAACTCAAAGAGGTGGAAGAAAAAGATCATTTGCGGAATTGGCAGCCTCCCCTGTCGGGCAAAGACATCATGGAGTGTTTCAATATAGCACCCTCGCTGCAGGTGGGTATCATAAAGGAAGCAATACGCGAAGCCATTTTGGCGGGCACAATACAGAACCGGCGCGAAGACGCGTACAGGTTCATGATTGAAAAAGGGAAAGAAATGGGGCTTGCCCCGGGCGCGGGTTCACCTGCCGCCGGCGGTGAAAAGCAAAGTCCTGCGGAACCATTAAAGGGCGAATAAATAACCATTATCTTTGGCAATTCAAAAAAGAGGGTCGTGACAAAATTTCATAAACTTACCGTATCGGAAGTCATCAGGGAAACTCCCGATTGTGTTTCAGTGGCCTTTACCGTTCCTGATGAACTCAAGAATGAATATACCTACATACAGGGGCAGCATCTCACCCTGAAGCTCCTTATTAACGGCGAAGAGGTAAGACGCTCCTACTCCATTTGCAGCAGCCCTGCAACCCCCGATCCTTTGCGGGTTGCTATAAAAAGGGTGAACAACGGCAAGGCATCGAATTATCTGAACGAGCACATTAAGGCCGGCGATACGCTTGAGGTAATGACGCCGACAGGAAATTTTCATACCGAACTGAAAAGCAGCAACCGCAAGCAATATGTGCTATTTGCCGGAGGCAGCGGTATCACGCCCATGATGTCTATTATACGCACCACGCTTCTTTCGGAACCCCAAAGCAAACTGACGCTGTTTTACGGCAATTTGAACGAAACGCAAACCATCTTCAGAAAACAATTGGACGAAATTGCAGTAAAAGAAAGCACACGGTTTAGTTTACACTATATCCTTGAGAAGCCTGAAAAGGCAGGCTTCCCGCAGGAATTTACCGGACTGATGACCAAAGATTTGGTAAAGCGGCTCTTGTTGAAACATGCCGGGGCAAACCCCGTAACCGAATATTTTATTTGCGGTCCGGGTGCCATGATGGATCAAGTGAAAGAGGCTTTGGAAGAGAATAATGTAAACCGTCATTTTATTCACATAGAATATTTTACTGCGGCAACGGAAGAGGCGAAAGAGGTGAATACATCCCAAAAGGCTGAAGCTGTCATAAGCGAGGTAACGGTTATCATGGATGGCAAAGAAACGGTCTTCAGTCTGTCTTCGGGCGGTAAAGCCATACTTGATGCGGCAATAGACGCAGGCATAGACGCTCCGTTCTCATGCAAGGGAGCAGTGTGTGCCACGTGCAAGGCAAAGCTGAAGGAAGGTAAAGTTAGCATGGACTTGAATTATGCACTTACCGACGACGAGGTGGAGGAGGGGTACATCCTTACCTGCCAGTCGCACCCGGTTTCACCGGCAGTAACAGTTGATTACGATCAGGTATAGAAGGCAAAGCTTAAATCAGAATCCGAAATGAACAAGATGATGTTGAAGATAAGTACAGGATTGAGGGAAGCGGGTATGCATCCTCAAATAATACCGGCGCTGGCCGGAGTTGTTATCAGCGTTTTTGCCGCCTGCAACGGAAGCAATGGCAGTTCGGGCTCCACAGCAGGTGCAACTGCTTCCACCGACGGAAAAACCATTTACCAGAAAACGTGTGTTGCCTGCCATAACTCCGATGGGATGGGTGCTCCGGGAATGTATCCGCCGCTTGCCAAGTCTGATTTCCTGCTTGCAGATAAGTACAGGGCCATACGGCAGCTCCTGAAGGGCTCTTCAACCCCTGTTACGGTAAACGGCACATCCTATACGGGCATGATGCCACCGCAGCCGCTAAGCGACGAGGAGGCGGCACAGGTTCTGAATTATGTTTACCACGCCTGGGGAAACAATGGCTTTACACTGAACGCCGCCGATATTAAAGCCGTAAGGGATACCCTGAAATAAGGGTAGCGGGTCAGTTTAAAATTAATTTTAAGAAAGCGTTTTAATCTTTTTGCCCCAAACCCCTAAAGGGGCAGAATAAACCATTTTACAAATTGAGCCGGGACGAATCTGAAAGATATCACTCCTATTACAGGAAAAACTATTAACTTTGCAACCCCAATATAAAACCTAAAGCAGAATAGATAAAGAGCCAAGAAATTGAAGCCAACTGATATAAAAAACCCTGAATACTTCCACAAGGTTGTTGATTGTCAGTACGCCTGCCCGGCGCACACCAACGTGCCTGAATACATCAGACTGATAGCCGAACAAAAGTATTCCGAAGCCTACATGATAAACTGGGACTCCAACGTGTTTCCCGGAGTGCTGGGCCGTACCTGCGACCGCCCCTGTGAACCGGCATGCCGGCGCGGACGCGTGGAAAAAGAGCCCGTTGCCATTTGCCGCCTTAAACGCGTGGCAGCCGATAACAAAGGCGATGTAATGAAGTACATGCCTAAAGGACCTTTTAAATCTAACGGCAAAAAGATTGCACTGGTAGGCGCCGGTCCGGCCTCGCTCACAGTGGCCCGCGACCTCGCCCCGCTTGGTTACGAAATACACCTGTTCGACGAACAAAAGAAAGGCGGAGGATTCATGCTAAGCCAGATACCCTCATTCCGCTTGCCTGAAACAGTGCTCGATGAAGAGGTGAACTACATCACCGGGTTAGGAATACATACATTTTACAATACTTATATAAAGAGTCTCAAAAAACTCCTCGATGACGGCTACGATGCCATCTTTGTAGGCAGCGGCGCCCCGCACGGGCGCGACCTGCCCGACCTGAAAGGCAGGAAGGAAGGCGCGGCGAACATTCATATTGGAATAAACTGGCTTAAAGGAGTCGCATTTGAACATATTAAAAAAATAGGTAAAAAGGTAATTGTACTGGGCGGAGGCAATACCGCAATGGACTGCTGCCGCACTTCGCGCAGGCTGGGAGGCGAAAGCGTAAAAGTATTGGTGCGAAGCCCCTTTGCCGAAATGAAAGCCTCCCCCTGGGAAAAGGAAGACGCCATGCACGAAGATATTCCCATCCTCGACAACCACGTGCCCACTTCCTTCGTGGTGGAAAACGGCAAACTGAAAGGCATGACCTTTGAAAAGGTGAAAGCCGTGTACGATGATAAAGGCAAACGCAGCCTTGTACCTACCGGCGAACCCGAAGCATTTTACGAAGCCGACGATGTGCTCATAGCCATTGGTCAGGAAAACAGCTTTCCATGGATTGAAAGGAACATTGGCATTGATTTCGACAAATGGGGTATGCCCGCAGTAGATAACATTACCTACGGCTCCTCCAACCCGAAAGTATTCTTTGGAGGCGATGCGGCGTTTGGGCCAAAAAATATTATAACTGCTGTTGCCCAGGGCCATCAGGCCGCCATTTCCATGCACCTGTTCTGCTCCGGCATGGATATTAAAAACGACCGCCCCGCCCCGATGGTTAACCTGCACAGTATGAAAATGGGCATACATGAGTGGGGCTACGATAATCAGGTAACCAACGACCTTCGCTACGTAGTACCCCAGAACGATAAAAAGGTAACCCTGAAAGACCGCAAGAAGGAAGTGGAGCTTGGCTTCGACCTGCCCACAGGCTTCAAGGAGGCCGAACGCTGCCTGAACTGCGATGTGGAAACCGTATTTACCGAAAACAGATGTATTGAGTGCGATGCCTGCGTGGATGTATGCCCGACGGCCTGCATCACCTTTACCCAAAACGGCGAAGAGGACGATCTGCGAAGCAGGCTGAAAGCCCCTGCACTGAACAAAACCCAGGACCTGTACGTATCCGACATACTGCCCACCAAACGGGTGATGGTGAAGGATGAAGATGTGTGCCTGCACTGCGGCTTATGCGCAGAACGCTGCCCGACATCGGCTTGGGATATGCAACAATTTTTCTATAATGTTACCAAAGCCCCCGGAATATGCAAGGAAGAAATGGCGGTAAATTAAACGACCTCGTAGTGCGCTTTGCCAACGTGAACGGAACCGGTTCCGCAAGCGCAAACTACCTGTTCACCAAATCCATATTCAGAATGGGGATACCGGTAACCCCAAAGAATATTTTCCCGTCGAACATACAGGGCCTGCCCACTTGGTATGAGGTGCGCGTGAGCGAAAAAGGCTACCTCGGACGAAGAGACGGAGTGGATATAATGGTTTGCGTGAACCCCCAAAGCATGAGGAAGGACGTGGACTGCGTAAAACCAGGTGGGTACTTTATATACGACAGCACCAAAGCCCTGCACCCCGAGTTTATCCGCAAGGATATCAGCTACCTCGGCATTCCGCTCATGGAGATGTGCAATAAGGAATTCTCCGACCCGCGGCAGCGACAGCTATTTAAAAATATAATGTACGTGGGAGCCATTGCGGCCCTGCTCGATATTGAAACCGGTGTATTCAGGGAACTCTTCGAAGAACAGTTCAAGGGCAAGGAGAAACTTATTACCCCCAACCTGAAAGCGCTGAACATGGGCATAGAATATGTTCAGAAAAATTTTAAATACCCGCTCGACATACGCGTGGAACGGCGCGATCTGGTGAAGAACTCCATTATGATCGACGGCAATTCAGCCTGCGCCCTGGGAGGGGTTTACGGAGGCGCCACCGTTGTGGCATGGTACCCGATTACCCCTTCTACCGCTGTTGCAGAGGCATTCCACGGCTACGCCGAAGATTTGAGAACAGATAAGGCTACCGGCAAAAAGAACTTTGCCGTAGTACAGGCCGAAGACGAACTGGCCGCACTGGGCATGGTGTTGGGAGCATCATGGAACGGTGCCAGATCGTTTACCGCAACAAGCGGACCCGGCATTTCGCTCATGAGTGAATTTTTAGGGCTGGGATATTTTGCCGAAATACCCGCCGTGGTAATAGATGTGCAGCGCACAGGTCCATCCACAGGCATGCCTACGCGCAGCCAGCAATCGGATATACTGAAAGCAGCCTACGCTTCGCACGGCGACACAAAAAACATTTTGCTCCTGCCATCCAATCCCAAGGAATGCTTCGAGATGACGGCTGATGCACTTGATCTGGCAGAATTTTTTCAGACACCCGTATTGGTAATGACCGACCTCGACCTCGGAATGAACGACCACATGTCGGAGCCCCTTGAATGGAACGACAAACGCAAATACAACCGCGGCAAGGTATTAAACGCCGCCGACCTCGAAAAGATTGAGAGATACGGACGTTTTCTCGACCCTGATAATGACGGGGTAGGATACCGCACCATACCGGGCACCCACCCTACCAAAGGCGCCTACGTAACCCGCGGCACCTCGCACGACGAATATGCGGTATATACCGAAGAAAGCGATGCCTATGTGAAAAATATAGACAGGATACTGAAAAAATTCCATACCGCAAAAGACAAGGTACCCCAGCCACAGCTCTACCAGAAGAAAAACAATAGCGACACCGGTATAATATTTTTCGGCACCACCACTTATTCGGCGCTGGAAGCCATAGATATGATGAGGGATAAGGGTATAGTGCTGGATGCCCTTCGCCTGAAAGCCTTTCCGTTCAATAAAACGGTAACAGACTTTATAGACGCGCACAAGCGGGTATTCATAGTGGAACAAAACCGCGATGCCCAGATGCGCAGCCTGATACTTATCGAAGCCTGTTCCGACGGATCAAAACTTGTTCCCGTGCTGAATTACGACGGACTGCCCATTACAGCAGAGAATATCGTAAAGCAGGTAAGCAAAGCCATTGGAATTCCTAAATCAACCCTTAAAATAGAGAACTAGTTCAAATGTCATACTACCGTCCCGCATTCCGCCACCCGAATCTGCCTGCCAACGAGCTGGGTTATACAGTTGAACATTATGAGGGCGGATTGTCAACCCTCTGCGCCGGCTGCGGCCACGACTCAATAACTGCCGCTATAGTACAGGCTTGCTTCGAAGACAACATTGAGCCATCTAAAGTCGCCAAAATATCGGGCATAGGCTGCTCGTCGAAGACACCCGCATACTTCCTGAACAGCGCCCACGGTTTTAACTCGGTGCACGGCCGTATGCCTTCTGTGGCAACCGGCGCCAATCTTGCCAACCGCGACCTGATATACATTGGAATTTCGGGCGACGGCGATACGGCATCCATAGGAATGGGGCAATTTGTTCATTGCATACGCCGCAACCTGAATATGGTTTATATAGTGATGAACAACGGCTGTTACGGTCTAACCAAAGGACAGGATTCGGCAACAGCCGACCAGGGCTCCAAAAGCAAAGCCGGCTCGGTGAACATGTTCCATGCCATTGACCTTGCAAGCCTTGCCATAGAACTGGGCGCCACCTTCGTGGCACAAAGCTTTTCGGGAGACAAAGCGCAGCTTGTACCACTGGTGAAGGCTGCCATAAAGCACAACGGCTTTGCCTTCATCAATGTAATCTCACCCTGCGTAACCTTCAACAACAACGTGGGTTCCACCAAAAGCTACGACTACGTCCGCCAGCATGTGGAAGCCACCTCTACAATAGACTTTGTACCCCCGGCTGCCACTATTACCGCAAACTATGAACAGGGCAGCACCAAGCAGCTGAAAATGCACGACGGCACGGTAATCGCATTGCATAAACTTGAACAGGATTGGGATCCGTTTGATAAGCTGTCTGCCATGACGGCCATGCATAAAGCCACCATTAAAGGCGAACTTTTAACAGGGCTTCTCTATATGGATGAAGAAAGCGCCGACTTGCACAACCTACTTCAAACGAGTACCAGTCCGCTCAACGCCCTTTCGGAAGCTGAACTCTGCCCCGGTTCGAAAATACTGGAGGAGATTAACGCAGGCCTGCGCTGAACCCATCCGTTCTGCCATACCAAAAGCATTGGTGAGCCAGTCATTACTTTGTACACCTTACATTGTAAATAATAGCCTATTTTTGCAAACCTTTAAAAGATTCTAAAATAAGGAGATGGCAAAACAGGAGAACATACGCAATTTCTGCATTATAGCCCATATAGATCATGGCAAAAGCACCCTTGCCGACCGCCTGCTCGAAGTTACCAAAACCGTTACCGGAAGGCAGATGCAGGAACAGGTGCTGGATGACATGGACCTGGAACGCGAGCGAGGCATTACCATCAAGAGCCACGCCATTCAGATGAATTTTGCAACGAGAGGACAGAACTATACACTTAACCTGATAGATACGCCCGGGCACGTTGATTTTTCATACGAAGTATCACGCTCCATAGCGGCTTGCGAAGGAGCACTGCTCCTCGTTGATTCCACACAGGGCATTCAGGCGCAAACCATATCTAATTTGTATCTGGCGCTGGATAACAACCTTACTGTAATACCCGTGCTAAACAAGGTGGATATGCCCAACGCCATGATAGAAGAGGTTAAAGACCAGATGGTGGAAATAATAGGATGCAAGCGTGAAGAGATATTGCTTGCAAGCGGCAAAACAGGACAGGGGGTTCCGGAAATACTCGAAGCCATTATTGACAGAATAGCGGCGCCCAAAGGCGATTCGGCAGCACCCCTGCAGGCGCTCATCTTCGATTCGGTTTTTAACGTATTCAGAGGCATAGTAGCCTATTACAGGGTAATAAACGGGGTGATTAAAAAAGGCGACAGGGTTAAATTTGTGTCCACCGAAACAGAGTATATCGCCGAAGAGGTGGGCGTGTTGCGCTTGCAGTACGAGCCGCGAAACGAGGTACAGACAGGCGATGTAGGATATATCATTTCGGGCATTAAGGCTGCAAAGGAAGTGCGCGTGGGCGATACCATTACCACCGTGGCAAACCCATGCAGTGAAAGTATAAAAGGTTTTAAGGAAGTAAAACCGATGGTCTTTGCAGGAATATACCCCGTAGACACCGACGACTATGAGGAGCTGCGCGCCTCCATGGCTAAGCTGCAACTTAATGACGCAGCACTGGTGTACGAACCGGAGTCAACCGCGGCACTCGGCTTCGGATTCCGCTGCGGCTTTTTGGGTATGCTGCACCTTGAAATAATACAGGAGAGGCTGGAAAGGGAGTTCAACATGAACGTCATCACCACCGTTCCCAACGTTTCATACAGGGCTTATGACAACAAAGGCGAGCAGCTTATCATAAACAATCCTTCGGATATGCCCGACCCAACGCGGCTCGATCATGTGGAAGAACCCTACATCAGGGCAAACATCATTACCAAAACCGATTTCATAGGCCCTATTATGTCGCTCTGCCTTGAAAAAAGAGGTACGGTTAAAAACCAACTTTACCTTACCACCGACAGGGTTGAGATGATTTTCGAAATGCCTCTCGCGGAAATCGTTTTTGACTTTTACGACCGTCTGAAAAGCATCTCCAAAGGGTATGCCTCCTTCGACTATGCACCGCTCGACTACAGGGCTTCGGAGCTTGTTAAACTTGATATTATGCTCAACGGTGAGATAGTGGATGCGCTCGCCGCTTTAATTCATACAGACCATGCTTATGAGTTCGGGAGGAAGATATGCGAGAAACTGAAGGAACTTATACCGCGGCAGCAATTCCAGATTGCCATACAGGCCGCCATAGGAGCCAAAATAATAGCCCGCGAGAACATTAGCGCCATTCGCAAGGATGTTACGGCCAAGTGCTACGGCGGCGACATATCGCGCAAACGCAAGCTGCTCGAAAAGCAAAAGAAAGGAAAGAAGCGCATGAAGCAGGTAGGCAACGTGGAGATACCGCAATCGGCTTTCATGGCGGTGCTTAAGCTATAGCATTACACGGTACGCTGTCTGATACCAATCTAATAACCGTAAATACAATTACAAAGGGTGCCGAGGTTTTATGTAGCGAATATTGTAGGAGTAACCTGTACGCTGCCGCCCGAAGAGTCGCGTCATTGCATAAAGGTGTTGCGCATGAAAGCAGGCGACACACTTGAACTGACCGACGGACAGGGCAATCTATTTAAGGCGGCCATAGAAGAGGCATCGGCAAACAACTGCCGCCTGGCGGTACTGGAAAGTCATAAAGAACCTCTCCCGGGTTGGGAACTGCATATAGCTGTTGCACCGACAAAGAACATTGCGCGCATAGAATGGCTGGTTGAAAAGCTGACAGAAACGGGGCTTTCGGCCTTCATTCCCTTTACGGCAGACCATTCTGAAAGGAGGATTATTAAGACAGACCGGCTGAAGAAAATATGCATAGAAGCCATGAAACAAAGCGGCCGCTTATATCAGCCTGCCGTAAATGAACTTATTTCGTTCCGGGAGGTGCTTGATTCATATAAGGACTTTAATGGACAGAAATTTATACTCCACTGCAACGGAGTTGAATTGGCAACGCTGCATAAGGCTTATACCAATGGGCGGAATGCGCTGGTTCTTATAGGGCCCGAAGGCGATTTTTCAGCGGCAGAGGTAACGAAAGCTGTCTCACAAGGCTTTATTCCCGCCACGCTCGGGGCGGTGCGCTACCGTACCGAAACAGCGGCTTTGCTTGCTGCCTGCACCCTGCATGTACTCAATCAGTGAATGCATCGGGCAGTATTTCTGTGGCAGGGATGCCGCGCCCTTATTGCTTGATAAACTTAGCAACGGACTGCCACTGCGCCGTACAGGCCCTGACGAAATAGATACCCTGATCCAGCTTTGAAATGTCCAGCTTTATGATATTGCCTGCAAAGGGAGGAATTACCTGCTCCTCCACTTCCCTTCCGGCAATATCGGTAATATATATTCGGGCATCGCTGCCTATTGCTTCGCCGAACATCAGGCTGATTGTTTTACCGGCAGGATTTGGGTATATCACCATGGTTTGGCCGCCGGCAATTATGTTCTGCACCCCGGCTGTGGAGTTGGCCAGTGTAAGGCTGTCGCAGATTTCGCAACCCCAGGCATCGGTTACGCATACCTTGTATTTGCCCGCAGTTAAGCCTTTGGCCGTATCGGTGGTTTGCCCTCCGGGAGTCCACAAATAGTTATACCCCGGCGTTCCGCCTACCACCACCGCATTCAGTTCGCCATTATTGAAAGATGGCGAAGAAGGCAGCCTGTCGGTGCTTATGGACACGATAAGTGCATTGGGCTGGGTGATGTTTGCTACAGCACTTGCCACACAGCCATTCGCATCGGTAACAGTAAAAGTATAAGAACCAGCCGATAAGCCGGTGGCAGTATTTGTAGTTTCCCCATTCGACCAGTTGTATGTATAGCCGGGTGTTCCGCCGGAAACGCTGGCAGTAGCGCTGCCTGTAGCCGCACCATTACAGTTTACGTTAACAATACTGTCTGTTGATACATTGAGAGCCGGCGGCTGTGTAATAGTAACTGATGCAGTTCCCTGGCAACCGTTGGCATCTTTAACAGTAACGGTGTAACTACCGGCGGTTAATCCGGTTGCATTGCTGTTAGTGCCTCCGGCAGGGCTCCATGAAAAGGTATATGGAGCAGTTCCGTTTGTGGCAGTTGCGGTAACATTACCGTTGTTGCCATTAAAACAGGAAACTTCATGATTAATTATAATACTATCGTGCATTACGGGGCAGGTAACGGATAAGGCGATGCTGTCCACAGCAAATGAAACGAGCGAAGCGGCATTATTAACAAGATAATTGTCGTCGAATGCCATGGTATCGTTATGCCAGTTAAAACCAATTTTCACGTTAGGGTTGCCATTTGCGCTCAAAGGCAGGGCAACCGAGTAGTAAGTCCACAAGCCTTGAGTATTGATGCATGTACCGGTTGGCGGCGGGCTTGCAAGTAGTGCCCATGAGGAACCGTCGAAATACCAGACCGTTGCATAATCGTCGGCGCCGGAATTACCAATGATATAATTAAAGGACAATTTTATATTCGATTTGCCTGTACAATTGATGACAGGAGACTCCAGCCTTAAATTGGTTTGGGTGGAAGGCGCGACGCTGTAGTCGTCAATTTGCGCTCCCTGATCGGGTGTGCATGAACATAGCGGATAAATAAAAGGGGAATTGGCGGTAAAACTAACATGAGCCGTTGCAGGCGGCGAGCTACCAGCTCCGCAGGCGCCTCTGCCCTCGCCTGTTTCCATCTCGCTGAAATACCAGGCGTTGGAATCGGGTCCGTTGTAGCCCGACTGCACCACACTCCATGCCCCATTCGGACCAGAATAAGTTAAACAGCCCTGGGCGCAGTTGGTGCCGGTCCAGTTTTCAATCCAGAATTGCTGTGCGTTTGCACAAAGCCCGGCAAGAAGAAGGGCGGTAAGGAGTAATATAGCTTTCATGGTATTCTTT
>VFSW01011260.1_pt1 | contig 12590 bp, 12 predicted proteins | sample 5358111 | NCBI WGS metagenome assembly VFSW01 (sample SAMN11554181, study PRJNA540505) | mine drainage metagenome | isolation source: sediment from site ElyBrook_90M | place: USA: Ely Copper Mine, Vershire, VT | collected 2017
CAACAGGGGACGTTGAGGGTTTTCAATCACTGAGGCAAAGGCAGAAAGTTCTTTTTCGACAAGGAATCCTGCAACCTTGTCAGGTAAATCGACGCCGGTGACACTGGAGTGTGCGCGGTGGGAAGTACCAAAGGCGTCATTCACATAAATGTCACCAAGCTTGCTGAGGCTGGCGCGAAAGGCGGCAATTTTTGCAGGATCGGCCTTCACCGTATTGCCTTCAGCATCCTTGCTCTTCCCCTCTTCCTCAGGGTAAAAACTGACATTTTCCAAGAGAATAATTTCTCCGGGGAGTAGAGCAGCGGCAGCGGCTTCGACTTCAGGGCCAACGCAATCGGTGAGAAAACGCACCGGTTTTTCGAGCAGCTCCTGGAGTTTTTGAGCAACGGGGGCAAGAGAGTATTTCAGGATTTTCTGGCCATTGGGACGGCCTAGATGACTGGCAAGCACGACAGAAGCGCCGTGTTCCAGAGCATGGTTGATCGTTGGTAGGGCGGCGGTGATGCGCTGGGTATTGGTGATTTCACCAGTCTGTTTGTCCTGAGGGACATTGAAATCGACGCGAATAAAAACGCGCTTTCCTGCAAGATCCAGATCTTTGATGGTTTTTTTAGCCATGGAGTTGAGAAGAGTCCAACGGTGGGTATTAGGTCTAACAACAAGAATACAGGAAAATCAGGAATGGAATATTCCTCTTTCCCCGCATTCGGGGTTCTCAGTTACCATGGATCAGGAAGTGACTTTTTGAAGGAGATCCACACACCGGTTGGAATAGCCCCATTCGTTGTCATACCAGGAGATGAGCTTAAAGAAATGGTCGTTGAGTTCGATTCCTGAACCTGCATCGAAGATGCTCGAGCGGGTATCATGAATGAAGTCGGAGGAGGTCACCTCGTCTTCGGTATAGCCGAGAATGCCTTTCAGATAAGTTTCACTGGCCTTCTTCATGGCGGCAGAGATTTCCTTGTAGCTGGTGGCCTTGGTGGTCTTCACGGTCAGATCAACCACGGAAACCGTTGGCGTCGGAACGCGGAAAGACATGCCGGTGAGTTTGCCCTTCACTTCAGGGCAGACGAGGGCCACAGCCTTTGCCGCACCAGTGGTTGAGGGAATAATGTTGATGGCTGCCGAGCGGCCACCCTTCCAATCTTTTTTGGAGGGGCCATCGACGGTTTTCTGAGTGGCCGTATAGCTATGTACGGTGGTCATGAGCCCCTCCTCGATGCCGAAACCTTCCTTCAACAGGACATGGACAATGGGAGCGAGGCAGTTGGTGGTGCAACTGGCATTGGAAATGATGTGATGCCTGGAGACATCCAATTTGTCATCATTCACCCCGATGACCACAGTGATGTCCTCCCCTTTGGCTGGGGCGGAAATAATGACCTTTCTGGCACCGGCGCTCAAATGACCCTTGGCCTTTTCGGCCTCGGTGAAGAGGCCGGTTGATTCGATTACGACATCAACGCCGAGTTCTTTCCAAGGAAGGGCGGCAGGACCTTCCTTGACAGCCAGGCACTTGATTTTGTGCCCATTGACGACAAGCATATCATCCTCGGCGACCTCGGGAGAGGATTTCTCACTGTGGACTTCTCCTTTGAAGCCTCCCTGAATGGAATCGTATTTGACGAGATAGGCGAGATTATCGGCAGGAACGAGATCGTTGACGGCTACAACGTTGTATCCTTTTTCCAGGAGCCCTTGTTCTACAATGGCACGGAAGACCAGGCGTCCGATGCGTCCGAACCCGTTAATGGCAATGTTTGGCATGTTTTTGATGGTTGGTTGCCCGTGCTTGGGGGTTCGCGCGGAATGAAAATCCGTAGGCCCACAGGGGTCACTTCGTCAATGGAAATCGTCTTCTTCCTTGTTCAAATCGCCGGTATGTGGGATGGCGGCGGCGTGATGGAGGATTTTATCAACAGTCTGTTCATGAGAGAGTCCTGTGGCATCAATTTTCAGATCGGCCGTGCCGCCATAGAGGGAGAGGCGGGATTCTAAGAGCGCAATCAAAGAGCTGCGCGGATTTTCCACCTCCAGTAAAGGCCGCTTTCTGCTACGGGTGGCTCGCGTAAAAAGAGTTTCAGAATCAGCGTGAAGCCAGATGACAAGACCAAGCTCGCGGAGAATATCACGGTTGACCGGGGTGAGAATGGCTCCACCGCCAGTTGCCAAAACAATATTTGACGAGCCTGTCAGTATTTGCAGTTCGGAGGTTTCCCTAAAACGAAATCCCTCTTCCCCCTCCGCCGCAAAAATCTCTGTGATACTTTGTCCTGCGCGTGCTGTGACGAGATCATCGCTATCTAGAAACTGATGACCGAGCTTCAGAGCCAGACGCCGACCAATGCTGCTTTTTCCACATCCCATGAAGCCAATGAGGATGATGTTTTTATTCATGATGGCATCATAGCCTCCCTTGTCGTGAAAGAACATGAAGAATGGGAAGCTGGTTGCCTGCAACGCCACGACCTGAATACGATCTCTCCATGGATGAGAAAACTTCAAAATCTGGCAAGAAGAGGATTCCCCTCATTGGCGTTGTCATGGGGAGCAAGAGTGACTGGGAGACGATGGGGCACGCGGTGGCACTCCTGGAGGAATTTGGCATACCCTCTGAATACCGTGTGCTTTCCGCTCATCGCATGCCTGAGACCATGGCGGTTTATGCAAAGGAGGCGGAAGGACGCGGTTTGCGGGCCATTATTGCAGGAGCGGGAGGAGCAGCCCATCTACCGGGCATGATCGCAGCACAGACAACGGTTCCCGTGCTGGGGGTGCCGGTCAAGAGTCGCACGATGGAGGGATTCGATTCGCTCCTCTCGATTGTCCAGATGCCAGCAGGAATTCCTGTCGCCACCTTTGCTATTGGTGAGGCAGGGGCCAAAAATGCAGCCCTCTTTGCCGTTGCTCTTCTGGCCTCAGAAGATCAGAAGCTCGGAACAAAGCTCAAAAAATTCCGTGCGAGGCAGACCAGCGTTGCTGCAAAAAGTCTGCTGGAGCCTCCCAAGAAACTTCGCCGATCTCATTGAGTGTGATGACTAGGATGTTGGCTGGTGAAGCGGGAATTGTAGAGGCTGTGGAGATGCTGCGTCACGGCGAGGTCGTCGGGCTTCCGACGGAAACTGTCTATGGACTGGCTGGCGATGCCTTTGCTCCGCTGGCTGCCGCACGGATCTTTGAGGCCAAGGGAAGACCTCTGACCGATCCCCTGATTATTCATTTACCGGAGGCCGAGTGGCTGGATCGTGTCGCTCTTTTTGATTCACCAGAGCAACAAGCGAAGGTGGAACAACTAGCCGCCGCTTTCTGGCCCGGGCCGTTGACCCTGACCTTAAAAAAGAATCCCCTTCTGCCAAGTTTGATCACAGCCGGTCTGGAAACTGTTGCTGTTAGAGTCACTGCTCATCCGCTGTTTCAGGAAGTCTTGAGACGCCTTGATTCCCCTCTTGCCGCTCCAAGCGCCAATCGCTTTGGCCGTATTAGTCCAACGACTGCGGAAGATGTTCGTAGGGAGTTGGATACTAAGGTACCACTCATCGTGGATGGAGGAGCCTGCCTGCATGGGATGGAATCGACGATTGTGGCAGTGACAGAGGTGGGATTAAAAATTTTGCGTCCAGGGCCGATTACAAGAGAGCAACTGAGTGCATATGGAGATGTTTTCTTGCCTGATTCTGATCGAGAGAGAGAGAGAACTCCGGGAAGTCTGCTAGGACATTATGCCCCAAAAAAAGAACTTCAAATCATAGAAACGGACATCAATCAATTTTTCCCTGCCTCTCGCTCAGGGTTTCTGGCTTTTAAAACACCTGGTCAGGAAATCGCCCGAAAATTTGCTGTCATGGAAATTTTGAGTCCGACAGGCGACCTGAAGGAGGCTGCAGCTAATTTCTACAAAGCTCTTCGTAGGCTTGATGAGGGAAAATCGGTCACCCTTTATGCTGAAAAAATCCCTGAAGAAGGAATGGGTGTCGCAATTATGGATCGCTTAAGACGGGCTGCCTTTGGCTCAATGAAAAGCTTATCAAAGAATAAAGAGGACATTTTACAGGAATCCCTCCTCTCATGAGTGAAGAGCCTCTGAATACAAAAGCCGCAGGAGTCGTAGCAGGAGCTGTCATGCTGAGTCGGGTTCTTGGTCTGGCTAGGGAGCTGATTTTTGCCGGCCTCTTTGGAGCTGGGCGTGGGATGGATGCCTTTCTCACGGCGTTTCGGGCACCGAATCTCCTGCGTGATCTTTTTGCTGAGGGGGCACTTTCGACGGCTTTTGTGACCGTTTTTTCCCAATGTATTGCCAAGGAAGGAGAGGGAGCGGCATGGAAACTGGCCTCCAAAATGGCGACCCTAACGACCGTTTTCATGAGTCTGATTTCGCTCCTGGGGGTGATTTTTGCTGCGCAGTTCATCGGTTTTTTGGCTCCTGGCTTCCCTGCGGATAAGGCGGCTCTGACCATCCAGCTCACGCAGATCATGTATCCCTTCATTCTGATGGTTTCGCTGGCCGCCTTGGTGATGGGAATGCTCAACTCGACGAACCGCTTCACTGCTCCGGCTCTTGCCTCGAGTTTTTTCAATATGGGTTCGATTCTTGGTGGTGTCGCCTTTGGCTGGTGGCTCGACCCTCACTTTGGCGAGCGTGCCTTGGTTGGCCTGGCTTTGGGAACACTGCTGGGAGGACTCCTTCAATTAGGGGTGCAGCTCCCTTCGCTCTATCAAGCAGGGTTTCGCTTTGTGCTCGATTTCAATTGGCGCGATCCGGGGGTAAAGCAGGTGCTGCTGCTGATGCTGCCAGCAGTGATTGCCGCCAGCGCGGTGCAGATCAATGTAATGATCAATAGTATCTTTGCCTCCTATCTCGGGGATGGACCGGTGAGCTGGCTCTCCTATGCCTTTCGGCTGATGCAGTTGCCGCTCGGAGTTTTTGGCGTGGCTGTGGCCACCGTCACGTTGCCCGTGATTGCGCGTGCCTCGGCTCTTGGGGATATGGGACGCTTTCGTGCGACGCTTGCCCGGGCGATGAGGCTGGCCGTCTTTCTCACGCTTCCTTCGACTGTGGGACTGATTGTATTGGCTCAGCCGATTATTGCCCTGATCTACCAACGGGGAAAATTTCTCGGTACAGACTCCTTACATACCTCCGAGGCTCTTCAGTTCTATGCCATTGGGTTGGTTGGCTACTCCTGTGTCAAGGTACTAGCTCCCGCTTTCTACGCGATCAATCACAAATGGACGCCCATGATGGTCAGTTTTTTCTCCATCGGATTGAACCTGTTGCTCAACTGGATCTTCATTTTTCATTTGAAGATGGGACATCGCGGCCTGGCACTCTCGACAGCACTTGCGGCAACGGCAAATTTTACACTCCTCTATCTTTTCATGGGCCGGATTTCTGGATCACTCGAGACAGCGGCACTAGCCGTCACTCTTGGAAAGTGTTTTCTGGCCTCGCTTCCGATCATTGCCGTGGGCTGGCTCTCTCATCCCTGGCTGAGCAGGCTAGGGCATACCTCCCTCGGTCTGCGGGCAGGAGCTTTACTTGCGGTGATCGCTGCTGCTGTTACCCTCTTTCTCCTCTGCAGCTGGCTGCTAAAAATCGAGGGTCTTTCGGAATTTTTTGGCACAGTTGTAAGAAAACTCAGGTTAAAAATTTCCTGAGCCGCCTCCGTGTGGGAGCTTTACTCGCGGTCGATACTGTATCGGCCAGGGCCGATCAACAGGAGGGAGAGGAAGACAGAGCCAAGCTCCGTGGCATGGGATGCCATTTCCCATTTATCACGGAAACTGCCGGGGGTTGTGTTGAAATGCATGAGGGTTGCCACGCTCATGGTGATCAGCAGAAAAAGGCAGGCGGGACGGAAGGCTAATCCGATCAGCAGGAGAAATCCTCCCATCGATTCTGAGAGAGCCGCCATCAATCCCCAGAAAATGGGACAGAAACCGATGCCGACAAACTGCATGGACTTGCCAAGCTTGATCCAGAGTTCAGGACCCGTCGTCAGGAGCGGCAGGCCATGAGCAAGAAAGGAAAGTCCGATCAGGATACGCAGGAGAAGCAGTCCTGCATCGCGGTATTTGCTCAGAAATCGCAGAATCATCGGAGGGAAATGCCAGTGGCTTGTCGAGAGGGCAAGAAAATTACGCCGGAGGGGGATCAGAAAAGAGCGGTCTTGTTTTCTGTTTCCGAGAGTTCCGGTCTCTTGGCTCGGCCCTTCACATCGTGATAGAAGTGCATCTGCGCTGTGATGAGATAGGGCAAAACCCAAAGCAGCCCGATGCCACAGGTGAGGAGAGTCAGCAAAAACCATCCAAGAAAACGGAACATGAGACAAAGATACTTCCATTTTTTCCCATGCATCATCTGCGTGCTCTTGCCGATAGCCTCAAGGACTCGGATGCCGGGTTGATCAGCAATAATGAAAAAGGTCATTGCATACCGCAGCATAACAATAAGGGCCGTGAAAAACCCGACGGTCAAGAGTAGCACTACGGAGAGTCTCATCATCCTGTCATTCAGATCATGGAAGTGCTGAGCCCAGATCAGCAAGATGCCACCAGGAAGCATGAAGAGCAGCATCCATCCGAGACTCATCAGGAGGAGAAGGAGATAGGCTCCTACCGTTTTCCAAAAATATCTCCATCCTGATCGAAAACCGACCAAGAGATCCTGGACGGTAGGCTCTGCATTCCTGGAAAGATTCAGAAAAAAGAGAGCCATCCCAACAACTAAGGGGCCAGAGACGATATACTCAACAATCTGGATGCCATAACCGATGATGCGGAAACTCAAGGGTAACTTCACGCCATGATGAGCGTATGCTGCAAGCATCTGTGTGGTATGGGCGGCTTTTGCCAGAATGATGGCGGTCGCTGCGCCTTGAATCACTCCGTTCAGTAATGGGAGAGCCATCAACATGGCCATATAAAGAAGGATCGCTGACACGGCCAAGGCCCAGCGATTTTTGAGTGATGCTCTGGCAAGGGCCATCAAATCACGATTGGAAGTAGTTCCATCGCCTGCGGGGAGGGGAGGCGGAGTTATTGTATCATTTGTTGCCTGCTTAAAGAGACCGGCAATCGTTGAGGCGGCAACCCACTGATCTCCCATCATGGAATTCCAAACGAGATCAGCAGGAGTGATTTTCCCTGTTTGTGCGAGACGCCTCAGTTCGCCTTCCTCGATTGGCCCAACTCGATTTCCACTCTGAGTATAATACCACGGAATGGGAGGGTGAGGGGTCTTCTCTTCAGAATTCATAAAGGAACAGTGATCTTGAATGATCTCGTTTAAAGGAGGGTATTTCCTCTCTTTGATCAAGCTCAATGAGGAAATTTGCAGTGAATGTGATTGAAGGAGAAGGGGGGTTCCGTTAGGAACGGAAGTTCATGAAAACTTTACGTTTTACCCCTCCGGTTTTTCTCGTCCTCTTTTTGGCTCTTCTGAGTGGAGGGTGTGCCAACGGTCCCAAGGTAGATCCACAGGTTACGGCCGCAGTGGCTGCCGGTCATGTGAATCAGGAGACCTATAACAAAGTCTTCCATGCGCAGGCTCTCAATGAGAACGATATCAAGGCACTGGTGCAGGGCAGTGTTCCCACGCACATCATTGTTGGCTATTTGCGCAGTACACAGCGTGTCTATAATTTTACGTATGCCCAGCTTGCCGATTTAAAGTCTGCCGGAGCCAAGCCGCAACTCCTCAATTATCTGACGGAGACGCAGGGTTTCTACGGCAATAATACGTCCGTGAAATCGGGACAGAAGATACCAAAATATGTTCGCGATAATTCCATGCTGGAGGAGGGTAAACAGCCCTTTTTCTATAATACTCCGATGGCTGATAGCTGGTTTGATAGCTGGTTTGATAGCTGGGATGGTGGCTGTGGTGGTTGCTTTGATGGCTGGGATGATTCAGCCTATACAGAGTCTTACTATAGTCCCTTTTCCTTCAACTGAAGTCGGCATCCGTCGATAAGGAGGCAGAACAACTCTCATGACTGCCATGAGGGTGGTTTCTCCGCTCTCTCAGCGCTTCCCATTTGGGGGAGTGCTCCTTGCAGCGATCTGCGGCATTCTGCTGGCATCGCTGCTCGGTGCAACATGGTGGCTGCTTGGTGTGCTCTTGATGGGAGCGATTCTTCTCTTTCCCCTGCGCAGGGAGGGAGGGGCCGTTTTGGCAATGACGGTGGTTGTCTTTGCGCTGCTTCAGCTCGGGAGTTGGAACGAATCACCGGCACGGAAGCTGGCCCTCTGGCTGGAGGCTCCGCCGCGGGATTTTCAGGTGCAGGGAATAGTGGCCGCCGAGCCAAGAATCCCCCCATCAGGCAGAGCCAGTTTTCCCCTCCGTGTGGAGAAAATCGAGGAACTGGATGGCACGCGGAATGCGATCACGCTGCCGGTCACCGTTCAGGTGCGATGGGAGGGAGAATCTCCGAGCTATGGGGATCGTGTCAGATTTCAAGCGGTCGCTACCAGTCCCCCTCCGGCGCATAATCCTGGAACCTTCGACTACAGAAACTGGCTGGAGCGTCACGGGATCTATACACAGTTTCGCGTCGATCCCTCGGAGCCGGGAATAATTCTCTCCCACGGTCATGGCAACCCTGTCATGGCTTGGGCGATTTTTGCGCGGCACCGGATGGAAAAAATTTTGGGAACGGATCTGGAAGGGAGTCCGCAGGTACTCAGTGCGATCAAGGGAATCACGCTGGGAGTGACGGAGAATGCGCCGGAGGGATTCACCGATGATTTTCGTTTTACTGGCACGATGCATCTTTTTGCCGTGAGTGGACTCCATGTTGGAATGCTCGCCGTCATGATCTGGTTTGTGCTTCAGGCAGCACGCCTCCCACGTTCCTGGGCGGTGGCACTCATCATTCCGATGCTCTTTTTCTATGTTCTCGTGACGGGGATGAAAATGGGGAGTATTCGGAGCGCCTCAATGGTTTCCTTGCTCCTCTGCGGTTCCGTGCTCTATCGACGTTCGCCGCTCTTCAACACGCTCGCGGCGGCGGCGTTTCTTCAACTTGCCTGGGATACGAATGCACTCTTCTCCGCCGGATGGCAATTTTCCTACTCGGTAGTCTTTGCAATCCTTGCACTGGCCCCCCTCATAGAGCCCCGTTTCTCAGCTCTCCATGCCGCAGATCCCTTTCTCCCACCAGTATTGCTGACTCAGCAGGAACGATGGCGATTTGCAATCTGGAAACATCTGGCGGGACTGGCCGCAGTCTCCACAGCGGCATGGATCGGATCACTGATTCCTACCATGATCTATTTTCATCTCATTTCTTTCTCCGCCATAGGGGCAAATTTTTTAGCTGTCCCGCTGGCCTTTGCTGTTCTTGCCCTCGGTGCTCTCTCCCTACTTGCTGGTGGTATTTCTCTCTGGGTTGCGGGAGCGTTTAATAATGCCAACTGGCTCGTGACAAAGCTTCTCCTGCTGGTGGTTCAGGGTAGCGCATTATTACCCGGTGGACATTGGTTTGTAGGATTTCCCGGAAAACTCTCACCGGTCATTACAGTGCTCGATCTTGGCGGAGCCTCTTGTGCGGTGATTCAGAATGGCAAAGAGTTTGCCCTTATCAATGCGGGGCGCAAACAGGATGTCTCGGGAACAATTCTTCCTTTTCTGGAGTCCTGTGGGGCCAATAGCGTGAGGAGCGTACTGGTGATGAAATCGGATGCCTTACACCTTGGAGGATTGCCAGAGATGAGCCGGACACTCAAGGTAGAATGCGTTCTGATCCCTCCGGGAGTGGCAAAATCCTCGGTTGGGAAAACTGTTCTCTCCTCATGCGCGGCATCAGCACAACCCTTGCAGCCGGGAGAGCATACGACGCTTCTCCGAGGGGTGGATGCCGAAATCCTTGATCCGCCACAGAGGAGCAGTGCTGAAATTCCGAACAATCAGCTCATGCTCCGTTTGGAGTGCGGTCATCTCCATCTCCTTTTTCTCCCGCAATTGACTCCAGAACTTTCCCAGCAGCTACTTTCTCTGAACCCTCAAGCACTCCATGCCGAGGTGCTTGTTCTTCCTCTTGGCGGCTCAGATCTTATCTCCACCCTCGCCGTGATCCGTCATATTACACCGCGCGTCATCATCTCCCCGGCAGATCACTTGCGTCGTAACGGAGCTCCCAGCAGTGAGTGGGAACAGATTCTTACAGGGGAGGGGATGGAGCTTCTTCGTCAGGATGAAACAGGGGCAGTCATGATAGATGCTGAGGAATGGCATCCCAAGGTGCGGACGTTTCTCTCACCTCAGAAGGAGATGCTCTTAAAATGAAAATTTTGCTACCCGTTCCAGAAATAGGTCGTGACGGGCGGGATCGTAGTGGTGACTGATGAATCCAAGTGATTCTGCCCCACGAACATTATCGATCAGATCATCAATGTAGAGTGTCCGCGAAGGATCGATGCCAAACTGCTCTACAGCGAGTTCAAAAATTCTGATCTCAGGCTTCATGACCCCTGCCTTGTAGGAGTAAATCCCCTCGCGGAAGAGCGTCGTGAAAAAATTGTATTCCGTAAAAATATGCTCGTGATGAATAGAACCAATATTGGAGAGAAGATACAAGGGAGTCGTCGGATGAAGAGAGCTGGCCCAGTCAATCATCGGCGTATTCACTTCAAAAATTCGGCTCCAGACGTCGAGGAAGTGATCCTCGGGGCCGTCATGAGCAAAGGCCTCACGAATCGCCTTCACAAAATTTTCCTGACTGATGCGCCCCGTCTCATGATTGATGCGGAGGGGGTGGAGCTCCTCCTGCGAAGGTGGAGAGTCCCGACCTGTCTGTTTCAGAATTTCCTGTTCAGCGATGGTGTAATCAAAGGTAAGAAGGACATTGCCAATATCGAAGATCACTGCATCGATTTTCATAAGGGAGAGAAGAAGGTTGGGGCGGCCCCAATCCTTAAAACCAGATAGAGCATGAAATGAACAAGGAGAAGAAAGATCTCCGCAAGCCGGATGGTAGATGGAGAGAGGTGAGGCATCAAGCCCCTATTGGAATGCTCTTGCGCGTGCAACGGGAGCGGCAGGATTTCTTCACGTTCTTGTTGATTGGCATTGCTTCTTCAGAGGTCGCAAATCTCCATTTTTTTCCTATCTTAGCCTTGCCATTATTGGCCCGGTATGTTTATTCTTTGCTCAACCCCCATGAATTTCTTACTTCTTTTTCCCAAGTTGTTGATCGCCGGTGGTGCCTCTTTTTTAGGAGCACTGGAACTTCCACCATCTACTCCTCTGGACAATTACACCCTTCTTGGAGAGAAAGTTCCAGCAGCCAAGGTTGTCTGCCGTGATCGCTGGGGAACCCCCATGCTACCCGACGGAAAGGGTGGCTATAGTCTCATTGCCCCGATTGATCAAAAACTCATCAGGCAGAGCCTTTGGATTCCCCCGGTTTCCGGAACCCCTCCCGTTATTCAGACTCCTCCTGTCTCTGCCCCGGTAGTGGCTCCCTCTGCCGCTGCCGTGACACCGGACACTCCTGTGCCGAAGCAGTAAATTAGAGAGCTCGCTAATTTCCTTGTTCCTCCCTTGTTCCTTTTGGGAGGGAACACCATACCCCTGAATTTCCAAAAAGGAAGCAGTAGCCTTCGGGATTTTCATACTAAGAGAAATACTGCGAATTGATCATCATCCCGTGAAAATTGCACGTCTCAGGCTTTCTGACGGATCGATTCATTTTGCCTCTCCTCGGGACTCTTTGGGAACGGAGATGGAGCTATTGTCTGGGGATCTTTTAACAGGAGTTCTTCCCACAGGGAAAATCACAGAAGTTTTTACCCTGCTGGCTCCGATCATCCCTTCGGCAATTCTCTGTGTGGGGTTAAACTATCGGAAACATGCCGAGGAGATCGGTGCACGCATCCCCGAGTATCCCGTTCTTTTTTTAAAGAATCCCTCGGCCCTTCTTGATCCTGGTGCCTCGATTGTCATTCCGCGCAATCCAGCCTCTACCCAGGTGGATTACGAGGGAGAACTGGCCTTTGTCATTGGCAAAACCTGCAAGAATGCAACGAGAGAAAACGCCATGGATTATGTGTTCGGCTATACTTGTGCCAATGATGTCAGTGCCCGTGACTGGCAAAAACAGTGGGGGGGATCACAATGGTGTCGGGGAAAATCCTTCGATACGTTTGCCCCGCTTGGGCCGTGGCTGGTAACGCGTGATGAGATTATCCATCCCAATACTCTCCAAATCACAACGCGGGTGAATGGTGAGAGACTTCAGAATTCCAATACATCCGATATGATCTTTGATATTCCGGCACTGATCGAATTTCTCAGCGGAGAGACAACATTGTCAGCCGGGACAGTGATTCTGACAGGAACTCCCGAGGGGGTTGGCATGGGGCATACGCCTCCGCGCTGGCTGCAATCTGGCGATCAATGCAGTATTGAGGTCGAAGCCATAGGAAAACTGGAAAATCCAGTTGCTTCATAACAGGAAGTTTTCTTTTGAGGGGGGAAGATATTCCAGTGAGTTCTCACCCTCGTAGTTAATTCGTCTTCAGGACTTCAATAAAGGCTTCCTGCGGGATGTTGACTTGGCCGATGGCCTTCATCCGCTTTTTTCCCT
>VFSW01011261.1_pt1 | contig 12589 bp, 18 predicted proteins | sample 5358111 | NCBI WGS metagenome assembly VFSW01 (sample SAMN11554181, study PRJNA540505) | mine drainage metagenome | isolation source: sediment from site ElyBrook_90M | place: USA: Ely Copper Mine, Vershire, VT | collected 2017
GGGTACAGATCGTAGAGGGCTGTATCGTTAGTGCGTGTAGGCATAGAAAAAGGCCCATCCTCTTTGAGAATGGACCTGATAGGCATATGCCTGGGTCTACTATGTATATTCTGTTACGTCAAGCATAGCATACAGGCATCAATTGTGCAAGGGATGGATGGGCTAATTAATGAGAAGACCTGATAAAGGCGAACGCCAGGGCAATACCCATGCCCTGGCGTTCTTTGTCTCTTAGCGAGTGCGACAGACTCGAGAGATTGCCCTATCCACACGAAACGGCGTCGGTTGGGTGCTGTTTGACGCTCGCTCAGTTGGCCGCTACTGTATCTCCCAGCGAAAAATGGGAGAGCGGGACTCGAACCCGCGCCTGCGAGATACTCACCCGGATTGAACCGTCCTTGTGGGAGGCAGGTGATTAAGTCTGGAGTAATAATCTCAGGTTTCGTCTCAGATTACGCTTCAATCTCAATCTGTACTCCGTCATGCAGTATAGCCTATCCGAAAATGTAATGCAAGACGGGGTCGCCTGTCTGTTGCTGCATGGCCTCATGACGGTTCGCCTCTTCACGCGCAAACTTGACCGCCCGTTGCAGCTTTTCGATACGCTCAATGAGCGCGTTTACATCGTCGGCTGGCATCGCACCGGAATAGTGAATCGTCTTCCATCGGCCCTCTGGCACGTCCTCATCCCACACGATAAATTGCGGCGGGTGATGCTGATTGCCCTCAAAGGCGGCTTTCGATTTCTTATCTTTCTTGGAGCGGATCGTCTCAACGGGCGGCGTCGCCCAGCATCCTTGCGCGGTATCATGGCTCCACTCTTCAGCGGCGTCCAGGATAGGAATTTTCTTCACGAATGCCAGCAGTTCTACACACTGCTTTTCCAGAAAGAGCAGGTGCGTCGCAGGCACCTTTTCTACCAGGACTTTTTCATCGACGACAAGATCGGCTTTCGCCAGGCAGTTCGTCCAGTCCTTTGTGGCAATAACATCAAAGAGGTTGGTCAGTTGCGCCTGCACGCCTCTGAGGACGTGCGTCGCTTTGACCTGGACGCGCGTCGATTCGGGCGGCAATACGAGACCCTTGTCTTCCAGCGGGGTATATGCGCGTGCGATGCCAGTCAGCAATCCCTTGTTGCTGAGAAGCCCCTGCGCCTTTGCGAGTTCTTGCGCGGCTTTGTCTTTTACATCCTTTTCAACAGCGATCACCTGGCTGAGGTGAGATGTCATAGTTCCTTGTCCTCCATACGATTAAAATTGACGGGGATACCGTCATTCATTCTATCATTGCGGTCAATCACACATCCTGATGGACGCCTGTCTCTTCACCTACTTCTTCTACCAGCACGCGCAATTCCTCCCACATCTTCTCCAACTTGCGCCGCGTGATGCGATGGATACTTTTACAGGATTTACAGCGAATCTCGATGCTGTCCTCAGACGGATTCGCCCCGCCACTGACAATACGGCAAATCGGGCGTTGCCAGATATTGCACAGCATGGCCTCAAAGCGTTGCGCGTGAACGGGTTCACTCATCTCTTGCTACTCCTTACACTGGCATCGCTTGAGAAACGGCCCTAGCGCGTCCAGCATCGCTGCGATCTCAGGATTGGCGCGACTGATGGTGATCTCGCGCAGCAAGAAGCAGCGTGTACACTGCCGGTACAGGCCATTGGCGTAGTCCTCATCTGATGATTTGCCTTGTACCGTCACGATGGTGGGGACTATCCTGTCTTCATCGCGCGCCTCATCCGCCAATCGCCTCAATCCATCGCGTACATGCGGCGCACTGAACGTCTCTTCCCATGCGCGTTGATCTTCCATGTCGAGCAGCAGCGCGGCGTGAACTTCCTTGCGCACAATGGCGGCTATCCGCTCCATGTCAGCGCCGGTAATCCTAAATTGAGGCGGTATGAATTGCGGCCCATTTGATGGGAACGTAATACGATGAGAACCGCGTCTATTCATCTCTGCAAGGGATTGCCAGAGCGCATCGTCCGTTCTACTCGAAGTATCGCCCTCTTCATACTTCTGCCAGTGTATTTCCCTGTCGCTCACTTTCCGCCTCCATGCTCTAGAATACCGGCATAATTGCGCAAGAACTCATGCACAAGCAGCAACGTCTCCAATGGCGATTTGCCCATTGACACGCACAGGCCGTTTATCGCGTCTTCTACGGCTTGTGCGTGGTGTTCATGGGCAAGCGTCGATAACATGCGCAAGTCGGCAAGCACCTTGTCCATCACGAACTCATAAAGCATGGTGCGCTCTGTCATGGACGCACGTATTGCAGCGTTGTACAAGGCTTCATGCGGGTCTATTTTCAGTTTGGTTGGTGCTTCGATTCCAGCCTGTCGCCTCATCCGATTGACAAACTGGCGACTACAGCCAATGTGCGCGCCGATGTCAGCGTCGCTCATCTCAGGATGGACAGCGAGCGTTGCTAGCACCTGCTCTTTGTGGCGTGTCTCTTCTTGTTTGTGCCGTTCTCGTGTTTGCTGCTCAGTGACGGTCATGACTTCACCTCCATCAGTTCGCGATTCTCCCAGATGTTACCGATCACCTCTTCCCACTTCGAGCAGGTAAAATCAGGCAAGTGGCGTATATCTTCGATAGTGGCGGTTTTCTCTACCAACCCCCAGCTTGTGTTGTCAAGGTATCGCACAATATCGCCCTCGTATATCTCTTTGTCGTTACGATCTTGCAAGCCTGTACACTGCATCAGCACGATCTCATCCCATGCCCAGAAGTCCCTCGCCGCCTCATGCTCTCCTGTGTTGAAGTCAACCGAGGCTTTCCCCCAGACTTCGACGCCGCCTGGTTCCGGGTCAAGTTCGATTGCTAAGACCTGCTGCATCTTTTTGAGCGTCTTGTGATAGGCGCGGTATTTGGTGTTGCTCACGACTTTACACCTCGCTAAAGTCAGCAACTTTGCCAGCCGACTTCTTGACAAGATATTCATCGCTCACGTATTTGAGGATAACCCGCCCCGTCTTCGGGTGCGTGCACTCATGGACAGGGCGCACTACCACACCTTCACGGATGTGAGACGCGCCGCCAATCGTGGTATTGCCTGCACTCAACTGCTTGATAGCGTTCAAGTCGTAGGGGAGTGTTGCCAGTATCGGCGCGGTTGTGACGCCGTATTGCTTGCACATATCAGAGGCACTCTCCCAGTCCAGATACCTGCCATCACAGAAGATATCAAACAGGCGAAACTCTACCTTCCCTTGCGCAACGCCATACGTAAACGAGTTCACACCAGGGCCGTACACCTCGCCAAAGAGGATAACCTGACGGTAGATATTGCCTAGTGCGTGAAGCAGCTCCTTGACACCTGAAACGTGTGTATAGGCATACCAGTAGAGTGATAGCTTCCTATCCTCATCAGTTGGTTTGCGTCGCTGAACACGCATTGAACCGCAGATCACCTGACCGTCAATCAGTCCAACCCGGCAATTCGTCCCGTCGATCTTCTCACTGATGACAAGCGGTTCCCCTGGCACAAGCACGTCAGGGAAGGTGCGCAAGTTCTCAATGTCGGTATAGCGGATAAAAAGCGGGTGTTCCGGTTCACCATCGTTGCCGGTCATACGGACGGGCGGTTCGTACTTCAAAATGCCGTAATACTCTGCCACATTCTCTCCTACAGGCCAGTCTTCATCGGGCGGAATCGTCAGTCCGAAACTGGGTTCACCCCGTAGTCTGATAGCGCGCACACGGCCTTTTGAGAGATAGTTCACTACATTAAGGCGTTCTGCTAATTCAGAGGGTAAGACTGAATCTGGCGGTGCATAGACAATCTTATCCCCTACTTTGTATTCCTGTTTCCTTACGACTATCTGCCACCCCAATATTTTGGCTAATTCAAGATTATCTGAATTGACATGTGGCGTTAATTCTTCAATAACTGCCACAGAAACTACAATGCTACTCACGGCTTTGGCCTCCTTCCAGTTATTTTTCCGCTATTCCTCCTAACGAACATGCCCGACTAACCACGCGACCAGCACAATCAGCGTGATGTCGAGCAACACCGTAAGCGACGCGACGCCGATAGCCACCAGTGCCAGGAAACGCGCTTCTGTCACTGACTGTGCGTGCTTGACGTACAAATCATTGAGGTTGTTGCCTGTCCTCTCAGTTGCCGTCTCAATCCATACCAGGCGGTCTACAATCAGACTGGCAAGCGTCGGTTTGGGCGGCTGTGCGCCAGTCGTGTCGATGGCTGGGAGGTGTTGGGTATCGTGTGGGTCGGTCATACTGTCACCTCACTGTAAAATGGGGCGCGCACGCCTGCATTATGTTCTTCTGCGCCACGGAGGGCGAATTCGATACGTTTGCGCGGCTGGACATCAGGCGTGGCATACAGCACCCCTAACGCCACATCATAGCCGCTGCCAATCGCATCATAGCCGCAGAGGGCTTCTGCCACCTGATAATCGCTATACAGGCAGAACAAGCGTCCGCGCACTCCTACCAGGAATTGCCCGCCCGACTCTTGCTCATTGTCCTTGCGCGCATAGCCGCCACTCTTGAAGCACTCACGGATGGCATCGACAAAAGACGTTGCCATGTAGGTTTCCAGGTCGGTGTCATCGGCTATCACTGGCGGTGTGAAGGCATGATGAAGCAGTTGTATCATCCGAAAACTACTGGCTCCGCCGATCACGAACTCGCCATTGCTGAAGACCTTGCGATCTTTACGAATCATCAGCGATAAGCCGCCAACACCCGCGCTATCCCCGCCGATGTATACTTTTTTATCCTCATCGACTAAGCCGACAATACAGGTCATACCAGCCCTCCCGCCTGTTGTATGGCTGTGATAGCCTTGTGAAGCATGGTCGGTTTGATAAAGTAGTAACAATGCAAACCAGCCTTGCGAAAATCTACTATACCAGCGTCGCGCAAGATGCGCAGATGATGCGAAATAGTAGGCTGTTCAAGCTCAAACACCTCAACTATCTCAAATACGCTGATATCGCCGCTATGCCGATGGAGCAGGCTGATAATGCGGAGGCGCGTTTCATCTGCCAGGGCTTTGAGCAGCCGCGCCTGTTGCCGCGCATCGTCTTCTGAGAGCGGCGGCGCGGGCGTGGCGGCGCGATGAGGGAGCGCGCGAAGCTGTGCTGTTGTAGTCATCGGGGTGTCCTCCTTGTTCATGTGTCCTCTATCTAGTGTACTAAAAGCCAGTGTCACCGCATCTACTTGCGCCTGTGTCAACAGGTTTGGCGATTCGATACACCCTGAAATGCCTGTACATTCCCTGGCCTCATCAGAAAACAGGGTATAGGTAAGATTGAATTGCTCAGGAAGCCTATCAAACTGACGTTGTGTATGTTCCATGCCCATGCAGTCACCTCGCTTTTCATTGCAATACAAAGGCGTCACGAGGTTGGGAGATCATACTTTCACCATCGCTATCTCGAATCGCCCGAAAATCACGCTCCCGTGCGGGATCCAATCGGCCTGATAGACGTTGATGATGCGTCCGGTGGTCTGGTTGATATACGCCGTTATAGATGCCTGCTTGTACTCCTTTTCAGTCATGTCCCACGGGAAAGTTGCGTGATACGTAGTATCCGCTTTGACCTCATGCTCAAATTCCTTGAAGTCCTCTGGTGAGAGTATCAGGAACGCAGGGTCATAGTGATAGTCCAGGTAGAGTCCCCCACAGGCAGCAGCAATGCTAGACATGGAAACGGTGATGCCTTGAATACTGTAACTCTCCTGTCGTGCAGGTTGGATATGAAGCATCATACGTGTACCTCTTCCCTTTCTTTAGCAGGCTCTAGCGAACATTGGCAGTGGTCATGGCAGGATGGGATGCGATGACCCGATGGGAACGGGACACCTACCTCGTGAGTAACGCCGTCGTTGGGAGTGCAAATAGCACAGACGCCCGTAGTGGATACGTGCGTGTGCCACGTAAAGCGTTGTACGCCCCTGGCGCGCCATGCCTGTAATTGCTCTTCCGTATCATCCGGTTCCCAGATGTCCTTTTTCGCGTCGTAGACAAGCAGAGGTTGCGCGCCAATTATCTCGCTCTCAAGCGGCGGCGGCGCTTGCATCTGCTTTGCGCGGGCAAAGACTGATTTCACGCCGACGACGCTGTCGCACAACTCCAACTCATCGCTTATCCACTCATGGACGGGCGCGGGAATGACATCCGTCGTAAAGGAGCGAAAGGCTTTGCCCGCTTTGACATCAGCTATGGCGCGTTCTCTCCAACGACGGTATTCAGCGTCGGAGAGCCTGCTGTCAAGTGCGGTGTGGAGATCAGCCCGCAGCGCCACAGGCTGTGTAACACGAGGCCCCTCTTCTCCGGCGGCAATCTGGCTATCTCCTCGTCCAACGTCTCTTGCAGCATTTCTCCACATGTTCTGGTGTCTTTCTGTGTCTTGCGATGACTCCTGCTCATCTGTACACACCTCCTGTTCCAGTTCGTCCAGCCACGCCTCATCGTCCTCGTCCTCACTGTCCTCATCGTCGTCCACTGCCAGCGCGCGCACAATGCCCGCTTTGAGCGCGGCTTGCATCGTGCCAAACAGGGTCTGCATAGCGCCCACCGCGCGCGCGTTATGACCGCCAGAGAGCGCCACTGTTTGCGAGACAACGGTACTCATAGCCGCACTCACATCCGTGCCTGCTGAGAGTCCTTGCGCGATCTGCGTAAAGGCGTGCGCGATCTGCTGCGCGGCGTTCTGCTGCACAGATGTACGCGCACGCGCGGCAAGGGCGGCATAGCGCGCAGCCAATCGCTGCATACGCGCAACTAGTTTCGCTTTGGAGACCGTCTTGCCCTTGTGATGGCCGTGATGCCCGGTAGGAGTTGGCGTCGCAGGTGGTGTGCCGCCCGTCGCGCCAAAACGCCCGCCCGCGCCGTGTACCGGGTCAAGACGTGCCACCGTCTCTCTCTCTCCCAGCAACCGCTCTACACGCGCGAGCATAGCCGTCACGCGCTCAAGCATTAGAGACTCTGTGCTGCTACGCGCCGCCTGGGATGCGGGCGTACTGGCGCTCTTCTCCGCCGCGCTCATGGCCGATTCCAGATTGCTTGCAGTTGTATCGCTATTGCCCTGCCCGGGTGCTTGTTGTGACGTAGGTTGGGGTTGGGGCGGTTGCGCGGCCTGTTGCAGTCCAGCCAGTTGCGCGGCATCCGATGCGCTGCGAAAGTCGGAGCCTTCCTCGTAGTTCGCCAGGGGCGTCACGCCGTCTTTGGTTATCAGGAGCGGGCCGGTTTCGGGGATACCGGGGAACTTCATGCGGCGCGCAATGCCAGCCGGGGAGATGGCCCCGACGGTGGCGAACTGCGAGTAGGCGGCGGCCTGCGTTTGTAAATCCTCGGTCTCTTCATAGCCGCCAAACGTCACGACAAAGCGGTCGTCATGGAAAGCGGCGGAGAGGATGCGCGTAAAGAGCGAGGCATAGACGGCGACAAGCGGCTCTAATGTGCGGCGATACATCATGTTTTGCTGCGAGTCGCCGCTGCTCTTGTGGATGTCCTCGGTAAAGCCAATATCACCCATTGAGAGGCCGTAGGAGGCGACCGCTACGTTGAGCAGGAATTCGTCGAACTCGGTCAGGTGACCGTTCTGTTCGTACTGGTCAAACTGCGTGTACTTCATGCCGGGCTGCGTGAACTTGATACGGACTTGCTGCTGTTGATTGCCGGCAATCAGGGCGTTCCATGCCTGCTCGTAGGCATCGATCTGGTCAGGCGTCCACATGCTCGAATCAGGCACTTCTATCATGCCCTGCGGGATATTGCCGTCCGTGAACCAGGCCAGGTCTTTCTGCTCTTTCCTGAGAGCCTGGTTGACGCGCGTCATGATGCGCTCAATGCGCGAGAAGCCGTAGGGGGTAAAGGCGCGCGGCGATTCGCGGTAGTACAGCATCTGGTCGCGCGTGAACTCCGGGCCGGGGATGCCATACGGGTATTGCTGGAAGGCCGTGTAGGGCGGCAGTGGTAACGTACCGCGCTCGGTCACTATGGGCTTGATGGTCGTTCCGTCGATAATTTGTAGGCCGTAGAGACTCCCGCCCCGGCTCTGCTGCCTGTAGAGCGCCAGCGCGTCAATTTGCGTTTGTTCTGTCCATGCCATCCTGAGCCAACTGTGAATATCCATTTGCTGGTCAGGGTCTGGCATCTCAACAAACGCCTGCCACTTCTTGATCTCGGTCGGGTAGTCTTTCTCCGACGCGCCGCTCTCTGCCAGGTCTTTCCTGAGCGTGATGTGTGGCGTCAGTTTGGGGATCATGTCCAGGATGACGCGCTCGCATAGGGAGACCCCCTCGTAGAGTTGCGCGAATGATCGTAACTGCGCAAATGAGGGCGTGTCCCTGTTCCCAAGCGTGCGGTCGTTCGGGTTGATGTTGATCGCTACAGGCACGTTAAACGTGCGCGGCCCCATCTTAGGGATGACACCCTCGTAGGGTATGAGTGGCGAACCAGGGGCGAAGTCTTTGGCCTGATTTTTCTGCGGGGCCATGTTTTGCAGCATCTGTGCCAATATGCTGGCAGGGATGGTCACAGAGGTATTCCCGCCGCCGTAGGCATTACCCTGTATGCCCAACGAATTGTACGCCCGTCCCGTCTGATAGGCGCGTTCTAGCGTCGCGGCTTTGGCGCGTTGGCGTTGTTTATTGCGACTCATTGGCATCTATCCTTAATCCGTCACATGGACGGTGAAAGGTTCAGTAAGTTGAGGTGTACCCCTCAGTATCGCCTGCTCTGCCTGCTCTTCCCTTCGTTCCATCTTGTGTATGCGCTTCATGCCCGCCCGGCGCGCTGCTACAATACGACGCCGCACACACTTCCTGATGGCATAGTCGGGAAGCGGATGCGCATGATAGAGACGCCCGACGCGCTCCCAGTGGATGAGGCGTTTGCGCATACGGGGCGAGATGAAGATGTAGCCACGGTCTGAATAGGCATCATTGCGCATGGTCTCAAACATGGCATTGATATCTGCCAGGGTGAGTACCCCGCTTTGCTCTGTTGGCGGACTGGACATGAGGGATGTTAGCCCGTCAAATGTGCTCATGCTCGCATTCCTCCCCGTTGTTGTGCTAACTGGACGCGCTGTTGCAGGGCGGCAATGTGTTCCCGCGCATCGACAGTCAAGAACAGTTGCTCCATCGCCCCGCTTGAGGCATCGACTGGGTCGTCATGTACTTTTGCGCTAGGAAACGGCTCAAGAAAGCCGAAATAGCCGCTATTCCAGTGCGCCCTGAGCACCGCGACATTGCCCGCCTCTGCTTGCGAACTGAACGTATTGGCGCGTACTTCCTTTGAGCCAGTAGAACGCACACCATGTGCTTCATAGCCCTCTAGCACGCGCACCCTGAAGTTAAAGGTGTTGCTCTTGCCAGACGCGCCGCCCTCTTCCTCAAAGTAAATCGGGCAGGCGCGCCCATCTTGTGACGCTATATTCTTGACCATCTCTTCTACTTTGCCCGGTGAATGCCTGTCCCATGTGGCGTCGAGTACGACATAGCGCGGGAATGCGCCCGGCTTGCGCCTCCCTAGTTTCACGCTTGCCGTATAGTCCGGGCCGTCGCGCTGGCTATTGGCTGGCGTTTCCTCGGTCGCGGCAAAGTCCCAGTAGCGCACGACTTTCTCTATGTCGTCTGGAATGCTGTCCAGCACCGGAAACCAGTACTTCTTAAACTTTGTGCCGCCCTCATGCCGTATCGTCCAGTTCTTGTTGAGCAAGCGTTCACGTTCGACAAGCGGCAGGGCTTTTAGATTTGCCAGATAGCCGGGGTCGCGCTTGAGCAGTGCTGGATTATCATGTACATCCGCCTCAATAAAGGTCATAGACTTGGAATCGGGGTGCGTTTCACCCTCTTCCAGCCAGCGCAATTGTCCATCTTCCCGTACAAAGCACCGTATCTCTCCGCTCTTTGCCGGGTTGGGATAGGTTTCATCCACCCAGGGCGCGAGAAACCGCTTGACCCATGAATCAGCATCAGGGTTCGTTGTGCCGCGCATACGGGGCTTGACGCCGCACGTTGAGCGGTTACGCGAGAGCATGTAAAAGAACTGTGATTCGAGAAAATGGGTCAGTTCATCCCAGCCGATGTAGGGAATTTGCGACCCTTGCCACGCTTCCTTATCCGTCTCTAGTTGCATGTGCGAGAAGCGGATGCGCGTCTTATATTTCAGCCATGAGTAGGATAAGAACTTCTGGTTGGGCTTGCCCTTCGCCAGTGAATATAGGCTACTGGCCTCATCCCAGAGTCCGCCCTGGTTGGTGATCTGGGGTGACTCGCGGCGAAAAATGACCGCGCCAAAGCCCTCTACCGGCTCAAGAGCGGCGTAACGCAACGCATCAAGCAAAAGTGCATAGCTTTTGCGTCAGCCGCCGCCTGCAGCTCCCCCATAGATCACGATGTCCGCGACGGTAGACAGGAACCGCTCTTGCGGTCCTGGTTGCGCGCGTATTTCTATGACTTCTTGTGGAGAATCAAGTGCAGTTGGCATTGGCATCACCCCCTTTTCCTTTCATTAGCCCGTATAGCCCTCTTCATGCTCAAGTTTGGGTAGGTAGAAAATCACTTGCGCGCCGCCTGTTGCGAGCGGTCCCCCGTCTTGCCCCGTCAGTTCTGACCGCTCAGTCGGCGCGCCCCGCGCTAACCGCTCAATATCAGTTGCCAGTTTCAACAACATCACCGCCGCCTGACTGCCAAACTTCTCAGCTTTGATAAGCCGTTCGATTTGATCGATGGCCCTTTTTTGCTGCGTTGTGCCTATCAGCGCATGGCGCTCGTTCATCTGGGAGATGGCATCTTGCTGCTTGCGCTGCTTGATCGCCGCTTGTTCAGCATCATGCATCTTGACACGTTCAACCCAGTTATGCGCAGATGACCATATCTCCAATTGCCGCAAATTTGCCGCAGGCCTGCCGTTTGTGAGTAGCCAACTCTTTGCAAGCTTTGCCAAACTGCGATCCTCAAGAATGCAGTACTCGTGAAAGGCTTGCGCTGCTTTGGACGTTTCACGCGCAGGATGTTCAGGCATGTCCCGGCTCCTTGACTAACTGCAAAAACTCCATACGAGCGTTACTACTCTCTCGAAATATCCCGCGCGTGATGGATGAGGTCATAAGCCCCGGTGTGCGTATGCCGCGCATCTCCATACACAAATGCCGCCCTTTTGCCAGCACTGCCACATCATTCGTCCCGACAATCTGCGCTACCTCGTCAGCGATCTGGTGACATAATCGCTCTTGCAACTGCAAGCGATGGGCATAGTCGAATGTACCTCCACCTGTACGCATCACGTTACTCATCGTCGCACTCCCCCTCTTCTTCGGGTTCTGGTTCATCCTCGGTCAGCGTAAACTGCTTCACCATCTTAACCGAGGACGCCCCGTGTATCTCAGCGTAGCGGTCTAGCACATGCCCGGCGATGTAGGTATCAGGCTGTACCATGACCAGCGTGTGACTATCAGCTTTCTTGGAGAGTGGCACCAGTGGGCCAGCAAAGGGCAGAAATAAGCATGTATCGTCTTTGAGGTATTGTGTCCAGATTGTCCAGTCCTTGAAGACGTGGGCGCAAATGAGGAAGTGTTTTCCAAGTGACCAGACCTCGCCAGTATGTACCTGGTGGGTCGGATCGGCTATGGTCACATTCAACAGAGCAAGAAGACTACCCGCTTCATGCTCTTGCTGCTCATCTTCTTTATTATCGCCAAAGCCCTCGCCAAGTAACTCATCTCCCAGACTCTCCAGCATCTGCCTCAGTGACTTCTCATCGCTCCCCAACGTCGCCAGATCGAAGCCCGCGTCTGCCTGTTCCTGTAAAAGCGCGGCGAGCAAATTATCATCAGGCTCTGCTTTCCTGCTCAACTCATTATCACTGACCATATAGCCCTTCGCATCAAGGATTGACCAGGACGCCGGGGCTATGGCTATGGCCCACGCGTTGAGATGCGCGTACTTTGCCGGGTTCTCGCGGTAGAGTTCTTTTGCCGCTTCCGTGATGCCATGTCCGGCGAGCAAGATATACGACTCTTCCCCCGCGACCTGCTGGGCGACAACCGGCTTGACCTGTTTGTAACGCATCAACGATGCTTTGAGGTCAGCAATTTGCGCTTGCGGGTGTGAATTATAGTTGTGCGGCGATGCTGTAAGGGCATCAAGTGGCACGCGCTTAAACTGGACATCATTGCTCATTCCCTACTCACCTCCATGTACATGTACATGTTTCGCCTCAATGTGATGGAGCATCTTATGCGCGCGCCACGTCCAGCACCCACAGACACAGCGAAACGGATTGAGCAGGCGATAGACTGTCAATGCAATAAGCAAAAGCGTCCCGATGCCAGTGATAAGTTCATACGTCGCCGTGTCCATACGTTATCTCCCCATCTTCGCTGCATACACTCTGCTTCTCGCTCGCTTCATGCCCTCATCCACGCTCACATCCATCTGCACAACACGCCCTGACGGGGTGACATGCCAGCACAGCGAGCGGTGACGTAGGGCATACAGCAGGCGCGTGAACAGGGTGAGGCGGTTTGCGCGCAGGCGTGAAAGGAGATGGGCGTCAAGTCGCGCAAAGCAACTGCTAGCAAAA
>VFSW01011262.1_pt1 | contig 12588 bp, 7 predicted proteins | sample 5358111 | NCBI WGS metagenome assembly VFSW01 (sample SAMN11554181, study PRJNA540505) | mine drainage metagenome | isolation source: sediment from site ElyBrook_90M | place: USA: Ely Copper Mine, Vershire, VT | collected 2017
CCTTGACGCTGCTTTGCAGTCGCAATACAGTCAACTTAACCGGAGAATCTGCTTGGAAAACCTGGTCGGGAAGAGCATCCTGCATTACAGCATCGTAAAAAAGCTGGGCGCCGGCGGCATGGGCGTAGTGTACGAGGCGGACGATTCCCGGCTGGGCCGCCGCGTCGCGCTCAAATTCCTGCCGCGCGAACTGGAGAACGATCCCACGGCCTTGCAGCGCTTTCAGCAGGAAGCGCGTGCCGCCTCGGCGCTCAATCATCCCAACATTTGCACCATTTATGCCATCGAGGAGTGCAAAGGCCAGCACTTCATCGCGATGGAGCTGCTCGAGGGCGAAAGCCTCGACCAGAGGATCGACGGACATCCGCTGCCGCTGGAGAAGATTCTCGACATCGGCATTCAGATCACCGACGCGCTGGATGTGGCGCACGCCAAGGGCATCGTGCACCGCGATCTGAAGCCGGCGAACATCTTCCTCACCAGTCGCGGGCAAGCCAAGATTCTCGACTTCGGCCTGGCGAAACTGACCTACGACCGTCGCGCGGCGATGGAAACCATAGGCGAGAACGCGCCGGCCGTCGCACCTTCGATGCTCACGTCGCCAGGTATGGCGGTGGGCACCGTTGCCTACATGTCGCCCGAGCAGGCGCGCGGCGAGCAACTGGACGGGCGCAGCGATTTATTCTCTCTGGGAACCATCGTCTACGAAATGGCAACGGGGAAAATTCCGTTTGACGGCAATACTTCAGCCGTCATTTTTCAGGGAATACTGGATCGCAATCCGCGTCCGCCGGCAGAACTGAATCCGGCGCTCCCCCCGAGGCTGGAAGAGATCATCGACAAGGCGCTGGAAAAGGACCGCGACCTGCGCTACCAGAGCGCGGCCGAGATGCGCGCCGATCTGAAGCGCTTAAAACGCGACAGCTCAAGCCGCAGTTCGCGCGCGACGGCGGTTGCTGCTTCGACCGTCACGGTCCGGGGCGGCGTGGCCGATCGTGGCGCCCGCGAAACTCCCGCCGACGCCGCCCGCCGGCGCGGCAGTGGTCTCAACATCATCCTTGCCATCAGCCTGGTCATGGTCGGCGCCGGGGTTTACGGCCTCTATACGCGCTTTGCCCGGTGGCGCGGCGATATCGGCCCCATTCCCTTCCAGAGCATGAGCATGGAGAAGCTGACCAACTCCGGCCACGTGCTGTTGGCAACCATCTCGCCCGACGGCAAGTACGTGGTCAACGTGGTGGACGAAGGAGAAGGGCAGCAGAGCCTGTGGATGCGCCACGTGGCCACCGGCAGCAACGCCCAGATCATGCCCGCCGCGGAGGTGAACTACCGCGGCCTGACCTTCTCCCCCGACGGTGACTTTCTCTACTTTGTGCGTGGCGATCCGCGGCATCCCGGCCTCGGCTTTCTCTACCAGATTCCGGTGCTGGGCGGCACGACGCGCAAGCTGGTCGATGACGTTGATAGCGCAGTCAGCTTCTCGCCCGACGGGCATGAGATGGTCTACCTGCGCGACAGCTCCGCCGATGCCAGCTCGAGCCTGATCATCGCCCACGCCGACGGCACCGCTGAACGCGTGCTGTCCAAGCTCCCGCTGCCGGGATATTCCGATCCAGCCTGGTCGCCGGATGGCAAGAGGATCGCCGCCAGTGTGCTCGATCCCGGCAACCGCAATTTGGGTGCGCTGGTGCTGCTCAACCCGGAGAACGGCAAAGAAAAGACGGTTTACGCCGGATCCGCCGTCCTGCAAAAGCCGACGTGGATGCCAGACAATAAGCACCTCGTGCTCATCTTCCATGACGTCTCCAGCGATTGGAACGGCCAGGTAGGGGAGATCGCTATCGCAGCCGGGAAACTGCATCGCATCACCAACGATCTCAGTTCCTACAGCAATCTCACGCTCGGCGTCACCAAGGATGGCAAGCAACTGGTCGCCATCCAGATCACGCCGCTGGCCGGGATTTACACCATGAGCGCCGAGGCCAATAGCAGCGCCGCTCCCAAGGAGATCGATAGTCACGGCGATATCGGAGTAGGCTGGCTGCCGGATGGCCGCCTGGTCACGCTGGATTATGACGGCCATGTCGCCATGATGAACGCCGATGGCAGCAATCGCGGCATTCTCTTGGACGAACATCTGCCGCTCTCCGGCCTTTCGGTTTGTCCCGATGGCGACAGCGCGCTGTTTTCCATGCCCAACAAGCAAACCAAGGCAATCAACATCTGGCGGCTGGATTTGCAGAGCGGCTCGATTACCAAGCTGACCAACGGAAACATCGACCAGAACGCCGCCTGCTCGCCGGACAGCAAGTCGTTCCTCTATATCAGCATCGATAAGGGGAAAAGGCTGCTGATGGAGATGCCGATGAGCGGGGGTGCACCCCGCCAAATCGGCGACCGGGTAACGGATTTCGGCGTTTTCTCGCCCGACGGCCAGCAGGTCGCCGCGCTGACCTCGGAAGGCGCCGGCATTCGCTTCCGGACCATGATCGCCATCATTCCCGTGCAGGGCGGGTTGCCGGTGAAGCTTTTTCCTCCGGCGCTGGCCATCTCCAACTTCTTCCAGTATGCGGCCGACGGACAGTCGTTGTATTATCCCGTCACCGCCAAGGGCGTCTCCAACATTGTCATGCAGCCGATTGACAGCAAGACCATCACGCCGGTGACCGACTTCCACGAGCTGACCATCTACGGCTACAGCTACGATTGGAAGAACAAGCGGCTGGCGCTGGCGCGGGGACGCAACAATACCGACGTTGTCCTGCTGACGCAGCAGCAGGCGCAGCAGTAAAGGGGAGACCGATGTTCTGCGCAATGTGTGGTCGACAATCTGAGCCGGAGGACCGGTTCTGCGTCTATTGCGGCGCGCCGATCCGGCGAGATCGGCAAGGAGGTGCGGCTGGCGCGGCCAGCACGGTCCTTGCCACGGGAGCGCCAATTGCGCCCGTTACGTCAATTGCCGCGCAGCAGCCGCTGATGCCGGCTCCAACGCCTGAGCCTGTTGCTCGTGCGGCGTCCGCTCCGGATCGGTCGCCCCAAGTATCCGCTCCAGCGCCCGAGCCTGTCGCTCATGCCGCCTCAACGGCAGACCTTCTGCCATCCCCAGCCGTTCCCGCACCGGAGCCGCTCGCCCATGCCGCTTCGACGCTGGATCTGCGGCCGCCCGTGCCGGCTCCCGTGCGACAATCAACGGCTTCCGCCGTACGGACCGAGCCGATACAGCAGCCGCCGGCCGTCGCCACGGAATACCTAGCTCCGCCAGTGGAAGAAGCCAGCGACGCCGAGGCTATGCCCATCGCTGATTCGGTTGCCGGATTCGCGCAGGTGCCCGACATCCCCATCATGGCAAGCCCCGCTTCCACTGCGTTGGCGGAGGAGCCCGGCGCGCCTGAAATGGCCGGCCCTGCCGCTATTCCTGACATTGCGCCGGCCCAGCCCAGCCCAGCACCGCGCAAGCCGGTGAAGCCCGCCGAGGTGCTTTACGATTCCTGTGGCATGGAATTGGTGGCGGACATGCCATCACTGAATCTCGGCCCGGCGAGTATTCCCACTCCCTCTTTTGGCGGCTATGCCTCCGGCGGCAAGGCTGCGCCCGTCGACCGCGCTGAGCAGGCATTCAACCGTCCTAAGCCCAAGCAAGAGGCGGCGCAGGCCCCAGACAGAGTTCCTCGCCGCAAGTCGCGTTTGCCTGTGCTGGAAATTTTGGTGGCTGTGCTGCTGATCGGCGGCGCAGCCGTGGCAATCTGGATCCTGCACTCCTCGATGCCGGCAAAGAGCGCCGCTGCGCCTGCTGCATCAACAGTTGCTATAACTATCTCGCCGGAGAGCGCGGAGGTCGCCGCGGGAAAGGCCTTCGACTTCGCCGCCACCGTTTCCGGCACAGACGATGCCCGCGTGACCTGGACGGTCCAGGAAGGCGACGAGGGCGGGCGCGTCGTCACCCACGGCGCCAAAGCCGAAGGCGGCACCGTGTCGTCGATGGCGGTCTACGTCGCGCCGCACAAGCCGGGAACTTACCACCTGCTAGCGGCCAGCGACGCCGACCCGCAAAAATCCGCGCAAGCCGAGATCACGGTCACCAAGGCGGCTCGCAAGTAGTGGCGTACATGCTGGCAAATTGGCGGGCTCTGCATTTTTAAGAGGAATGGCGTGCTTTGCGTGCAGAATGGCGCGTTTTGCATATTCAAACAGAATCCGGAAAGAAAAAGGGCCAGGAGCGAACCCCCGGGCCCTTGCGTACATTGCTGATCAGATCAGAACTACAAGCCGATTCTGCGGCGAACAAACCCGGCCAGTCCAAGGACTCCCGTTCCAAGCAGTAGCAGGCTGCTGGGCTCAGGAACGGTCCCGCTGCTGGCGTAGAGCGTGAAGGCCTCTCCCCCGTACCCGCAACCACCTTGCTCGACTCCGCCTACCGCGAAGTAGCAAGATGCTACACCGTTGTTCATGTCCCATGCGACAAACTGGTCGCCACCGCTGTCATTGCCGTTGCCCAAGCTCAGGTAATAGGTGTTGCCGGCCGTGAGCGTGCCTGACAAACCAGTCACCGTGATCTCGTAAATGTCCCAGGAACCAGTGGTCATCAAGTAGTCGGGCTGGAGACTAGAGCTGGTGCCGCTGGCGATGTCTCCGGCAAAGGCCGAGGTGCCGAGCCACCAGCTAACCGTTGTTGGAGTTTCGCCCGTCGGTACCCACAGGCCGGCCACGAAATAGTTCGCGATGCCGGAGCCGGTTGCGACGAACCCATCAGAAATCGACTGGCCATACGGGCCAGGATTGGGTCCGTCAATAAATAATCCGGCGATAGTGCCATTTGTCGGCCCATCGTCAAAGAGAATTTGCTGTGCTAGGACGGTGCTGGTTAACGCCAGACAGAGGATAGCAAGCAAGGGAATGGTTAGACGCAGTCTCATGCTTTCCTCCAAAGAACCCTAAGCGGTAGAAGTGTTGTTGCTCGGAGGCACGCAAACTGCTTTCGGCCTCCCCCCCACATCTTTTGCCCCGAAGGGGTGACCTTATCGCGAGTTGACTTATGGGAAAAACCCTATGTCAAAGTTCGTAGCAATTGCCGAACCGCGTCATCGATTTGGAAACAAAGGCCTGATGCATTGCCATGATGCATGGCTTTGCACTGTGTGGGAAAAGCTATTCCCTGGTCACGTCCCGTTGTGGGAAAGCGCCGATCAGGCCCCGCCCCGGCCGATTTAGAGGTGGAAAGCAAAAGGGCCAGGAGCGAACTCCGGGCCCTTGCTGGGGATTGTATATCTGATCAGAGCCGAATTATAGGCCGATTCTGCGGCGAAGAATTCCTGCCAGACCGATCACACCGGATCCAAGCAGAAGCAGGCTGCTGGGCTCAGGAACTGTTCCGGGGGGAGTGCCAGCGTTGAGCGTGAAGGCTTCGCCTTCCGGATTTCCCAATCCGCAATCACCCTGCTCGATGCCACCTACGGCGAAGAAGCAAGATGCCGGACCTGGGCTCACGTCCCAGGCGACAAACTGGTCGCCGCTGCTGTCATTGGCATTGCCCAGGGTCAGGTAATAGACGTTGCCGGCCGTGATGCTGCCGGACATACCCGTGATGGTGGAAGTATAGACGTCATAGCCGTACCCGTTGGACGTCACGAACTGGTTCGAGAAACCGGTCTGGCTGCCACTGCTGATGTCCGTGCCGAATGCCGTGGTGCCGATCCACCAAGATAGCGCGGTCGGAGTCTCGCCCGTCGGTACCCACAAGCCGACCTGCATGTTGGCCGCCGTGCCGGAACCGGTCGCGATGAAGCCATCGGAAATCGACTGCTGAAACGGGCCGGGGTTGGGGCCGTCGATAAACAGCGCGTTTAACTGGCCATTTGTCGGGCCATCGTTATAGAGAGTCTGTGCGACGCCTACGGTGCTCAGCGCCAGACACAGGACAGCAAGCAACGCCATGCTGAAACGCAGTTTCATGCTCTTCCTCCAAAGAACCACAAGTGGTTGAAGTGTTCGTTGTTTTGGAGGCACGCAAACTGCAGCGAAGCCTCCCCCCACATCTTTTGCCCGAAAGGGGGATGCCTTTAGCGCAAGCTGACTTACGGGTAATACTCTGTCTGTGTTGAGAGCAATTGCCGGTCCCTGCTATCCACCTGAAAACACATAGCTACCTCGATTAGTGGATGCATGGCTTTGCACTGTATGGGAAAACTATTCCTTATAGTGATAGTTCCATTTTGGGAAATACCCTGAGCGGCTCCAACCCCAAGCGCTTCAGGGGTGCAAGCAAGAAGGCCCTGGAGCGAACCCCCAGCCCTTACGCATTGCAGATCTGATCAGAACTACAGGCCGATTCTGCGGCGAAGCAGGGGAAAAGGTATTCCGCGTAGAGAGGTCGAGCTTTGTAGAAATGTAGGTTCCACTCAAATCCCGGCTCTTGAAGATGAACCGTATGAAGTCTGAATTTGGGCGGATCTCCGGCTGCTTCGCCTGGGATTGTGTTCCTTGTGGGCAAGCATCAGGCGACAAGGCGCCACAACAATAAAGCGGAACGCGCAAAGAAAAAGGGCCAGGAACGAACCCGGGCCCTCATTCGATCGGAACTGCAACTAAAGCTACAGGCTGATCTTGCGGCGAAGGAAGCCGGCCAGACCGACCACGCCCGATCCGAGCAGAAGCAAGCTGCTGGGCTCAGGAACTGTGCCGGGGGAGCTGCCGTTGAGCGTGAAGGCTTCGCCTTCCGGATTTCCCAATCCGCAATCACCCTGCTCGATGCCACCTACGGCGAAGAAGCAAGATGCCGGACCTGGGCTCACGTCCCAGGCGACAAACTGGTCGCCGCTGCTGTCATTGGCATTGCCCAGGGTCAGGTAATAGACGTTGCCGGCCGTGATGCTGCCGGACATACCCGTGATGGTGGAAGTATAGACGTCATAGCCGTACCCGTTGGACGTCACGAACTGGTTCGAGAAACCGGTCTGGCTGCCACTGCTGATGTCCGTGCCGAATGCCGTGGTGCCGATCCACCAAGATAGCGCGGTCGGAGTCTCGCCCGTCGGTACCCACAAGCCGACCTGCATGTTGGCCGCCGTGCCGGAACCGGTCGCGATGAAGCCATCGGAAATCGACTGCTGAAACGGGCCGGGGTTGGGGCCGTCGATAAACAGCGCGTTTAACTGGCCATTTGTCGGGCCATCGTTAAAGAGAACGTTCTGTGCGATGGCTGTGGTGCTCAGTGCCAGACACAGGACAGCAAGCAATGCCATAGCGAAACGCAGTTTCATGCTTCTCCTCCAAAAAACCACAAGTTAATAGAAGTATTTGTTGTTCGGGAGGCGCGCAGACTGGTGCAAACACTCCCCCCACATCTTTCTGCCCAAAAGGGGTACTGCATCGCCAACTAGGTGCGATGCGCCCTGTTTGTCTCTGAGCAATTACCGCGCCTAGCTATCTATTTGAAAACAAGCGTTGGTTGGATTGCATGGATGCATAGCTTTGCACTGCATGGGAAAACTTATTCCCAGAACAGGATTGCTGCCCAAGCGCCACTCTCGCCCAGAAAGCGAATGGAAGGAGGGTTGATGCTGAGGATAAGTTCGGCTCTATTGAGAGAACCACAACGCTAGAACCGCTAGAAACTAAAGAGAAAATGGCCAGAACGCTATGTCCTGGCCCTTGGTCGATTGCAGGCGCAATCAGAGCCACAAGCCCATTCTGCGGCGAGTGAGGGCTGCCACTCCGAGGATCCCCGATCCCAGCAGAAGCAGGCTGCCGGGCTCCGGCACGGTCTGGGCGCTGGCAGTGCCGTTTATGGTGAAGGCTTCAGAGCCAAGCAAGCCTACGCCTTGGTTCTGATAGGCCGTCGACGAACCGTCGGTCTCATCCCAGTAGATGTAATTTCCCGATACCTGCGTCGTGCCATTCAGCAACTCTAACCAATAGGTTCCGCCTGCCAGGGGAACGTCTAAACCGCTCACGGTCGAGGTGTAAATGTCGAAATAGTCGGCGAAGTAACCCGAGGTTTTTCCCCAATAGACGTTGCTGAAGGTCGCGGTACCTTGGGCGATGACGGTTCCACCCTGCCAACTCGGGCCGCCGGTCAGAATTTCCCAACCAGTGCTTACCGGCTGATCGCCAGGTAGGACCCAGGCGCCAATGGAGAAGCCGGTAATCGTAGTCGAGGCGCCAAGCACGAAGGAATCAGCCACTTGCCATCCGGAGGCCCCGGTGAAGCTGTAGCCCTGAATGCCGCCGTTAATTGAACCATTGGCGTACAACTGCTGCGCTGCCAAGGGAAGGCAAAGGATGATGGGAAGGACCAGCAGAGCAACGCGGAGTCTCATGCTTTTTCTCCAGAGAGTCTTATTGGTGAAATGTTTTGCACGGGAGTGATAATGTTTTGTGCAATTGCCGAACCGCCATATCGAATTGAAAATACAGGTGCGTTTAGTATTTCTACGCAAAACTTTGCACTATTCAGGAAGGGAGTTTCCTTGCTGACAGGACACTTAGCTGGCGAGAAAGGCCCAGTATGGGAAAGGGGCAAGGGCTAGGGATCAGATCCATCTGAGGGCGAGCGGTCTATTCCTTTACTGCGATTCCCAGCGCCTTCATCTTGCGGTACATGTGGCTGCGTTCCAGGCCGAGAACTTCGGCGGTGCGGCTGACGCTGCCTTGGTTTTCGTCGAGCTTCTTGAGGATGTAATCGCGCTCGTAGGCGGCGCGGGCCTGGTGCAGGCTGGAGAACTCGCCCAGAGGCCGGCGTCCGCTCTCGCGATAGACCAGGGTGGGCAAGTGCTTGCGCTCCAGCTTCGCCACCGTGGGATTCATGATCACGATGCGCTCGATGAGGTTGCGCAGCTCGCGAACGTTGCCCGGCCAGGAGTAGCGCATCAGAACGTCGAGGGCATCGTCGGAAATTTCCTTGGGGCGGCGGTTGTAGGTCTGGGAGAACTCTTTCAGAAAGTACCGCGCCAGCAAGGGAATGTCTTCTTTGCGTTCGCGCAGCGGCGGAACGTAGAAAGGAATGACGTTCAGGCGATAGAAGAGGTCTTCGCGGAAGTTGCCTTTCGAGATTTCATCTTCCAGGTCTTTGTTGGTGGCGGCAATGACGCGCGCGTCCACCGTGATCGGCTCTTCTTCGCCGACCGGCGCGAAGCGTCCCTCGTCGAGCGTGCGCAGCACCTTCGACTGCGTCTTCAGGCTCATGTCGCCCACTTCATCGAGAAACAGTGTGCCGCCGTCGGCCTTCTGGAACTTCCCTTCTTTGTCGGCTGTGGCGGCGGAGAATGCGCCCTTGCGATGGCCGAAGAGCTCGCTTTCGATCAGATCTTCCGGGATGGCCGCGCAATTGACCTCGACGAACATGGCGTCTTTGCGCAGGCTTTGGGCGTGTAGGGCGTGCGCTGCCAACTCCTTGCCAGTGCCGGATTCCCCGTAGATCAGCACGCGTCCGTTGGTCGGGGCCATCAGCGTGATCTGCTGGCGCAGCGCCTTCATGGGAATGCTGTCGCCCACGATGACGCTGCGCGCTTGAAATTGCTTGCGGAATTCCAAATTCTCGCTGCGCAGCCGCTTGGCATCGATGGCGTTCTTCAGGACAATGAGCGTGCGCTCGATGGAGAGCGGCTTCTCCAGAAAATCGAAGGCGCCCAGCTTGGTGGCGCGCACCGCCGCCTCGATGTTGCCGTGGCCCGAGATCATGATGACCTCAGGATGGTCTTCGCGCTCCACCAGCTTTTCCAGGGCGTCCAGGCCGTCCATGCCGGGCAGCCAGATATCGAGCAGGACGACGTCGGGCGATTTGTGGCGCAGCAACTCCAGGCACTCCTCGCCACTGCCGGCAAGCAGGGTCTTGTAGCCTTCGTCCGCCAGCACGCCTTCCAGCGTGCTGCGGATTTGCGACTCGTCATCGACGATGAGGATGGTGTGCACGGACATTTAAGAGTAAGAGGTGATGGCGCCCTGCGGCAAGCTCAGTGGCGTTTGGATTGACCTAATCTACACGACGGCTGCGGTTTCCACCGTCACCGCCTGGGCCACTGGCAACTCGACGATAAATCGGGTCCCGACGGGTGAGTTTTCTTCCACGCGAATGGAGCCGCGATGGTCCTCGACGATTCGCCCGACAATGGCCAGTCCCAGGCCGGTTCCGCGCCGCTTGGTGGAGAAATAGGGCAGGAACAGCTTTTCTTTGACATCGGGAGTAACGCCATGTCCGGTATCGGCGACCACAACTTCGACGCAGTCGCGCTCTTCCAGCAGGGTGGTGGAAATGACGATCTCCTTCATCAGGGAGTCGTGCAGGGCCTCGGCAGCGTTATCCACCAGATTGGCGATGACGCGCTTCATGGCATCAGGATCCGCCTGCACCAGGGGCAAATCCCCGGCCAAGAGCTGCTGAACGCGAATGCCATTCAGCCTTCCGTCGAACATTAGCAGCGCGTCATTGACGATGGTATTGATGTCGGAAGGTTGTGGTTTGGCGGCGGGGAAACGCGCCAGGGTAGAGAATTCGTCGACCAGCCTGCGCACGGTTTCCACCGAAGAGCTGATGGTGGCCGCACACTGGCGAATCACGTTCAATGAGGCTGGCTCGGGAGGCGCAGGCCGCTCCAGGTGACGACGAATGCGCTCAGCCGCTAGAGAGATTGGGGTTAGTGGGTTCTTGATTTCGTGGGCGATGCGCCGCGCCACCTCACGCCACGCGGCCTGCTTCTGCGCGCGGACGATATCGGTGAGATCTTCCAGCACCACCACGTAGCCGGCATGTTGCCTGCCGTTGCGCGGCGCCTGCGAGGGCGGGTCGAGCGAAGCCACGGTGATAGCGACGTTGAGATTGACGCGAGGCGTAACCGTCTCTAGCTGGCTGGTGGTCGTTCCCATGCGGTCCGCCTTGCGCAGCATGTGCTCCAGGTCGACGACGACGTCTTCCGGAAACAGATCGTGCAAGCTTCGCGCACGCAGTGGAAAATCTTGATCCAAACGGAGCATGCGGCGCAGCACGGCATTGGAATGAACGATGCGCCGAGAGGCGTCCAGCGAGAGCACGCCGGAGGGAACGCTCTCCAAAATGGTTTCGATGTGACGGCTGTGCTGCTCCAGTCGGGCGTTCATCTCCGCCAGTTCGCCCCGCGAGGCCTCAATGTTGCTGCGGCCGGTTTCCAGATCGGCGGCCATGCGATTAAACGACTCCACCAGTTGGCCGATCTCGCTCCCGGCCTGAACGTCCACGCGATAATTGAGGCGCCCACTGGAAATCTCATGCGTGGCTTCCACCAGCGCCACCAGCGGACGGGTCACCATTTTCGAGAAGAACAGCGCCAGCCAGGTCGCGGTGAACAACACACCCACAGTCAGCAGCAGGAGGAGTCCAAGATAGGTGCGGCGCAGCCGGCGATGCTGCAAGCGCAGTTCGCGGTACTGCTCCTGGCTACGCTCAATATCGCCTAACGTGCTGAAATATCTTTGCGGCAGCGGCATGGCAACCAGAACTTCTCCGTTGCTGCCGACACGCGTCTGCCCCACGACATACATCTGCCCCATCACGCCAAACGGAGTTGCCAGGCCCGGCTCAACCGTTTTCGGCAAATAGTGGCGCAGCAACGGCCAGGCCTCTGGGGCGTGGAAGCTGGCTTCCGCCTCGTTGTCGACGAGGGCAAAGGCGAAGCCGCCCTGCAGCGTCACCTCGCTACGCCGGAACTCGTCCATGATGAACGTGAAGTTGCCCGTCTGGAATGACTTCTGCGCGTCGGGGGTTTGGGCAATCCGTTGCGCCTCATCGTAGGCGTTGGTCTGCGCGTATTCCGTCAATAGTGAGGCGATCACATTGGTGCGGTATTCGACATCTTCGGTTGGGCGGAAGAACCACTTTTCGATGGAGCGGTTGAGCAGGCCGTACGAGAAAAGAAAAAGGAAGATCACCGGCCCCAGTGATAGCAGTAGTGCGCCCGTCACCATCTGGCTGCGGAAACGCGAGCCCAGGACGCCGGTCTTGCGCTCGGCATAGAGCCGCAAGAGAGTGCGAATCAACACGAACGTCAGGGCCACGAACAGCAGGAAGATCAGCGCCGAAACCGACGCAAAAATGATGGTCTCTTCGCTGGTATCCGGCTGCAGAAAGGTCAGCTTGAAGGTGGCTTGCGCCAGAATGACGGTAAACAGGAAGAAAATGCAGATCGAGAGCGCGATGATCGCGGGAGTGCTTTTGCGTTTCTTCTGCTGGCGGATTGGTGGTGTAGACGGCAACTTCGCTCGCTGGAACAGCTAAAGGTATTCGGCCTGCCGGCACCGGCAGTTCCCGATTTACCTGTGGGAGCGTGGCAACATTATATCCACGTTTGGACGCAGAGCGAAAGATTTCACACTTGGTATGGAACAGAAACGACACGCCGAAGGTAAGCGACAGCATCTTCCCGCCGCTACTTCTGTTTCGGCGGGAAGTGCTGAAACATCTTGTCAACGGCTTTGGTCAGCATCTTGTCTTCTTTAATGGGGTTGGCCTTGAAGGCGCCGGTGGCATAGCCGCGGAAAACGACGCGTTTCGCCGCCGGCTGCATCATATCGACCAGCAGGTCGCCAACTTGAATGTGGCGAATCGTGGTGGTGTCGTAACCC
>VFSW01011263.1_pt1 | contig 12586 bp, 15 predicted proteins | sample 5358111 | NCBI WGS metagenome assembly VFSW01 (sample SAMN11554181, study PRJNA540505) | mine drainage metagenome | isolation source: sediment from site ElyBrook_90M | place: USA: Ely Copper Mine, Vershire, VT | collected 2017
TTCATCCGAACACCTACCCGCGCGTGTCGGATGGATACTTGCAGATCATCGGCTCAGAGGGCGCGTTGATGTACAACAATCGCACACGCGCCGTCGAATTGTTCAACGGCAAGGGCGGACAAAAGGTTGAATTCACCGGACCGCACACCGCGGACGAAGTGAACGGCAGGATCACCGGCGCGTTCACGGAATCGGTGCGGCACTTTATCTCCTGCATCGCAGACTCGCGCGAGCCGATGACGTCGCCGCGGCGCACGCTGATCGTCGCCGAGACGCAGGCGGCGGTGATCGAATCGCTACGCTCCAAACAACCGGTCGTACTGAAATGACGATTGATCGTCTGGTCGCGCGGATGACGCTCGAACAAAAAGCCGGGCAGGTCATGGCGTTCGGCTTCGACGGCGTCGCGTTCACACCGGAACTGCGCGCGATGGTCGAGCAGCTGCATCCCGGCGGACTGGTGCTCTTCGCGCGCAACGTCGAATCGCCGCGGCAGCTCGCGCAACTCAATACAGATTTACAGCGGATAGCCAAAGCCAACGGCGACCCCGGTATAATCATCAGTATCGACCAAGAGGGCGGGCGCGTCGCGCGGCTGCGCAAGGAAAACGGCTTTGCCGAATTCCCCAGCGCGCAGTCGATCGGCGCGTCGAGCGATCCGACCGGCACGGCGCGGCAAATCGCGCGCGCGATGGCGGTGGAGATGAAAGTGGCGGGCATCAATATGGATCTCGCGCCGGTGCTCGACGTGAACAATAATCCAGCCAACCCGGTCATCAACGACCGCTCATTCGGTGCAGACCCGGCGCTAGTCGCCGCGTGCGGCATCGCGTTCATCGAAACGCTGCAAGCCGAAGGGATCATGGCGGTTGGCAAGCATTTTCCCGGTCACGGCGACGTGAGTGTCGATTCGCACGTCGCGCTGCCGATCGTGCCGCACGACCGTGCGCGTCTGGATGCGGTAGAGTTCGTCCCCTTCAAATCGGCGATTCGGACGGGCGTTGCCGGCATGATGTCGGCGCACATCGCGTTCCCGGCAATTGAGTCAACGCCAAATCTCGCAGCCACGCTGTCACGCAAAGTGATGACCGATTTGTTGCGCGATCAGATGAAATTCGCCGGCATTCGCATGACCGATTCGCTGGAGATGGGCGCGCTGCAAACGAGCGGCTATCCGGTGCCAGCGGCGGCGATCACCGCGCTCCAAGCCGGGGCGGACTTGCTATTGTTCAATTGTGGACACGCGATGAATCGCCAGGCGCACGCAGCAATCGTGGACGCGGCTTTGCGCGGCGAGATTCCGGCGGCGCGTCTGGACGAAGCGGTGCGCCGGGTGTTGATCGCCAAAGAACGCTTTGGCGTCTTGGATGAATCGGGATAATCTTGTGAAACCGAATCGCGTAACCACCGGCGCTCTCGTCATCGGTATCGACGGTGGTGGGACGCGCACGCGGGCGCGGCTCGCCAACGCGCGCGGCGAGACGCTCGGCACTGGTGAAGCCGGCACGGCAAATCCAAACGCGCACGGCTTCGCCGCCGCGCAAAAAGAAATCCTCGCGGCGATGGATCGCGCGTTTCAGGAAGCGCGGATCGAAAAGCAAAATGTTGCCGCCGTCTGTCTAGGCATCGGCGGGGTCGATCGTGCGGAAGAGCGCGCCCACTTTGCCGTATGGGCGCGTGAAGCGGTCGCGCGCCGCGCCGAGGTTGTGAATGATGGCGAGATCGTCCTCGCGGCGGGGTCGCCGAAGAACTGGGGCGTCGCGCTCATCGCCGGCACCGGCTCGATTGCGTGGGGCAAGGCGCGCGACGGGCGCATCGCCCGTGCGGGCGGCTGGGGCTATTTGATCGGCGATGAAGGGAGCGGGTTCGATCTGGCGCGCGAGGCGCTGCGCGCGGCGACACAGACGGCAGACGGACGCGGTGAGCCAACCCGGCTGCTCGGCGCGATTCTGAAGGAATGGAACCTGGCTGCGGCGATGGAACTCATTCCACGCGTGTATCGATCGGGCTTTAAACCCGCCGACATTGCGCAGCTTGCGCCGCTGGTCGTGCGCGTCGCGGCAGAGGGCGATCCGGTCGCGCAGCGGTTGGTCAATCGCTCCGCCGCCGCGCTGGCGGACGCGGTGGTTGCGGTGGCTCGGCAATTGCGGTTCCGCGAATCAGAAATCCCGCTTGCGCTCACCGGGGGACTGCTCATTGAAACCGAGTTGCTGCGGACGAGCCTCGTCGCCGAACTGAAAAGCCGCGGCACGAATTTCTTACCGATTACGCGAGTGCCTGAGCCGGTCGCCGGCGCGGTGCGGATGGCTATCGAATTGATGCGAGGATAGTCAGCTCATGAACCCATCCGTGCTGTTCCAGGAAATCAACGAACAACCTGACGCGCTCGCGCGATTCCTCAACACGGAATCCGCGAATGTAGAGCGCATTGCCGCGGAGATCAATCGATACAAACCATCCTACATCACAATCGCTGCCCGCGGATCTTCCGACAACGCGGCGACATTTGCCAAGTACGTGTTTGCGTCGTTCAACGGGTTGCCAGTGGCGCTGGCGACTCCTTCGCTTTACTCCATCTACCAATCCCCGCCAAGGTTGGTCAATTCGCTCGTCATCGCCATCTCGCAATCCGGCGAATCGCCCGACATTCTGGCTGTTCTCGAAGAAGCCAAGCGACAACACGTCCCCACGTTAGCGCTGACCAATTTCGCTGATTCGCCACTGGCACGCGCGGCGAAGTGGGTCATCCTTCAGCACGCGGGCGAAGAGAAAACGATCGCCGCGACCAAGACGTATACGACGCAACTCGCCGCGTTGGCGCTGCTATCGGTCACGCTGGCCGACGATCGCGCGCGCCGGCGCGATCTGGAAACGATGCCGGAAGCCGTCGCGCGCACACTTGCACTAGACCCCGCAGTCCAACGCGCCGCCGCCCAGCGGGGCGAGATGCATATGTGCTTAGTCATCGGTCGCGGATTCAACTACGCGACGGCATTCGAGATCGCGCTCAAGCTCAAGGAACTCGCCTACGTAATTGCCGAACCATTTTCATCCGCCGATTTCATGCATGGTCCCTTCGCGCTGATCCAAAACGGTTTCCCGGTCTTCCTGATCGCTCCGCGCGGGCGCGTCCACGATAACCTGGTGGTTGTGGCAAAACGGTTGAAAAGCAGAGGCGCGGCTTTGATTGTCATTTCAGATTCACCTGACGCGCTTGCTCTAGCTGACTCACCGATGAGGCTGCCCGTCGCACAGCCCGAATGGCTCTCGCCGCTTACGGCGGTCGTCCCCGGTCAACTCTTCGCGTATCACCTGACCGCGTCGAAGGGCTATGACCCGGACCATCCACGCGGACTGACCAAAGTCACGCGAACATTGTGATTCGTTGGCGTGCCAAGTGCTGAACAAAATTATAGCTACAGATGCATCAAAAACGCCCATAAAAAGGACAGTGTAGCATCGCTACCGAAACACTGCTCAATTTCACCGCAGAGGCGCGGAGGACGCGGAGAAAATCTTGAAAAGACTCTGCGCCCTCTGCGTCTCGGCGGTGAGTTAACAAAACGTCGGTGGGCTCGCTACAGTCTCATATAAAGACTGGAATTTGTATGATCATATCTGTGCTGGCCGTTTACTTCAGCCAAGTCGTACAATTAGTGCCTTGATGGATTTAACAGGAATTGAAAGAACGGACCGGTTAAATCACCGGGACACCCGTTTTCGGGGAGCGGCTCATTAGACCTCTTGCATAAGTGTGCGATCATAGGCACATGCGATATGGAACCGTTCAACACTTGAGCGCTAAAGATTTCAAACGTTCAACCGGTGTCCAACGCCGCACCTTTGAACAAATGCTCGCCGTGATCGAGAAAAGTCTTCGAGCTTTTGGCATACCCTCCCAGAAAGTGGAAGATGCTTTGATCAAGTCGAAGCAATTTCACTTACCGGGCAAGAAGAAACTGTGGGCGCGTGATGCCGCCATTGAAATTGTGTTGGTGGATGCCACCGAACAACCCATTGAACGCCCCAAAAAAGACAACGCCGACACTATAGCGGTAAAAAGAAGCGCCATACTCAAAAAGCGCAAGTGATTGCGAATCGGCGCACTGAACAAATCCTCGCCACGGCTTTCGGTCACGATCGCCAACATGATTTCCAAATGTTCAAGGAAAGTCGCTGTGCGCTACCTGCTTCGACCCGCGCGCTGGCGGATACAGGATATCAGGGTCTCGGTGCGATTCATGGCAACAGCCGAACGCCTGCCAAGAAATCCAAGTTACACCCATTGAGTCACGAGCAAAGAACGAGCAACCGCTCTTTATCCCGAGAACGGATTCTGATTGAGAACATCATTCGCAAGTTGAAAATCTTTCGCATTTTGAGTGAGCGTTATCGGAACCGACGGAAACGGTTTGGCTTGCGCTTCAATGTGGTTGCAGCGGTCTACAATCTGGAACTCAACAGCTACTAATCGACTTTTGCAAGAGGTCTAGAGCAGATTCCAAATTCACTTACGGGTTAATGTCCGAAAATGCCTAAAAACAAGGCGAATTCGCACGGCCTACCCCGTATATGGAACTGGAATTCGCTCTAGTGATGGACTGGCGCTCTATGCCGATGTCTATTACTATTACTACGGCGGACAGTATCGAGCCGTGTTAGATAAATAGGAAACCCACTCAGTCGAGGGCAACAACGCCGAATTGAGGCACTACTTGGCGCGCCTACATCGAAGCACACGTTGTTATTCCAAGTGTCTCAAAGCTTTGGTACGGGCGGTTGACCTATTTGCGTATTACTGGAACATGCAACAACTGACGTCCCTGACCAATGGGTGGTTAACGGCTTTCGAACTATGTGCGAAAATCGCGCAAGTACTCCGGCCAGTGCCGAGCTGTATTACTCGCCAAACAGCATCTGAAGGATGATGGAAATGAAACGTTGGTAGCGGTCAAATCTCCAATGATAGGGTAGAATTCAGCGTATTATGATACCTGCCAAGATCACTTATCACTGTTTCCACTGTCAGAGCGAGGACATTGTCAAGAACGGACACAATCCAAAAGGCAAACAGCAATACCGTTGCAAGAACTGTGGTCGCGGTGGCGTACTTAATCCGACTGTGCCCTACACTGAGGCCGAAAAGGAACGAATCATCAATGCGTATTATGAGCGCCCGAGTATGCGCGGGATTGAGCGCGTGTTCGGAGTCGCTCGCCAAACCTTGGCCGCCTGGTTAAAAAAAGCCGCGGGCGCGCAAACCATCCCAGAGACGCTCGCCCCCGCGCGCGCCATGGACACCTTGGAACTGGATGAAATTTGGTCCTTTGTTTATCGGCGCACGAACAAACGCTTACTCTGGACCGCGATGTGTCGGCGAACTCGCCAGATCGTTGCCTTTGTCATTGGTGATCGGAGTGAAAAAACCTGTCGCCAACTTTGGCAACGCATTCCGGGGCGTTACAAACGGTGTCACACGTTCAGTGATTTCTGGGATGCGTATGCTCTGGTGTCTCCGAAAGAGACGCACCGCTGCGTCGGCAAGGATACGGGTGAAACGAATCATATGTGCGAACCGCCAAGACATCGTGGTCAAAAGTGCCGCCAAGACATCGTGGTCTTTTGAAACTGTTTTTGCCGCCAGGACATCGTGGTCTTTTCGTTATGCATGAAGCACCTTAAAATGAATCAAATGCCGTTGGTGCCGGCGCCCATTCGCGGTATAGTGACCTCCCGTAACCATCGCCAGGCAAATACAGGAGGTTCCTATGAACAACGAATTAGCCGAGCGCCAGCTAGCCATTCAACTGCATCTAGCGGGTGAACCCATCGATGCGATCTGTCAACGGCTGCGCCATCCGCGATCCTGGTTCATCAAATGGTGGAGCCGTTATGATGCTGAGGGGGCGGAAGGCTTGTACGAATTGTCGCGTGCCCCGCACACGCTCTTCGACCGGATTCCACCCCAGCTCGAACGCTTGATCGTCAGTATCCGACGGCGCCTGGAAGCCCACGCCACTCTGGAGGCTCGTTATCAGCGCATCGGCGCACCCACGGTGCAAGCCGAGCTGGACGCCTTGCGGGTCAAACCGTTGCCGAGCTTGCGCACGATCGAACGGATTTTGGCGCAACGTGGCTTAACCAGTCCGCGTCTGCACACCGCCCGGCCGCTGAGTCCGAACGGCTATCCAGCCCCCACCGCCGACGACAGCAATGAGTTGCACCAGGTGGACTTGGTCGGTCCCGTCTACTTGAAAGGACAGCGCAAACGCTGGTACATCTACGTCTGCAAAGACGTCTTCGATGGGGCGATTTATGCTCAATTGCGCCCTTCCCGCAAGATGGACGAGGTGCTCGGGTTCCTGATCGCGGCGTGACAGTCGCTGGGCCTCCCGGCCCAAGTCCAGTTTGACAATGCGCGCGAACTGTGCGGCTGGGGTCCGGCGGCACGTTACTTGTCTCGGGTGATGCGCTTGTGTTTATATGTGCGCGTCACGCCCATTTGCATTCCGCAGCATCGCCCTCAGCGGAACGGCGCCGTCGAGAACTTTAATGGCTGGTTTCAACCGTTGCTCTTCCAGCGACAGTACAAACGGCCCACTTATCTGCGCCGCGAACTCGAGCGGCTCACGGAAACCGTGAATCATCGCCACATCCAACCACGGTTACAACAACGCACCATTGACCAGTATCGGCGCAGCAAACGCTTGCGCAAATTGCCCGCTCGGTTCGAACTTGACCTGCACGCCCTGCCCATTTGTGAAGGGCATGTCGTCTTCATCCGCTGGGTCTCGGCACGCGAGACGATCAAGCTCCTGGGGCAAAAGTTCAATGTGGGCCGCCGCGGTCGGCTCACCTATGTGAAAGTCGTACTCGATACCAAACGCCAATACCTGACCGTGTATGTGTCGGGGCATGTGTTCAAGCGTTGGCCGTACAAATCGCATCTGAAATAACTGCACGAATGACCACGATGTCCTGGCGGTGGTTACAGCTCAAAAGACTACGATGTTGTGGCGAAACTTTCGACATCAGAGACCACTCAGATCTCTTGGCGGTTCGCAGATAGCCTTGGCTTTCTGAAAGGTTCTCAGAATAGCGTTCCGCATTATTGAAAACCGAGGGCAGTTTTGTACCGGATTGATCGATAAAAGCAGCAAAGCGTGGCTCGAGGGCGAATTTCCTGATTCGTGCATTACAGATAGGGAGTTCGCCCTTCTTTTTGCCTTTTCGCCAATCCATCCCAGGGCGATCCACTTCAACAACCAGTGCAGAGAAAAACAATCTCATAAAAGTATTGAAGCGCAAACGATTTTCCATCAGTTCGGTTAACCGTCATTTCACCTACCCCACGCACCGGTTCCTACCAAGAGCATGTCGCTGTGACGAAAGATGATTTGCATCTGGTCTGCTGAGAGTATGTTTGCTCGTGATGACTCTCGATTTCGTCGAGATGCGCCTGTGACTGCAGACTTGTCGTGCGGGGAGGAAGTCTACGCGGCGCGTCAAGCGCATCCGCGCCACACGCGGATGCCGCGCCTACGTTATCGCCACGCGCGCATAGCCGCGCTCTTGCGCGATGTAATCGAGTTGCAGGGTCGCGAGGTCTTGGACCGCGAGGGATTCGACCGGCGACGGGGAAAACGCGGAGATGACCTTTAGGTATCCGTGGCAATGATCGCAAATGTCGATCCGCATTTGCTCGCGCAGTTTCTCCGGATACAGATAACCGAGCGTCTTGGGATCGGTGTTGCCGCAGTAGAGACATTGCAGGCGCGGAAACCGCCAGTCCGCGCCGCACGCCCCACAGCGCAAATGTTTCTCCTGATCGTTCCCCTGTAGTTCACCGAGCGTTGCCGCCGCGCCGCAGACGAAACAATAGCCGCGCTGCCAGTTGCCGTTCGCGGCGAGCGTGCTCAACTCGCGCTGCCACGCGCGCAGCCCGGGCTTGAGCGAATTCTGCGCCAACGTCCACAACAGCCCCTCGTCGAGTTTCGATTCCCGCGCGAGCATCGTCACGAAAGCGCGGTCGCCGGCGGTGACGCGCGGGAGGAGCGCGCTCATATCGACACGGTCGGCTTCAAGCGCGAGGCGAATCTGCCGCACAGCCGCGGCGCGCAGCATCGCGCCGTCGCCGCTCGGCGCGCTCTCGTACAGCGCGAGCGCGTCAGGCACATGGGAGCGCGACCACGGCGCGCGCGGCTTGGGCGCGGTGTGCGGGGCGGGCGGCTCTTCGAGCGCGCGCGCGAGCCGAATCATCAAGTCACGGACGCCTTGCGCGTCCACCGCCAGATCAACCTCGTGCAAGAGCGGCAAGCCCTGCTCCAATTTGGCGCGCGCCGACGCCTCGGTCAAATCGATGGGCGCCACGTCGAGGTTCGCATCGCGGAGGAGCGGTAGAATCACCGCATAGACGCGCGCGGCGTCCGCGAGGTCAGGCGATTCTTGCGCGAGCGCGTTCAGGCGCTGAACGATGGGGTCGGCAATCGCGGCTGGCATAGTGTCTCTACAGGGGAGACCGGCGACGCGAGCGGCGGGCTGGTCTCGTCACGCGTCACTTGGTCTTTCGAAAGAATTCGTACGCGTTGCGCGCGTCGTCGCCGCCGAGCGCGATGACCTTGTCGATCTCGTCGCGCAGATGAACGAGCAAGGCGTAGAGCATGGCGGTGTTGACCGCGTCGGCTTCGCCCCAGGGATTGTGCTGCTGCGCCGCGACGAGCCAGTCCGAGAACCGCTCCATCGTCTTCATCGCGTCTTCGAGCGTCTCGTCTTTCCCCTTGCGGCGCTTGCCGACCATCACGCTCTTGTCTTCAAAGATTTCGATTTCTGGCATACCTCACCCCGAAAACGGTCCGCGCGTACCGCGCACCGCCCATGCGCGCGCGATGAGCGAAATCGATCCATCCGCCGCGATGGGGAGCGCTGCGCGAATCCGCTCGCGCAGCGTTCCTCGCTCAGCGTCATCGCGTAACTAGGCACCGGTCCTTGACCGGCGAGGAACGGCGACCAGTAATCGTCGAAATCGCGCCAGACGGTTGGCACGTCGATCGCGCAGGTCGCGACGTCGCGCAGTCCAGCGCCGCGAAAGAGCGCGGCGAGCGGTTCGGGTTGGCAGATCGCAAAACGCACGCCTTCGTCCAGGTCGCGCGCGGCGGGATCGAGCGCCGTGGCGGCGTTCCAAAAGTAGTGCAGCATTTGCATTTCGCAGGCATAGTCCCACACGTACGCCGCGACCGTTCCGCTCGACCTGGTCACGCGCGCCATCTCGGCGACGCTGTGGCGCGGCTCGGGCACGAAATTCAGCGCGAGCGCGGTGACGGTGTTATCGCAGAACTCGTCGTCAAAGTTCAAGTCCTGCCCGTCGCCCATGTCGAAGCAGAGGCGCGGGTTGCGAAAACGGCGGCGCAAATAATCGACATACGCCGCGGATGGATCGGCGCCGACGATATAGCGCGGCGCGGCGAACTCGAAGAGCGCCTCCGTCAGTGCGCCCGTGCCGCAGCCGACATCGAGCCAGGTTTTCGCGGCAGGGGCGGCGAGCCACGGAACGAATTCGCGCGCGACGCGGCGACTCCAGCGCCCCATATAGGATTCGTATGCCGCCGCGCTCGTCCACGCATCGGACAGAACCGGAACGGACATTGCATCGACCGATCTAGAGGACGAGCGTCACCTGCGCGTGACGGCTCAATTCGTTGTAGACGGCGTCCACTTGTTCCTGACTCTCCGCGACAAACGTAGCGGTGACAGAAATATAGGCTCTTTGGTATTCGGTGGGGTAAAACGTTGAACTTTACCATAATGCCCGAACGAAAGTAGCCCAAGACCGATGCCCAACCCCACTCAAAACCAAAGAACCGAAATATATTTTCCGCTAGCGCTGGATCAAGTGGTCACCGCGTCGTCCTTCAGCTCGGGCATGTGCCGGCGGACGATCTCGACCACCAATTCCCGAAATCCGTCCTTGTCTCTCCCAGTCGCTTTCAGTGGAAACACACGCGAAAAATCGAAAGGGTTGGTTCGCTCATTGTCCATCCAATGCTCGCTTCCGTTCATCGATAATCTTTCGCTCCCGAATTGCCGTTCAGCAACGGGATAGGCAATCAGGGAGTGAACTTTCTAAAACTTACCACGATACTTCCATTGTATTCGAACCAAAGCTGATAGGTCTGATTTGCGAGGCGCAGCTGAATCGTGTCATAGTTTTGGTACGAGTTCTTGTCGCTCGTCCGTGTTGCGTTTGAGTAATCCTCAATTGTTTGGCAAGCGGCGTCAACCACCGTTGCGACCTTGAACAGTTGACCATCCAAAAAGAATTGGAACGTGATTCCCCCAATTGGTTGATTATTCTGTGTGAACAGGATGCCGATGGGACCATTCTTGGTCTGATCCGGTCCGATGACCTGAAGCCCCTGCACACCTTCTTCCAAAGTCGCAACTCGGTCTGGCGCGATGCCCCGGAAGTACTGGTCGAAGCAGCTTGTGGAAGCGAGCACCGCGGTGGGCAGAACTCTGGAGGAAGGCGATTGCGCGATGTCGTTGGAAATGACGGATGTGACTGGACTCGCAGGTACCGCGTGCGGCGCGAGAGCGTTGAAGAACCCGGCTGCATTGAGCACCGCGACAAGCCCACCAATCGCCGTAATCACAGCGGCGACGCCAGTCAGGATGCCCGGCGCGGTGCTCCAAAATGATTGCGCCTCATTTCTCTTGCCGGCTTTGTGGCTCATGAGTCAAACCCCCTTGCCCACGCGATCCCAGCAAAGCGCGTTGGGGCGGACGCGCCATTCGGCGTCCGCCCCGTTCCTAACAATTGGCGACCGAGGTTGCCGTTATGCCTGCCCGGCCGACACGAGACTGATCCTGAGCAGCGCGCCGCCGAGCAGAACGAGCAGCGCGGCCAGCATCACAAGACTCGCGCGCGCCGCGCCCAGCCGTCCGCCGTACCATTCGAGCGCCAGCGGCACGAGAATGCCAAGCACGACCGTGCCGCCCCAGAACAGCAGCGCGAACGTTCCGCTCATCAGCGGCGCGGCGAATTGCCCCGCGATGACGCTCGCCGCGACGATCAGCACCAGCTCGACGACGAGCGAGATGCGATCGAAACTTTCCACTTGCTCGAACCCGTCGCCGCTTGTCATCTTGCGCCACGCCATCACGAGTGCGATCGCCGCCGCGCCCGACGAGCCGCCGGAGACGATGAAGAGCGCGCCGAGCAGTGGGTCAGTTGCCGCCCAGAGCGGGCGCGCGGTCAGGTTGAGTAGCACGCCCGTATAACCCGCGACGAAAAAGCCGGCAAGTGAGCCGAGAACTGCGTACACCTTGCGCGGCACGCGGTTGTAGAGATTGGAGAAGGGCGCGAAGGTGATGACCTTGTCCGCGATCAGATTGTCGACGAAGGAGAGGAGCGAGAACGCGCCAAAGACCAGCAGCGCCCATGAGCCGATGGAGAGCGGCGAATCCCAGTTCGCGTAGAGCGTCACGCCGCTTTGCCCGATCGCGTTGTAAAGTCCCGGCGTCAGGAAGAGATGCCAGAAGCGCGCCGGTTGTCCCAGGTCGGCGATCAGCAGAATCGGCGTGATCAGGATGAGCGGGAAGGCGATGTAGAACGCGATCTTGCTAACGTCGCGATGCTTGCCGCCGCCGAAGAGTTCCACGAGCGAGCCGATAAAGTACGCGCCCGCGGAGGTCCCGCCGACAAAAAAGTACATTGCGACAAAGTACCATTCCCAGCCCGGCGCTTGCGATTGTGGGCTCATGCCTTCACCTCTGTTGCCTTCTCGCCGCGCTGCCGGAACGTAAAGAGCGCGGCAAGTCCCATCACGAACGCGCCCAAAACGGTAGCGACTGACGCGCCGAGCAACCGCCGCTGCGGCACCACCGGGTTCTCGGGCTGTCCATAGACGGACGGTTTGTCCATCAGCAAGTAGAACACGTTCAACCCACCGGCTTCGGTTTCGCCGTAGATGTTCGCGCGCGATTCGCCGGCGGCTTGCAGCTGTCCCAGCCGCGCGTGCGCTTTGGCGCGCAGGTCTGCCACATCTCCAAACTGGATCGAGCCGGTGGGACACGCTTTAGCGCACGCGGTGCCAAGCCCATTGTGGATGCGGTCGTTGCACAGCGTGCACTTGTGCACCGTGTTGGTCACATCGCTGTACGAGATCACGCCGAAGGGGCACGCCGGAACGCAGTACTTGCAGCCGATGCAGGTGTCCTGATCAATGACGACGTTGCCCATGTCCGTGCGCGTGATCGCACTGACCGGGCACGCGTTGAGGCAGCCCGCGTCAGTGCAGTGCTTGCACGAATCGCTCATAAAGAGCCAGCGCGAGCCGGTGCGGTCGGCGTTGAACTGCTCGATGAATTCGACGTGGCGCCAATCGGTCGCGCTCAGCTTGCCGGTGTTGTCGTACGAGTTGCCGGTAAAGTTGACCGCGATCATTTGCGCCGAGCCGGGCACCTTGGCAAAGTGACTGGGATCGGGATCGAGCATGTTCCACTCTTTGCAGGCGACCTGGCACGCCTTGCAGCCGGTGCAGATCTAGGTGTCGACGAACATTCCCTTTGCCATCAGGCACCTGCCTTT
>VFSW01011264.1_pt1 | contig 12585 bp, 9 predicted proteins | sample 5358111 | NCBI WGS metagenome assembly VFSW01 (sample SAMN11554181, study PRJNA540505) | mine drainage metagenome | isolation source: sediment from site ElyBrook_90M | place: USA: Ely Copper Mine, Vershire, VT | collected 2017
GATTGGCCCCGTTCCCTTGATGTTCTATACTCGCGCGATGTCGCCCGCCCCCGACTATCTCAGCCGCCTCAACCCCGAACAGCGCGCAGCGGTGGAGGCCATAGATGGCCCCGTGCTGGTGCTGGCCGGCGCCGGCACCGGCAAGACCCGCGTGCTGACCACCCGCTTCGCCCATATCCTGCTGCAGGGCCGCGCCCTGCCCCACCAGGTGCTCGCCGTCACCTTCACCAACCGCGCGGCGCGCGAGATGCGCGAGCGGGTGGCCGCCATCCTCGGCCGCCCGGCCGAGGGGCTGTGGCTGGGCACCTTCCACGCCCTGTGCGCGCGCATGCTGCGCCGCCACGCCGAACGGGTCGGGCTCGCCCCCAATTTCACCATCCTCGATACCGATGATCAGCTGCGGCTGCTCAAGCAGGTGATGGAAGCGGCGGGCATCGACCCCAAGCGCTGGCCGCCGCCGGCGCTGATGGGCCTGATCCAGCGCTGGAAGGACCGCGGCCTGAGCCCGGAGCGGGTGTCGGACGCCGAGGACAGCGATTTCGCCGCCGGCCAGTCCCGCGCCCTGTATGCCGCCTATCAGGCCCGGCTGCGTGCGCTCAACACCGCCGATTTCGGCGACCTCATGCTGCACATGACCGAAATCCTGCGCACCGATCCGGACGTGCTGGCGCAGTATCACCGCCTGTTCCGCTATATCCTGGTCGACGAATACCAGGACACCAATCTGGTGCAGTATCTCTGGCTGCGGCTGCTCGCCCAGTCCCACCGCAACATCTGCTGCGTCGGCGATGACGATCAGAGCATCTATTCGTGGCGCGGGGCGGAGGTGGAGAACATCCTGCGCTTCGAGAAGGACTTCCCCGGCGCGCGCATCGTGCGGCTGGAATCCAACTACCGCTCGACCGCGCCGATCCTCGCCGCCGCCTCGGCGCTGATCGCCCATAACGAGGGCCGCCTCGGCAAGACGCTGCGCCCCGGCCGCGCCGAGGCCGGGGGCGAACCGGTCAGCGTGGTCTCGCTATGGGACAGCGACGAGGAAGCCCGCATGGTGGGCGAGCGCATCGAGGCGCTGCGCCGGGACGGCAACCGGCTCGCCGAGATGGCGGTGCTGGTGCGCGCGGGCTTCCAGACCCGCGCCTTCGAGGAGCGGCTGATCACGCTCGCCATCCCCTATCGGGTGGTGGGGGGCCTGCGCTTCTATGAACGCGCCGAAATCCGCGACGCCATCGCCTATGCCCGGGTGCTGGTCCAGCCCGCCGACGACCTGGCCTTCGAACGCATCGTCAACGTGCCGCGCCGCGGCGTGGGCGAGCAGGCGCTGCGGGCCCTGCACGAGCATGCGCGCGCCCACGCGGTGCCGCTGACCCAGGCCGCCGCCGAACTGGTCGCGCCGGGCGGGCCCAGGGGCGGCGCGCTGAAAGGCAAGGCCAGGGAGGCGCTGGCGGAATTGCTCGCGGGGTTCGGGCGCTGGCGGCAGATGCTGGCCACCGAAGGCCATGTCGCGACCCTCGCCCTGTTGCTCGACGAGTCCGGCTACAGCGCGATGTGGCAGCAGGACAGCTCGCCCGAGGCGCCCGGCCGGCTCGACAATCTGAAGGAATTCGTCCGCGCGCTGGCCGATTTCGAGACGCTGGCGGGGTTTCTCGATCACGTCGCCCTGGTGATGGAAAACGAGGAGAGCGCGACCGCCGACCGGGTCAGCCTGATGACGCTGCACGGCGCCAAGGGGCTGGAATTCGACACGGTGTTCCTGCCGGGCTGGGAGGAAGGCGTGTTCCCCAACCAGCGCGCCCTGGACGAGAGCGGGGCGAAGGCGCTGGAGGAGGAGCGGCGGCTGGCCTATGTCGGGCTGACCCGGGCGCGCCAGCGGGCGATCGTGAGCCATGCCGCCAACCGGCGCATCTACGCCAACTGGCAGACCGGCCAGCCGAGCCGCTTCATCGAGGAATTGCCGGAAGACCAGCTGACGCGCAGCGGGTCCGCGGCGCTGGCCCGCGAAGCCAGGCTGACCGCGCCGGTATTCGCCGGCGCCTTTCCGCTGACCGCATCGCGCCCCCGCCTGATCGAGGCCTGGGAGCAGCAGGCCCGCCCGGCCCGCGCCCGCCGCATCGAAGTGGGCACGCGCGTATTCCACCAGAAATTCGGCTACGGCACCGTCACCGCCGCCGAGGACGACCGGCTGGACATCAGCTTCGAACAGGCCGGCGCCAAGCGCGTGCTCGACCGGTTCGTGGAGCCGGCATGAAACGCCGCCACGCGCTGGCCCTGGAAACCGTCTGGGTGGACGTGCCGGAGGCGGCGCTGGAGGCCTATGAGCGGGCGCTGGGCGAGGTCTGCGGCACGGTCGGCTTCTTCCTCGACGAGGCCACCGGACGCTGGCGGATCGAAGGGGTCAAGGATGCCGGCGCCGAGGAAGCGCGCCTGGCCGGGCTGCTGGCCCTGGCCGGGCTGGCGAGCGGGGTTTCCGCTGACCTGCAGCGCCGCCCGATCGCCGCCGAGGGCTGGCTCGCCCGCACCCGCCAGGCCTTTCCCGAACAGCGCATCGGCCGGCGCCTGGTGCTGCGCGGCACCCATCTGCCCGGCACGGCGGCACCAGGCCGGATCGTCCTGCGGCTGGATGCCGGCCTCGCCTTCGGCTCCGGCGAGCACGGCTCGACCCGAGGCTGCCTGCTGGCGCTGGAGCGGATCGCCCATCACCGGCCGCGCCATGTGCTCGATCTCGGCACCGGGTCGGGCATCCTGGCGATGGCGGCGGCCCGGCTGCTGCGCCGGCCGGTGCTGGCGACCGACATCGAGCCCTGGTCGGTGCGGGTGGCCGCGGAAAACGCGGCGCTGAACCGACTGGGGCGGCTGGTGGTCTGCCGCCGCGCCGATGGCTGGCGCCACCGCATCGTGCAGGAAGCCGCGCCCTATGATCTGGTGCTGGCCAATATCCTCGCCCGGCCGTTGTGCAGCATGGCGCGCAGCCTGGGCGCGGGGCTGGCGCCGGGCGGGCGGGCGATCCTGTCGGGCCTACTCGCCGGACAGGCCCGAGGGGTACTGGCAGCGCATCGCCGCCAGGGGCTGGTGCTGGACTTCATGCTGCGCCAGGGCAATTGGGCGACCCTGGTGCTGCATCGCCGGGCGGGAAGGTGACCGCCAAAAACGTCTAGGCGAGGGCGGCGCAGACGCTCTCCCAGACCCGCAGTCTCTGGACCCGCAGTCTCTGGACCCGCAGTCTCTGGGGGCCATCCCCAGAGAATGTGGGCCCTGAGGCTTTGGGAGAGCCGTTCAGCGCTGCAGTGCGTGGGTGCCGGCCACGACGCCCTGGATGTCGGCGCGGCTGATGCCGATATCCGCCAGTTCGCGGTCCGACATGGCCGACAGCTCGGCGATGGCGGCGTTGCGGGCCGGCAGTTCGGCGAACCAGGTGACGATCCGCGCCAGCAGGCCGGACGGGCCGCGGCGCCCGGACCTGGGCAGGGCCCTGGTATCGGTCCCTGCAACACCGCGGTCGGCCCCGGCATACATCATGTTATGGGGCAGCAGAAAAGAAACGCCGGTGGTGGAGGTCTGGGTGGTCATGACACTTCATCCTAAGCTTTGGGCCCGGGGCCGATGCCTCGGGTGGGACCGGGGTTCTCCGGTCTCTTCGCAATGCAACATGGGCCGTCGGACGGCCGATTGGCAGCGCCGAATCCCTCCGCCAGACATGCATTCAATGCATGACTCGACAATATGCTATGTAAAACTATTGCGGCACGGTTAACGCATTAAGGCAAAAAGATGGCTCAAGCATCACGACTCGTTGATCTCCGTAAAGAACTGGCCCGCAGAGGGCTGGACGGATTCCTGATCCCGCGCGCCGACGAGCATCTGGGTGAATACGTGCCCGAAAGCGCCGCGAGGCTCGCCTGGCTGACCGGCTTCACCGGCAGCGCCGGCCTCGCCGTGGTGCTCGCCGACCGCGCCGCGGTGTTCTCCGACGGGCGCTACGTGCTGCAATTGCAGGCCGAGACCGACCCCGCGCTGTGGGAGCGCCGGCACATCATCGAGCAGCCGCCGGCCTCCTGGCTCGCCGCCGGCACCACGGCGGAGGCGCGCATCGGCTACGACCCCTGGCTGATCTCCGAGGAGGCGCTGGCCAAGTTCACCGAGGCCGGCCGCACCCTGGTGGCGGTCGCGGATAATCCGGTCGATGCGATCTGGACCGACCGCCCGGCCCCGCCGCTGGCACCGGCGCTGCCCCATGCGCTGGCCTATGCCGGGCTGGAGTCCGCGTGCAAGCGTGCCGATCTGGGCGCGGCGCTGCTTGCGGCGCGGCAGGACGCGGCGGTGATCAGCGACCCCGCCTCGATCGCCTGGCTGCTCAACATCCGCGGCAGCGACGTGGCGTTCACCCCGTTCGCGCTCGGCTTCGCGATCGCCCATCAGGACGGGCGTGCGGAACTGTTCATGGACCCGGCCAAGCTGCCCGACGCGACGCGCGCCTGGCTCGGCAACGACATCTCCTGCGCCCCCCGCGCCGCGCTGGCCGGGGCGCTGGCGGCGCTTTCGGGCAAGCGCGTGCGGGTGGATCCGGCCGGCTCCCCGGTCTGGTTCGCCCAGACCCTGCGCGCGGCCGGCGCCGAGATCGTCGCCGGGAGCGATCCCTGCCTGCTGGCAAAGGCGTGCAAGAACGCCACCGAACAGCAGGGCGCCCGCGCCGCCCATGGCCGCGACGCGATCGCGGTCTGCCGCTTCCTGCACCGGATGGACCGGCCGGACGGCGCGGAGACCGAGGCCTCGGCGGCGGCGGCGCTGCTCGCCCTGCGCGCCGGACTGCCGGACTTCCGCGGCGAGAGCTTCCCCGCGATCTCGGCCGCCGGACCGCATGGCGCGATCATGCATTACCGGGTCGGCCCCGCGACCGACCGGGCGATCCGGCCGGGCGAGCCCTATCTGATCGATTCCGGCGCGCAGTTCCTGGACGGCACGACCGATGTCACCCGTACGATCTGGATCGGCGCGGGCACGCCGCCGGCCGAACTGCGCGACCGCTTCACCCGCGTACTGAAGGGCCATATCGCCATGGCCACGCTGATATTTCCCGAAGGCGCGACCGGGGTGCATCTGGATGGCTTCGCCCGCCACGCGCTGTGGCAGGTGGGGCTCGACTACGACCACGGCACCGGGCACGGCGTCGGCAGCTATCTGTCGGTGCATGAAGGCCCGGTCAGCCTCTCGCGCCTGGCCCGGCCGGTGCCGCTGGCGGCGGGGATGATCCTGTCCAACGAGCCCGGCTTCTACCTGCCCGGCCAGTACGGCATCCGGCTGGAGAACCTGCTGCTGGTCCGCCCGGCCGACGCCGGGGGCGGCGGCAAGCCGTTCCTGCGCTTCGAGACGCTGACCCTCGCCCCGTTCGACCGGCGGCTGATCGACCAGGCGCTGCTCGACCGGCACGAGATCGCCTGGCTGGACGCCTATCACGCGCGGGTACTGGCGGAGGTCGGACCAAATCTGGACGCCGACACGGCGGCCTGGCTGCAATCGGCCTGCGCGGCGCTGCCGCCGGGCGTGTGATGAAAGGAAGCTGCGAATGCTCTGCGCGCGACCGTTGCGCCCCTACCGGCCCGGCGCGGCCGGAAGCCGCGCCCCCGGCGCCATGATCGCCGGGGAAACGTCAGGACGGCCCGGCCGCGCGCTGAGCCTGGCGCTGAGCCTCGCGCTGAGCCTCGCGCTGTGCGGCCTCGCCCGCCCGGCCCTGGCGGACGCCATCGACGGGGACTGGTGCGCAAGCGCCCGGCAGCGCATGCATATCGAGGGGAACGTGATCATCACCCCATCCGGCCACCGCACCGAGGGTGACTACCAGCGCCACTGGTTCAGCTACGTGGTCCCCCCGGGCGAGCCCGATGCCGGCGCCACCATCACCCTGACGCTCACCGATGAGAACACCGTGGAACTCCAGCGCCCGCCGAAGGGCATGAGCGGTTCCGCGGCCGAAATCTGGCAGCGCTGCGGGCACGAGCTGAGCGGGCGGTCCGTTCCTGACGCATGGCTCCGAAGCGCCGGCGGAAACGCCCCACCGCCGGGATGAGCGCACCGCCCGTCAACCGCCGCCCATCGCCGCCCGATCGATCGGCCCCTCCGACAGAGACCAGAGGCCGCAAGGGGAGGAGCTACCGCCTCGGACCACGAAAACCGTAATAGGAGTGGAACAGTTCTTCGAACGCCCCATCCACGGTCTCGGCTGCCCGGTAGGGCGGACTGTCCTTCACCTTCTGCCGGGTCACGTCGAGATGGATGATGCAGCGCGCCCAGTCGATCCAATCGATCGAGAGCGGCGAAACCAGAAGCTTTTCGCCGGCCCACCAGCTCGACGTATGGACGACGAGATAGCGCACCTGCCACGCTGCGATGTCGATCAGAAAATCCTCGGCATGGCCGATATCGCCATCGGTCGCCTCGATGGAATTTCCAGTGACCTCCAGCATGCTGCGCACGCGGCCTTCCCGCGCAGCCGTCTTCACCTCGCCGGTGGCGGCCGTCCCGGGCGGCGCTTCCGCGACGTCTGCCGGCCGGCCCTCCTGCCCTGCCCACAGAAACTGGTCGCGGCCATGGGGAAGATCGAAATGGTCGCATGCCTGAACATCGGTCTTCTGCGACAGCGGCATGCTGGTATCGATGTCCGGGCTCTGTTCGATCTGCCGCATGGTCAAACGGACCGGCAGATGATGGGCTTCCGGATCAGGCGAGCCCAGCGCCGAAATCGGCAGGAGCACGCGTCGGCCGGACAGCCAGTCCCCCAGATCGACGACCAGCCATCGGATGGCCCAATCGGTATCCTGATACATCACATCCGACACCGTGCCACTCAGCCCATCCGTGGCCTTGATCGGATAGCCATTCAGGGACGACGCATTCCAAAGCATGACCAAATCCTCTGTTATTTTCTGTCGGACCACGACGGGTCTCGAGAGACCGCGCAGTGCCTGTCGCGAGCCTCGGCCAGGACTGCGCAGCCGATCGGGCCGGAAACGACACGGCCGGGCACGGACCGGGCCCGAACGATCCGCCGACCGACGATCCGCCGACCGGCGATCCGCCGCTCAGGGCTGGGGCTGGGGTGTCAGCGCGCCGCTCGGAGGCAGCACAGGGAAGACGATCTTTGGCGGTTCGCCCGACAGGCTGACGAGAAATGCGGTCAACCTGTCGATGTCATGATCGTTCAGCTCGATGCCGAGCTGGCTCGACCCCATGACGGCGACCGCCTGCCGGAGATCCCAAACCTGGCCGGTGTGAAAATACGGTGCCGTCAGCGCGACGTTGCGCAGGCTGGGGACCCGGAACACATACTCATCGCCGGCAGTCTTGGTCACCATGAAGCGGCCCGTGTCGGCGGCTGGCAGCAAGTCCTCGCCCGGCTTGGCCACAACCCCGAACGGCGCATAGGACCCACCGCCGACATTGATGCCATTGTGGCAGGCGGCGCAGCCCTTATCGATGAACAGCGCCAGACCCTCGGTCTGAATGGGCGAGAGCGCAGCCGCATCGCCCTTGAGATAGCGATCAAACGGGGCATCCGGAGTGATCAGCGTCGCCTCGAACACCGCGATCGCCTGCTGGACATGGGCGAGCGTGATCTTGACCGGATCATCGGGAAAGGCGGCCGCAAACAGCTGCTCGTAGCCGGGAATGCCGTTCAACTGTTCGGTGATATGCGCCGCCGGCGACGCCATTTCGACCGAGTTCACCATCGGACCGGAAGCCTGCGCCTCCAGGTCCTTGGCGCGTCCATCCCAGAACTGCGCGATATTGAAAACCGCATTGAAGACCGTAGGGGCGTTGCGCCCGCCATGCTGCCATCGATGGCCGATCGAGGTCGGCTCGGCATCCGCCCCCCCCAGTCCGGGATTGTGGCAGGAAGCGCAACTGATCGCGTGGCTCGCGGACAGGCGCGGATCGAAAAAGAGCATCTTCCCGAGGTCCAGCCTGGCGGGGGTGGCCGGGTTGCCCGGCAGGGCCGGCGGTGTCGAGGGGATCGGCTTGAAGAGCTGCTGGGCCGTGCTCATCAGATCGGCCTGCGCATGGGCGGGCGCGCAAGCGAGCCAGCCGAACAACACGCCGACCAGGGCCGTTTTTCCTGACATGCGAGACATCCTTCCAGATCCGTCAGCGCATCTGCGCCATCTGCACCCCATCGCGCCGGCGGAGGTTACGCATCCCCGGTCGATCGGAGGCCAAAATTATATTAGGCGCCTGCAGTCTGCGGCAAAAGACTCGGAAACTACTCAGGAGCCTGTCCTGGAATTCGCTGACGATCGCAAGACCCGCAACATTGCTTCGCCGGCCGGCTGGCGGCGATTTTCTTTGGACTCAGGCCCGAGACTCAGGCGCCAGAGCATGTCGTTTTTTTGTCGCGTTTCCGATGACTCAGACGGTCTCCCGGAGCAACATCCGATCAGATTGAGCCCATCTGTTCGGATGTGGCTCTCAATCGCGAGTGGATCGCAGATCCGGTTGAAACCGGGTCCGATCGCGCTCCAGAGACACCAACCAGGCGGAACGACCCGTCCGATCAGCGCCACCAGGGCAGTGTTCGGCAGGCCTGCCCAGCCGACGCAGGACAATGATCTGTATATTTCTGAATCACATCGACCTTGACCATCGCCTGCCGGGTCGTGGCGCGCAGGGTTCGGCCGAAGCCCGGCAGAGCCATCGTATCGGGTTGCCACGCCGCGGTTTGTCCTGCCCCGGCTGACGCAGCGCCCGGCCCTGTCGCGGGTCGCAGAGTGCCCCCGGTCGGGGCCCGGACGGGCCGGCCCGGCCTGGCAGGGAATGCCGACCCGCAGAGCGGCGGGCACCAGCCTCCTCGCGCGGGGGCGGTTTTCCAGGCATCCACACCGGCCTGGTCTGCATTGGCCTGGTCTGCATTGCCCTGGTCTGCATTGGCGGGGTCTGCATTGGCGGGGTCTGCAGTTCGGGAGCCCACCCGCGCGGATCACGCCTTCTCGTTGACAGAACATCGCCGGCGGATGACCTTCGCTGCAACGATAAGAGCCGCGAGAACCGCGGCTCGTCGCTAACGGGAGGATACCGCCATGCCGAACGCCGAAAAGGCGGCCGCAAGGTCGCGGCCGGGGTCGTACCGCCGCCAATGGGTCCCGATTGCAGCACTCCTTGCCTCTGCACTCCTCGCCACGGCCGCCGCCAGCGCCCAGACCGCCTCAACCGCCCCCCCGGCAAGCTGGGTCGAGACCTGGGGCGCGAGCCCGCAGCAGCCCATCGACCCGGTCATCGGGGGCACTCCGATCACCCTCAGCAACCAGACCATCCGCGAGGTCGTGCGCATCAGCGCCGGCGCCAGCACGCTGCGCCTGCGCCTGACCAACGAATATTCCGATGCGCCCACCGCGATCGGCGATGTCCACATCGCCCTCGCCGCCTCCAGCGACTCGGCCTCCGGCGCCATCGTTCCCGGCAGCGACCAGGCCGTGACCTTCGGCGGCAGCGGGTCGATCACGCTGGCGCCGAACGGCGCGGCGCTGAGCGATCCGATCAGCATGCCGGTCGACCGGCTGACATCGCTCGCCGTGAGCATCTACGTCACCAGTGCCACCGTCCCCACCAGCCTGCATACGCTCGGCCAGCAGACCGGCTATATCGCGAGCGGCGATGTCACCTCCGCCGCCGATCTCACCAGCGGCTCGACCACCACCCAGTCGCGCTATCTGCTCTCCGGCGTCGATGCCTATCTGCCGCGGGGCGGCGCCACGCTGGTCACCCTCGGCGATTCGATCACCGACGGCTATCATTCCACCCCCGATCAGGATCACCGCTGGCCGGATTTCCTGGCGCAACGGCTGCAGGCGAAGGGGATGCTGCGCAACATCGCCGTCGCCAACGAGGGCATTTCCGGCAACCGGCTGCTCTCCGAAGGCATCGGCCCGAATGCGCAGTCCCGCTTCGACCGCGACGTGCTGTCGCGCCCGGGCGTGCAGTACATCATCCTGCTGGAGGGCATCAACGATATCGGCTTTCCCGACCTGTTCCCCGGCAGCACGGTGCCGACCACCGCCGATCTGATCGCCGCCGACCAGCAGCTGATCGCCCGTGCCCATGAACGCGGCGTGATGATCTTCGGGGCCACGCTCACGCCCTTCCAGGGCGCGCTCTACTATTCCACCAGCGGCGAGGCGACGCGGGAAGCCTTCAACGAATGGATCCGCCATGGCGGCGCCTTCGATGCGGTGATCGATTTCGACAAGGCGGTGCGTGACCCGGCCAATCCGCTGCAGTTCCTGCCCGCCTATGACAGCGGCGACCATCTGCATCCGAACGATGCCGGCTACGCCGCCATGGCGAACACGGTGCCGCTCAGGCTGTTCGCGCCCTGACGCAGACTGGGCGCCGGATCCGGGAAGGCCAGAGGGCGCTGCCCTCTGGCATCCCGCCGGGGCGTTTCGCCGGAGACGATCCCAGGGGGATCATACAGGGGGATCACACAGGGGGATCACACATCCACGTCCTCGACCGTGCGGGCACGGTCCTGGATGAACTGGAAGCGCAATTCCGGCCGCCTGCCCATCAGGCTCTCCACCACCTCGTCGGTGTGGGCCCGCTCCTCCGCCAGGGCCACCACCTTCAGCAGGGTCCGCTTGCCCGGATCCATGGTGGTCTCCTTCAGCGCCGAGGGCGGCATCTCGCCCAGACCCTTGAAGCGGCTGATCTCGATCTTGGCGCCCGGCTTGAACGCCGCCTTCATCTGGCGCTCGCGATCGGCATCGTTCATCGCATAGACCGATTTCGCGCCCTGGGTCAGCCGGTACAGCGGCGGCTGCGCCAGGTAGACATGCCCGTGGCGGATCAGCTCGGGCAGTTCGCGATAGAAGAAGGTCATCAGCAGCGAGGCGATATGCGCGCCGTCCACATCGGCGTCGGTCATGATGATCACCCGCCCGTAGCGCAGCCTGGCGCGATCGAAGCGCTCGCCCACGCCGCAGCCCAGCGCCTCGATCAGGTCCTTCAGCTCCTGGTTCTGCCGGAGCTTGTCGGCCGACGCGCTGGCGACGTTCAGGATCTTGCCGCGCAGCGGCAGCACCGCCTGGGTCTCGCGGTTGCGCGCCTGCTTGGCCGAGCCGCCGGCGCTGTCGCCCTCCACCAGGAACAATTCCGTGCGCGCGGCATTCTCGCTGGCGCAGTCGGCGAGCTTGCCGGGCAGGCGCAGCCGGCGGGTGGCCGATTTGCGCGGCGTGTCGCGGGCCTCCTTGCGGCGCAGCCGCTCCTCCGCGCGCTCGATCACGAAGGCCAGCAGATTGTCGGCCTGCGCCGGGTCGCCCGCCAGCCAGTGGTCGAACCGGTCGCGCAGCGCGGTCTCCACCAGCCGCGACGCTTCCGGGCTGGTCAGCTTCTCCTTGGTCTGGCCCTGGAACTGCGGCTCGCGCAGAAACACCGACAGCTTGGCGGCGAGCGGGGTCAGCACGTCCTCGATCGTCACCTGCGCGGCACGGCGGTTGCCCCGCTGCTCGCCCCAGGCCCGCAGGCCCTTCAGCAATGCCGCGCGCAGCCCGGCCTCGTGGGTGCCGCCCTGCGCCGTGGGCACGGTGTTGCAATACGAATGCAGAAACCCCTCGGCGCCATCCAGCCAGATCGCGGCCCATTCCACCCGCCCGGTCGGCGCCCCGTTGGGCCCGGCGGGCAGATCGGCCTCGCCGGCCCAGAGCTGCGGCAGGGCGCGCTCGGCCGCGCCGATATCGGCCTCCAGACTGTCGCGCAGGCCGCCGGGGAAATGCAGCACCGCCTCGGCCGGCGTCTCGTCCTTCCCCCCGCCCAGCAGCGCCGGATCGCAGGCCCAGCGGATCTGCACGCCGCGATACAGATACGCCTTCGACCGGCACAGCCGGTACAGCCGCGCCGGAGCGAAGGCCAGGGCGCCGAAGATCTGCCGGTCGGGGCGGAAGCGGATCGTGGTGCCGCGCCGGTTCTGCACCGCCCCGCCGCTCAGCAGCTTCGTGGTCGGCTTGCCGCGGGCATAGGATTGCCGCCACAGAGCGCGTTCGCGCGCCACCTCCACCTCGAAACTCTCCGACAGGGCGTTCACCACCGAACTGCCCACCCCGTGCAGCCCGCCGGAGGTGGCATAGGCCTTGCCCGAGAATTTCCCGCCCGAATGCAGCGTGGTCAGGATCACTTCCAGCGCGCTCAGATGGCGGAATTTGGGGTGCGGATCGACCGGAATGCCGCGGCCATTGTCGCGGATGGTCAGGAAATTCTCCGCCTCCAGGCCGACCTCGATGAAACTCGCATGGCCGGCCACCGCCTCGTCCATGGCGTTGTCCAGGATCTCCGCGGCCAGATGATGCAGCGCGGCCTCGTCGGTGCCGCCGATATACATCCCCGGACGGCGGCGGACGGGCTCCAGCCCCTCCAGCACCTCGATGTCCTTCGCGGAATACGCGGCGCTGGCTTTGGCTTGGTCGAACAGGTCGGTCATGCGGTGGTCCCAGAGGAATCGGGGGGGCACAGGATAGCAGGGAAGGGAAGGCCAGGGGCTATGCCCCTGGATACCCGCCCCCGCCCCCCCCCCCAGCCCAGCCCACAACCCCACGGGGGGGGGTCAGGGCG
>VFSW01011265.1_pt1 | contig 12585 bp, 10 predicted proteins | sample 5358111 | NCBI WGS metagenome assembly VFSW01 (sample SAMN11554181, study PRJNA540505) | mine drainage metagenome | isolation source: sediment from site ElyBrook_90M | place: USA: Ely Copper Mine, Vershire, VT | collected 2017
CGGTTGCGAAGACTGCTTGGCCGCAGAACTCTTTGGTTCGGCATTAGCCCAACAGGCACGTCTTCTGCGTGGACAACTGGCTTTTTGAAGTGCATCCCCCCAATCTGGGAGGTCAGGAGCAATCCGCGGTCCTGAACGTGCCTCGATTCCGGCAAGCAGACTTCTCTCGCAGGTTTGAAGCCGAGTGCAGCTCAATCGGCTGACTTGAAGTGACCCGCAGTCGCCTCAAGTCTGGTAGTGAGGCGAACCGGGGACACTTCATCGTGATGACCTGGATTTGGGAGGATGGGAGGCCAACAGTGTTCAATCTCTTCACGAATAAGAGGGTCTGCTTGTAATACTACCAGTAAGGCAATATGTCAATAACAAAGTGACTTTAAGATATTCTACGATCCCATTATGGACACAATCTATAAAATTTTACCATCGCACATATATTTCTTTTAGATATATATGTATATGTTATATAACTCTGTGTTATATTTCACGCATGAAGTTTGAGACGCTTCATGAGAACCTTCGACTGGAGATCCTGCGCCGAATCGAGCGCGGACTCCTCACCGGCTCCACGCTGGCTCGCGCTACAGATTTTCAGCAGGCTCATATCTCCAACTTCCTGAATCGAAAGCGCTCCCTCAGTCTCGAAGGCCTCGACCGCGTACTCGCCGCGCAGAACATATCGATTATCGACTTGCTGCCCCCGGATATGTTACCCGCCTTCCCGGCTCATCCGCGAAACGTCTCTTTGACTCAAACCGTGGCAGTGGTGACACATACCGCCGCCGCCGCCTCAGCGCGGATTCAATCGCCAGAAATTATCGACACCATTGAAGTACCTGAAGCGGTAATCCACTCTTCCCGTGCCCATCCTCTCCCTGGCAGAGATCTTTGGCAGCGCTTCGTCGCAGTTCGTGTGGACGCCATACAGTCCGCGGCGATGGAGCCGGTCCTTCGCCAGCATTTCATCGTAGTCATCGACCGCCACTACAATTCGCTCTCTCCGTATCGTCTCCAGCCTCCTACCGTCTATGCCGTGCGCGGTTCAGATGCCCTGCACTTATGTTTCCTGGAGTATGAGGCAGACCGGCTTGTCCTTCGCCCCAGGAATCAACAGATCCCAGTCCTGCTGATCGCCTTGGCAGCCAACGAACAACCTGCCGATCGCATTATCGGCCGCGTTTGTTACGTTCTTTCGGAGTTTTGAAGCTATCCGTTGGCACCGCCTCGCCCCTGCAAGTTTCTTGGACCCTCTCATCCTTCCACGCGATCTGCTAGCATCGCCTTTTGGAGGAATCATTGCATATGGAACAACTCCCCGTTGGTATCGGTGCCCGTCGTAATGAGGACATCGCTTTAGATCTCTTGAAGTTCGTCGCCGTCACCGCCAGTGTTGGACGTCCCACGACTGCAACAGCGGGCTTTGTTCCCGCTGGCAACCCCAAGACTGAAGACCAGGTCGGTCACTTGCTCGAGCTATATACCCGCTGTCTTCGAGCCGTCGAAGGAAAGTAGCGAACCCGCTTGTCCGATCTGCCCTCATCTCGAGTTGTGGTGGTCGGCGCTGGAGTATTTGGTCGCAATCACCTGCGCATCTGGCGAGCACTCGAAGATGCAGGGGCTCCAGTCCATCTCGTCGGGATCGTCGAATCAAATTCCTCCGCTGCGACGAATCTTGCCGCGGAATATCGCGTTCCCGTCTATGCCTCAACATCGGAACTACTCCGTTCAACCCAGCCCCCCGATGCGGCGTCTGTTGCCGTTCCAACATCTTCCCACGCTTCCATCGCGTCGGAGTTCTTGTCGGCCGGGGTCGACGTCTTGGTAGAAAAACCTTTCACCGCAACCCTCCAGCAGGCAGACGAGTTGATTGCTTTGGCGCAGCGCCATAAGCGCATCATTCAGGTCGGCCACCTCGAACGATTCAATCCAGCGGTTCGCGCCGTTCGCTCCATTCTGCATCAACCGCTTTTTTTTGAGGTTCACCGGCTTAGTGTCTTTACCCCTCGAGCACTCGACGTTGACGTCGTTCTCGATCTCATGATCCACGACCTCGATATCGTTCTCAGTTGGACCCAGTCACCCATTCGCGAGCTACACGCGGTCGGCCTGCCAATACTTTCATCAAAAGTCGATATTGCGAATGTTCGCATCGAATTTGAATCCGGATGTGTCGCTAATTTCACTGCCAGCCGGGTCAGTACGGAGCGCGTCCGCAAAATCCGTTTCTTTCAACCCCATCAATATGTTTCCGTCGATTACGCGCGCCAGGATGTTCTTTGCATCGACGTTCCAGCCCTGCAGCCTCCAGAATTGCGCCAAGTGGCCTCGCCCGACTTGCCTGTCGTCACATTCCAGCCTGTCGAAGCGGCTCATCCCATACCCGGATTTGCAATGCGCAAGCTCGAGATTTCCTCCGGCGAGCCGTTACGTCTCGAGTTGGAGTCCTTCCTGCGATCCATTCGAGAAGGTTCCGTCCCCGAAGTTACAGCCCAGGATGGCCGCGCCGCGCTTGCCGTCGCCCTGGAGATCAGCGCTGCAATCCATGCCCATCAATCGCGCGCCGGCCTCGCCTAATCAACTTCGCAAACGAGGCATTTCAAATACTGCGTCTCAGGGATCGTCAGAATTGCAGGATGATCGAGTGCCGCTCCTCGAATCTCCAGCAGGCGCACCCTTTTGTCCGCATCACTCGCCGCTTCCGCGACCACCGCTTGAAATTCCACCAGCGGCACATGGTGCGAGCACGAACACGTCACCAACCTCCCTCCGGGTCGCAACATCTTCAGCGCTCGCAAGTTCATCTCTTTATAGCCTCGCAGCGCGCTCTCCACGGCACGCTTTGACTTCGCAAATGCCGGAGGATCCAGCACGATTATGTCGAACATCTCACCTGCATCACTCCAGTCTCGTAGGAGTTCGAACGCATTCGCCTCGATCCAGTCCACACCATTTCCCTGCCCAGCCAGTTGATCCCGGTTTACGTTCAGATTTCTCTCAGCCACTTCCAATGCAGCCCTTGACGCGTCCATACCGGTCACGTGCGAACAGCGACGAGCTAGGTGGAGCGCGAATCCGCCTTGGTAGGTACAAACGTCAAGCGCCCTCCCGCGCGCATACGACTCCGCCGCCAGGTAATTCTCTCGCTGGTCTAAGAACGCCCCGGTTTTTTGCCCCGCGTTTACGTCAAAATGGAAACGCAATCCATTCAACTCAAAAACCGTCGCCAATATCGGCTTCTCAACATTCCGTGCATAGAGCGGCTCTGTCGACGGTGCCGACAATTGTTCCAGTTCTCGTATACGCGAATCCGGCCGCTCCAGAATCGTCTCCGGATCCAACATGTCTCGAAAAACATCGACCGCCACTGCCCGCACGTCCGCGGCATGCATTCCTTGCGTCAACAATTGCAAGATCACCAGTTCCCCATAGCGATCAGCCACGATCCCTGGCAACTCATCGGCTTCTCCAAACACTAGCCTGCAGGCGCTAGTCCCCGTAAACATCTGCAAACCCTCCAGGCGCATCTGAACAGCCCGTCGCAATCGGTGGCGCACCAACTCAAGGAATTCGCCCCGGTCATCGATCGACTCTTGCGTCATCATTCGCAGAGTAATCAGAGAAGCGTCACTGTACATTGCAGTGCCAAGAGCGGTACCCCTTTCGTCGATCACCCTAACTAGCGAACCCGGTGTAACCCTGTCTTTGCCCGACTCCGCGATCACCTCTTCCACGTCCGATTGATAGACCCAGGGGTGGCCGCCTCGCACCCGGGCTGCCGCGCGCCGGTTGATTTTGGCCATCGGCCACTGGCTTATCTCCAAATCCGATCCTGTGATTGCAGGAGGCACAGCGGCAGGTCCCACTACTTTTTTAGTCTCCTTGAATGCGTCGACACCGTTACCCGAAGCCTTCGCTCGAATTGCCTTTTGCACTATGCTCCCTCTCTCACGTTCCCGTGCCTGAGTGGTCATCTTCGCACATTCCAAGCCCCATCATCGACATCGCGTGCACTTCATGTGCCGTAAATCTGCTCGCATAACATAAAATCAATTATGGTCACCGCGCACACCGCTGCGGCATCCCCAGATGCTGACAAGCAACAACTCGCTGAGACCTTCGAGACTTTGCTGACGACCGTGCGTCAAAATCGTCCCAGCGACGATATCGCCATCATTCAACAGGCATACGAATTTTGTCTGAAACATCACGCCGGCCAAAAACGCGCGTCCGGCGACCCCTTCGCCTTGCATCCCCTTGAAGTGGCAAGAGTTTTAGCCGAAATGAAGCTGGACTCCACCGCCATTGCAGCGGGCTTGCTGCACGATGCCGTCGAAGATACCCCCGTGACCAGCCGCGAAATTGCAGAAATATTCGGCGAACAGGTTGCCCACATCGTCGACGGTGTCACCAAGATCGACAAGATCCAATTCGCCAACCGTGAGGATCGCCAGGCAGAGAATGTCCGGAAGATGCTCCTCGCCATGGTGTCGGATGTGCGCGTCGTGCTCATCAAACTTGCTGATCGTCTTCACAACATGCGCACCCTGGAACATCTGCAGCCAGAACGCCAACAAGCCATCGCTCGAGAAACTCTGGACATCTACGCTCCACTTGCTCACCGTCTCGGCATGGGCAAAGTGCGGAGTGAACTCGAGGATCTGTCGTTTCGTTATGTCGATCCCGTTGGCCCCGACCAGATCAGTTCGGCTGTAGAGGCACACCGGCAGCAAGGGGAACAGTTTCTCCGCAATATTGACGCCATCCTGCACGAGCGCTTGGCCGAACACAACATCTCCGCCCGCGTCGACTGGCGCATCAAACGCCTGTATTCCATCTATCAAAAGTTGCAGCGCCAACGTATCACTGTGGACCAGGTGTACGACCTTCTGGCGGTCCGCGTCATCACCCAAACTGTGCAGGATTGTTACGCCGTCTTCGGCTTAATTCATAGCATTTGGCGCCCCGTCCCCGGCCGCATTAAAGACTTCATTGCTATGCCGCGACCCAATCTTTACCAGTCGCTGCACACCACCGTAATGGCGGAGGGCGGGCATCAGTTTGAGGTCCAGATTCGCACCGAGGAAATGCACCGCGTCGCTGAAGAAGGCATCGCCGCACATTGGAAATACAAGTCCGGCGGCTCACCCGTCAATGCGAAAGATGAACAACGCCTGGCCTGGGTCCGGCAAATTGTCGAGTGGCAGCGCGACATGACCGACCCCAATGAATTCCTTTCCACTCTCAAAATCGATCTGTATCCGGAAGAGGTTTATACCTTCACGCCTAAAGGCAAAGTCGTCGTTCTTCCGAAGGAAGCTACACCCATTGATTTCGCCTATTCGATTCACACGGAGGTCGGGAATACCTGTACCGGCGCGAAAGTCAACGGGCGAATGGTGCCGCTAAGGTCGCGTCTGCGCAACGGTGATATCGTCGAAATTCTCACCCAAAACGGCCATACACCAAGCCGCGATTGGCTCACATTTGCCAAGAGCTCGCGCGCTCGCAACAAAATCAAACATTGGCTGAATGAGCATCAGCGTGAACGCGCCATTGAAATTGGCCGCAAACTGCTCGATCGCGAAGCTCGCAAATACAAGATCTCGATTGCGCAACTCACCGACGCCGACCACACCAGGGCTGCAGCGGATTACGGCCTGGCAAACCCTGTTGATCTGTTGGCTGGCATCGGATTTGGAAAGTTTTCTGCCCGTCAGGCGTTGAATCGCCTGGTGCCGGGTGCCACAGGCACGCAGCAACCAGAGGCTGAATCCGCTCCTGGCATGTCGGATGCTGTGAAGCGCGTTTTCTTCGGCAAAGGTTCAGACTCGCTCACCGTCGAGGGCCAGAACGACCTGCTGGTCTATCGCGCTCGATGTTGCAATCCGATTCGAGGTGAAGAAATTGTCGGCTACGTCACCCGGGGCAAGGGCGTTGCTGTTCACGCTCGCAGTTGCCCCAACGTGCAAAATCTTCTTTACGAGTCAGATCGCAGAATTGCTGTTGAATGGGCACATATGAAGGATGAGGCAGGAACTCCGCAGCGCGCGACCTATCCGGTCAAGATGATCGTCTATTGTGACGATCGTGCCGGTATGCTTCGAGAAATGACGGCAGTGATTTCAGACGACGGAACGAACATCCGCGCGGTTGAAACCAAGGCCGGTACGGAAGCTGAAGCCATCGTGGAGTTCGTAGTCGATGCTTACGATGTAGGTCATTTGATTCGACTCATGAATGGGCTTCGCCGCCTTCCAGGAGTTCGCGACGTCCAGCGCCAGCAAAAACTATAGAGATTGCCTTCCGCGCAGCTCTTGCTTAACGAAGTGAGGAAAATCGATTTTGCGGCCGCAATAAAGACATCTCGCATTGCCTGCATCGCAGCGATTACTTTGCCAGTGTCGTTGCACCTTGGCTGGTCGTCACATTCGTCAGTGCGCAACCATTCATCGTCTGCTTGAACTTGAAGTATGGATGAAAAAACAGCGCCGCGCGGACGTCTCCATTGCCTTCCACCAACTCCGTCAGCCACACGCCATCTGGATAACGCTGTTGTCGCAGATGAATCCAAAACCCTTTGTGCAGACTTGCGAGCAGTCCTCCGCCCACCTTCAAATCGTGGTCCAGGCGCACGTTCAGGTCAACCAGCTCCCCGCTGAGTTCATCCACTTGGATCGTTCCGGTCATGTCGTGCAAAAACGTTTCCTGTAGCCCCCTGGGATGTATGCTCGGATCGCCGCTTAAATCGTAATCAAGAGTCGGACGTCCTTGCACGTCGATCCGGCGTCCGTTGGCATAGCGCAACATTCGCAACGCCGTGTCGTACATTTTTTCGTCTTCGGCATTCTGCTTGGCAACGTACTTCTCATCGGAGTCCTTCTTGATCTGCTTTTGTACGCGCTCCGACTCCTTATTTTTCTGGGATTCCGTCAGCGGCTTCCCGTCTTTGCTCGTAACTTCATCAATTTCCTGACCATTTACAAAAAACATGTCGTACTGTTTTATATCCCGGTGTTTTACGGTACCGTTTTTATCTGTCTGGTCGCTTTCCCCTGTCGTCTTGCAGATGTACCGCTCCTGTTCTGCCTGGGACTTCTTCAGGTTCTCCAGCACACGCTGCTTCAGCTCAGCCGCGGAGGGAAGCGGCGCATTCCAGTCGAATTTTGCCAACGACGCTCCAGAGGGATTAGACCGCGGGGTTCGCACTGCGCGTTCCTGGTAGCCTGCCTGCGACCAACCCTGGTCAGCCGAAACGCCAGCCGCCAGAACGCTCGCCACAATCAACGATCTCAAAATCGAACGGTTCATGTTCTCCGCCTAAATCTATTAGACTTACCGGATGATCTCCCGTTACAAGATACGTAGAAATCCAGTGCCCCGTTCCTGAGGTCCTGCAACCTTTTTGCAGCCTGGATTAGCTACAGATACGATTTCACAGAGTATTTCGGGAACAATAGGAATGATTATGACTGACACAAAGGCGGCTATTCATACTTCCCAGGCACCTGCAGCCATCGGGCCCTACTCCCAAGCAATTCGCGTCGGCAACATGGTATTCACTTCTGGACAAGTTGCCATCGATCCTGCGACAGGCCAATTGGTCGCAGGCGGAATTGAAGAGCAAACCCACCAGGTCCTCAAAAACCTACAAGCCGTTCTAGCGGCCGCAGGACTGGACTTTTCCCGGGTCATTAAGACGACAGTCTTCTTGAAGGACATGGCCCACTTCGCCGCCATGAACGCAATTTATGCGGAATACCTCCAGGCGCAGAACCACCTCGCCCCAGCTCGCTCAACCGTGGAGGTCGCCCGGCTTCCCAAGGATTCATTGGTGGAAATAGATCTGATCGCCTGTTAAAGAGACGCGGCCCCGCGAGTTTCCAACACTCCAGCTGCAACGCTCCCTGGGACTTTTACGAGCTGGCTGACGCCGAAAACCGGACGCGAAAAAACCATCGCGTCAGAAACAAAAAAGGCGGAGGATCTCTCCTCTGCCTTTTTTGTCTAAAACCTAGCGCTCGCCCCTACAGCGGCTGAACATCAGCAGCCTGCCAGCCCTTCGGTCCCTTCACAACGTTGAATTGCACGGCTTGGCCTTCTTGCAAACTCTTAAATCCGTTTGAATTGATCGCAGAGTAATGCACAAAAACATCTTCGCCATTCTGGCGCGAGATAAAGCCAAAGCCCTTCGCGTCGTTAAACCACTTTACTGTGCCTTGTTCCATTTGAATCTTATTTCCTAATCGATTTGAATTACGCTGAAGGGAATCGGAGCGACTACTAGCAGAATCTTGTGCTTTGGGGCAAAGTCTACAACTGCCCGGTTCTATTCGAACGCACCGTCAGTGTACCAGATTTTCGCCAAATGCAAGAAAAAAATGCAGGTTAGCGACGGCCTTGTCCTTTCTATCGTTTCCAGCCATGCGTCTTCCTGGTCAACTCCCACAACCCGTATGCGTTATGCTAGCTGACGAAATGAAATTTGAAGAGCAATCGCTCGCCTGGATTCAAAGCGCTCTTCCCACTCTCGCGGAAGGCTTCTCCTCCCTGCCCCCCAATGACTCGCCGTTACTCGACCAAGCCGCAATGCTGGCTATACTTCAGGAAACGGCCGTCGGACTCCGCGAGAATTACCCTTATTTTCACCCGCTGTATGCTGGCCAGATGCTCAAACCGCCCCATCCCTTAGCCCGGGCCGCATATGCCCTCGCAACCTGGATCAATCCCAACAACCACGCCCGGGATGGAGGGCGCGCGAGTTCCCGGATGGAAATCGAGGCCGTGCGAGGGCTTGCGACCATGTTTGGATGGACCGACCACCTAGGTCATCTCACCAGCGGTGGTACATTTGCCAACCTGGAAGCGCTTTGGATCGCAGGCCTGCTCCATCCCAACAAAACAATTCTCGCCTCCGACCAGGCACACTATACCCATCACCGTATCAGCGGTGTTCTAAAACTGCCCTTCGACTCTGTTGCAACAGACCTCCGTGGCAGGCTCGACCTGAACGCTCTCGAGACCCGAATCCAAAAGGGCGGTGTCGGCAGCGTCGTGGTCACCCTGGGGACCACCGCCCTGGGCGCTGTCGATCCACTACCTGAAATCCTTGCTTTGCGCGACCACTACGGCTTTCGCATTCACGTGGACGCAGCGTACGGAGGGTATTTCACCCTGGCTACAAACTTAGACGCAGCCGCAGCCGATTCGTTTGCCGCCCTTTCCGCGGTCGATTCCATCGTCGTCGATCCGCATAAGCATGGACTTCAACCGTATGGTTGCGGGTGCGTTTTGTTTCGCGATCCCTCGGTTGGCCGGTTCTACAAGCACGATTCGCCTTATACCTACTTCACGTCGGACGAGTTGCATCTTGGAGAAATTACGCTGGAATGCTCTCGCGCCGGCGCGTCAGCCGTAGCCCTTTGGGCGACACAACGAGCATTACCGTTGAAACGCGGTGGAGAATTCGCCGGAATGTTGCAGTCGTGCCGTTCGGCAGCCCTCGAACTCTATCGCCGCATTCACGCCTCAGCCATGTTTATTGCGCCCATACCCCCTCAGCTGGATATCGTCGTCTGGGCCGTCAACGGTGCCACAGTGGAACAAAGTTCTGCCCGCGCCCGCGCGCTTTTCGACGCCGCAGCCCGTCGCGATCTGCATCTGGCACTGGTTCACCTGCCTCGATCCTGTTTCCCCGAAAATACATGGCCCCCAACATACGGAGTTGTTTCGACAGCTAACCAAGTGCAATGTCTGCGCTCCGTCCTCATGAAATCCGAGCACCTCACCTGGATTGACGCCATCTGGGAGCGGCTTCAAGCCGCAGGTCAAGAAATTCTACCGGGAGCGAACTCTGTAACTTAGAAGAGTTTGGGGCTTGCACGCATGCAACAGCTCTGACCAGCTTCGCAGGTGTGCCTCGTTAGATATTCATGTTCTCAGGAGCGCACTGATAATATTCCATGTAGCGATCCCTGTCGGCGGCATCCAAAAGTAGAGTCGTTCCCGCCGCGGCAATTCAACCGCCCCGTGAGAACTTGGGCTGAGCCGATGCTGTTCCGACGCGATTCGTTTATGGGTCTGTCTCCCACTGGGAGAACAAATATAAACTCTATCCTTTGGGAAGCAGAGGTTGAATGGCAATCACCGGCCAACTTGATTTGGCATCTGAGTCATCTCGCGACGATTGGAACAAAACTCTAATCGCGTATTTCTCCATGGAAATTGCAGTCGCTCCCAACATGCCCACCTATAGCGGCGGTCTGGGAGTCCTCGCCGGAGACACCCTCCGATCCGCGGCAGATACTGGCCTGCCCCTGGCAGCCGTCACGCTCCTGCACCGGAAAGGGTATTTTCATCAGCACTTGAATGCCGATGGCGTGCAAACTGAAGAAGACGAGCCTTGGAAGCCGGAGACTCTTCTGCAGCCGCTTGAGCCCTTAGTCGCCATTACGATTCAAGGCCGTCCCGTTATGGTTCGCGCCTGGCGGAAAGACATTGTCGGCACCGATGGCCACATCGTCCCTGTGATCTTCCTAGATACCGACCTGGATCCCAATGACGGCTGGGATCGTCAGCTGACCGATCACCTCTACGGCGGTGACACTTTTTACCGCCTGTGTCAGGAGACAGTTCTCGGCATCGGCGGCGTAGAAATCCTCACCGCGTTGGGTTGCCAGCCCGTCGTCTATCACATGAATGAAGGTCATGCGTCGTTGCTGACCATCGGCCTGCTGGAACAGCAGGTCGCCGATGGCAGTCTGCTGGATGCCAGCCAGGATGACCTCGATGCCGTTCGGGCCCAGTGCGTCTTCACGACCCACACACCAGTTCCAGCGGGTCATGACCGATTCTCCCTCGATCAGGCGCGTCAGGTTCTGGGCGAAGAACGGACCCAGGCACTCGAAAAGTTTGGCTGTTGTCACGACGGCATGTTGAACATGACCTATGTCGCCCTGCGGTTTTCCCGCTACGTCAACGGCGTTGCCATGCAACATGGGCGTGTGTCGCGCGAAATGTTTCCCGAATACTCCGTGCAAGCGATTACCAACGGAGTGCATGCTGCCACCTGGATTCAGCCTTCCTTGCAGGCCTTGCTCGACGAGAAAGTTTCCAGCTGGCGACGCGATAATCTTTATCTCCGCTTCGCCATCGGCATCGCCCCCAGCGAGATTCGCCGCTGCCACCTGGATGCGAAACGGAACCTCATCGATACCGTCCGCGAACGCGTCGGCGTCACCCTTCGAGAAGGCATTTTCACCATAGGATTTGCACGTCGAGCAGCTGCCTACAAACGCGCGGATATGTTGTTTGCGGATCCCGTCCGCTTGACCCGATTGGCTGAAGAATATGGCGGCATCCAGATCGTCTACGCCGGCAAGGCCCATCCCCACGATCAGGTGGGAAAAGCCATCATCCATCACGTGATCGAAGCCAGCGCCAAACTCAACTCGGACCACATTCGCATCGTCTATCTTGAGAACTATGAGTGGGACCTGGGAGCCATTCTGACCGCAGGCGCCGACCTATGGCTGAACACTCCGCGCCGTCCATATGAAGCGTCAGGAACCAGCGGCATGAAGGCAGCCATGAACGGCGTTCCCAGCCTCAGCACCCTCGACGGCTGGTGGATTGAAGGCTGCATCGAAGGCGCAACCGGATGGGCCATTGCGGAATCCGAAGATGAGGCGCAAGAGGCCGAATCTCTGTACGACAAGCTCGAAAACGAGATTCTTCCTCTTTACTACCACTATCCCGACCGCTGGGCAGAGATCATGCGCATGGCCATGGCTATCAACGGCTCCTTCTTCAACACCCACCGCATGCTCTACCAGTACGTCACCAATGCCTACTTTCCCGGAGATGCCCCACTTCGCCGAAAATTTCAGCCGGAGCTTGTATTCACTCGCTGATTGCGGACGTGGAGAGGTCTGCTAACCAAGAGCCACCAGAAGGAAGGACCACACATTTCGTGGATGCTCTTGCTTGCCGCGATAGCTCAGATTTACTCGCTCACGCTGGTCGCGCGGAATACGAAGAATTTGTTGCAATCAAGATTCAAGTGTTGAATCTGTCTGGATCGGTCTTCCCCGTTCCAGCAAGCTTTACAACCGGAACCCGAACGTCAGCAGCACAACGTGCGTGCCGGCGGTGTTGAATCCCGGGAACTGTCCTTTTGGAGTGAACATGTCAAGGTATCGGGAGTCCTGGAACAACTGGAGTTTCCCCTTCGAATGGATGCGATATGTGACGCCCATCCCCGCATCCAACGCAGGCTGCCAGCTTGACTCTGAGGCTGTCGGCGTATTGCAACCATACGCGTCGCTGCACTCGCCGCCGGGCCGCAGAAAAACGATTCTCTTGAGTGAGAAACCCGCTCCTCCGGTTGCATACAGTCCCCACCGGGAGTTCTGTGCCAAAGTGAAGGCGGGGTCAAAAGCAAAATCGAGCAGGTCTTCCGTCCCATTCGGCTGACCTTCCTGCTGCAGGACGGGCTTCGGTACGCCATTGAACGAAAGAATCATGTCCAGCATATAAGACAATCGCTTGCTCTTGCGAGCCCCCACACCGGCGATTAGGGCTGCGCCA
>VFSW01011266.1_pt1 | contig 12585 bp, 11 predicted proteins | sample 5358111 | NCBI WGS metagenome assembly VFSW01 (sample SAMN11554181, study PRJNA540505) | mine drainage metagenome | isolation source: sediment from site ElyBrook_90M | place: USA: Ely Copper Mine, Vershire, VT | collected 2017
CGGAATTCCTAACGACCTGAACCAATCACGGATTAAGCCTCGCATTTGTGGTAAACAGAAGAGTTCACGTTGCGCCTTGAACCTCAACCCATTTAACCGCTCAGAGATCGTCATCTGTTCGTACCAGTTCGCTCGCTCGAAAGAGCCGTACATCCGTCAGGTCTCTTGGAATCTCGTCGTCATAGATGAGGCGCATCGACTCCGAAACGTTTACAAGCCCACAAACAAGATCGGGAATGCGATCAAGAGTGCCCTCGCCCCATTCGATAAGCTGCTTCTGACTGCAACGCCGCTCCAGAACTCCCTTCTCGAACTTTTCGGGTTGGTTAGCATCATTGACGAGCACAGCAGCAATGGGCGATGATCAAGATGACGTGGTGCTTGTTCCTATCACAACTCTTCAGAAGAAAATAACCGGGCAGGATTGGCTGAGTTGGATCATGGTCTCCGCCAGTTCGCGTCAGGCAAGCTACGCCGGCGAGGAGCAAATCACATCGCTGCTGCGGGATCGTCACCACATTCGTGTCGGGCAGGATGACGACTTCATGGTACGGAACCTGGCCGACATGGCTGACTTGGCAGACAGGCCGGCAGTGTGATGACCATCATCCTTTACCAAAAACATATCGAAGCGATCTGCCGGAACGAAGCAGAAATCCGTCATGAAGTCCAGCAGACCGTTCTCCACGAACTGGGACACTACTTTGGGATGGACGAGACTCAACTTAAAGACGTTTAGCTCCGTTAAAGAACTGTCAACTCATTCGCAAACAACTCCGCATCGCGACACTGTCGTTTTTTCTTTGACCCCGAACGGCAGTTGAGGCTAGTGTATTTCCTAATCCGCGGCGAATTTTGGGGCTGGGTATGACATTCCGCATCGTTCCCATTGGGATCGTCTTCCTCCTGAGCACTCTGTGTGCGGCCACGCCAACGTGCAGTCCGGGCGAGAATTTCGATAAGCCATTAAAGGCAAGTCGCGATTTCGCACGGATTCTGCGCGATGCGCAGTCTGGAAATCGCGATGCGCAGTTTCTGGCTGGCATGACCTATTAAATCGGATGCGGGATTGACCAGGACTATTCCGAGGCCGCACGCTGGTACCGGAAGGCGGCGGACGCCGGACACCCCGGAGCGCAGAACAACTTGGGCGGACTATACCTGCAGGGCCTGGGTGTGGTGCAGAGTGATGCCGAGGCCTTGAAATGGTATCTGCGTGCGGCGTTAGAGGGGCATCCGGCGGCGCAAAACAATGTCGGGTACATGTACACAACCGGACGCGCAAAGCTGAACGCCGGGAGCACTCAGAGCAGCGCCGAGGAAGCTCTGAGGTGGTACCGCAAGGCTGCGAAAGCCGGATATGCCGCTGCTGAACTCAATATTGGGCTGGCGTTCTTTCATGGAACAAGCGTTCGTCAGGATCTGGTGGAGGCCGTTAGGTGGTTTCTGAAGGCAGCTGGGCATGGCTCGGCCGATGCGTGTGATAAGATGGGTGTCGTCTACCAGCATGGTTGGGGCGGTCCACAAGACTACAGCGTTGCGGCTAGGTGGTATCGCCTCGCGGACGAAAGAGGATTCCCTCAAGCAAAACGCGACCTCTTCACTCTTGATGAACTCTTCACCAAACAGCAAGCGGAGTCGGTTCAAAGGGTCCCGATCATTGAAACTCAGCGCTAAATCGTGATGCGCTTCCCACTGCAAATAGAAGGCCGACCTTTCGGTCGGCCTTTCTCCCCGGTGGTCCCGGTTTAGAAGACCAGTTTGGCCGAAACCTGTACCACGCGCGGAGACGAGTCGAAGCCCAAGAAGTTACCGTATGGGCTGGTTGGTGTTGCTGCCATTGTTGTGATTTGTCCGAAGCTTGAAGAACCCAGAGCGGAATCCGGATTGAAGAAGTTCGGATGATTGAACACGTTGAACGCGGTCGCGCCTAACGCGAACGTCAACCTCTCCGTCAGCTTGAAGTTCTTGAAGATGCTCATGTCCATGTTGAAGTACGAAGGCCCACGATACTGGTTGCGCCGTCCCGTAGGCCAGTACGGATAGCTTTCAAACGTCGCAGCGGCACTATCCAGAAATGCGTTCGCATCAAGACATGTGGGCTGCAGTCCGCTCATGCCGGCGTTTGCTGCTCCGCAACTGGATGCTCCGGGAGTTGCGCCTCCAACCAATGGAAGCGCGAATATTGTTCCGCCTCCATTGCCCACAGCCCAATTGGAATCCGTGACGCTAAAAGGCAGCCCGCTTCTCCAGAACATTTTTCCGGAGAACGACCAGTCTCCCAGAACATGTGTCAGGATATTGTTCTGAAAGTGCGGTTTAGGAGTGACCACGAAATCGGCACTGACGTTATGGCGGATATCGTAGTCGGAGTTGCCGTAGTTGTTGGCTCTCAGATTTCCGGGATTGATCTGTCCGAGCAGCGAATCGCCGTATGTGAACACGCCACCGTTCGAGACCTCATCCAGGTTGTGGGACCAGGTGTAGTTGAAGTGTCCGGCAACCCATTGCGACATTTGCCGCTTCAGGGTCAAGGTCAGACCGTGATAGTTGGAAACAGCCCCGCTCTGATACTGAGTGACGGTGCCATAGTTGGGAACCGCCGGAGCTGCGGGCAAAATTCCTGGGAAGACTCCGTACTGATCGTAGGCGTTAGGCCATGCTGTGGAGTAGGGAATGCGAATCCCGTGGTTGCCGTTGTAGCCGACCGTGACTGCAGTGTCGCGATCGATTTGCCGCTGGACCTGCAGGTTCCATTGTTGCCAGCGCGGTGAGTGCAGCGTGCCTGCGACTGAATAGAAGGCAGGAGCCGGGAAATTTACGCCTTGTGCGGCCAAAATCGCCCTAATCTGCGAGTATGTTTGGCCACCTGTGAACCCGGTTCGGAATGCAGCCGCCGACGCTTCATAGACGGCTGCCGAGCCGTTCGGTCCGGGATCGAGAGCCGGTGTTCCGGCGCTCGGACGTACGCGGAACATGGCGGAGATCGGCGGGTTGCTGAGGATGTTGCTGATCAGGCCAGCCGGCGGCGAATCGTAGAAAATCCCGAATCCGCCACTGATAACAGTGTTGTTGTTACCCCGCGGCGACCAGCTAAAGCCAAAGCGAGGAGACACGGTCAAAGTATCGACGCCCGGAAACGCCGAATGCTGGTTGTAGTGGATGTCGTCGATATACGGAACATCGCCCGCCCCTGCCCCCGCCTTATAGCTCGGCAAGTTGTACCAATTGCTCACGTAGTTAGCAAAGCAATTGCTCTGGCAAACTGGGTTCGAGTTGCGTTCGAGACGCAGAACGAACGTCAGTTTTAGGTTGTTTCTGACATTCCACTCGTCCTGGGCGTATCCCCCCAGGTTCCACATCGCGACGGGAACGTCGTTCGACGCCACATCCGCACGGCGATATTGATAGGCCAGACCATTCACGAACTTGGTCATGCCGTCGCCGGTATAACCAAAGTAGGCGCCTGGATTCACCCAGAAAAACGTCTGGTCACTGATGTCGTAGCGCAGAAAGTTTCCGCCGAATTTGAAATTGTGATTGCCACGATTCCAAGCGAAGTCGTCTCTAAACCCATACTGCGTAATCTTCCTGCCTTGCGGGTAACCGCCCTGCTGGTTGAAGCCATAGACTCCCCCGCCCAGATCGCCGCCGAACTGTACCGATCCGCTGGTCAGAAAGTAATAGGGAAAGGTTTGCGCTACCTTTGCGGCATCCTGCGTGAACAGAGCCCGGTAGTGGCTGGCAGAAGCCATGAATGAATTGGTCGCATGGGGCCCAAGAATGTGGGTCCATTGCGCCTGTCCCCCATACGAAGGCTGGTTGGAGATCGCGTTGAAGTTGGAGCTGATCGGGTCAAGAGTTGAAGCTTGCAGGCCGCGATCCATTTTGTAACGGAAGTAGACTTTGTCGTAGTCGCTGATGTTGTGATCAACACGGGCGGCCATGTTCCACTCGTGAGAGAGCGCCGTCGGAGTTGCCACAAAGCGCGCTGCGCAAGGCGTGGTTGTGGGATCGAAGCCCGCCAGCGCGTCAGCAGCAAGATCTCCACACCCTCCACCGTCACCTAGCGGAAGCGGAGTCGCTGTGCTGGCGCCCTTTGCGTTCTGCAGCAGGTCAAACAGCGTCTTGTAGTTCGCGTACTCGTTCGGTTGCACCGATTGAATGTTGCTCAGTACCGCGTTCGAAAAAGCCGCCGTCGGAACGATTACCGGAATCGTGTTCGGCAGCACGAAGCGCGTTCCTTCAAGATTAAAGAAGAAGAAGGTCTTGTTTTTCAAAATGGGACCGCCCACCGAGGCAGCCCATTGATTGGCGTTCGAGAATGGGGTCTGATTGGGGAGTCCATCCAGAAGCTGGCTGTTCTTGTTCATCCAGCCGTTGGCGTTGACCGCACGCCCGTTCCACCAGTATTGGGCATTGCCGTGAAACTGATTCGTGCCCGACTTTGTGATATAGGTAACCTGTGCTCCGGAGAGCTGGCCGTATTCTCCACCGTACGCATTGCTGATCACCGTGGCTTCCTGGACCTCGTTATTTCCCAGCGTGAGGTTGCTGGCCCCTGAGTTATTGATGTTGAAGTAGGGGTCCATGTTGTTCTCGCCGTTCACAGTGAACAGGTTCGAGGTCGCCGGCAAGCCGTTAATGGTGAAGTTCCCGTAACCGCCGGTAACGTTCACCACCGCGCCCGGACTCGTCTGAGCGATGTTAGTGATGTCGCCACCGGCACTGGGCAACTGCTCAAGTTCCAGTTGCGAGAACGCCGTGTTCACGCTGGCCGTTTGTGTCACTACGGGAGCGACGCCCGACACTTCTACGACCTCAGCAGTTTTCGAAAGCGGCATCGTAAGGTCCGCAGTCGTGGTTTGTCCCAGGCTGACCGTGGCCGGAGCTTCCACTTCGGCGAAGCCGGTTTCCTTGGCTAAGATCTCATAGCGTCCGGGCATCAATAGTTTGAAGGTGTAGAAGCCGACCGCGTTCGCTGTCGTTGTTTGTGCTGTTCCGGTGTCAAGGTTCTTCAAGGTCACCGTAACGTTGGGGATTACGGCTCTCGTTGGGTCATACACGGTTCCTGCCACGTCGCCGGTTGTCAATGTTTGTCCAAAGACTACAGCTTGCGGAAAGGAAAGTATTAGGGCCAACGAAATCAGGAAAATCGTAGAAAAGTTTCGTAGATGCATTTCTCCTCCTTGGCGATATGTTGAAGAAGCCCTGTCACTGTTTTTCGCCGATGCAGTGCAGCGTTGTTAGCGCGTCAGTTTCCGTCACGTTGATTCCGATAGTTAGCTCTTCTTTTCCAAGCCGCCCCTCGGCGAGGAGTTCGATAACTGGCGTCCTCAAGAAACCCTCAGTCCACATATACGGTGATTGCGATCCGATCCCCGGGGTACCTGCGGTTGTACAGGTAATAGCCGTCTTCGGAGTAAACGACATAGACCTCATCATTGTCGTATCAATCGTCTGCCCAGTACTCTGGCCATGGGTCCATGAAACCGAACCAAAAGCCACCGTACTGGAACCGCGGTTACGATTCCGAGAAGAAGCAGGAGAACTCCCGCGCTGATCTTTCCACCTGGTTTCACGAGTCTTACCTCCATCGCGTCTATTCTTATGCGACCTTCGCATAGTTAAGGTGAGGTATTAGGCTCCTTTGAGTCCCAGTCTTCTTCTCCGATCAGACGGAGGAGTCCCAAGAAATGGGAGGCCGCGTCCATCTGGTGTCGCTCAGTCGTTTTTGGCGCTCCGGCGTATCACAATTCGCGGGCACGGAGACGAATTGCAGCTTGAGCTTGGACGACGCGTGTCCTGACTTGCTTGCGGTCGGGCTCCAGAACAGCTTCTCGGTAAAAGACCAGCCAATTCTGATGTCCGTCTGAATTCGCCATTGGTGATCCCTTGGGCGTGAGTGAGGTCACTCGCTGAGTAGAGTGCCGAGTAATCCACTAAATTGCCGTGAACGTTGGCGTTTTCAAAACTTCCGAACGAAAGGAGAACTTTGATCTAAGGCACGGCATGTGCCACGCATTGACTGCCGACAAGTTGCACGAAACAAACGTCAAGCACACCAACGGTTTCACCTGCATACTCGCAGGCGTCAAAGGAATCGGACCGCGAACGTCCAAAGTATCGGACGTCACAACAGTTTGGCTTTTCCCTATATGACTATGTGGAGGACACGGGCCAGACTCCGAACGGTCTGTCACCTTTGTTCTCTTTCGCTTGGCATTTCTTTTTCAGTCCATTGAAATCGCCAGCGAGTAAAAACTTGTAACCGTCCTTATCTTCGGTACGCCCGGTGCTCAACATGCTTGGATCCTCGTCGGAAGCCGTGAGCGGGGCGAGAGCATTTGTGCTGACAAGAAGGAGGACATGCTGGTTCGAAAACTGGTCTTCGCGCTGCTTGCAGTACTGACAGTGTCAAGCCGGGGCACTGAACAAGAACAGACTGCAAAAACCGTCAAGCATAAGCCGCACCCGGTTTTAAAGATGGACAAGTTCGTTGAGTTGCTGGAGCGCAACGGGATCGCACTCGGCAAGACGTGGCAGACGACGCCTACGGAGAAGCCTGTGCTGGATGACGACTATTTCGGCGACATGTGCAATGCCTATCCGTCTCCCTTCCCCGTCGGCTGGCGATGTCAGCCATTTCCGACTCTTGAGCGCTCGCCGTTTTTCGGTTCTGGGCGACCGCCTTCACCCTAAAGGCGGAGAGTCCTTACAGCGCCACCTTATAGCGAATACGACCAACCTCAGCGAGGCTACCGATGACATGCCTGAAATGCACGCATCACCCGCAAGTGTGCGTACGATCACAGTGGACGCTTCGATTTCGGGAGTGAAATTGGAGTAGCGAGCGCAGGAGCTAAGGAGAACACCATGTCGGAGAGCGTACTGACAGAACCGATCAGCATGGAAAAGGAAGCCTTGAAAGTGGCTCCTAGTCCCCTTCCGAAAAGGTCTTCCAAGGCATTCAACTCATTCCAGATCGCGCAGGCCCAGTTCGACAAAGTAGCCGAATACCTTGGGCTCGACTCGGCCACCAGAGAACTCCTCCGCTATCCGCTGCGTGAGTTTCAGTTTGCCATCCCGGTGCGCATGGACGATGGCACAGTGAAGGTCTTCCGGGGCTTCCGCGTGCAACACAACGACGCCCGTGGACCGGGCAAAGGCGGCATTCGGTTCCACCCGCAGGAGACGATCGATACGGTACGAGCGCTATCCATGTGGATGACATGGAAGTGCGCCGTGGTCGATATCCCGTTGGGCGGGGCGAAGGGTGGCGTGATCTGCGATCCGCATAATCTCAGCGCACGAGAGCAAGAGCAGATTTGCCGTGGCTGGGTGCGTCAAGTGGCAAGGGAGGTTGGTCCGGTCACCGATGTACCGGCCCCAGACGTGATGACCGACGCTCAACACATGCTCTGGATGCTCGATGAATTTGAGAAGATCCACGGCGGCCGGTTTCCCGGTTTCATTACCGGTAAGCCCGTCGGCATGGGTGGCTCGCTCGGCCGAACCGAGGCTACGGGCTATGGCGTCGTGATTACGCTGCGCGAGGCGCTCAAAGAACTGGGCGTGCGCCCCGAGAACACCCAGGCGAGCGTGCAGGGGTTTGGCAACGTGGCCCACTATGCGATCGAACTCTACCAGCGGCTAGGAGGAAAAGTGATCTCTGTCTGCTGCTGGGATCAGGCGGATCAGTGTGCCTACACCTATCGGAAGAGTGAGGGAATCAATCTCAGTCAACTATTGTCGATCACAGACCACTTCGGCGGGATCAATAAAGCGAAAGCGAAGGAACTGGGCTACGAAGTGCTCCCGGGAGAGGCATGGATAGAGCAAGATGTCGACATTGTCATTCCCGCGGCGATGGAAAACCAGATCACCGGCGACAACGTTGGCCGGATTAGTCCCCGCGTGCGCATCATCGCTGAAGGCGCCAACGGTCCGACGACACCGGAAGCCGACGCTCAGATTCAGAAACGCGGGATCTTGCTGATCCCCGACTTTCTCGCGAACGCCGGTGGCGTGACCTGCAGCTATTTTGAACAGGTGCAGAGCAATATGAACTACTTCTGGGAGAAAGATGAGGTCCTCGGAAAGCTCGACATCAAGATGACATCAGCGTACTTTGCGGTCTCCGATCTGGCTCGCCGGGAGAGGTTGTACATGAGGAATGCTGCTTATGCCATCGCCATCGGTCGCGTGGCCAAGGCGTGTCACGAACGCGGCTGGGTGTGAAAGGGCCGGCGCTAGCCTCACCTTAGATGGGCTCACTTTGGCCCCGTGCATTGAAACGTCTGCCGTCCGCTATGATGCGGTGGGAGGTGTCGATGAGCAACCTTAAGCCTCTCGTTGCCGAGCTGCCGGTCTTCGACCGCAAGTTCTGGGACGGTACCTTCCGTTGCACGCAGATCGGTTCTGGGTCAATTGGTGGCAAGGCCAACGGATTGGTGTTCATCAAAGATCTCCTCGGGGATCAGATCGACCGCGCCTCCTTCCCCGATGTTGAGATCAACGTTCCGACCATGGCGGTCATCGCGACGGACTGCTTTGATCAATTCATCGCACAGAACCGTCTTGCAGAGTTGCCGTTTGAAAGAATGCCAGACGACCGCATCGCCCACGCCTTTCAAAAGGGTGATCTACCGGTAGAGCTGCTCGGTGATCTTCGCGCGCTGATCGTTCAAGTCAAAACTCCTCTGGCGATCCGCTCCTCTAGCTTGCTTGAGGACGCATTGGAGCGTCCGTTTGCCGGAGTCTACGCAACCAAGATGATCCCCAACAATCAGTTCGATCCGGACGTACGATTTCGTCGGCTGGTGGAGGCCATCAAGTTTGTGTACGCGTCGACCTATTTTCGCGAGGCTCGAGACTACCTTCGTACTACTGGGACAAATCGAGGCGAAGAGAAGATGGCGGTGATTACCCAGGAAGTGGTCGGCCAGCGCCGTGGGGACCGCTTCTATCCTGACATTTCGGGCGTAGCACGTTCCTATAACTTCTACGCTTTTGAACCCGCCCGTCCTGAAGAGGGCGTTGTCACTCTCGCACTCGGGTTGGGAAAGACCATCGTGGACGGAGGCATAGCTTGGATGTTTTCACCTGCCTATCCCAAGAAGCCACCACCTTTCGATTCCGTGGGGGAACTGCTGAAGGGCACCCAAACCGAGTTCTGGGCAGTCAACATGGGCAAGTCCCCCGGCTACAATCCGATCAGCGAAACTGAATACATGGTGCATGCAAGTCTAGCCGATGCCGAAGCTGACGATGCTCTGCACTTGCTCGCCTCAACTTACGATCCGGAACGCGACCGCGTTATCCCCGGAATTGGATCTCGGGGACCGCGGGTCTTAAACTTTGCTCCGCTTCTCGTACAAGACCAGTTCCCCCTGAATGACCTCGTGAAAACTCTCCTCAGCGCAGCGGAGAAGGCCGTGCAAGCTAAGGTCGAAATCGAGTTCGCGATCACGTTGCAGGGGCGACTCGGGGAACGTCCTCGGGTACGCCTGGGTTTCCTACAGGTTCGCTCCATGGTGGTTTCTGATCAGGTGGTTGATGTCACCGTCGAGGACCTCTCCGATCCGTGCGCAGTCGTTGCGTCGGACATGGTGATGGGCAACGGAACCGCGGACGATATACAGGATATTGTCTTCGTGCGACCCGATAAGTTTTCCCCACTGCACACGGCTGCCATTGCGGAAGAATTGGGTTCGATCAACCGCGAACTACAAGATCAACAGCGGCCTTTCCTGCTGATTGGTTTCGGCCGCTGGGGTAGTTCTCATTCATCGCTGGGCATACCGGTTGACTGGAGCCAGATCTCAGGGGCTCGAGCAATCGTGGAGGCGACACTGCCGGAAATGAATGTGGAGTTGAGTCAGGGTTCGCACTTCTTTCACAATCTATCGAGCTTTCGGGCAAGCTATTTCATGGTCCAACACAATCGCACCTTCGGAATCGATTGGGAATGGCTCAACCTGCAGCCCGTTGTGCGCCAGACGGAATTCATTCGACACGTGAGGCCTTTAGAGAGACTCGTGGTGCGCGTCGACGGTAGGACCGCACGAGGAGTTATCCTGCCACAGACGCAAGACAATACGGGCCGAGCGAAACGGTGAAAGCGGACGAAACTCAATTCGGGACCATGCTCCACGCTCTGCAGGAACGGGCCAAGGAATTGAACTGTCTGTACCAGGTAGGCGAACTCCTGAGCCAGTCAGCTCGATCTCTTGAAGAGATTTTTCGTGACGTTATCGAAGTCCTGCCGCCTGGGTGGCAGTATCCGAACGACTGTCAAGCGCGGATCCTCTTTGAGAACCTGACGATCCAGTCGACGAATTTTCAGGTAACACCCTGGGTTCAGAAGGCCAACATCGTCGCGCAAGGCGAGACGGTCGGAACGGTCGAGGTTTCCTACCGGAGAGAAATGCCCGGATCGGACGAAGGCCCGTTCCTAAAGGAGGAGCGCAAGCTAGTTGAGACGATTGCCGAGCGAATCGCGAGCTCAGTCACGCAACGCCGGCTGAGGGCCGCTTTCGAAGGTTGGTCGGCGGCGGACGCCGCCGCGGCAGCTCAAGGGGAGTGGCGCATCGTGCTCGAGTTTCTGCGCGACACGGATCCAGCTCTGTTGAAGCGGATTTCTCGCAAGTTGATCAATCATTTGAGCTGGAGCGGAGTTCAAGAGGCCAAGGAACTACTGCGGCGGGGCGGGGCGATCTTGGCCGTCGAGCCGGGCAGTTCCGCAGATGAGAACCGGCCTCTTCCTCAGGATGCTCCCGGCCGCTCCGCTGACTTCACCACTCAGGCACTCCGGATCGCCGGGGAGCATATGAGCGAGACCGAAATCCTCAATTGTGTGACGCGATGGATTAAAGAGGACAAAGCCAGTTTCCTGGTGCGAGCGCTGGAAAACCAGGATACTTCGCTGGGAGAAATTATGGAATGTGTCGAGCGCTATCGGCACATCGGTGTCGAGGAGGGCGAGCTTTCGCTCTACACTCAGAAGGGTCTCCGCGTATCGCTGATCCGCCGGCTTTTTTCCGAAAGCATTGATTTCATCAATGTCGCCAAAACTTTCATCGAAGTTAAGGATTTCTATGATCTGTTTGGCAAGGTGATTTACCCACCTGGCTGCCACGGCAAACTGGGAGGTAAGAGTGCGGGCCTGTTCCTCGCCAAGAAGATCATCGACAAAGCAGTCGAAGCCAGCGCAGTTCTGCACGAAGTCAAGGTACCTAGGACCTGGTACCTCACCTCCGACTGGATTCAGAACTTCGTCCACCAAAACGATCTGGAGGATGTTCTTAACCGGAAGTACATGGAGATCGACAAGGTTCGGCAGGAATACCCGCATCTGGTGGCTATATTCAAGAACTCATCTTTCCCATCGGAATTGGCCAAGGGACTCTCTCTGGCACTCGACGATCTCGGTGATGCTCCGCTTATCGTTCGCAGTTCCAGTTTGCTAGAAGACCGTCCTGGGTCGGCTTTTTCCGGCAAGTATAAGAGTCTGTTCTTGGGCAACGGCGGGACAAGGGAAGAGCGTCTGGCTGCCCTGATGGACGCTATCGCTGAGGTGTACGCCTCTATATTCGGCCCAGATCCCACCGAGTACCGATCTGAGCGCGGTCTGTTGGATGTCCACGAAGAAATGGGCATCATGATCCAGGAGGTTGTGGGCCAGGCCGTTGGCAAGTACTTCCTGCCCGCGTGCTCTGGGGTTGCATTCAGCAACAATGAGTTTCGTTGGTCCGCGCGTATCAAGCGCGAGGATGGACTCATCCGGCTCGTACCTGGGCTGGGAACACGGGCCGTGGATCGCATCGCCGATGACTATCCGGTCCTGATCGCTCCGGGCCAGCCCAGTTTACGTGTCAACGTAACCGCCGACGAAGTCCTCAGGTATTCGCCCAAACGAATTGATCTTATTAATCTGGAAACCAACGCTTTCGAAACCGTCGATGTCGGCGAGCTCCTGCGCCAAGGCGGCCCCACGTACCCGCAAATTCGCAACCTGGTATCGCTTGTGAGCCACGACCGGATCGAGCCGATAATCGGACCGATGCCTGACTTCGGTTCTCAAGATGCAGTTTTCACGTTCGAAGGACTGATCCGGAATACTCCTTTCGTAGCTTGCATCCGCGAATTGCTGGAACTGCTGCAATTCAAGCTCGGGACACCGGTAGACATTGAGTTCGCTTACGACGGGAAGGATTTCTATTTGCTGCAGTGCCGACCCCAGAGCTACGGTGCTGACGAGGTTCCTGTCGCGATCCCACAGAACTTGCCGTCGGACAAGGTCATCTTTTCGGCAGCCCATTTTGTTTCGAACGGCAAGGTACCGGAAATCACGCACATTGTGTATGTCGATCTCGAAGGCTACAGCCAACTCCCTGATCCAACGGCGATGCGCGACGTCGGCCGTGCGGTCGGCAGACTCAATAAGCTATTGCCGAAACGCCAGTTCATCCTGGTGGGGCCCGGACGATGGGGCAGCCGCGGAGACATCAAACTCGGCCTCCCGGTCACCTACTCCGACATCAATAACACGGCCATGTTGATTGAAGTCGCACGCCAGAGAGG
>VFSW01011267.1_pt1 | contig 12582 bp, 9 predicted proteins | sample 5358111 | NCBI WGS metagenome assembly VFSW01 (sample SAMN11554181, study PRJNA540505) | mine drainage metagenome | isolation source: sediment from site ElyBrook_90M | place: USA: Ely Copper Mine, Vershire, VT | collected 2017
TGCAACTGTATCAGCAGTCGCTCGCCATCAAGGAGCAACTGGGCGACCTGCAAGGGAAATCCGCCACACTCTCTATGATGGCAAACGTCTTCGTGACGCGGGGCGACCTGGACGGGGCGATGCAACTGTATCAGCAGTCGCTCGCCATCAAGGAGCAACTGGGCGACCTGCAAGGGAAATCCGCCACACTCTCTATGATGGCAAACGTCTTCGTGACGCGGGGCGACCTGGACGGGGCGATGCAACTGTATCAGCAGTCGCTCGCCATCAAGGAGCAACTGGGCGACCTGCAAGGCAAATCCGCCACACTTAGCAATATGGCGAATCTCGATATGGATAAAGATGATTGGGATGCCGCTGAATCCCGCCTACATGAAGCACTCGAAATCTCGCAGCATCTTCAAGACCTATCGGGCATTGCTTTCAAGACAGTCAAGTTGGGTCAGGTCGCGCAAAATCGCGGAGATCGCGACGGCGCGCTCGCGCGCTATCGCGAAGGTCTCGCCATCTTTCCGCGGCTGGGTATGCCGCGCGAAACCGCGCAGGTGCGGGAAATGATTGCGGAATTTGAAGGCGGCGCGGGTGGGGGCGTTCAGCCGAACGCCCCCACCGACGATCCGTTGACGCAGGCGGTCGCGCAGGTGCGCGCGGCGGCGGAGCGGAAAGACGTTCAAGCCGGCACAGAGACGCAGGAACGCGTGGTCGCACTCGTGCGGGAACGCGGTGAAGATCAAGAAACGCTTACGGCGCTGACGTACCAACTCGTGAACCTCGCAAGTTTCTACGTCGCGGCAGACCGTTACGCGGATGCATTTCAAGTTCTGGAGCAAGCCGTCACCGTCGGCGAGCGCGTGAATCATCCAGACCTCGCCAAGATTCGCGAGTGGCTGGAGAATGCTCGGCAGATCGCGGCAATGACTCCGGAGGAACGCGCGCGGCGGCGCGTGGAGCAATCGCCCGCGCAAGCAGAGGATGCGCCAACACAAGAGCAGCGCGCGCAACTGGAAGCGCAACTCGCCGCGTTGCCACCGGAGCAGCGCGCACAGTTGGAGCAAGCCGCGCGGCAGGCGGCGGAGCAACTCGCACGGATGACGCCGGAGGAACGCGCAGAGTTCCTCGCCGCGCAGCAAGACGCGGCGCAGCGCGCGCAAATTCAGCAGCTCGCGGACCAGGCGCGGGACGCGGCAATCGCGGTCTTGCGCGGGCAGACGCCGCGTGACCAATTGCTGCCGCAACTGGAGCAGGTTGCCGCTCAGGCGGCAGAAGGTGAAGCGCCGGACTCGCCGTGGGGCGAGGTCGCCGCGTTCTTGCGCGCAGTGATCGCGCTGCTGAACGGGCAGCCCGCGCCGCCGGTGCCGGTGGCATACGCCGCGCATCTCGCGGCGATTCAAAGAGCGAAGAAGGAAAGCTGACGGAGGACGGTCATCGGTCGTCCGTCGTCGGTCGAAGGCAGGAGGCGCAATGTCGAGTAACCTCATTCAAGTCAAATGTCCGCGCTGCGGGCACGTGTGGTACGTGGACGTGAAGGATTTGGAGAAGCAACAGCAGAGCATGTTTCGGCATCTCACGCTGGAATCTGCTTTGCAGCCGCGCGTGACCAGCTATCGAGTGCGCTGTCCGCAAGATGGCACGTACGTCGTCGTCGACGTGAAGGAGATCGACGATGGCTAGGTACGAAGTCGTCAACGTCCGCGTCGAAACGGAGATGGAGGAGCAGCAGCGCAAATGGTTCGAGCAGCAAGTGATCGGCTCACCCGCCGCGCTGGACGAAGCCGCGCGCTTGCTCATCGGCTTGGTGACCGGCTTGCTCGGCGTCCTCTTCGGCGTGTTGGCGATTTCCAAAGACCCGCTGCCGGCGTATCTTCGAGTGCCGGCGATTCGCGGACTGGGCGCTGGCGCGGTCGTGCTGCTCTTGCTCGCGCTCCTTGCCGCGCTCGTCGTGGTGCTGCCGCGCCGCTGGACGTTCAAACCGGCAAAACCGGCAAGCCAGGCAGCCACCTTCGAGCAGTTGCGCGATTACAAGGAGCGCGCGTTGACGGCTGCCGTCGTGGCGTTTGGCTTGGGGATTGCCATTCTTGGCATCGCGCTGGTCGCCGCGCTGTTGACCATGTCGTGATCGCGCGTAGGGGCGAGCCGTCGGCTCGTCCCTACAATGCAACGAAATCCAGCACCAGCGTCGTCCACCCAAAGTCCGGCGCGCCGTAGCCCACGCCGGAGTACGGGCTGTAGTATTCTCGGAAACCACCGCGCGCGACCATCGCCAACGTCCGCTCCACAAGTTCGTCCGCGATTTCCCCGTAGCCGTGCTGCCGCAATCCTCCCACCAGAAACCAATTCATATTCACCCAGGTCGAACCGCGCCAGAGCAAGTCGGTTTTCGCTTCCGGATCGAACGATGGCTCGTTCGCCGCGACGCTGGGCACCGGATACGGCAGCCAGAACTCGGCGGGATTGTGCAGGTGTTCTTCGACCAGACGTTTGGCAATGGCTGGGTCGAGGTTGTCCAGCATCAGCGGCAGCAGCGACGTGACGGTGACGACGCCGGACGGCTTTTCCGCCGCGCCGAGCAAATCGAAAAAGATGCCGCGCGGCTCATCGTAGCACCTGGTCACCAGCGCGCGCTCCACGCGTCCCGCGAGTTGATCGAATTCTGCCGCGTCGTTCAATTGCGATTCGACGCGGCACAACCGCGCGAGCGCGCGCAAACCCTGCGCGTACGCGCAGTTCGTCAGCACGTCTTCGACGACGAAAATGTCCGCGGCGATCAGCGCGGCAAGGTCGTGGCGCAGCGGCGCGTACGCGGCGAAGAGGCGCTGCATCGCCGCGCGCAGACCCGCACGGTCCACTGTCGTCATCTTCAACAGCGCGTCGTACGCGGGCAGCGCATCGAGACCCGATTCGTCTGGCTGGATGATCGCGACCAGACCGTCGTGGTCGGGATCGCGATGCTGAATCCACCAGCGGTAGTACGCCTTGACGCGCGGCAGAACGCCGGCGAGGAACGCGGCATCGTGCCCCGCGTTGTAGACGCGCTCGACCGCTTGCGCGAGCACCGGCGGCTGCGAGATCGCGGTAAGGTAATCGTTCATCAGCGCGATGCTGTAATACCGGACCTTGTCGATGTATTTCTCTCTCTCCCAGAGGATCATGTGCGGGATAAAGCCATCCGGCTGCGCGGCTTGAAGCAGGCAGATGAGTTCCTGCTGCGCGAGTTTCACATCGACGTGCGTGAGTGCAATGGCGTGAAAGCAGGAATCCCAGAGCCATTGGAAAGGGTAGGTCACATTGGAAGGGCAAACGAAATCGAATGAGCGATTCTCCCAGTGCGATGTGCCGGCATGCCGATTGGCTTGCAGCACTCTCTGCGCGGCGGCGGCAAGCGGAGCATAGTCCTGCGGCGTTCGTGTCGTCATTTCATCCTCGTTGTGCGTTGATTTGGTACCGCAACATTCTATATCGTTCGGGATGCCGGTGTCAAACGCCGGTGGATTTAGTATTTTTACTTGGGGCATTGACAACGCAGAATAAGCGTGCAATAATTACACTGCAAACGTGTGCAAAGCCGAGATTTCGGCGTGTTCGCAAGAGCTGGCGGGGCGAGCGCATTTCAATGCCTCACGTTGCTTCTGCTTTGTTCTGGTTGCAGTCGCGCCAGGAAGGATCGTTGAGATGGGGGGTGATTTGGCTGATGTTTCTCTTCGGCTGGCTACCGAGTCGTTGACAGTCAAATCCATATTGATTCTCAAGGAGGAGATGAATGTTTTCGCGAAAAAGCTCGATTCTGTTCGCCGGCATGCTCGCGCTGGCGTTGATCGCCGTCGCCTGCGCCGCGCCAACCGCGCCGCCGCCGGTAGTTCAAACCGTGGTCGTGCCACAAGTTCAGACAGTCGTCGCGCCGCAAACCGTCGTTGTGCAACAAACGACTGCGCCTCAAGTTGTAACTGCAACCCCCGCGCCGACCAAAGCGTCCCCCGGCGGCACATCTGCCCCCAAGACCATCAACGTCGCCGCGACCTGGGGCGGCAGCGAACGCGACGCGTTCCTCGCGGTGATCGATGCCTTTACCGCCAAGACCGGCATCCAGGTGAACTACGAGTCGATGCGCAATAACGAAGGCGCGATCCTGCGCACGCGCGTCGCGGCGGGCAACCCGCCCGACATCGCGCTGGAGCCGCGCCCCGGCGAAGTGGCGGAGTTTGCGCGCGCCGGCAATCTCGTCGACCTCAACAAGTTCCTATCCAAGGACGACTTGCTGAAAGCGTTCAACCAGCCGTACCTCGACCTCGGCAACGTGGATGGCAAGCAGGTTGGGTTCATCTTCAAAGCCAACAGCAAATCCACGTTCTGGTACCGCGTGCAGGATTTCAAGGCGAATGGCTGGACCCTGCCCAAGAACCTGACGGACTTTACCGCGCTCGCCGACAAGATGGTGGCAGCCGGCAAAGTGCCGATGGCGACTGACGGCAGTTCTGCATCCGCTTGGGTGCTCACCGACTATTTGGAGAACACCGCGATCCGACGCATGACGGCGCAACAGTACAACGACCTCTATCTCAACCACAAGATGGCGTGGACCGATCCAGCCGCCAAGCAGGCGCTGACCGACTTTACGCTGTTCTTCAAGCCCGGCTATCAACTGGGCGGCACGCAGGGAGTGCTCGCGGGTACGTTCCCGAACATGATCGCGCAGGTCTTTGGACCCACGCCCAAAGCCGAAATGCTGTATGAAGGCGGCTTTGTCAGTGTGTTGGTGTTGGACGTGAACAAGAACATCAAACCCATTGACGAGATGGACTTTGGCATCTTCCCGGAGGGCGATCCGCAGTACGGCGATCCGGTGATGGGCGGCGGCGACATGGCGATCATGTTCAAGGATTCGCCGGAAGCCGAACAGTTCATCAAGTACATCATCAGCCCAGAAGCGGCGAACGTTTACGCGGCAACCAACACGATCTCACCGAACAAGCAGATCGACACCACTAAATTCACCAACCCATTGGCGCTGAAGGAGTACCAGCAGCTCGCCAATGCCAAGACGTTCGTCTTCGATGGCTCGGATATGGCGCCTTCCGCGTTCGGCGGCGATCATCTCCTCACCGAACTGCAGAAGCTCGTGCAGAACCCGGGCAGCGTCGACCAGATCGCGACCGAGTTGGAGAATTTCGCCAAGAACGATTACACGCAGTAGGTCATGCGCAGGGGCGGGGTGAGCCCGCCCCTGCCATTTTGCTGTGGGAGGGGCTATGACACGCACACGGCGAAATTACGCGGGCTGGTTGTTCGCGTTGCCCGCGCTTCTCCTCATTCTCATCTGGCTGGTCTATCCAACGCTGTGGACGATCCGCGCCAGCTTTTACACCGGCATTGGGTTCAACCTCACGCGTTTCATCGGGTTGGACAACTATACGCGACTCTTCACCCAAGACCCGTACTTTTTCAACGCGAGCACATTCCCCCCGACGGGCACCGCCGTGAACAACGTCATCTGGCTCTTCGTTTTTACGACGCTGGTCATCGTGCTGGGTCTGATGATCGCGGTGCTCGCCGAAAAAGTCAGATACGAGGCGCTAGTCAAAGCCGTCGTCTTTCTGTCGTACTCGATCTCGGCGACCGCCGCCGGCATCATTTGGCTCTTTATGTACGACCCGAACATCGGTTTGCTCAATGCTCTTCTGGGCGCGGTCATTCCCGGTTGGAAGCCTATCGCTTTCACGGGCGACCAACATCTCGCCACCCTTTCGATGATTGTCGCGGCGGTATGGATCCAAACGGGATTTACGACGGTCGTCACCTCTGCCGCGCTCAAAGGAATCCCGATGGACATTATCGAGGCGGCGCGGGTGGACGGCGCGAGCGCTTGGCAAATCTTTAGCCGCATCCAAGTTCCCATGATTTCACCGACGATCACCGTGCTCGTCGTCACGATGATCATTTTCGTCATCAAGGTTTTCGATCTCATCCTGATCATGGGTGGCACGCTCGGCGGACCCTTTGGTTCGGCGCGCGTCATCGCGTTCACGCAATATTTGGAAACCTTTATGAATGGGCATCTGGGCTACGGCAGCGCCATCGCCGTGATCATGATGCTTTTGGTCCTGCCGATCATCGCGTTCAACCTGCGACAATTCCGCCGCGAGGAGACGATCCGATGACAACGCGTTCTGAGTCAGTCGCGACCGGAAAATTCGCAGCGAGCGAGCGTGAACCTCTGAGCACGCGTTTGGTAGAATTTCTCGGCAAGGCGCCGATTCACTTTGTCTTGATTCTGATCAGCGTGATCTGGCTGGTGCCCACGGTGGGCTTGCTCGTCACCTCGGTCCGCGAGCGGCAGGACATTTTGACGAGCGGCTGGTGGATGGCGTTTGTGCAAGGACGCTTTACGCTCGCGAACTATCTGCGCGTGATGCAGCCGACCGGCGGCAGTGACACGATCGGTCTGAATTTCATCAACAGTCTGATCATCACGATTCCCTCTACTTTTCTGCCGGTGTTCTTTGGCGCGATGGCGGCGTATGCCTTCGCCTGGCTCAAATTCAGATGGCGCGATACGATCTTTCTCGTGATTATCGCGCTGCTCATCGTTCCGTTGCAGATGACGTTCGTGCCGGTGCTGCAGCTCTACAACGATCCGCTCGCGCCGCTGCGCGCGCTGTTTGCGCTCGTCGGACTGCAACTCAACCTGCCGAAAATCCAGTTGACGTCTTCCTTCGTCGGTCTGTGGCTGGCGCACACGGCGTACGGTTTGCCCTTTGCGATTTTCCTGCTACGCTCCTTCTTCGTCGGGTTGCCGCGCGATCTGTTCGAAGCTGCCAAGATGGACGGCAGTTCGGAATTCGGCATCTTTGTGCGCATCGTGCTGCCGCTCTCGGTGCCCGCGCTCGCCTCAATCACCATTTTCCAATTCCTCTGGGTCTGGAACGACCTGCTGGTCGCGTTGATCTACGCGCAAAGCCCCAGTTTGCAGCCGCTCACCGTTGGGCTCAACAACATGCTCTCCACGTATGGACCCGAATGGGACATCGTCAGCGCGGGCGCGTTCCTGACGATGATCGTTCCGCTGATCGTGTTCTTCAGTCTGCAGAGGTATTTCGTGACCGGCTTGCTGGCGGGTTCGGTCAAAGCTTGAACGATGACCGATCCGTTGTGGTACAAAGACGCGGTCTTTTACGAACTGTACCCGCGCGCTTTTTTCGATTCCAACGGCGACGGACACGGCGATCTGCGCGGCATCCTTGCAAAGCTCGATTACCTGCGCGACCTCGGCGTCGATTGCCTCTGGCTCCTGCCGATCTTTGAATCCCCGCTCGTGGACGACGGCTACGACGTTTCCGATTTCTATAACATTCAGCCGCGCTTTGGCACGGTCGATGATTTCAAGGCGCTGATCGATGCCGCGCACGCACGCGGCATCCGCGTCATCGCCGATCTCGTGATGAATCACACGTCGGACCAGCATCCGTGGTTCGTCGAATCGCGCGCATCGCGCAACTCGCCCAAGCGCGATTACTACCTCTGGAATCGCGATGACCAGAAATTCCGCGACGCGCGCATCATCTTCATCGACTCGCAGAAGTCAAATTGGAAATTTGACCCACAAACCGGCGAGTACTACTTTCACCGCTTTTTCGCCGAGCAGCCCGACCTCAACTACGACAATCCCGCCGTCCAGCAGGCGATGCTCGGCATCATCGCGCACTGGCTCGATTTCGGTTTGGACGGCTTTCGCTGCGACGCCGTGCCATACCTCTTCAAGCGCGAAGGCACGAACTGCGAGAACCTGCCGGAGACGCACGCGTACTTGAAGCGCGTTCGCCGCTTCATCGACGAAAAATATCCCGGCAAGTTGCTGCTCGCTGAGGCGAACCAGCCGCCGGCGGAGACGCGCGAGTATTTCGGCGACGGCGATGAGTTCGAGATGGGCTTTCACTTTCCGCTGATGCCGCAGATTTTCATCGCGCTGAAAAAACAGGACACGCGCCCGATCGTCGACGTGTTGCGCCGCACGCCGCCGATTCCGGATTCCGCGCAGTGGGGTGTCTTTCTGCGTAACCACGACGAGTTGACGCTGGAGATGGTGACGCCGGACGAACGCGAGTTTCTGTGGCGCGAGTACGCGCCCGACCCGCGAATGCGTTTGAACCTCGGCATTCGCCGCCGCCTCGCGCCACTGCTCGACAACGACCGGCGCAAGATCGAACTGGCGTACTCGCTGCTCTTGACGCTGCCCGGCTCGCCGATTCTGTACTACGGCGACGAAATCGGGATGGGCGACGACATCGCGCTGAAAGACCGCGACGGCGTTCGCACGCCGATGCAGTGGAGCGACGCGCCGAACGCCGGTTTCTCGACCGCCGATGCATCGCGACTCTACACGCGCGTCATCGACGACACGGAGTTCGGCTATCCGCGCGTCAACGTCGCCGCACAACAGCGCGATCCGGCGTCGCTCTGGCACGCGCTCCGCAAAATGATCGCGGCGCGCAAGCAGCACCGCGCGTTTGGGCGCGGCGCGTGCGAGTTTATCACGACGCAAAACGATGCTGTTCTTGTCTACCTTCGCCGTTTTGAAGGCGAGACGATTCTGGTCGTCAATAATCTTTCGGCATCGCCGCAGGCGGTTTCGCTGGATCGCGCGCGCGTAGCCGGAGAGCAACGGATGGACTTGATTTCGCAGGTACCCTTTGCCCGCTTGACGAATGCGCCATCGTCGATTACACTCGCGCCGTACGAATTCCGCTGGCTCGGCTGAGGAAGGAAGGATGACTGAAGCCGTGCGAGCTGCTTACGCTCGCCGTGACGCTGACGCAATGATCATTGGCAATCGATGGGTTGAACGCAGGTTCGCCGCGCAAGTCGGCGAGCCATTTCTGACATCGGCTTTCGTCAACAAAATTTCGCAGCGAGATTACTCACGTCCCGGCGGGCGCGAGTTTTGTTTTTCTGTCGACGGACGCGCGGTCAGCGGTATGGATTTCGCTTTTGAACAGATCGACGTTCGCGAGGCATCGCGCGCAGTCGAGGTCAAGACGCGCCTTGTCGGCACGGCGCTGACGGTCGAATTGCACGCTGTTGTTTACGCCGATCACCCGGTGATTCGCAAGTGGCTGGTCATCGAAAACCGCGGCGACCGGCTGATCCATATCGCCGATTTGGACTGGGAAGAAATCAACCTGCTCGTGGACTCGCCGGCAACCGCGGAGGTGTGGGCGGACTATTTCACGCGCCGCGAGAAATCGGTCAGCGTGACAATGGACGACTGCGCGCTACTGGTGAACGATACCGCGCACGCGGAAGGTTTCATCGTCGCGACGGAAGCGCCGGGACCGATGAAGCGACTCGATGTGTACGCGCAACCCGGTCGCGTTGCCATCGGCTACAATCGCGACGACGAGACGATCTTTGAGCGCGTCCTCGCGCCGGGCGAATCGTTTCAAACGCCGGCAAGCTTCATCCTCGCGTTTGCCAATCCGATTCCGCAGGACGTGATCGACGGCGAATACGCGCGCTTTGTCGAAAAGCATCTGACCGTCTGCGATGCCGCGCGCGTGCCGACGATCACCGTCAATACGTGGGTGCCGCACGGGTTCGATTTATCGCGCGATGTGTTGATCGAGCAAATGGACATTGCGGCGGAGCTGGGCGTGGACGCGTATCAAATCGACGCGGGCTGGTACGATCGGTTGGGTGATTGGAACGTCGATGCCACGAAATTTCCAAACGGCTTGGAGGAAATCGCCGAACGCTGCCGCGCGCGCGGGATGCGGTTTGGTTTGTGGATGGCAGTGGCGACGGTCGATGAAGCGAGCGCGGTCTTTCGCGAACACCCGGAGTGGATCGCGCGCGACCGCGCCGGCGCGCCCAATCGCCATCCGATGCCGGGCGCGGCGACGATGTGCCTGGACAGCGGCTATTACGATTTCATTCTTGGCAAGATCGACGCGGCGATCAGTCGTTATCAAGTTGAATTGCTCAAGTTGGATTTGAGCGCGGTTCGCAATCTCTACGCACCCGGCAAGTATCCGGGCTGCTTCGCCGCGAACCACGCGCACCGCTCGCCGAACGACAGCCACCTCCGCATCATCGAACGATTGTTTGATTTGATCCGTGCGCTGAAAAGCCGGCACCCGCGTTGTCTGATCGATTTGAGTTACGAATTGTACGGCGTGATGGACGGGACGGACCTGGCGCTGACCCAGGTCGCGGACCAGAATTGGTTCACGAACATCACTAGCCCGAACGAAGTGAATTTTCGCCGCGAGGTGTACCAGCGCGGACGCGTGACGCGACCGTGGACGTTGAACTTTGGCGGCGCTGTCCTCGAGCATCCGAACGCGCCGCGCTACGGACTCTTTTCGACGCTCGCCGCGCACGGATTGTTCTGGGGCGATCTGACGTGCATCAGCGCAGAGACGCGCGCGCATTACAAACGTTGGTTTGCGTGGGCAAAGGAGCAGCGCGCGTACAGTGATTTCTATCGGTTCTATCAGGTCTCGAATATTTTTCCGCCGCCGGACGGAGTATCCAGCCGCGACTATCGCCACGCGATTCCCGCCGCGCGCTACGGCGTCCCGCCGTTGGGAATCCATCCGCCGGCGTTTGAGCCGGTTTCCGAACATCCCGGCGAATTTTGGGACGGCGTCGCGCGGCTCGATGCGCGCGGCGAGGGTCCCATCTTTCTCTTTCGACCGGCGGCGTGTATGGCGGCGTATTTCCAGCTGCGGATTCCGTGGGTCGAGCGCAGTGCGCGCTATCGTCTCACGGATGTCACGGCGGAACGCGAACTGGGCGTCTTTGCCGGCGAGGAGTTGATCGAGCGGGGCGTGGAAGTCCACATCGCGGAACCATTGCAGGCAGCGGTCGTCGTGTTGCGGCGCGCTAGCGTTGACTAGAACTTGCCGCCGAGGCGCAAAGAGCGCGGAGTTTTCTTTTTTCTCTGCGTCCTCAGCGACTCTGCGGTGAAATGTTTCCGCTTGTCTCGTACAGCAAATCGATGTACCGCTTTAAAAAATCGCTGACGACGCCGCGCAAGGGAACGCTTGCGGTCATTCCGTAAACCGCGCTCATATCGCCGCGTTCCTGCGGATGCGCGCGGACGTACTCGACCGACGCGTTCAAATCGGCGATGAATTTTTCGGCGATGCCGGGCTGCGCGTGCCGCAGCGTCAGACACAGGTGCACCGCCGGCGGCGACTGCAAGCCGTTCAGACTCCAATGCCTTTTCCCCATTTGATCGAGCACGGCGTAAATGTCCAGCGTGTCCGATGCAAACGCGACGACGAATAGCGAATCGCCGACGAGCCGGAGTTCGGGAATCTGCCCGATCTCTTTTTTGATCCGCGCGGCAGTCTCCAGGATTTTCCTTGCCGCGTCGGTGTAACCTTGCTCGCCGATGGACACCATCGCTGCCCAGCACGCCGCGCTCAGCGCGCCGGGTCGGCTGCCCGCGAACGTCGGCGAGAGGTACAAGCCGCCGAGCCAATCCGTCGTCGTGTAGTACTGGTAATGCCGTAGTTCTTCTCCGCGATACAAAATCACCGATGAACCTTTTGCCGCGTAGCCGTACTTGTGCGTGTCGGCGGAGATCGACGTCACGCCGGGCAGCTGAAAGTCGAACGGCGGAACCGGGTAGCCGAGTTTTTTCGCCCACGGCAGAATGAATCCGCCGAGACACGCGTCGGTATGAAAGCCAATGCCGCGCTGCCGCGCCAGTTCGGACAATTCCTGGATCGGATCGACGACGCCGTGCGGGAACGATGGCGCGGAGCCGACGATGACGATGGTGTTGCGCGTGACCGCGCGCGTCGTCGCGGCAACGTCGGCGCGCATCGACGCGTCGACCGGCACGCGAATCATCTTGATGTTGAAATACTGCGCGGCTTTGTCGAACGCGGCGTGCGCGGTCGTCGGCACGATCATCTCCGGCGCGGCGATGTCTTTCTGGTCGCGCGCCCAGTCGCGGTACGTTTTCATCGCCAGCAAAATGCTTTCTGTGCCGCCGGAGGACACGGTGCCGCAAATCTGTGCATCGCCGCCGAGCATGTGTGCGGTCATCGCGACGATCTCTGCTTCAAATTTCGTCGTGCTGGGCCATACGTCGGCGTGCAGCGGATTGCTCTGCGAGTTGATCGCGTACACGCGATTGAGAAATTCGATGTGTTCCTCGTCGCCGTTGTAGACCGCGCCGGAGACGAACCCATCTTTCCATTTCGCCTCTTCGGCTGCCCGGAGTTTTTCCATCTCGTCGATGATCGCTTGCCGGTCGATACCCGCCGCCGGCAAACGCGTGAAACTGGCGAACCCTTCGCGGTACGGCTTGAGCGATTGGGCAAGCTCCGCCATCATTTTTTCCGATTCTTTGTCGATCTGACCTTTGACGATTGGAATCGACGTGACCGTTTGCATCGCGCGCTGGACGACGCGCGGGTTGACGCGGTTCAGCAATGCGTTGACGATGCGACCGATGCCCATGTTCGTTTCTCCGATTCGTCGTAGGGGGGGGGCGCCCGCGCGCCCCCCCCCCCGGACAACACCGCGACAAAATTTGTTTTTGTTTGTTTTTTTTTATAAAATAGAGCAGCACAC
>VFSW01011268.1_pt1 | contig 12582 bp, 8 predicted proteins | sample 5358111 | NCBI WGS metagenome assembly VFSW01 (sample SAMN11554181, study PRJNA540505) | mine drainage metagenome | isolation source: sediment from site ElyBrook_90M | place: USA: Ely Copper Mine, Vershire, VT | collected 2017
CCGATGAAGCTCTACATGGGCGGCAAGCTCAAGATCAGCGGCGACGTGATGGCCTCGCAGAAGCTCGACTTCCTAAAGAAGATCGACGCGAAGCAGGCCCTCGAGGCCGTGCAGAAGAAGCGCGGCGGCGGGGCTCCGGCGGCGGCTGCGGCTCCTGCGGCGGCTCCCGCGGCCAAGGCCGAGGCGAGAGCGGGCGCCATCATGAAGGCGCTCGGCGAGCGGCTGGGCAAGAACCCCTCGCTCGCCAAAGAGTTCGGCGCTCTGCTCCAGCTCGACGTCACCGGCCCCGAGGGCCACTGGGTCATCGACCTCACGGGCGCCGGCGCCGTACGCGAGGGCACCGAGCCCAAGGCGCAGACGAAGCTGCGCATCGACGACGGAGACCTGGTCGCTCTGACCAAGGACCCCGCCCAGGTGCGCGACTTCTTCCAGCGCGGCAAGCTCCGGGTCGACGGCGATGTCCGTCCCGCGCACAAGCTAAGCTTCCTGAAGGATCTCATCTAGCGAGATGGTTCACAGAAAGATCAGAAGATCAGAAGAAGAACCCCCTTCCCGATCTTTCCGTGAATCCCTCTCTTCTCGTGGCCTCGCACTGAACAACGGAGAAGCAACATGGGTCGTCGAGTGAACGTGATCGGCGTGGGAATGACGAAGTTCGCCAAGCCTGGGCAGAGCGAGGACTACCACGTGATGGCGAGCAAGGCGGCCCGGGCTGCCCTACAGGACGCGAAGATCCCCTACGAGGCCGTGGAGCAGGCGTACGCCGGCTACGTCTACGGCGACAGCACGTGCGGGCAGCGCGCGATGTACGAGGTGGGGCTCACGGGCATCCCCGTCTTCAACGTGAACAACAACTGCTCCACCGGCTCCACCGCGCTCATGCTGGGCAAGCAGGCGGTCGAGGGGGGCCTCGTCGAGTGCGTGCTCGTCGTCGGCTTCGAGAAGATGGAGAAGGGCGCGCTGGGGTCGAAGTTCACCGACCGCGAGAGCCCCGTCGGCAAGCACGCGAAGGTCATGCTCGACGAGCAGGGCTTCAGCCAGGCGCCCCCCACGGCGCAGATGTTCGGCGGCGCGGGGCGCGAGTACCGCTGGAAGTACGGCGCGAAGAAGGAGACCTTCGGCCAGATCAGCGTCAAGGCGCGCAAGCACGCGGCCAACAACCCGTACGCCATCTTCAACCAGCCGCTGACGCTCGAGGAGGTCATGGGCGCCGAGGAGGTCTTCGATCCCCTCACCCGCTACCAGTGCTGCCCGCCCACGTGCGGCGCCGCCGCGGCGGTGATCTGCTCCGACGACTTCGCGAAGAAGCACGGGCACAATAGCCCCGTGTGGATCGCCGCGCAGGCGATGACGACCGACTACGCGACCAGCTTCGAGAAGAGCATGATCAAGATGGTCGGCTACGACATGACCCTCAACGCCGGCAAGAAGGTCTACGAGCAGTCGGGCCTCGGGCCGAAGGACGTGCAGGTAGCGGAGGTACACGACTGCTTCTCGGCCAACGAGATCCTCACCTACGAGGGCCTGGGCTTCTGCAAGGAGGGCGAGGCCGAGAAGTGGATCTGGGAGAACGGCAACACGTACGGCGGCACCATCGTGACCAACCCGTCGGGCGGGCTGCTGTCCAAGGGGCATCCCCTCGGCGCCACGGGCCTCGCGCAGTGCACGGAGCTCGTGTGGCAGCTGCAGGGTCGCGCGGAGAAGCGGCAGGTGGCGGGGGCGAAGGTCGCACTGCAGCACAACCTCGGCCTCGGCGGGGCGTGCGTGGTGACGATGTACCGCAAGGACTGAGGCGATCCCCGCGCCGAGCGGAGGGCTCTTCGATGAGCGTGCCCAGGGGGACGACGTAGATGGCCATCTTGCAGGTCTTCGACCGCCTCGTCGCGCGCTGCCGTGATCTGCCGCGCGCGCCGTTCGCCGTCGTCGCGCCGACGACCGACGTCGCGCTCCTTGGCGCCATGTCGGCCGCGAGCGCCGACCTCATCGATCCGATCCTCGTCGGCCCCGAGGCGGTCGTGCGCGCGCTCGGCGCGAAGCTCGGCGTCGATCTGGCGCAGGCCCGGTTCGTCGACGCGCCCACCGACGAGGAGGCCGCGCACGAGGCTGTCGCGCTCTGCCGCGAGGGTGCCGCCCACGGGCTCATGAAGGGCAGCCTGCACACCGACGTCCTCATGCACGCGGTGCTCGACAGGCAGACCGGCCTGCAGACGACCCGCCGCGTGAGCCACGTCTTCGTCATCGACGCCCCGGCCTACCCGCGGCCGCTGCTGGTGACCGACGCTGCGATCAACATCTATCCGACGCTCGACGACAAGGTCGACATCGCCAAGAACGCCATCGAGCTGGCGCACGCGCTGGGCATCGCGTCGCCCAACGTCGCCATCTTGTCGGCGGTCGAGACGGTCAACGCGAAGATCTCCTCCACCCTCGACGCCGCGGCCCTCTGCAAGATGGCCGACCGCAAGCAGATCACCGGCGCCGTGCTCGACGGTCCGCTCGCGTTCGACACCGCGGTGAGCGCCGAGTCCGCGGCCATCAAGGGGCTTGCGTCGCCCGTCGCGGGCGTGGCCGACGTGCTGCTCGTGCCCGACATCGAGGCCGGCAACATGCTCGCCAAGCAGCTCGAGTACCTGGGCGGCGCCGAGATGGCGGGCGTCGTGCTCGGGGCGCGCGTGCCCATCGTGCTCACCAGCCGGTCCGACTCGGCGCGGGCACGGCTCGCGTCGTGCGCCGTCGCCGTCCTGCGCGCCGCGGCCAAGTAGATCACCTGTCCGTCACCGGTGCGCGAGCGTCGCCTCGAGCTCCCTCGCCCTCGCGAGCAACGGCAGCAGAGCACCTAGAAATTCAGCTGGCGGACGATCTCGCGCGCCTTGTGCGCGCCCTTCGGCGCGGCCTGCGCCAAGGGGGCCTTGGCCGACGCGCTCGGAGCGACCGGCAACTCGGCAGGCGTGACCTCGGGCGCCAGCACGGGCAAGGACGGCGCGGTCTCGGACGTCGAGCCGGTGACGACCATGGGCACGTCGAGCGCGGGGGGCGGAGCGGCGGCCGCGACGACGACGGGGGCCGGGCGACCGTGCGCGATGAACGCGGCCACCACGACCCACGCCGCCGCGACGCAGACGGCGGCCAGCCACGCGAGGGGACGGCGCGTGGCGCGGAACGCGTCGAGCGACTCGACGCCATCCATTGCGACGGGCGCCTCGCTTTGCGCGGTGCGGGCCAGCGAGTCGATGGTGACGCCCGCGTTCGAGTGGTTGGCGGGGCGCGACTGCGCGAGGCGAACGTCGTCGATGGCCGCGCGCACGGCGAGGCGCATGGCCACCGCATCGGTCCAGCGGTTGCGCGCGTCGAAGGCGAGCGCCCCGTCGAGCACGTGGGCCACGGAGTCGAGCACGCCGGGGATGAGCTCGCGCGCGGGCGGCACGGCCTCGTTCTGGGCGCGAATGATCGACTGGATGAGGTTCGGCGAGTCGTGCAGCACGCGCCCGGTGAGCAGCGTGTAGAGCATGGCGCCCACGGACCACAGGTCGCTGCGGGGCCCGGCCTCGCGCACCTGGCCGCGCGCCTGCTCGGGCGGCAGGTAGCCGGCCGTTCCGACGACCGTGCCCATCTGCGTGAGCTCCATGTTGCTCGAGACGTGGGCGATGCCGAAGTCGAGCACGCGCACGGCGCCGCTGCGCTCGAGGAAGATGTTGTCGGGCTTGAGATCGCGGTGGACGATGCCGCAGGCGTGGGCGGCCGCCAGCACGTCCAGGACGGCCTCGACGATGGCCAGGGCCTGCAGGGCCGGCATCCCGTCGGGGTGCCGGGCCAGGCGCTGCTGCGCCGTCTCGCCGTCGAGCAGGGGCATGAGCAGAAAGGGCGCGCCGTCGGCCGTGGTGCCCTCGTCGAGGATGCTCACCACGCCCGGGTGGGCGATGCCGTTGACCGCGCGGCCCTCGCGAAGGAAGTGACGGACCGCCGTCTCGTTGTCGGCGAGCTCGGGGTCGAGGACCTTCATGGCCACGCGCATCCCGTTGCGGTGGGTGGCGGCGTAGATGGCCGAGGAACCGCCCACGGCGATGAGGGCGTCGAGGCTCCAGCGCCCCTCGACCAGCGTACCGACGCGGGCGCGCGCGGCGTTGGCGTGCGGATCGGCCTGGGTGGGAATGCTGGTGGGGGACATCGTCGGTCTCGGGGGTGACTTACGTCGCGCCGGGTTCGAATGTTCCCTTTGCAACCCCGAGGCCAGCCCACAATGGCGCGCAGACCCGCGTTCTTGCTGGGCGGGCGTAAATTCGTTCACGGCGTGTGGATGCCCCCAGGGCTCCACATGTCCGCCCCCGCCCAACCTGGCACACCTGCCTCGCGCCCGGCCGCAGGCTTTTCCCGGTTGCCCACGCCCGGCCGCGCCCTTGCTAAGGTGGCGCCCGTCCGGCCTCCATGCGCAGAATCCCGCCCCCTCTTCTCTACCTCCTGCTCGGTCTCGCCTGCCTCGTCGGCCTCGTCGTGGCGACCACGGGGAGCCACATCCGGTTCGCCCAGGACGTCGAGCTGACGGGGTCCGAGGTCTCGCGCGAGGTCAAGCTGGGACAGTCTGCCTCGCTCACGCTCCACTTCACCGTCGCCCACCCGCTGGAAGCCGACGACAAGATCTTCGTCCACTGCGAGTCCATCCAGGGCGGCGTCGACGCCGTGAGGATCAACCGCGACGCCGACCCCCCCGTGGCGTCGACGAAGTGGGGAGCGCAGTCGTTCGACCACAAGGTGCAGATCCCCTTCGACCGGAACGTGCGCCTCGGCCGCTACGAGGTCTACGCGGGCCTGTTCAACCCGCGCACCGGCGAGCGGCTGGCCCTCGTCGATCCGGCCAACCCCGACAGCCGCCAGCTGGTGGGATGGCTCGACGTGGTGCGGGGGGACGCCGACGAGGACATGCGCGAGATCTCTCCGCGCGCGATGCGCTTCCAGGGCACCTGGGCGCCCTGGATGGGATGGCTCGGCGGGGCGGTCCTCGCCTCGACGCTCGCCGTGTGGGCGCTGATCCGGACGAAGGCGGGAGAACAGCGGGAGCCGGAGGAGAAGGACGAGGAAGAGGAGAAGGCGGACGAGGACAAGCCGCGCTGGGTCCACGCCGCGCCCTACCTGCTGCCCGCCATCCCCTTCGTCATCAGCATCTTCGTCGTGCTCGAGTTCATCAAGGACGACGCGTACATCTCGTGGCGGTACGCGCACAACCTGGTCACGGGCAACGGGCTGGTCTTCAACCGCGGCGAGCACGTCGAGGGGTTCACCAACTTCCTCTGGGTGTTCGTCATGGCGCCGTTCGAGGCGCTGGGGTGGGACCTGTTCCAGGTCTGCCAGGTCCTGGGCACGTTCCTCGGCATCGGTTGCCTGGCCCTGACGGCGCGGATGACGCGTTGGCTGCAGGACGACGACAGTCGCGGGCTCTGGTTCCTCTGGGGCGCTGTCTGGCTGGCGGCCTCGTCGAGCTTCGTGCTCTGGGCGCAGGCGGGCCTGGAGCAACCGCTCGCGTCGCTGCTACCCATCGCGGGGGCATGGGTGCTCTGGCGTGCGCGGGAGCGGACGTTCGCGGGCGAGAGCGACGTCGCGCGGGACCGCAAGCATCACCTCTACGCCGGCCTCATCATGGGCGCGGGCTGCATGACGCGCCCCGAGCTGCACCTGCTGGCCATCCTGGTGGGCCTGCCGCTGGTGGTCGACGCCGTCCGCGCCCGCCGCGTCACGCGCGCCCAGCTGCTCTACGTCGCGGGCATCCTGGCGGTGACGGTCCCCTGCCACACGTTCCGGTACCTGTATTACGGCTCGCTCATCCAGAACACGTTCTACGTGAAGACCGGCGGCGGGCCCGGCGTGTGGCACGTGGGGCTGCGCACGCTGCGCGACATGTTCCTCTTCAACACCTCGGGCGCGCTCGTCGTCGTGGCGCCGCTCGCGTTCGCGAACCGCCAGCACCGCGTCGAGAAGGCCACGATGGCGGTCATCGCCGTGGCGTTCATGGCCTACTACGTGAGCGTCGGCGTCGACGAGATGCAGTGGCACCGGCTGTACCTGCCCGCCCTGCCCTTCCTGTGCGTGCTGGCGGCGCTCGGCATGCGCAACCTCGTCTCGCTCGCGGCGAGCCTCGTCACCGGGGAGCGGCGCGAGCGCGTGAAGCTGAGCGCGATCGTCGCCGCGTGGGCCGCGGTCTCCATCGCCGCCGGCACGAGCTTCCGTTTCACGTTCGAGGAGATGGGGGGCTTCAACGGCCACGGCGACTACGCCGGCACCTTCCACCCCGACCTCGGCAAGTTCCTCACCCGCCACGAGCGCCCTCACGCCCTGGTGGCCTTCCAGGACATGGGCTCGACGCCGTACCACGCGCCCGACATCGACTTCCTCGACTTCTTCGGGCTGGTCGACAAGACGGTGGCCCATGCTCGCCACGACGCGGGGCTGCACACGTTCATCGGCGCGCAGGGCGACGCGCAGCAGAAGTACGACGCCCAGATGCGCGACTACTTCTTCTCGCGCAGCCCCGAGTGGGCCATCTTCACCATCTACACTCCCCGCGGAGACATGGAGAAGGTGGCCAAGGAGTTCGACGAGGACCCGACGGGCGGGGCCTTCGGCGACGCCTTCCGCCACAACAACGTGCAGTTCGGTCTGTGGGACGACGCACGCTTCCGCAACGGGTACGTCCCGGTGCGCACCTGGCCGCGCTCGCGCGCCTACTACCTCACGCTGTTCCGCCGGAGGGACCTGTGGCAGCAGAAGCCTCGCGAGGTGGTGCTCGACGCGCTGCCGCCCGGCGTGGGCGGCGTGAAGGCCAGGCTCGAAGGCGGGCTCGAGCTGCTCGGCTCGGAGATGACGCCGAAAGCGCCCGAGCGGCACGAGGCCTTCATCACGACGTGGTGGAAGCTGCCCGGGCCGATGCCGAAGGACACCTACTTCTTCATCCACATGTCCAAGCCCGGGTCCCAGATACCGGGCGACCACGTGCCGGGCGACTGGATGTACCCCGCCGACCGGTGGAACGCGGGCGAGGTCCTCGAGGACCGCACGCTGCTCCAGTTCCCGCCGTTCGTCGTGAAGCCCGGGACCTACGACGTGTACATCGGCGTGTACCGCCGCTCGTCGGGCAGCCGGCTCGCCGTGCTCGACGGGCCGAACGACGGGCAGAACCGCATCAAGCTCGGCACCATCGAGGTGACGACGCTCCACCCGATCTTTCAGCAGCTGATCCCGCCCACGCGCGTGGACGTCATGCGGCGCTACCCCGATCGCATCATCGACTCGCACCGGAATTGACGCGCGCGGTCGTCAGCACGAGCCCGTCGCGCCGGAGCCACCGCACCTCGACGTCGAACCGTCCCTCGGTCGGCGGCAGGTGCGTCTGGACCTGCGACGTGCCATCGGGCAGAGGGCGCACGCTGACCTCGTGGAACCCCACGTAGCGCCGCACGAACGGATCGAGGGCCTTGTAGATCGCCTCCTTGGCGGAGAAGCGCAGGCGCACCTCGGCCACGCGCTCCGGCTCGGAGAGGGTGGCCAGCTCCGCGCGCTCGTCGTCGGTGAGCACCTTCCGGGCGATGTCGATCCGCAACGGCACGTCGAGCTCGACGTCGACGCCGATGCGCGTGTTGGAGCCAACCTCGGCTCGTGCGACCAGCGCCACCGCGACGTGCTCCTTGTGGCTCACCGAGCCGATGGCGCCAGGGGGCATGACGGGAGCTCCGCGCTCGTCGCTCAGCACCGCAGGCGTCGGGAGTCCCGCCCGCAAGAGCGCCGTGCGCAGCGCGACCCGCCCCGCCATCCACGTGCGACGGCGCGCCGGAGCCCAGCCCGCGGCTTCGTCGAGCTCCTGCGGCGCCAGGATCGTCGCCAGTCCTTCGAGGTGGTCCGCGTCGGGGATGGGCAGCGCGACCGCGTGACCGTGCGGCAGATCCAGCTCGAACAGCGTCTCGACCTCGGGGCTCGGCATGGGTGGCTACTGCGGGGCGATGTACGCGACCGGGGCGCTCGACTCGACCTCGAACAGGACGCTCTGGTCGCCCGCCGGCAGCAGGGCGGACGACAGGGATGCGATCAGCACGTCGGCCGCGGTCGAGGGGAACCTCGCCACGACGTCTTGCGGGATCGTACCGGTGCCGCCCGCGGCGTCGAAGGTGCAAGTGATGATGAGGTCGGGGCTCGAGGTCACGACGGTGAAGGCCACCGAGGCGCCCGGGCTGCCGTTCATCCAGCTCCAGGCGAGCGGCGCGGTCGGATCGAAGACGTAGGTCGGACCGAAGCCTCCGTCCACGACGCCCGGCGCCGTGATGACGACGGCGGCGGGGGCGGGGGCGGACTTGCCGGAGAAGCCGGGGTACTGGGCTCCGGGCGCGGCTACGTCGAAGGTGTCGCCGGCGGCGAAGATCGCCGACGGGACGAGCGCCGTCCGGTACTGGCCCATGGCACCGAACGCGAGCGTGAGCGGCATGGTGAGCGCCCCGCCGGTCAGCGTGATGGTGCCCGCACTCTCGTCGATGCTCGGGCCTGCGTCGGGGGCGTCGACCGCGGTGCAGTCGTCGACGGTGCACGGGCCCGAGGTCGTGCGCGCGCAGGTGGCGCCGGAGGCGTAGTGGCGGTCGAGCGCGACGGCGACCTGGCCGAAGGCGCCGGAGGAGGTGACGTTCTGCACGACGGCAATCGAGCCCGTCGCGGGCCCGCCTTCCGCATCGGCTCCGCCCTCCTGGCCGCTGTCGACCGCGCCGCGGTCGACCGCGCCGCTCTCGACGGCGCCGTCGCGGGATGGCCCGGTGCTCGCGTCGGGGGCTGCGGCACCGTTCGACGAGCAGCCCGCGAGCAGCAAGAAGGCGACTATCGCGAAGCGCATGGCATTCGCATCCTGCCACGCAACCCGCGGCCGTGGTACGCACCGGCAGCGATGTCCCACGTCCACGCCGTCATCCTCGCCGGTGGCTCCGGCACGCGCTTCTGGCCCGCCTCGCGACGGGACCGCCCCAAGCAGCTCCTCCCCCTCGCGGGCAAGGAGCCCCTCATCGCGGCCACCGTGCGCCGGCTCGAGCCGCTGGTGCCGCCCGAGAACGTCTGGATCGCCACGGGCGGACGCATCGCAGACGCCACGGCCGCCGCACTGCCTCGCGTGCCGCGCGCGCAGGTTCTGGTCGAGCCCGTCGCACGCAACACCGCCGCTCCCATCGGCTGGGCCGCCGCCACCATCGCGCGGCGCGATCCAGACGCGCTCGTCGCGGTCCTCCCGGCCGACCACTTCATCGGCGACGAGACCGCCTTCCGCGCCGTGCTCGAGCGTGCCCTCGGCGCAGCGAGCGAGGGCTGGCTCACCACCGTGGGCATCGTGCCGACGCGCCCCGAGACGGGCTACGGCTACATCGAGGTGGGACAGCCCGTGGGCGAGGGCGTCAGCGCCGTCTCGCGCTTCGTCGAGAAGCCCGACCGGGCCCGCGCCCGCGAGTTCCTCGAGGGTGGCAAGCACCTGTGGAACGCCGGGATGTTCTTCTTCCGGGCGCGCGTCATGCGCGATGCCATCGCGAAGCACCTGCCCGCCCTGGGCGTGGGCCTCGACGAGCTCGACGCGGCGGCGGCCAGGGGCGACGAGGCGAGCGCGCTGGCGCGCCTCTTCCCGACGTTCCCGTCGATCTCCGTCGACCACGGCGTCATGGAGAAGGCGTCCAAGCTCGCGGTCGTCCCGGGCAGCTTCGGCTGGAACGACATCGGCAGCTGGGAGGTCACCTGGGAGCTTGCCCCTCACGACGCCCGCGGCAACGCGCTGCCCGACGGCACCGTGGCGGTCGACGCCTCGAACAACCTCGTCACGGACCTGACCACCGGCGGCGCGCGCAAGCGCTTCGCCCTCGTCGGCGTGCACGACCTGGTGCTCGTCGAGACCGACGACGCGGTGCTCGTCATCCCCCGTGAGCGCGCGCAGGACGTGCGAGCCGTCGTGGACGCGCTGCAGGCTCGAGGGGAGACCGTCTTTCTGTGAATCCTTCTCAGCGCGCCTTCATGCGCTTGCCGTTGCGCGCCGCGCTCGCCTTCTGCGTGCCGCGCCTGACGGGGCTGGACTTGCGCTTGCCGGACGACGCGTACGGGTCGAAGGTCTGGCCGCCGTTGGCGTTGGCGATCTCCAGCCCCGCCATTGCCTCGAGCTTCTTGAGCTCGTCGCGCAGCCGCGCGGCCTTCTCGAACTCGAGGTTCTCGGCCGCGGTGAACATCTCGAGGCGCATGGCCGCGAGGCGCTCCTGGATGTCGGGGCCCGAGGCATCGGTGCCCAGGCCCTGACCCCTGGGAAGCTTCGGGACGTTCAGGTAGTCGATGGTCCCGCTGGCCGGGTTCACGTTCATGATGGCGCGCACCACGGTCTGCGGGACGATCCCGTGCTCGGTGTTGTACGCCTCCTGGACCGCGCGCCGTCGCGTGGTCTCGCTGATCGCGTTCTTCATCGCGGGCGTGACGTTGTCGGCGTACATGATGACGCGCCCGTTCACGTTGCGCGCTGCGCGGCCCATGGTCTGGATGAGGGAGCGCGGGCTGCGCAGGAAGCCCTCCTTGTCGGCGTCGAAGATGGCGACCAGCGACACCTCGGGCAGGTCGAGCCCTTCGCGCAGCAGGTTGATGCCGACCAGCACGTCGAACTCGCCCAGCCGAAGATCCCGCAGGATGTCGATGCGCTCGAGCGTGTCGATGTCGGAGTGCAGGTAGCGCACGCGCACGCCGAGCTCGCGGTAGTAGTCCGTGAGGTCCTCGGCCATGCGCTTGGTGAGCGTGGTCACCAGCACGCGCTCGCCGGCCTTGCAGCGCTTCTTGATCTCGCCCAGAAGGTCGTCGACCTGCCCCGAGACGGGCCGCACCTCGACCTCGGGCTCCGTGAGGCCCGTGGGTCGGATGAGCTGCTCGACCACCACGCCCTGCGACTTGCCGAGCTCGTACTCGCCCGGCGTCGCCGACACGTAGATGGCCTGCTTCACGTGGTCCTCGAACTCCTCGAACTTGAGCGGCCGGTTGTCCAGGGCGCTCGGCAGGCGGAAGCCGTACTCGACCAGCGTCTCCTTGCGCGCGCGGTCGCCCCGGTACATCGCCTGCACCTGCGGTACCGTCTGGTGCGACTCGTCCATCACGATGAGGAAGTCGGGCGGGAAGTAGTCGATGAGCGTGGGGGGCGCCTCGCCCGCCTTCCGGCCCGACAGGTGCCGCGAGTAGTTCTCGATGCCCGAGCAGAAGCCCATCTGCTCCATCATCTCGAGGTCGTAGAGCGTGCGCTGCTCGAGGCGCTGCTTCTCGAGGAAGCGCCCCTGCCCGTCGAACCATTGCAGACGCTCGCGCAGCTCCTCGCGGATGCTCTCGATGGCGTTGCGCATCTGCGTCTGCGGCGTCACGTAGTGCGACCCCGGGAAGATGGCGTAGCTCTGCAGAGCGACTTTCACGCGGCCGCGCAGGGGGTCGACCTCCTTGATCGACTCGACCACGTCGCCGAAGAACTCGATGCGGATGGCGGTCTCGTGCTCGTAGGTGGGAAACACCTCGACCACGTCGCCGCGCACGCGGAACGTGCCGCGGTGGAAGTCGACGTCGTTGCGCTCGTACTGGATGTCGACGAGCTGCCGCAGCATCACGTCGCGGCGCAGCTCCTCGCCCGCGGTGAGCCGGATGAGCAGACCCGAGTAGCTCTCGGCGCTGCCGATGCCGTAGATACACGAGACGCTCGCGACGATGATCACGTCCCGCCGCGACAGCAGGGCAACCGTGGCCGAGTGGCGCATGCGGTCGATCTGGTCGTTGATGATCGAGTCCTTGTCGATGAACGTGTCGGTGGACGGGATGTACGCTTCGGGCTGGTAGTAGTCGTAGTAGCTGACGAAGTACTCCACCGCGTTCTCGGGGAAGAGCTCGCGCATCTCGCCGTAGAGCTGCGCGGCCAGCGTCTTGTTGGGCGCGAGGATCAGCGTGGGCTTCTGCGACTGCTGGATGACGTTCGCGATGGTGAACGTCTTGCCCGAGCCCGTGATGCCCAGCAGGACCTGGTGGCGTTCGCCGGCCGCGAGCCCACGCAGGAGCTGCTCGATGGCGACCGGCTGGTCACCCTTCGGCTCGAAGGGGGTCCGCAGGCGAAAACCGGACGGCATGGGATCCGAGAACTATCGCCCGGGGCGGCGGGGGCGCGCAAGGGGGGCGCCCCGCAGGGCGAGGCCGCGCGCTCAGTGCACGATGACAGCGACCGCGTCCGTCCAGCTGCCGGTCTGGCCGCCGACGTTGCCGCGGGCGCGGAACCAGTAGGTCTGGCCCAGCGTGAGGCCCTCGACGCTCGTGTGCGCGACGTCCGTGGCCGGCAGGTTCGTCCAGGTCTTGCCGTCGGTGGACATCTCCCACTCGTAGGCCGCCTTCTTCGCGACGGCGTGCGCGCGCAGCAGCACCACGCCGCCCGCGCCCATGTGCGCCGCGATCGCGGGGGTCATGTGCACGCCGTGCTGGTGGGTGCCGAAGCCCGCCGAGGCGATGATGGCGCCGGCCGTGGCCGCGTCGGGCGCCTGGTCGGCGACGGTCTGCACGTAGCCGCCGAGCAGGTGCAGGTCCGTGATCACC
>VFSW01011269.1_pt1 | contig 12582 bp, 3 predicted proteins | sample 5358111 | NCBI WGS metagenome assembly VFSW01 (sample SAMN11554181, study PRJNA540505) | mine drainage metagenome | isolation source: sediment from site ElyBrook_90M | place: USA: Ely Copper Mine, Vershire, VT | collected 2017
GGACAATCCAATCCAACAGTTTAACTTCTCATTCACCCGGTACCAACGAGGTGGAGATGTAAATTTCCACGTCCGATAAAAAGTGTCGCGGATTGGCCAATCGTTGCCAGGCCCAATACAGTATGGCTTGTTCTGCCAATCGCATAAAGTCGGTTCCCGGTGTAATGCACAAGGTTTTGGTTTCCGTCACATATCGTCGTTTGCGTCGCGTTCGTTCTCGTAGAGAAAAGCGTGCCGAAAAGGTATGAATGTGTTGAAATCGTGCTTGACAACGCACCAAGGTACCAAACCGACGTTGTCGTTGGGTGGCCAACTTGGCCGCACTCGGTGGTCCGTCCATGGCCAAGACGAGTGTTTTGAGTGGACGTGCCATGGTACAGGCGGCATCGAGCTCTTTCATTAAGAGTGTCAAGGCATGTCCATCCGAACGAGATTTACGTAAACAAATGTGCAAGAATTGATTCATCTGTAGGTATTGGAGTAACGCATATGATGATGGAGTATGATAATGGAGTATGACGATGGAGTATGATGATGGAGCATGATGTAACGTGATGTGAAATGTGTAGTCATGGACAAAGAACAAACAAAAAGTGGCGCCATGAGTCAAGAATGTGTGAAACCAGAATCTTCGGATATTCAGGTAGTGTCAACTTACATCCATCAACACATGATCAAACGATTCCGAAACTTTACTTTTATCCGGCATGGTGACGATGGCGTTGGGAAATTGAGATTCGAACCATGCTCGAAAGCCTTTGATCCCCATGACGGCAGTTGTCGAAGGTGATGATATTGACAATAATGGCGAAGCAGTGTTGTGTGTTAGTGGAGGATGAGGAAGAAAGGAACGGTAATGTCGAGTGTTGGCAAATGATGGAACAAATGCAGAAGCAACGGAAGCTGCTATCAGCAATAGCAGACACCAAACAGTAGACGTCAAAGGTTGTTGATATGGTCGTCGAAAATGTCGTTGCAGGGGTTGCCAAGATGAAAAAACGGCAAACCGCCGAAGGAAAACGACCATGGGGTTTTAACAGCTTCTTTGAACGATAAGGGGGTGACGAATTGCAGGAGAGGTACCAGAGAGAAGTTAAGGCCGGGAAGACAGCAGTACTGGAGCGATGTTGTTGTTGGGGTTGGTCATGGACGACGAGAACAACGAAATGCAGCCATCAGTTTGGAGAAGAGGGATGTCTCGGCGAAGAAGAAAACGCACATCTGAGGGTCGGAATGTCTATCATCGCCGTCCGCGGCGGGTTCTCTGCTCCCAGTAGCCAGGTAGTAACGGGTACATGACTAATCACCATGACGTCACCTGTACCTTAACTGTTTAGTACCCTTGTCCATCTAAGTACCGGTAACGTCGGAAGCTCTCTTGTGGTAACAAAGGATCGCCTCATTTGTTTGCACGAGATGGCTGTCACCGGCAGCAACGACTCGCCGGTAGCTGGGGCAGCAGCAACCGCTTCCTCGTCGGCAAGTGCCATTCTTGACAAGTTCAATCAATTGCATCGCTCGATTGACGATGTTCGAAGTGACATTAGTCGCATTCAATTGGAAACGGAACAGGCTCATGACGCCATTCACAAACTGCATGCCGAACGCGACACACTCGTCGTACAGACACGTGTTGCCGACGAAGAACGCGTCGCATTGCAACCTCAAGTGACCGAGGCATTGGAGGAGTGTGACAAGGTACAACAGGAACATTCGAAGTCGGTATTGAAGAGGCAACGAGTACAGCAACAACTGAAACGGACCAAGGCGGTCATGGAAGACGAACGTCAAGCGTTTTTGACGCAGTCACGGGATTTTCGCATGTGGTGTCGGCACATGCAAGAAAAGGAGGCATTGTTGATGACGACGGACTATGAAGGATCGGACAATGAAAAGGAGAAGGATGTGAGTTTTGTCAAGGCATACTCGTATGTGCGACGATTTCAGCAACCGTTGGAAGTGGACGACACCGACAACAACAATGCCGCCGACCAGAACACTATCAGGGATTCGAACAACGACGACGCCGACGACGACGACAACAACATGGATTCTTGGCTGATGAATGAAAATGATGATGACGATGAAGAAGATGCCCATGATTCGGAACTGCAGCATGCTAAATCTTTGTTTCGATCTCGTCAACAAGCTTTCAACAAGGCAAGGCTTTGCCTGAAGGACGTGACGGCACAGTACGAGGCCAAAGTCGAGCAAGAGAATCAGCAGCTTCAACGCCACCAGCAGTTACAACGACAATTGGAACGAATTCAAAGTGATTGTGCTCAAATGAAACATCAAATGTCAGAAGTGCAAGAAGCGACGGTGGAAGCACTCGAAATTGGACAAGGGTTACAACGAGGTACAGTCGTGTGGAACAACGCCGTCGTGATCTATTTTTCGTCACATTAACTCGTTCCTTCGCATACCATGCACCTTTTCCTTTCAAAATCGTTTTGCCTTGCTGTTGTACAGACATTCTTCGACGTCAGCAGCAACAGCAGCAGCAGCAGCAAATGCCGCACCAGACGCCAACGGCGGCGGAGCCCTTGTGGGCGCAACCTGCTGCTGTTGCCGTTGATACATCAGTTCAGGCGCCAATGCATAATCCATACGTCACCTCCACATCATCCCGATCTGCTTCCAAACATACCGAAGAGACCAACAACAACCGTCAATCATCGTCTCACAGCAACAAGCGGGGGCGTAAGAATACCGATACGGAACCAAAGAGGCGAACAACCGACACTTCCTCCTCTAACCAGTTGCAGCATCCTCATCGTGCGGGGCGAATTCGAGTCGACAAGCAATTTACGACTAGTAATGTATTGGATGTGATTGGAGGCGAGGAAGTACCAGAAGGAGGATACGATCGTAACGATGTAAAGCATCAACCACACACGGACCATTCGCAGGAGGGGATCGTTCAGCGGCACCAGTCCACCATGGAGTGGGAAACGACCGAGGCGAGTTCGTCGTCGCAGTTGGCAAGTGCTGAGAGCGAGACAGCGCCTTAGCGAGCGTCTGTCCCCGGACTGATCCACGATTCAAGCACGACCGATATTTAGAGAGCCAGTGAATCTGGACAATTTGGTCTGTGACTATGATACTTCAGTCGTCACTTTGTTTATTGTCAGTCGTCAAAGTCATCATTCGAGTCGCCCAACTGTGAATGATCAAGTACATGTCTACATGATTCTACTCATTCAACAGATCCAAAGGCTCGCGACTAGCAATAGCATAAGACACTATTAGTTCACTATTTTAGCATCCACTGCTCGAATTAGTGAAATCTCGCCACCTTGTCCTTCGCCATCGTCCATCTTCCCGCCGTCGTTCTTGCCGTCGCTGTCGATCAACAACAGCGTATCGGCGCAATCCAATTGTACCCTTGCTGGTTATGAGCCCAGGCATTTCTGGTTTACAATTCCTCATTGTTTGCAATTCTTTCATCGGATTTGATCTGCCCATCGTCGACTTCTCAAACGCTTTCACCGCCGTTTCGGTTGGTACATGTCCGGCGGAACCCGTCGCGGAACACCGTACCTTAATCCAACGCCAGCTCTTACAGCCTATCGCCGTCGTCTTCAGGAGAATCAGGCTCAGCAAGCGGCGTCGCAAATGGCTTCGACAAACCCGTCGAGCCCTGCTCCGATTGCGACTGGTGGAAACGCAAACCCAAGTTCGACGACAACGGGCGGAACCAATCCCCCGACTCCAAGGTCCACCAATGCCGGCGCGGGTGTTCCGAAACCGCGTGTAGGCGGTATTACTCCCAACGGCATTGCTTGGACCGGTGGTAGCTCTCTCCCAGCTCTTGCGTTATCCGAACCTGAAACCGCAAGAGCTCTTCGTTCCAAGAATTTTCGGGACGCCAACGACACGTACTCACATTGTACAAAGGGTATCGAGTCCAAGCTCGATATGATGGACCCAAGAACAAAGGAATTTCCAACTCCTTTGATGACTTTCCAGAACTTGTTTTGGGAATACCTGAAGGACCACGGTATGGATACAGTGTTTCGCATTATCCTACCGTCTGGTGATGAATGCTGTCTTGTTATGGAGTGCGGTCGTTTCTACGATAACTACACCGCAATTCAAGATCATGTTGCCGATATCAAGTCAAAAGGTTGCCCTTACGATAAAGCCAACCTGGCCTTCTCCGCTAAGGCCGTTTGGGCTTCACTCGGCGACAATATCAGGACAGCTCTCAACAAACACCTCAAAGGTGACGAATCCGGACCAGAGTTATATTACCTTGCAATCTCCCACGTACAATCGTGTTCTTCTGTGGTGATTCGAGACCTGATTACGGAACTGTCGTACATGCGACTTGACAAGCACCAAGGACAAAACGTTCCCGAATTTGTGAAACGAATGACGGAGATCATCCACGTTTTGGAAAGTGCGAACAAGGTTCCCGAAGACGTCTCCATTCTTTGCACCAAGGCTTTGATGAACTGTTCTATCATGTCTTTTCAACTTCAGTTCACCAACTGGTACAACGAATGCATCTACGATCAAACAAAATACTCGTACAGTTTCATCATCCAAGAAGCTGAGCGCAGGTACAATGATCTCGTCCGCAAGAACGAATGGTTGCCAGGATCAGGACCAAATCCGGTCAAACCCAATCCCGCTTCGTTCCATTCTAATGGACCCTCCAACGAAGGCTTCCAATTCGTACCGTCCAACGGAAACAACTCGAAACGTAAGAACAAGAAGAAAAATCGTTCCAACAATAACGATAACAGGGGCTCAAACGCCAACACCAACCAAGCTCAACCTAATCCGCCCGAAGGTAATATGGGACGCCATACATCCTGGAAAAAGGTCAAGCCTTCCGAAAACGATCCTAAGGAAAAGACCGTCAACGGAAAGAAATTTTATTGGTGTTCTACCTGTAATCGATGGACAACGTCTCATTCCACTGAGACTCATCGTGGCTCTTCCAACAATGATTCGGATAAGAAGCCACCTCCAACTCAGCGCGCCTACCCATTTTTCGCAGCATCATTTCTATCGTTTACACGTCCGCTCAACAGGAACGTTGGTCGTAACGCTGCGGCCACAGCGTTACCCAACCAACGATCCAACGGCCAAACTACTACCGGTAGTAATAGCGGTACGCGTCCAGAATCCAACGAGAGAGCTACCACGGCTCCAAACGCGATTCCATCCCGAGCTTCACGAAATGTTGATCCGATGCTTTCCGCACGACATTCTGATACCGAACGTCGTCACATGCCATCGACAACACCTGTGCGACCAACCAGGACCAATAGCTCCGCTACACGCCCTGCACAGCCCGTTCGCTCGCCGTCGAACCCTTCGACGACCCCACGAACAAACCTTGTTCGTCAAGCACGTGTCCGCCAAACAACATCCAATGTTAACAACACAGTGCGCACTCCCAACAGGCCACCGATTCAATCGAAAGCCAAGAAGTGCAACACGAAGCACAATAACACAAAGAAAACCATCGCTGCGACCAAGCCTTCGTGTACACAGATTCCTTCCGACAAGACCGAGTCTACTCCGGAAACTGCTCCCAGCACGCCGGAACCCATCAAGTCTAAGTCCAAGGAACACCTGTCCATCCAATCTCCTCTTGTCTTCTTACCAATTTCTTTTCTGGTATTTTCGCTGACCGTTATGCTTTCGGTATGGTGGGTCTCTTCATGCCTCAAAGCGCAAACAGGCCAACCGTATTCAGCGTTCTACCCCAACGACCCCACCTCGTTTTACGTTCCCAACGTCCGTTTGTACCGTCATCCACCTGACAAGCGTACTCCTTCTTACAAGCCACGTGAATCAATCGTTTCAGTTCCATCGCAGGACCCTCCTTGCGAATGTCGTCCACCGATTGTGCCGCAACTTCCGACCTTCCAAACGGCCGCTGACATTGCTGACAGCAAGGTTCTTGACGAACTAATCGATTCACTTGGCCCATCCTACGTTGCACGCTCTGCTCTATCGATCCATGACGACTTGTCATTTTACTCTACAAGTGACGTTGAAAATTTTCTCATTATCGATACCGGTGCTACTTCGTCGTCGTCGTTCAACATTAACGACTTCGAACCGTCCACATATCGTTCGCTTACCAATGCTAACGTTCATGGTATCAGCGGTACGCCCATACAACTCACAGGCGTCGGTTTTGTTACCTGGACTGTTCGCGACACCAAGGGTAATCCAATCACCCTTCGTTCACCTGCAACACACATCCCAGAATCTGAAGTTCGGCTCTTTAGCCCGCAACGTTTCTTCCAAACATGTGACAAATGTCCCGACGACGCTCATTTTTCAACGTATCGCGGACACAGCACATTGTGGTTTGAAGAGAACGTCCAGATTGCCTGCAATCATCCCAAAGGTCTCCCTGTTGTGGAATTGGTTGTCAACAAGTCAACAACTTCGGAATCCGCTTTCGTTTCCAAAACGAAACCTCATCCTATACCTCCGCTCACCATTCCGTCCAACCAAAATCTCTCGAACTCCGACAAATTGCTTTTATTATGGCATAACCGCCTTGGCCACATTGGATTTGATTGGGTACACCATCTTGCTTCCCATGGTTTCCTTGGCTCATCGGGTAAATCAATCCGCCGCGGTCGCCAACCACCAAAATGCGCTGCATGCATTTATGCCCGCCAACACTGCCGTCCGACCACCGACTCCAATACAAAAAGATTAAACGACATGAAAATGAAAAAGGAAGTTCTCCAACCTGGACAACTTGTTGCCGTTGATCAATTTGTATGTTCCAAGAAAGGACGCCTCCTCACGTCCGCCGGTCGAACCGGTGACTCCGACATGTACTGTGGTGGAACGATATTCATCGACCTCGCCACTCAGCGCATCAAAATTTACCACCAAGCATCTTTCAGTGCCGCCGACACGGTACGATCTAAACAGATGTTTGAACGGGACAGCATGCGCCACGGGGTACCCATCAAAGCGTACCAGTCGGATAACGGTGTCTTTACTGCAGTCGAATTCGTTTCTGAGCTCGAAGAGTGCATGCAAGCTCACAAGCTTGCTGGAGTGGGAGCCCATCATCACAATGGTATTGTCGAAAATGCTATCCGCACTATCACCGAACGTGCGCGCGCCATGATGCTTCACTCATCGCTTCATTGGCCTGAAGTATACGACGACACGTTGTGGCCCAACGCCATGTCATATGCGGTCCAACTCTGGAACCATACACCGCGCCATGACACCAATCTCTCACCTGAAGAGATTTTCTCTTCTTCCATCCAACATTCGGACTTTCTACACAACACACGAGTTTGGGGTTGCCCTGCCTACGTTCTTGATTCTACCCTACATGACGGTAAGAAAATCCCAAGATGGCAACCACGCTCTCGTCGCGGCCAATTCGTTGGCTTCTCCGACGATCATCCGTTTACTGTTGGATTTATTCGCAATCTGGACACTGAGCGCATCACGCCTCAGTTTCACGTCGTTTACGATCATCAGTTTGAAACAACGTACAGTCCAGAGGGAGTCATCCCGCCGATGTGGGCCGATCTTGTCGCTGAAGCGTTCATCGATTTCCCATTTGGCAACAGCAACGACGATGATACCGACCCACCTCCCTTCTTCCGTCCTGATGTTGAATGGCTTGCTCCAGAAGAGAGGGAGCAACATCATGCCCCGCATTCTCCAGTCGCTGTCCCAGCGACATACCCACCGCCGGTCCCTCCGCCGGTCCCCGACGATGTCGATGACGACATTGCGTCCAACGACACTGTTCCAACATCCAATTCGCGGCGACCTCGCTCCATTCGCCCTCCACAACGATACATGTTCGACGGATCCGGATCTCACGGGTATCATTCCATCGTTGATCCCTTTATTCGATCTGCTTTGTATTTGCATCACCTGACGATCGATCCGATCACCCATGTCGTCGACGTGATCGTTCCCCATCTCCCGGGTCTTACCGAAGGTTTGTTTTCGGCTCGCAAGAAGCGGCGTGACAACCCTGATACTCCTATGTATCACCAAGCCATGCACGGACCGCATCGGAAAGAATTTGAAAAAGCTATGACGAAAGAGCTCGACGCCATCACTGACGCCCACGCCTGGACCCCAGTCCTTCGTTCACAAATTCCAACTGGTGCCCGTGTTGTTCCTGGAACTTGGTCTTTTCGGATCAAACGCTTTCCCGATGGGAGAGTTCGGTCTTTCAAAGCCCGTTACAACATTCGCGGTGATCTCCTTGAACATGGTGTTGATTTCACCGACTCGCCCTACGCCCCGCTGGTCCAATGGTCTACGGTTCGTTTAATGTTGCTTGTCGGTGCTGTCCAAAATCTCACCACTTGTTGCGTCGACTTCAAGAACGCTTTCGCTCAAGCTCCGCTTGACGACGAATTGTATCTTGAGTTACCACAAGGCTTTGACCCTCCTGACGACCGCCAATGGGTTCTCCGTCTTGAACATTCTCTTTACGGCCACCCCGGCTCGTCTCATATTTGGAGTGAACACCTTGCAAAGGGACTCTTGGCACGGGGTTTCAAGCGTTCTTCTCTTGACCCATGCCTCTTCATCCATCCTGATATGGTTTGCCTCGTCTATTGCGACGATTGCCTCTGGTGGGCCAAGGATCCAGCCAAGCTACACGCCATGCTCGACGACATCGACGTCGACTACCCCCTTACCAAGGAGGCTGGCGATGTCTATTCCTATCTTGGTGTTGAAGTCCGCCGAGAGGGAGAGTATATCAAGCTCACCCAAACCGGACTCATTCAAGATATCCTTGCGTCTACCTTCATGACCGGATGTGGTTCCCAATCAACACCGGCGAACATACAACCACTCGGATCCGACACAAATGGTGATCCACCGAGTGAACCATGGTCGTATGCTTCCATCATTGGCAAACTCAACTATCTGGCCAACAACACCCGTCCCGACATTGCTTTTTCGACACATCAATGCGCCCGTTACACGCATCGCCCGAAACGCAGTCACGAAATCGCCGTCAAGAAGATCGTCCGCTACCTACAAGGCACTGCCAATCAAGGTCTTCGCATCAAGATCAATCAAACCAAACTTGATCTTACATGCTTTTCTGACGCTGACTTCGCTGGTTTATGGGGTGTTGAAGATCCCAACGATCCTGTCTGTACGAAATCGCGCTCCGGCTACGTTATCTTCTTCGGTGGTTGTCCTCTTGTGTGGGCATCCAAACTTCAGACTGACACTGCGTTGTCAACAATGGAGGCTGAGTACATTGCGTTATCGCAGAGTATGCGTGAGCTCATTCCATTGCGCGCTCTCGTAGCCGAGATTCTCGACGCTACCGACCTCCGATCCAAGTTCGATACCAGTATTAAGTCTACCGTTTTCGAAGATAATCAAGCCGCCATTTCGCATGCTGTGGCTCCGAAAATGTCGCCACGCACCAAGCACATTGCTGTGAAATACCATTTCTTCCGCCACCACATCGCTTCCGGTGAAATTGAGGTGGTTTATGTCGACACCAATAACCAGGTTGCCGACTTGCTCACGAAAGGTCTCCCACCTGAAAAATTCCGATACCTTCGTGAGAAACTCATGGGATGGTAACATCGTTGATACCTTGTTCCATTCTTCCAATTTGCATGATTTCATATTTAGCGTTTTCGGATCGGACCGCCCCTTCAAACGAGAGGGAGAGCGAGACAGCGCCTTAGCGAGCGTCTGTCCCCGGACTGATCCACGATTCAAGCACGACCGATATTTAGAGAGCCAGTGAATCTGGACAATTTGGTCTGTGACTATGATACTTCAGTCGTCACTTTGTTTATTGTCAGTCGTCAAAGTCATCATTCGAGTCGCCCAACTGTGAATGATCAAGTACATGTCTACATGATTCTACTCATTCAACAGATCCAAAGGCTCGCGACTAGCAATAGCATAAGACACTATTAGTTCACTATTTTAGCATCCACTGCTCGAATTAGTGAAATCTCGCCACCTTGTCCTTCGCCATCGTCCATCTTCCCGCCGTCGTTCTTGCCGTCGCTGTCGATCAACAACAGCGTATCGGCGCAATCCAATTGTACCCTTGCTGGTTATGAGCCCAGGCATTTCTGGTTTACAATTCCTCATTGTTTGCAATTCTTTCATCGGATTTGATCTGCCCATCGTCGACTTCTCAAACGCTTTCACCGCCGTTTCGGTTGGTACATGTCCGGCGGAACCCGTCGCGGAACACCGTACCTTAATCCAACGCCAGCTCTTACAGCCTATCGCCGTCGTCTTCAGGAGAATCAGGCTCAGCAAGCGGCGTCGCAAATGGCTTCGACAAACCCGTCGAGCCCTGCTCCGATTGCGACTGGTGGAAACGCAAACCCAAGTTCGACGACAACGGGCGGAACCAATCCCCCGACTCCAAGGTCCACCAATGCCGGCGCGGGTGTTCCGAAACCGCGTGTAGGCGGTATTACTCCCAACGGCATTGCTTGGACCGGTGGTAGCTCTCTCCCAGCTCTTGCGTTATCCGAACCTGAAACCGCAAGAGCTCTTCGTTCCAAGAATTTTCGGGACGCCAACGACACGTACTCACATTGTACAAAGGGTATCGAGTCCAAGCTCGATATGATGGACCCAAGAACAAAGGAATTTCCAACTCCTTTGATGACTTTCCAGAACTTGTTTTGGGAATACCTGAAGGACCACGGTATGGATACAGTGTTTCGCATTATCCTACCGTCTGGTGATGAATGCTGTCTTGTTATGGAGTGCGGTCGTTTCTACGATAACTACACCGCAATTCAAGATCATGTTGCCGATATCAAGTCAAAAGGTTGCCCTTACGATAAAGCCAACCTGGCCTTCTCCGCTAAGGCCGTTTGGGCTTCACTCGGCGACAATATCAGGACAGCTCTCAACAAACACCTCAAAGGTGACGAATCCGGACCAGAGTTATATTACCTTGCAATCTCCCACGTACAATCGTGTTCTTCTGTGGTGATTCGAGACCTGATTACGGAACTGTCGTACATGCGACTTGACAAGCACCAAGGACAAAACGTTCCCGAATTTGTGAAACGAATGACGGAGATCATCCACGTTTTGGAAAGTGCGAACAAGGTTCCCGAAGACGTCTCCATTCTTTGCACCAAGGCTTTGATGAACTGTTCTATCATGTCTTTTCAACTTCAGTTCACCAACTGGTACAACGAATGCATCTACGATCAAACAAAATACTCGTACAGTTTCATCATCCAAGAAGCTGAGCGCAGGTACAATGATCTCGTCCGCAAGAACGAATGGTTGCCAGGATCAGGACCAAATCCGGTCAAACCCAATCCCGCTTCGTTCCATTCTAATGGACCCTCCAACGAAGGCTTCCAATTCGTACCGTCCAACGGAAACAACTCGAAACGTAAGAACAAGAAGAAAAATCGTTCCAACAATAACGATAACAGGGGCTCAAACGCCAACACCAACCAAGCTCAACCTAATCCGCCCGAAGGTAATATGGGACGCCATACATCCTGGAAAAAGGTCAAGCCTTCCGAAAACGATCCTAAGGAAAAGACCGTCAACGGAAAGAAATTTTATTGGTGTTCTACCTGTAATCGATGGACAACGTCTCATTCCACTGAGACTCATCGTGGCTCTTCCAACAATGATTCGGATAAGAAGCCACCTCCAACTCAGCGCGCCTACCCATTTTTCGCAGCATCATTTCTATCGTTTACACGTCCGCTCAACAGGAACGTTGGTCGTAACGCTGCGGCCACAGCGTTACCCAACCAACGATCCAACGGCCAAACTACTACCGGTAGTAATAGCGGTACGCGTCCAGAATCCAACGAGAGAGCTACCACGGCTCCAAACGCGATTCCATCCCGAGCTTCACGAAATGTTGATCCGATGCTTTCCGCACGACATTCTGATACCGAACGTCGTCACATGCCATCGACAACACCTGTGCGACCAACCAGGACCAATAGCTCCGCTACACGCCCTGCACAGCCCGTTCGCTCGCCGTCGAACCCTTCGACGACCCCACGAACAAACCTTGTTCGTCAAGCACGTGTCCGCCAAACAACATCCAATGTTAACAACACAGTGCGCACTCCCAACAGGCCACCGATTCAATCGAAAGCCAAGAAGTGCAACACGAAGCACAATAACACAAAGAAAACCATCGCTGCGACCAAGCCTTCGTGTACACAGATTCCTTCCGACAAGACCGAGTCTACTCCGGAAACTGCTCCCAGCACGCCGGAACCCATCAAGTCTAAGTCCAAGGAACACCTGTCCATCCAATCTCCTCTTGTCTTCTTACCAATTTCTTTTCTGGTATTTTCGCTGACCGTTATGCTTTCGGTATGGTGGGTCTCTTCATGCCTCAAAGCGCAAACAGGCCAACCGTATTCAGCGTTCTACCCCAACGACCCCACCTCGTTTTACGTTCCCAACGTCCGTTTGTACCGTCATCCACCTGACAAGCGTACTCCTTCTTACAAGCCACGTGAATCAATCGTTTCAGTTCCATCGCAGGACCCTCCTTGCGAATGTCGTCCACCGATTGTGCCGCAACTTCCGACCTTCCAAACGGCCGCTGAT
>VFSW01011270.1_pt1 | contig 12582 bp, 11 predicted proteins | sample 5358111 | NCBI WGS metagenome assembly VFSW01 (sample SAMN11554181, study PRJNA540505) | mine drainage metagenome | isolation source: sediment from site ElyBrook_90M | place: USA: Ely Copper Mine, Vershire, VT | collected 2017
AACTCCGCAGACAGAATCTTCATGGGGGTAATGCCGTGCTGGCGCAGGGAGCGAAGGCTCAGCGCGTCGTGGCGCTTCGCAAGTCGCCGCCCGTTGTGGTCCACCACCAATCGGCAGTGGAACCAGCGGGGAATGTCGAGATCCAGGGCCCTGTACAGCAGGATCTGGCGCGCGGTGGACTTGAGCAGATCGGCGCCGCGCACCACTTCCGTGATGCCCATGGCCGCGTCGTCCGCCACGCAGGCAAGCTGGTAACTCGGAACGCCGTCGCGGCGCCAAACTACAAAATCGCCAAAGTCTTCGCCGGCGACAAAGCGCTGCGGGCCTAAATTCAAATCGTCAAACTCGATGACTTCGCCATCGGGCACGCGAAATCGCCAGTTGGCTCCCATGGGCTCTTCCAGCTCCACACCCGTCGGACCCGGTAGCTGCGGGGCATAGCGCAGATTCTTGCGGCAGGTGCCGGGATAGATGGGTTCATCGTCGAGCGGCTCGAGTTTTCCCGATTGCTGGTGAGGCGGCCCCGGCGAGGTGCTTTCGTGCGGAGCGCCCAGTGCGGCTTCGAGGTCTTTGCGGGAACAGCGGCAGGGGAAGAGAAATCCTCCTTGCAGCAACTTGCGCCATGCCTCGAGATAGACGCCGCGCCGCTTGCTTTGAATGTAAGGAGCGAAGGGTCCGCCCTTGTCAGGGCCCTCCTGCCAGCGGATTCCCAGCCATCGCAGGTCGTCACAGGCGGCATCCGCAAAGGCGGAGCGGCTGCGTTCAGGGTCGAGATCTTCCATGCGCATCACCAGCGTTCCGCCGGCGTCGCGGGCGCGCTGCCAGGCGGTCCAGAAAGTACGCGCGTGGCCTACATGCAAATAGCCGGTGGGCGAAGGCGCAAGCCGTCCGCGATAACCCGATGCCCGGATTGGAGAGCTGCCACCCATGCCCGCATTGAGTGTAGTGACTCACGATCGCGCGGCATATAGCGGCCTTGATTCTCCGGACTCACCAATCACTCCAACCTCGCCACGTCTTTGTTCTTGTGGGCGGGGTTGGCGACAACTCAGCACTATAGCGAACGAGAGGGAGCAGGCGGGAGAACGTGCCCGTCTTCCGCATCGCTCATCACGGGACGTATAGGTCCACGTACTCGTGTACCGCCATCGAATCCAGCCGGTCGCCATCGAGCGAAGCATCAAGAATCCTCTGCTGGCGTTCTTCCGCATACCTGCGCCGCAAGTTGGTTTTGAACTTCTCCACCAGCAGTGGCAGGCCTTCTTCGCGGCGCCGCCGATGGCCGATGGGGTATTCGACCGTCTCTTCGAGCACCGCCCCATCGCTCAACTCCATGCGCAGCGAGTTGGCGATGGAACGCTTTTCCGGGTCGTGATAATCGGCCGTGAACGCAGGCTCTTCCACGCAGGTCACCTTGTCGCGCAAGGTGTCGATACGCGGGTCCGACGCGACGTTATCCTCGTAATCTCCGGCCGTGAGCCGGCCAAAAAGCAGCGGGATCGCAATCATGTACTGCACGCAATGGTCGCGATCAGCAGGATTCGCCAGCGGCCCTTTCTTGTCGATAATCCGCAGGCAAGCCTCATGAGTGCGGATCGTGATCCGCTGTATGTTTTCCGCGGTCTGCCCGAGCTGCTCCATGCGCGCGCGCAACGTCATCGCCGCCTCCACCGCCGTCTGCGCGTGGAACTCCGCCGGAAAGCTGATCTTGAACAGCACGTTCTCCATCACATACGAGCCATAGGGCCGCTGAAATTTAAACTCCTGCCCTCGAAACGACACATCGTAGAAGCCCCACGTCTTCGCCGTCAGTACCGAGGGATAACCCATCTCACCCGCGCGCGCCATCAGCGCCAGGCGCACCGCGCGGCTTGTTGCGTCCCCTGCCGCCCAGCTCTTGCGCGATCCCGTATTCGGCGCGTGCCGATAGGTGCGGAGGCTCTGTCCATCCACCCACGCCAGCGACAGAGCATGGATGGTCTGCTCGCGGCTCAAGCCCAGCAGCTCGCTCACCACCGCTGTCGAAGCCACCTTCACCAGTACTACGTGATCGAGGCCCACCTTGTTGAACGAGTTCTCCAGCGCAATGCAGCCTTGAATCTCGTGCGCCTTGATCATCGCCGTCAACACGCGCCGCATCGTCAACGGCGCCCTTCCCTCCGCAACCGCCGTGCGCGACAGCCAATCCGCCGTTGCGAGAATCCCACCGAGGTTGTCCGATGGATGTCCCCACTCCGCCGCCAGCCATGTGTCGTTGAAGTCGAGCCAGCGAATCATGGCGCCGATATTGAACGCCGCCAGCACTGGATCAAGCTGGTACGAAGTTCCCGGCACGCGCGCTCCGTGCGGCACCACGGTTCCCGGCACAATTGGCCCCAGCAGTTTCGTGCAGGCCGGATACTCAAGCGCCTCCAGCCCGCACCCCAGCGTGTCAATCAGGCAGGCGCGCGCCGTCGAGTAAGCCAGCGCGCTTCCGATCTCATACCCCAACACGTAGTCCGCAATATCGGTCAGAACCGTATCCGGCGCCGGCCTGTCATTCTGCATCTGCGAAGACACATTCTCTCCTCATCGTTTCCTACGCCGGGTACTCCAGGTATCGATTCTGAAACCTGATCTGCGAGGTGAATCCTTACGCTCGCTCCTCGATCGGCACAAACGGCAGCGGTTCCGGTCCGATGTAATTGGCTGAAGGCCGGATAATCTTACCGTCCTGACGCTGTTCAATCACGTGCGCGCTCCAGCCCGCGGTCCGCGCCATCACAAACAACGGCGTAAACAGATCAATCGGAATTCCCATCTGGCGATAAACCACCGCGCTGAACCAGTCGAGGTTGGGAAACATCTTCTTCGCGTCCATCATTACGCTCTCAATGCGCTCCGCGATGGCGAAGTGCGCGCTCCCGCCCGAGTCGTCTGCCAGCCCGCGCGCCACTGCCTTGATCACGTCGCTGCGCGGATCGCTGATCGTATACACCGGGTGCCCGAATCCAATAATGACCTCGCGCTCCGCCACCCTCCGGCGAATGTCCGTTTCCGCTTCGCCGGTTGTTCCATACCGGCTCTGAATCTCCAGCGCCACCTCGTTCGCGCCGCCGTGCTTGGGCCCTTTTAGCGCCCCAATTGCTCCGGTAATGCACGAATAGATATCCGAACCCGTTCCCGCAATCACGCGCGCCGTAAATGTCGATGCGTTGAATTCGTGCTCGGCGTACAACACCAGCGACGTTTGCATCGCTGCCACCCACTCCGGCGGCGGTTCCGCGCCATGCAGCAGCCGCAGAAAATGCGCCGCAATCCCATCGTTGCCCGGCTCTACCTCGATCCGCCTGCCGTTGCGCGCATAGTGGTGCCAATAGAGCAGCATCGATCCCATCGACGCCAGCAGCGCATCGGCTATCTCGCGCGCTCCCTCCTCGTTGTGATTGTTGGCCTCCGGGCGCACGCAGCCAAGCATCGACACGCCCGTCCGCAGCACATCCATCGGATGCGCCGATGGCGGCAGCAGTTCCAGCGCCTGCTTCACTGTTGCAGGCAGGCTCCGCTGCATCGCCAGCCTCGTCTTGTATTCGGTCAGCGCCACCGTATCGGGCAGCTTGCCATAAACCAGCAGGTACGCCACCTCCTCGAACTCGCAGTGTGCGGCCAGGTCGAAAATATCGTAGCCACGATAGTGCAAATCGTTGCCCCTGTGGCCCACCGTGCAGATTGCCGTGTTCCCGGCCGGTGTGCCCGAAAGCGCTACGGATTTTTTGGGTTTGAATGCGGCATGGGAAGGCGGGACGTTCGAGTCGTTCATCAATACTCTCCAGAGAGCCTCAACCTAATCGATGCGGATGGGGAGTGTCCAGGGTCTGTTCACGCTACTGAGGCGTCACCGCTCCAGTCGTGCGAACAGACCCTAGCTCTCACCCTTGTTCCTGGCGAACAGTTCGTCCAGCTTCTGCTCATACGCGTGATAGTCCAGGTAGCGGTACAAATCCGCGCGCGATTGCATCATCGGCACCACACTGCGCTGCGTTCCTTCGCTGCGAATCTCCTCATACACGGTCAGCGCCGCCGCATTCATCGCCCGGTAAGCCGCGCAGCAGTAGAGAATCATGTCCACGCCGGCTGCCGCCAGTTCCTCGCGCGTAAACAGCGGAGTCTGACCGAACTCCGTGATGTTGGCCAGGATCGGCACGCCCACGGCCTCGCGGAACCGCGTGTACATGGGCAGTTCCGTCACTGCCTCGGCAAAAATCATGTCGGCGCCCGCGGCTACATACGCCCGAGCCCGCTCGATGGCTGCGTCCAACCCCTCGTTCGCCAGCGCGTCGGTCCGCGCCATCAGCACAAATTGCCCGTCGGTACGCGCATCCACCGCCGCCTTGATGCGGTCCACCATCTCGGCTGCGGGCACCAGCTCCTTGCCCGGCCTGTGACCGCATCGCTTGGCCCCCACCTGGTCTTCCATGTGCACCGCCGCGGCGCCGGCCTTGATCATGGAGCGAATGGTGCGCGCAATGTTGAAAGCGCCGCCCCAGCCCGTGTCGATATCCACCAGCAAGGGCACGGAACTCGCATCCGTAATCCGCCGCACATCGGTCAGCACGTCTTCCATGGTGCTGATCCCAAGGTCCGGCATGCCCAGCGAATTCGCCGCCACGCCGCCGCCGGAGAGATAAAGCGCCCGAAACCCCGTAGCCTCTGCCATCCGCGCCGTGTAGGCGTTGATCGCGCCCGCCACCTGCAGTGGCTTTTCCTCGTGCAACGCAGCCCGAAACCGCGCCCCTGGCGATTGCCGATTTTTTCCGTCAATCATGCGTCGTCTCTGCGAGGGATCATAACAGGCGCGTCGTTCCCGTTTCCCTCCGCTCATTTCCCCCAACCCGGCGCACGGTGCGACAATCATCGCGTCCGAAGTTGTGGTATCTCAATGAAGGAGAAAACATCGCCATGAAGCGTCTTCTCGTCTGTACAGGTCTTTTCGCAGTCGCCGCCACCCTCTTTGCCCAGGCGCCCCCTGCAAGTCCGCCCGACAAGGTCGGTGCCACCATCGGCGGCCGGTCGATTACCATCTCGTATTCGTCGCCGGCAGTCAAAGGCCGCGCCGGCCACATCTTCACCAAGGACGGCCTCATCAGCAAGAACCCCCATTATCCCGTCTGGCGTGCCGGGGCCAACGCCGCCACTACCCTCGAAACCAGCGGTGACATCCAGATCGGTAATGTGACTGTCCCCAAGGGAACCTATACCCTTTTCGTCAACATCGCCGACCCCGACAACTGGGAGTTGATTATCAACAAGAAGACTGGCGAGTGGGGCCTGGCCTACGATGCGTCGCAAGACCTCGGCAAGGTCAAGATGATGATGTCCACTCCGCCCTCGATGGTCGAGCACCTGAAATACACCCTCAAGGATGACGGCGGCGGCAAGGGCACTCTCACCCTGGCGTGGGAAAACCACGAAGCATCGGTACCCATCGGCGCGCACTAATCTCACCCGATCTCCATGTCCTACGGCAGGGCGTCGCGCGTTGCATCCATTGAGCCGCCCTGCCGATACAATAGAAACAGTGGGTGACTTTTTGCCCGTGGGGTGAATGAACCTTGCCGTTATATGCCTATCGCTGCACCAAGTGCGGCTACGAGTTTGAAAAGATTCAAAGCTTCAGCGCCAAGCCGGAAGCTGTCTGTCCTCAGTGCGGCGGTGCGCTTGAGCGTCCCCTCACCGCGCCGGCCTTCAACTTCAAAGGCGCGGGGTGGTATGTAAACGACTACGCTTCCCGGCCCGCGGCCGGCGGCAGCAACAAACCGGCTGCAGAGACCGCCCCAGCCGCCGACTCCAAATCGGAATCCAAACCGGCCACCGAGTCGAAGCCTGCCTCAAGTGAGCCGGCCTCAAAACCCGCAGCACCTTCCACCTCCGGAACGGCGTAGCGATACTCTACGCCGCGGTCTCCTGCCTTAGCCGCGCCCCAATCACATCGGTATATTTGTTTCCCGAGCCGGTGTTGAACAGCACCACGCGCTGCTTGGCGTTCAGGAATCCCGTCCCTACCAGGTGATCGTAGGCCGCCGTTGCCGCCGCGCCCTCCGGCGAAAGCAGCAGCCCCTCGTGAGACGCCCAATCCTTGAGCGAAGCAAAAATCCTGTCGTCGCTCAAAGCCACCGCTGCTCCGCCCGACGCGCGCACAATCTCCAGGATGATCGCATCCCCATACGGCTTGGGCACGCGCAGGCCCGATGCAAACGTATGCGCGTTCTGCCACATTTCGCTGGCGGCTTCGCCCCGATCGAAGGCCCGCGCCACCGGAGCGCATCCCGCCGCCTGGATGGCGATCATCTTCGGCCGCTTGCCGGTCACCCAGCCCAGCGCCTCCATCTCCTCAAATGCCTTCCACATCCCAATCATGCCCACGCCGCCGCCCGTGGGATAAAACACCGCGTCGGGATACTCCCATCCGAGCTGTTCCACCAACTCATAGCCCATGGTCTTTTTGCCTTCCACGCGAAACGGCTCCTTCAGCGTGGAGATATCGAACCATCCCTCCGGCCCCTTGCGCTCCGCCACAATCCTTCCACAGTCGGAGATCAGCCCATCCACCAGCGTAAGATGTGCGCCATATGCCATGCACTCCACCTGGTTGGCCATCGGCACGTCCTTCGGCATAAAGATATGCGCCTCCATGCCTGCCGCCGCCGCATAAGCCGCCAGCGCGCCGCCCGCATTGCCCGCCGAGGGCGCCGCCAGTTTGTGCAGCCCATAATGCCGAGCCATCGTCACTGCCAGCGCCAATCCGCGCGCCTTGAATGTTCCGGTAGGGTTTGCGCCCTCTTCCTTCAACCAGACATTCGCGTTGCGCCGGCTCCGCAGCATCGGCGTCCATCCCTCGCCCAGCGTTACCGGCTCCACGTCGGGCAGCACCTGGTTATACCGCCACATCCCGCTCCAGCACTTGTCCGGCGCGCTCTGCCCAATGCTCGCCCGCGCTGCAAGCCCCTTCGCGGCCGAAAGGTCATAGCGAACATACAGCGTTCCGGTACAGGCAGTGCATACGGTCTGCGGAGTTGCGGGGTCAAGATGCAAATGGCAGCGGGAGCACTCAAGAAAGGCGACGGTGGTCATGGCCATAGGATAATGGAAGCTCATTCGAATCAGGGCCCGCCGATGACAAGCAACCCCGCCCGCGACCTCCTGCGACCCGGCCGCACCGCCTACCGGATTCTCACCGTCGCGGCCATCCTGATCTTCACCGCGGGACTCCTCGCCACGCTCCTCCATGCCCCGTCAGAGGTTGCCATCAGCTTGCGATGGCTGGCGTTCGGCCTCTTCGTGCCCATTGCCCTGCGGCGACGCTCCCTTCTGCTGTGGACCTTCTTCTTCATGCTCGCGGGAGCCGAACTGGGCGCCGACGCCCCTCTCTTCGCCGCGCAAACCCACTTCATCGCCGACATCTTCCTGCGCCTCATCCGCATGATCGTTGCCCCGCTCATCTTCGGCGGCATCGTTACCGGCATTGCGGGACATGGGGAACTCAAGGGCGTGGGCCGCGTCGCTCTCAAATCTCTCGTCTTTTTTGAAGTGGTCACGACCTTGGGCCTCATCCTCGGCACCATCGCTATCAACCTCTCGCAGGCCGGGGTCGGGGTCGTGCTGCCGGCAAGTGTTGAGGCAGCCGCGCCCAGTGTTCATCAGGAAGGCTGGCAGCAGATCCTGCTCAACATCTTCCCTGAAAACATCGCTCAGGCCGTGGCGCAGAATCAGATCCTGCAAGTCGCCGTCTTCGCGCTGCTCTTTGGCACGGCTCTGGCCACCATGCCGCAGCCCAAGCGCGCCCCGCTCCTCGGCGTGCTGCAGTCGCTCACCGAGACCATGTTTCGCCTCACCCGCATCATCATGGTTGTTGCGCCGCTGGCCGCAGGCGCGGCCATGGCATACACCGTGGGCAGTATGGGACTTCTCACGCTGCTGCCGCTGGTCAAGCTGGTCGCCACCTACTATGTCGCCCTCGCGGCCTTCGTCCTGCTGGTGCTGGCTCCCATCCTGCTCATGGCGCGTATCCCGCTGCGCACCTTTGCCGCAGCCATCGGCGAGCCCGCCGCGCTCGGCTTCGCCACCACCAGTTCTGAAGCCGCGCTGCCGCTCGCCATGGAGCGCATGGAAGAGTTCGGCATCCCGCGCTGGATCGTCTCCTTTGTCATTCCCACCGGCTACAGCTTCAACATGACCGGCTCCAGCGTATATCTCTCCATGGCCGCTATCTTTGCCGCCCAGGCCTCCGGAATCCATCTCTCGCTCGGCCAGCAATTGATCATGCTTGCTACGCTCATGCTCACCAGCAAAGGTGTAGCCGGCGTGCCCCGCGCAACCCTCGTCGTCCTGCTGGCCTCGGCCGGGGCGCTTCACATCCCCACCACCGCCATCCTCATCATCCTCGGGGTCGATACGCTCATGGACATGGGCCGCACCGCCATGAATGTGATCGGCAACTGCATGGCCGCCGCCGTCGTTGCCCGCTGGGAAGGCGAGCTGAAGTCCGCCGGCACTCTCTCCCCTTACGCCTGATCCTCACGCCGGAGGAGTGCCTCACGGGCCGAACCAGGATGCTTCCACCTCGCCAGAGCCGGAAATCACGAATCCCCGAAGCCCTACGCCATCACAGCGGACTTACTCGACGCCGTCCGGGATGCCGCCCCCGCCCGCAGCAGCCACACCGCGGTCATTCCCAGCGAAACGTTCTGCGTCATGATCTCAACAATGTGGATGTAGCGCTGCGCCGGCACCATCATGGTGTTAGGCACCAGGAGCGGGCCGCCTCCGCCCACGATCCACACGATTACGCCCACCGCCAGCGCTGCCTGCCAGCGCGGCAAACGCAGGGTGTAGATCACGGGCAGCATCGCGAGCGTCATTAACAGTCCCCGCACCACTTGATATCCCAGAAACCACGATCCCATCGCCGCCACCTGCTCCGCCGCATGCGGATAATACTGCCGCGTGAAGAACATGTAGGTGATTGCGCCAAAGATTTCGTAATACACCAAATAGGAGGCGCCAGCCGCCAGAAACAGCGGTACCGTCATGGCCGCGGAGCGCGTGTGAATCGCCTGCTCCGCCGTGTCACGCAGCTTCATCACCCGCGCCAGCGCCACCAGCACCGCCGCCGCCACTGCATAGGCCAGCGTGCCCCCGCCAAACGACTTCATCATCTCCGCCTTCATCGCGGGATAGAACACCACTCCTTCCGAGAGCGTGCACACCAACCCCACCACCACCAGCGCAAGCACCGTCGCCCCATACTGCCCCAGCATGGACCGAGGCCCAAACCGAAACACCGGCACCAGCGAAGCCGTAATCACCACGCCGGAGATCCACCACCACCCAAAGTGCCCTGTGCCGGCCGCGCCCGCCGTAAAGCACAGCCCGCCCAGAAGGCAAAACAACCCGATTCTCAATCCATCCCGCATTGTCATGGCTCATTCCTCTTTCGTCGTTCGTAGAGTTGCAACGATGCCCTGGCCCACTTGAGTCGTACTTCGTACTCCGCAATTCCGCACTCCAGGGCCAGCCGGCCTGAGAGCGGCATCTCGCTCGCGTGATCCTCCAGATACTTCCGAAGACTGGGAATATACGCGGCCACCTGTTCCGCGAACTGCTCCAGAAACCCTGAGGCATATCCAGCACCCAGCGCCTCATCCATGAATGCGAACCGCAGCATCAGGTCGTCCACCCGTCGCATCACGTCATCGCGCGTCACCGGCGTCCTCAGCCACGTCTCAAACACCACCAATCCCTCCGGGGTGATTGCGAAGATGCGCCGCCTGCGCAGGCTCCCCGTCTCCTCCACCATCCCTCGCGCCAGCCCGTGCGCCTCAAGCCTCCCAAGCGCGGGATAAATCGCCCCAGGGCTGTCGCTGAAACTGCCCATTGCCGTTGCGGTAAAAATCTTCCGCAGGTCGTAGCCCGACATCGGTTGCTGGCGAATCAGTCCCAGGAGGGCATAGCCGAGTTGAGAGGGTTCGTTCATAGTACGTTACGTATTATTACGCCGAATACTACAATACGCAATCTCAAACCGTCCGGTTCCCGCGGAGATGCACCGGCGCGCCAAGCTGCTACGCGGAACACAGATCCGCGAAGGCACGGGCTGTCATGCCGCCAACGTCAGATGGTCAGGAAGAAATTTCCCGGGAACCGGGAATAGGGGAATCGTTTACCGCTTGCGCAGCCATCCCGCCACGACGGCGGCTGCGAGCAGGGCACAGCACAGGATGCATACCCACAGGCTGAACTGGCTGGTCAGATCGCTCAGCCGCCCACCGCCAAGCAGATTATCCACGGCCCACCAGGCCAGCGGGCCCACCACCAGCACAACCACCAAAGTAGCAGCCAGCGCAATGGACCGAACACGCTCGCGCCCGGCCTTCTGATCCTTCATCACACCCAGGGACGCCATGACCACCCGGCGTGCCGAACATGCCACCTCTCGGTCGCGTTCGGCCGTATTGATGTGGGAAGAGGACAGATTGCGGTCGGGATGCGCACCGCCAGCCGAGCTCTTGATGGGCTCGGCGGTCATCATGCGCCTTCTGCGCGACGAGGTTCGGTGCTGTCGAGCTTCGGCTTGATCGCTGCCATGCCCCGGTAGAGCCGGGACTTGACCGTCGAAAGGGGCGCGCGGGTCACGGTGGCAATCTCCTGCAGCGACAGTTCTTCATGAAACCGAAGCACCAGCACCTCGCGGTACAGGGTGTCCACCTCGAGCAGGGCTTGGGAGATGCGCTCCCGGTCCTCCAGGCTGGCAAAGCGTTCGAAGGGCGTCGGCTGAACGTCCGTAACTTCAAAGGCCATTGGGCGGTCGTCGTCGCTCGAACCCTCAAAGAGTTCATCCAGGCTGGAACAGGTACGTTTGCGCCGGTAATCGATCACCAGGTTGCGGGCAATCGTGAACAGCCATGTATCAAACCGCGCTTTGCCATTGAACTGTCCGCCGCGCACGAGTACGCGCATCCAGACCTCCTGGAAGAGGTCCTCGGCCAGTTCGCGGCTGCTGGTCAGATAGAGGAGGTAGCGCAGCAAGCGGTGTTGGTAACGCACGATGAGTTCGTCCAGCAGCCCAGCTTCCTGGTGCTTGAGCCCGGAGGCGATGGCGAGGCTCTCTTGCCGTACCGCCTCTTCCTGGGCAGTCTTCGAACCGGCGGTGAACAGGGACTGGACCGATGTGATCGCACTCATCTTGCTCCATTAGACGACAAACCCGTTTCAAAAGCCGCGAAAAGTTGCTCTCTTTACAAATCTTAACGATCGCACCAGCGGTTTTCGCAGCGGATGGCCGGGTCTCGGGCATCTTCAACCGCCGCCGCCACGCGGTATTCCGGTTCCAGGGTGCCTGGCGTTTGGAGATTCCGAGCCGATGATTTGGTGGCCGCTGGGGCATCTCGAGCTTGGGCTCTCCCGACCATCTAAACTATCCCTCATGGAGATTCTCTACGGCGTCCACCCGGTGGAAGAGGCGCTCAAGGCCGGCCGCCGGCGTTTTGACCACGTCATTGTCGCCCGGGAACGCCAGGATACACGCCTCGAAAAGCTGGTGGCCGAGTGCCGCCAGGCCGGTATCCGCGTCCGTCAGGAACCCCGCGAGCAGTTGACGCAGATCGCCGGAACCGCCTCCCACCAGGGCGTCGTTGCGGTCGTTCGTCCGCAGGAGTTCCTCACCATCGAAGACCTGTTTCTTCCGCCGGATGCCGCATCCGCCTCTCAAGCCCCGCGCCTGCTCCTGGCTCTCGACGGCGTGGAAGACCCCCAGAACCTCGGCGCCTTGCTCCGCGTAGCAGACGGCGCCGGCGTGGACGGCGTCATCCTCACCGAGCGACGCTCCGCCCCCCTCAGCCCCGTGGCCGTCAAGGCCAGCGCCGGGGCCACGGAACATCTCCGCATCGCCCGCGTCGTCAACCTTGTCCGCGCCCTCGAAGAGCTCAAGAGCAAGAACATCTGGGTCATCGGCCTCGACGAGCGCGGCGCATCCGACTACGACCGCTTCGACTTCACCGGCGACTGCGTCCTCGTCCTTGGCCGCGAGGGCGCTGGACTTCACGACCTGGTTCGCCGTACCTGCGACCACCTGCTTCGCATCCCCATGGCCGGCGGGGTCAGCTCCCTCAACGTCTCCGCAGCCGGAGCGGTGGTTCTTTATGAGGCCTTCAGGCAGCGCCGCGCCGCCGCCGCTGGGCATCCGGGTGTTCACGCCAGGGCCGCAACCGCATCGAAACCGGCGAAGCAGAAAGGCCTGGGCTCATGAGATTCGCTTCCGCACGCCTGTCTTCGGATGCACTCCGCCGCGCCGCCGCGGAAGCCCGCGGGGGGTACCGCGTCCTTGCATCGTGCAACCCGGAAGTGCCGTCAGCGGCCTGGGCCAGGCTGCGCAGAACACTCCCGATCCTTGCCGTGGCCATCGCGCTCTTCCCGGCTCTTGCGCCTTCCACACAGGCTCAAACCACGGGTCCCGCATTGCCCGTTCCCAAACAGGACGCCCCTCCCAAGCCGCAGGCATCTCCCGGCGGTCAGGTCATCTTCTCCCGATCGACCGACGAAAACGGG
>VFSW01011271.1_pt1 | contig 12582 bp, 9 predicted proteins | sample 5358111 | NCBI WGS metagenome assembly VFSW01 (sample SAMN11554181, study PRJNA540505) | mine drainage metagenome | isolation source: sediment from site ElyBrook_90M | place: USA: Ely Copper Mine, Vershire, VT | collected 2017
GCGGGGCCACAGCAGGCGGCTGTGGGTTGCGCCCCTTCCGCAACCTATGCGGGCTCGGGCCCGGCCCGGGCCGGCGCCACTCCTCGGGAGAACCCGCTGACGGCGAGTTACGCGACTTTGGCCGAGCTGATGCCGGTTATCACCAAGTTCAACGGCACGGGAAAAATGGCAGGAATCCTGCAAGACAAGGAACCGAAGGTGTTGATCGCCCTTGGCGACTACCGCCTCAATGTCACCTTCCCGGCCCCGCGACAGCAGCCTGCCGGAACCATACCGGCCCGGCCGCAAATGCAGACTCCCAAGGGCCACGGACTGGTCATCAATACAGGGCAGGACGAGTACCTGGTGGCGGGTGCCGGGTTCGAGGTGCGCTTTGCCACCAACTCGCCCGGGCCGCGCATCGCTCGCATCGGCTACATCGACGAAGGCCGTTTCGTCGACGGCAAGTGGGTTCCGGAGCGCCGGTTGAACGGGGACGAGAACGGCGGCGGCGCGGGCCTATACTTCCGCGGCAGCCAGCCCAGCATTCAGAAGGTTAGGCTGTACCGGCACGACTAGAGGAGAGGGCAGTGATGAACAGCCGGCGAAGGGGGCGTAGGACCGTTCGATACATCCGCGCAACTAATCTTTACAATGGGGGAATATGAAACGACGAGACTTTTGGAAGGGTATGCTGGCCGCGTCCGTGATACCGGCCGCCGCAGCACAGGAGTATAGCAAGCGCACAACGGGGCTGCCGCCCCTTACGATCAAAGATGTCAAGGTGATCACTACCAGCGGCGGCCGCCGGTCCCGTTGGGTGTTTCTTAAGATCATCACCAACGAGGCCGGGCTGTGGGGCATTGGGTCGGCCAATAACCAGTACCAGACCTATGCCGTCATCACGGCGCTGGAAAAGAGCCTCAAGCCGTGGCTGATTGGCAAGGATCCCAACCGCATCGAAGCCCTGTGGCAGAGCTGCAACGTGCGCACTTACTGGCGGGGCGGACCCATCAACAACAATGTGGTCAGCGCGATGGATGAAGCCTTGTGGGATATCAAGGCCAAGCGCGCCAATATGCCGTTGTACGAATTGCTCGGCGGCAAGGCCAGTGACGGCGTGGCCTGCTACGACCACACCGGCGGCCGCACCAAAGAGCAGTGCGTGGAAGCCGTCCAGGCATCGCTCGAAAAAGGCTACCGGCACATGCGCGTCCAGTGCGGCGAGGGCGGTTACGGCGGCGGCGGCTTCATCCGCGCCGGAGAAGGCAGCCGTCCCGAAGGCGGATACCAGGGCCGGGGCTTCGACGAAGAACTCTACGTCGATACGGTTCCACCCTACTTCGAGTACGTGCGCTCCAAACTCGGGTTTGGGCCAAAACTGACCCACGACGTGCATTCCCACCTCAGCGGCACCAACGCCGTCATGTTCGCGAAGAAGATGGAGCCGTACGAGCTCTTCTTCGTCGAGGACCTGCTGCCGCCGGAACAACTCGAGTGGTACCGAGAGGTGCGCAAGGTGTGTGCCACCCGGCAGGCCGTTGGTGAGGTTTTTTCGAATCCGCGCGAGTACTTTCCTTTGATCACGGATCGGATGATCGATTTCTGCCGCACGCGCGTGTCGGCCATCGGCGGCATCACGCAGGCGAAGAAGATTGCGACGCTGTGCGAGATTTTTGGGGTAAAGACCGCTTGGCAGGAAGGTGGAGAGAACGATCCGGTCAACCAGATGGCCTCCTACCACGTGGACATCTCCAGTACCGCGTTCGGCATCCAGGAAGAGAATAGCTTTCCGGCTGTGACGCGGGAAATCCTGCCGGGCACCGGCGAGATTCGCAAGGGCTATCTCTATGGAAGCGGGCTACCCGGCCTGGGACTGGACATCAACGAGGAAATGGCGGCCAAGTACCCGTTGGGTGAGATCACCGGTGCGGGTGCATACGGAACAGACCGAACCATCGATGGAAGGGTCGTGTACCCCTAACCACGAGGCCCTCAAGGAGACCCTGGCTCCTGGCGAGCCAAGGCGGCGGTGGCGTCCGTAATTCAGGCGCGGGGCGGGGAACTACGGGTGAACTGCGCAACCATTCAGTATCCCTTCTCCTTGTCCACCACGTTCAGCAATGGCTCGCCCGCCCCGAAGCGCCGAAGGTTCTCGATGAACAGTTGCTCGTCGCGCGTCAACTCGCCGTCGGAGATGCCAGCAACGTGCGGCGTGATGATCGCATTCGGAAAGTTCCACAGCGGGTGGCCCCTGGGAAGCGGTTCCGGGTTGGTGACGTCCACTCCGGCTCCCGCCAGGCGCTTTTCGTCGAGGGCCTTTACCAGCCCATTCATGTCATAAAGCTTGCCTCGGGAAACGGCGATAAAATAGGAGTTCTGCTTCATCAGGTCGAATTCGCGGGCACCCATCATCCCCTCGCTCTGACGCGTGAGCGGCGCGGAGATGAAGACCACGTCCGCCGCCGGCAGCACAGCGTCCAGACGGTCAGGCGGCACCACCTTAGCGAGGAACGGCATGTAAGGGATCTCCTTTGGGTCAACCCCGATGACGGTCATGCCATGGGCATTCGCTCGTATGGCGATCTGCGTGCCGATGCCTCCGACGCCAATCACCACCGCGGTCTTGCCGCGCAGTTCGATTGGCGTGTACTGTTTTTTAACCCGCTCGCCTTTCATCCCGTCGCGGATGGCAAAGTTGATTTGCCTGGTCAGAGACAGCAGCAGGGCCATGGCATGATCGGCGATCTCCGGTCCCTGTAAGATCTTGCAGTTGGTGAGCGTAATCTGACTCTTGCGGAATTCCTCCGAAAACGTGAAGGCTTCCGCGCCGGCGCTCTCGATCTGTATCCACTTCAGCTTCGGGGCGCTCTTGATCAGGCCTGGATTGATCGGCCCAATGACGCCGTCCACATCCACAATTTGCTCACTGACCTTGGTCCGGTCACCCGGCACGAGCGTGACACTTGGCACGGCGGCCTGCATCCTCTTGAGCGCCTCAGGCCCCATCCTCGACAGATAGAGCACTTTCTTGTTCTGCCCCGCCAGACCAGTTGCCGCGACCAGCGCAACCAGCGTCAAGTACAAAAATCTATTTCGCATGATTTCTCCTCATCTCGACCGAATCGCCTCACTGCTTGAGTGGACAGGAGCAACCCGACGTCAGGTATTGAGAATACCGCAACTGAGAGACAGGACGGGTACGCCCGCGTTCCTCCGGCTCCAGGTTGGTATATACTGGAACACGCCGGGAAGTTCAGATGAGAATCCTGGTCCAATGCGAATGTTCCATCCGGAGGACGTAGAAAATGCCATTCTGTCCAAAGTGCGTCACCCAGACCGAAGGCCGTTTTTGCGGGAAGGGCGGAGCCACCATTGCGGCGGCAGGCGCCGCTCCCAGCGCGGGAGCGGGAACGCCGCCACCGCCGGTTCAGCCAGCGGCGGGAGCCATGGCCGACAACGTGGCCGGGGCCCTGTGCTATGTGTTCGGCCTGATCACTGGCGTGTTGTTCCTGGCGCTGGCCCCATATAACCAGAGCAAGTTCGTGCGTTTTCACGCCTTTCAGTCGATCTTCTTCAACGTGGCTTGGATTGCGCTGTGGATCGTCGAGATGATCTTCTCGGCAATTCTCCACGCCATTCTGCCCTTCGGCATCGGCTTCATTTTCGCGCTGCTGGCGATGGTGATCTGGCTGGGCGGCTTGCTGCTGTGGCTTTTTCTGATGTATAAGGCGTACACGAACGAGAAGTTCATGCTTCCGGTGATCGGCGAGCTGGCCAATAAGCAAGCCTAAGCGCCGGACAAGGGCCACTCCCTTCCGGCGTGGTCAGGTGCATAGATACTGTAAGTGTGCCTAAGGTCGCTTAAGCTTCCAGTTTTCGTTCTTGGATTCCACTCGCCGTAAGGCGTGGTAGGGATGAAAGGAACGACGCGAGCGAAAACGACCCGATGTCTACTGGATGCTTTCCAGGACGCGACATTGGAGATCCTTGTCGAGGCCGAATGCATGTCGCCGGATTATAGATGACGGGACAGAAGTACCTGCTGGTGAAGGGCCGCGCCGGGATCGGCAACCGCGTCTTCTCTCTTCTGACGGCGATTCTCTACGCGCGTCTCACGCGCCGGCGCCTGCTGGTCGACTGGAGCGACCCGTCTTACTCAAGCGACGGGTCAAACGTGGTCCATCGGTTTTTCGTGAGCAGGCTCTTTGGCCCGTCCGATCCAATCCCAGACACTGACTCAGTGCGACCCGAGATTTGGGGCGGGCGCCTCCGCGAGTCCGCGACTGCCATGGTGAAGACTTACGCCCGCAGGCTGGAACGCGATCCGCTGGTTTGGCGGAGATTCGCCGTCAGCTTGTCGGAACTCGACTACCCGGAACAAGTATTGGTCATGTGGACTTACTTCCCGCTCATCGACCAACTACGCCGCCATTTCCACGGGGAATTCAGCGAGCTGCGCAAACTCGATACGGAGACGATCTTGCGCCGGTTGATGCGCGAGAGCCTCGAATTGCACCCTGCAATTCGGGAGCGTGTTAATCATCTCAGGAAGAGTTGGCCGGCTAAGTCTACCATTGGGGTGCACGTGCGGTACCTCGACAAGAAGACGAGCCTCCCTTCCGTTCAGCGCAAACTGGACCAGTTGCGCGCTCAGCATCCCGGCGCGCAGCTCTTTCTGGCTACCGACAACCCGGCTGTCGAGGATTCATTCGCACGGACCTATCCCGGCCTGCTTACCGCTCCGAAATGGTATCCCAGCGGAGTGAATGCGCTGCACGAAAACCCTGAATGCCCGGACAGAGCCGTGAATGGTATCGAGGCCTTGACCGACCTCTATCTTCTGGCTGGCTGCGATTACCTGCTGCTGGATTCGAGTTCGGCCCTTTCCCGCCTTGCAGGCGTTCTGGCGAACCCGGGGCGTACTCACATTTGCGATATCGACAGATGGCGCGTTGTGCCGCCGCGAATGCGCCAACTGTTGTGGCTGACCCGCGAATCAGTCAAATGGGGCCCGCGACGGCTCCTGGCAGGCTTGCAGAAGTGACCGGAGGCTGCCGGGAGGCTGTCATGTGCCTTCCGGCGTCCAACCGCTCGACTAGGGCGAGGTATGTGTCTATGTGCGTTTGTTCGGACCACACGGTCTGGACGGCGTCCCGGCCCTTAGCCCCCAACTGGTCGCGCAGTGTGTCATCGCTGGCCAGCGACCGCATGGCGCGGAGCAGTTCGTCCTCTGTCTTGTAGGAGAGCCCGCCTCCGCTGGCCTCGATGAGTTCCCGCAAAGCACCGTTGTCGTGGACGATGACAGGCGTCCCCGTCGAGAGGGCCTCCAGCACCACATAACCGAACGTCTCGTAATAATGCGATGGAACAATCAAAGCCCTCGCGCCGCCATAGAGATCCATCAGTGCCGGAAAATCCAAAAGTCCCGTAAACTGGACGTTCTCGAGAGGCGCCGCCAGGCTGCGCAATTCGCCTTCGAGCGGCCCTGCCCCCGCGATCTTGAGGTCCACGTCCGGCAACCGCGCCATTAAGGGCACGAGTTGTTGGAATCCTTTTTCCTTCACCAGCCGTCCCGCGCAGGCAAAATATGGACGTCCCCTTGAGTCCGGTCCCGTCATCGGAATGCGCGGGCGCTGGCCGGCCGGCTCCCCCCAGTCCTGGGGCAGGAAGTAGGGCAAGTGGATCATCCTCCGGGCGCGTATGCCCCGCTCGTTGTGCATTTCCAGCGCAAACCGGCTCGGGAACAGGAGTGCATCCAGATGATCGAGGCCGCTCGCAATCGATCTCGTGTTACGCCAGAACTGCGGCGGCCGTCCGGCCATCAGAGTGCACCGGACGCATTGTGGCTCGTGACACAGACCACGGTCGAACTTCCACAGTGAGCTGAGAGGGCAGATCAGCCACCACTCGTGAGCCGTCATGATCTTCACGCCAGGCCGGCGCCCCTGTGACCCAAGCAATTCCGGCCCGCCAACCAGGGAGATATTGTGAAAGTGGATGACGTCGTAATCGCCCGCATTAAGAATGCGCCGCAGTGGACCCGCGTTCAGCCCCAGCCGGCCGGTTTGATGGGTCCACAATAACTGCCACGGTCCCAGCGCGCTCCGCAACGTGTGGACGCGCAACCCTGGTGGAGGCGTGTAGGCTCGGGGAGCCTGGCCACGGCGCACCGCCTCGAAGGCATCCGGGCAGTGGATGACGTCCACCTCGTGACCCCTTCTCAGGAGGGCTTGACTGAGCCGCTCGACGTAGACGGCATCGCCCCCGAAACTCTGCGCCCCAAAGAAGGTGGAGACCATGCAGAATCTAAGAGGCCGGCCCACGATCCCGCCATTCAGTCTTGCCTCTTGCGGCGCCATCACTGTACGCCTCGCGAGGGACCCGCTTCGTTCCCGGGTGCATAAATCAACTGCTCGACCCGCGCGCCGAAAGCCTCCCTGCTGAACCGTGCGCTGGAGTGCACGGCATTCTGGCTCAACCGCAGCCGTAATTCCGCATCCCCGGCCAGCCGCTGGGTATATTCAGCGAGGCCTTCGAGATCGTCCCACAGGAAGCCATCCACGGCATGAGTCACGATTTCTCTCTGTCCCCCTGTATTGATGACCACCGGCGCCGCCCCCGCGGACATCGCCTCCACGGTAGTGACGCCGAAGTGCTCCTGCGACTCCGGGCGCGTGCAGGCGGAGGAGCCGTAACCAGTGGCGTGCCAGTAAATCGCTGCCCGGCGATACAGATTCCGTAACTCAGAAAAAGCCGCGTTGAAATGGAAAGCCACAGGGTATCCACGGGCCGACTCGACCAGCTCATCGGCCCGCTTCCTGGCCTCCGCGCCCCGCAAAACCGTTCCAGCCAAGTGCAATTGCCATCCGTCCGCCTGAAGGGCCTTCAGCCTGAGGAAGGTAGCCAGCATGGTTCCCTGGTGCTTGTCGTCGGCTCTTCCTCCTCCGACGAACCGGCCCACGTTCAAGATGATCTTCTCCTTGGTCGCTGCGGGCCCCATCCTCTCACAAGCGGGGTAGACAACCGGAGCGGGCACGTCCCACATCTTCCGTATCCACTCGCTCGTGAAGGTTGAATTGGCGGTCACGGCGGTGTAGGAGTCGAGAACCGGCCTTGACATGCCAAGCAGCCGGTTGGAAGCCCGGAGACGCGCCCGGCGGGCCACAGAGTGACCGCTGTCCGCCGCGTACGCTCCTCTAAGGGCAGGCGGGAACATGCACATGTAGAGCCCTTGCGGTGCGGGACAGGGGAGCAGGCTGGCCCACTGGCAGTTGATGAAGACGTCGAGCCCGAGAGCCTTGATCTGGGGGTAAAAGACCGTCTCCGCTAGCCGGTCCATGGTTTCGAGAAGCATCTGGACGTTCATGGCCCGCCGAATTGGGAAGGGCAGGGATCGCGCTAGGCGGTGCAGTCCGGTCAGGATGGGCCGGCGTGGAACGAAGACGCGCACCCGGCTGAGGTCGACGCCGAAGTAGGATTCGAGAGCGGCCTTGTCCGGCTCTTCGCCAACGATCAGCCACACAAGGTGATTGCGGCTGAGGTGTTCGGCCAGCGCCAACGCCTTCTTTTCTCCCCCACCGCCACCGTTGACCCAGAGGTCGTAGATTCCAACGCTTTCCGCCATTCAGCCTGTCCGGACCTATCAATTGTCCCCTGTCACATCGATTGGGACAAGAGCGCTTCCAGGGCGTTCTCAACTTGCAGCCTGCGCTCGCGGAAGCCCGGCTGCCTGTGCAGGGCCACCCGCGAGTGCCAGCAGGTCAGGCCCTGCAGGAGGAAGCCCACGTCGTGGATGCGCGGTTTCCCCGACCCCGTGCTGCTCAGCACGATGTCCTCGCTCCAGAGCTCCACATCCTCGAGTGTCAGGAGTCCGGCTCTGACCATCCGGTCGGCATGATCCAGATACCTGATTACGTGGGCGCGCGTGGCGGCGTAGAGGGAAAAAAGGCCGTCCACGTCAGTCTCGCGGCACTGCACGTAGCGGGAGCCGATGTGCCCCGACAACCCATGGGGCACCGAGGGCTGTTCGACCAACCCGCGGAACAGAAGTGCGGCCTGTCTGGGGAAGAGCAGCACATCGTCATCGATGCGCATGAAATACTCTGCGTCCTCGCGGGCGGCGAGCACCCAACAGTAGCCAGGGCCACGCCTCACACTCTGGTCGAGAAGGGTCAGACGGCGATCCTGGACTCGAACGAAGTCGCGAATGCTCGCGGCGGGGTTGTGGTTGGAGACGATGATCTTCTCGACGAAGGTGCATTTCAAGAGGGAGCGGACCAGCGGTGTGATGTCACGCATGCGCGCGGTGCTGTATGCTGGTATGAGTATGGTCAGTCTCCGCCCATTGTCCACAGAGACCCGCCGGCCTCCCAGGCTCTGGAGTACCCAAGGCCAGTAGAGAACGCTCCAGAGGACGTACTTAATCGCATAGATGGTGCGTCGCAGGTTGTCCTGAGCGAAGCGGTGAATTGCCGGATTCATAGGCGGTGTTCCTCTTGTCCCAAAGTTTCACGTGCAGTTGGGCGTGGCGCCAGATTCAAGTCATTTGGAGGATCTTGCGGACTGCAACCGCAGTCGTAGTATGCACCAATTCGAATCAGTATCCATCGCCTCCGCAGGGTCTACAGCTTTCAGCAGCCCGCTGAACTAAGGCTTGGCGGCGGCACCCGTCGCTTCAGCTGCGGCCACCAGAGCGTCCAGGGCGGAAATCTGGGTCGCGGCGTTTTTCACTTCGGAAGGCCCGGACCACACCACTCCAAAGCGGTGATCCGAGCCCCCCACCTGCCAGATCTTTTCGGCATTCGTCTGCAGGAAGCGCAGGAACCGGGGATCCGGAGCAGCCGCATTCAGCGTTGCCAGATTCCGGACGAAGATGCCCTTGAACTGCACGGCATCGTTCCCGCAGCGTGGTTCACAAGGATCGTGGAGGATGCCATCCTTGTCGGCGAGCTGAGAGATCGCCGCCGAGGCCATGGACTGCGCGCGCTCTAGGAGTTTCGCATCGCCGGTTTGCTTGGACAGCGCGCTCAGACCACCTAGGATCACCCCCTGATTATAGGTCCAGGTGGTTCGATGGTTATTTTGGCATGCGGAATCCAGCCCGTCGTTAACCAGGTTCTCTGGATTGATCATGCCGGATGCCGCAAACCATTGCCATTCCCGTTGCGCCCAGTCCAGGTAACTCGCCTGTTTCTGCGGTTCCTTCGTGAGATTCGCCAGGGTGGCGGCCACGGAAAGAAACAACTCGTTGGCGATGGCATTCTTGTAGCGCTTGTCCTTTCTCCACCAGATGCCGCCGCCGCAGGTGTCATCCCAACCCTTCGTCATATCGACGAAGATCTTGTCCGCCATTTCAAGATAGCGCGCCTCGTGCGTCAACTCGTAAGCGCCGGCCCAGGCTAGCGCCCACCAGCCTTCATCGTCCCAGTACTCGTTTAGAAAATCTGGAAACTTGCCATGGGAATTGCGTTCGAAGGTATTCGCGATAACGGGCAGAAATTCCGAAGAGTCACTCAATTTCGAGTAGCGCACGAGCATCGTCACCCCGTTGGCCGCGTTCCACCAATTCGTTGTTTGCCATAAGCCCGTCTCCGGCACATACCAAGTCTGGAGGGTTTTCAGCCCGGCCGCCGAATTGGCTAGAAAATCCGTTGCGGGCTGGGCCAAGGCGCCCGCAGCCAACAGGCTGAGGGCGGCCAGAACTGCCACCGGCACTGCGGATGGACGTTTCATTTCCCGACAACTCCTGGAAACCAGATTCTTCTTGGACTCCCGGCTCCTGTTTAGTATATACCCAGCCACCCTCCGTTGATCCTGCGAGTCGCGTTCCTATCAAAGTGGCTTGACAAGAGCATGAAAAGACTAAAAAAACTTGGCAAAACGGGAATGGCCAGGCGTATAATATTTTGCTACACCGGGCATAGCAGCTCGCTGAAGGGCAGAATGAAACTGGTTTCGTTTGGAGTTGCGGTTGTTCTCGCATTCCTGGCTTCGCACCTGAACGCTCAGCAGACCCCCCCCAGACCCGCATCAGGCTCCTCCAGGATTCGGCTGACGCCCCAGCAGGTCAGCAGGGTTGCGCCTGGGATTTGGCTCATCCGTGTTGGCACGCCTGAAAAATTCACGCCGGTCCGTTACCGGACGGCGCTCCCCGCCACGACTGCTTTGCAGCAAATGGAGCGATGCGACACCATGCCGTTCCCAGTGGGGCGGATCGCTTACCGTGCCACCGCCAGCGGCATAGTCGTGGAGGTCCCCATGGAGATGACCGAACAAATATTCGGCATGGGGATGAACCTGAATGTCGTCAACAACAGCGGAACGCGGAAGACGATGAGGGTCAGCGACAACCCCAACGACACGGGCGAAACCCATGCGCCTGTGCCGTTTTACGTTTCCAGCCGTGGCTACGGCGTTTTGGCGGACACGGCCCGCTACGTGAGTTTCTACTCTGGGAACCTCGCGCCGGTGGATGACGTGCAACCGGATTCGCAGACCGCCGCTCCCGGCACAACCACCGAGCAGTTGTATCGCTCGCGCGGCGTGGTTTCCGCCAGAATGGTCATCAGCGTCCCGGCCGCCCAAGGACTGGACTTGTACGTCTTCGCAGGTCCGTCCGCGCTTCAGGCCGTGGAGCGGTACAACCTCTTCTCCGGCGGCGGCACGCTTCCACCCCTATGGGGCCTGGGCGTCTGGTATCGCGGCCACAGCCAGTTCGCTGCCCAGGACGCTTTGCAATTGGCCGAGGGACTCTGCCAGTCCCGCATGCCGGTAACTGTGTTCGGGCTCGAGCCGGGCTGGCAGTCGCATTCGTACTCTTGTTCGTACGTCTGGAGCAAGGAACGCTGGCCCGATCCGGATGGCTTCCTTAAGAAGATGGACGCCCTCGGGTTCAAGGTGAACCTGTGGGAGCACGCCTTTGTACACCCAACCTCGCCAATCCACGATGCGATCAAGCCCTATAGCGGTGATTATCGTGTCTGGGAAGGCCTGGTTCCGGACTTCAGCCTCCCAGGCGCCCGAAACGTCTTCGGGCGCCTGCAAGAGGCGCTGGTGGACCAGGGCGTCTCCGGCTTCAAGTTGGACGAGTGCGACAACCAGCCCGTGGCCGCGCGCCCGTGGTCGTTTCCCGAGTTCAGCCGCTTCCCATCGGGAATGGATGGCGAGCAGATGCACTCGTTGTTTGGCACCCTCTATCAGCAAACCCTATACGACATCTTTCGCCGGAAGAATCTGCGCACCTACAACTCAGTACGGTCGGCCTATGCCCTGGCCTCTCCGCTGCCATTCGTGCTTTATAGCGACCACTACCTCCACAAGGACTTTGTGCGAGCCATTTTGACGTCCGGGTTCGTGGGCGTTCTATGGTCGCCGGAGGTCCGGCATGCACAGTCTGTCGAGGAATTGTACCGCCGCGTCCAGACGGTGGTCTTCTCGCCGCAAGCGCTGGTGAACGGCTGGTACATCACTCGCCCTCCCTGGTGGCAGATCGACCGGGCTAAGAACAACGCTGGCGAACCGATGCCGAACTATCGCGAAGTGGAGGCCGTATGCCGCGATCTGTTTGAGCTGCGAATGAGTCTGATCCCCTACCTCTATTCTGCCTTCGCGCAGTATCGCGAGACAGGCAAGCCTCCGTTTCGGGCGCTGGTGTTGGACTACCCCGACGATCCGATGACTTTCCGGCTGGAGGACGAGTACATGATGGGAGACTCCCTGTTGGTGGCTCCGCTCTTCGCTGAGGACAAGGGCACGCGCAAGGTCTACCTCCCGCGGGGCACGTGGTACGACTTCTGGACGGGAGACCGCTACGACGGTGGCCGGCGCCATGACGTTGCCATGGGGCCCACCCGGATACCGGTGTTTGTGAAGGACGGTGCGCTGGTTCCGCTCGCAAAGCCGGTTATCTCCTTGGGTCCGAACACGCAGTTCGAGCTGACAGTCAAGGTGTTTGGCTCCGGCAATCAGCGATTCCGGCTATATGAAGACGATGGGATCACTTTCGATTTCGAAAAGGGCCTGCAGAATGTCATCGAGCTGACCTGGACGCCCCAGGGAGGGCGAATCAGCAAGCTGAAGGGGGCCTATCAGGGGCCCAGTCGCTATGCCGTTGCCGTCTGGGAATCGCCCGCCAACCGGCGCTAGGAATTGACGCAAAAAACAATGGTCCATCCGGAATAATCGGCTTATGAGGGGAACAACCCGTCCACGACCATCAAGCCGTACAGCAGTGGAAGATAGATCATGGATGCCAGCAGGACCTCACACGCGCCAGCGGCGGTTCGATTCCTGGAAACCCGCAGTATGACGTATAGATAGCCCAATCCAAGCAGTAGCGCGCCTGCCCCGTAGACCCACCCTTCCATCGACAGGTAGATCGGAAGAAGGCTGACGGGAATCAACAGCAACGAACTGATGAGCATTAGTCTGGCGGTGGTCTTCCCGTCCGCTTCTAGCACCGGCAGAAAAACGATGCCGGCGCGTCCGTAATCCTCCCGGTACCTCCAGGCGATGGAGAGAAAGTGGGGGAATTGCCAGAGAAACAGGATAGCGAACAGTGCCCATGCCTCCCACGTCAGCGCGCCGTGCGCTCCGGCATAC